>Ga0315274_10002647_pt1 | contig 26900 bp, 38 predicted proteins | sample YL17G02_20_MG_FD_203700 | JGI IMG/M metagenome (GOLD analysis project Ga0315274, IMG submission 203700) | Sediment microbial communities from Yellowstone Lake, YNP, Wyoming, USA - YL17G02_20 | ecosystem: Environmental > Aquatic > Freshwater > Lake > Sediment | place: USA: Wyoming | collected...
AGATCGGCCAGCGGTCCCACGGCAACGGTCCGCCAACGCGGGTCCCGCTGGACGAACACCTGGCCCTGCAACGCCCCGGCCAGTGCCGCCAGCGCCAGCCACTTCCTCATCGAGCGCCTCCTAGCGGCCTTCCACCGTGATCGAGTACGCGATGCCCCTCACGCCGGAGTGCCGGCGGTCTAGATGATCGCGATCTCTTCCCAGGCCATGTAGCCGGAAATGACGTGGGTGGTCCCGACCGCGTGCGCCGACACCACCAGAGCCGCGCCGGGCGGCACAACGATGAGTCCACCGACGTCTTCGTCGATGCTGTAGACTCCGGCGCCGGCTGCCACAGCCGCCAACCCTCCCAGTGGCCGCAGCATCACCGCTACCACGGTTTGGGCGACAACTTGCGCGTTCAGCGTCCGAGTGACCGATCCGGCCGCCAGCAGGGTGAGCAGGTTCGTGGGCACTCCGCCGATTCCAGCCACGATCCCGGAAGGAGCCGCGATGTAGTCGAGATAGAACGGCCCCCCGGGCGTTCCCGAGACCGTCGCAATCCCGATCTTCAGCACCACCAGGTTCTTCCCTGAAGTCGCCGGGTTGAAGACCCCCAGCAAGGAACGGCCCGTGGTTGCGGGCAGCGGAGAAATGTCCGTCGTCACCGTCACGGTCGCCGACTTCACCGCTGTGATGAAGCAGTTTCCCCGCAGGACGGCCTCCGTGTATCGGCCGTGTGCGTCGGTGACGACCTGGGCTCCGGTCTTGTCGCCGCGCAAAAACGTCAAGTTACCGTCCGCAATCGCCTGCGGTCCGATTCGCATGTCAAGCATCTGAGATGTTCTCCTTCCTCTTGGTCGATCTGCCTTTAGTCGTCGTCCACCTCGCAACTGAGCGAGTAGGTGTAGCTGGAGGCATCGCCGTGCTTCACCAGAACGTCCCACTGGTTCGGCAGCCAGTCATTCACCCGCTCGAGAACGCACCCGAACGGGTCGGGCAAGGGACCGGGGCGCATCTCGTAGACGTACAGGCCCGTCTGGGTCACCGGCGCCACTCCCCCGGTGGTCATCTGGAAGGTCTGGCCGGACACTGGGTCGTATCCGCGAATCACCGGCCGCAGGCCACCCGACCCACTCGCCGCCGTCACATTGAGATACAGGCGGACGCGCATGCTCCGCCTGTCGGCCTGGACGGGGCTGGCGGTATCCGCCAGCCGCGCGCCGCTGGCCAGTAAAACTCGACATCCCTTGAGCGCCATTTGCTCCTCCTACGCGGTTTGGCCGCAGCCTCTCCTGTAGAGTCCGGGCCCGGCGCTACGGAATGCGCGTCAAACTGACCCGCACCGTCACGCCGTCCACGGCGGTCAGCGTGCCGGTCGGCACCACGCCCAAGGCGTCGCCGATGGCCAGTTGCAGGTTCGCCGCAGTGCCGTGCAGCGTGCCGGCCTGGTTCGTGTCCGCCGTCGCCTTCAGGCTCAACCCCGCGCTGAGGACGTCCGTGCCCGCGGCCTTCGCCGTCCCGGACGGCACCTTCTTCACCATCAGCGTCACTGCGCCGCCGTCCGTGCCCAGTACCGCGTGCCGCTCGACCACCGCGGTGACTTGGTACGCTGCATCCGCGATGAAAAACAGGCCATCGTAGTCCGTCGCCGCCGCACCCGCTAGCGTGTTGAACACGGCCAGTTGCGTCTTCGGCACGACCGCAATCGTGCCCTCGATCTGTGTGACTCCTCTCGTCGCCACTGTTCACCTCTCTCTTGGGGGAGGGGCCCCCTTCGGGCCCCTCCGCGGTTTCAGTTGCCAGTTTGCCGGCGGCTTACGCCCCCGGCGTCCCGTACACGCCGTAGAAGCTCGACCAGCCGCTCGAGCAGCGGTACCACATCGCCGTCTTGATGCTTCGGCTGTCGAAGTCCACTTCGTGGACCGTGTTGGGCTTCTCGCGCCAGTAGAACCGAAGTTCGGTGTCCTCCGGCTCCGCCTGGATGAACCAGGCGTCGGGATCGGTCAGGTAGTCCCACACGAAGGCGTCTTCGAACCCCGGCATCCCCGAGCGGTTCTGGAACGCGTTGATCGACCGGTTGGCCGTGTCGCTGCGCGTCGGACTCTTCAGGATCTCAGCCGCCGCGAACTCCAGTTCCGGCGGAATGATCAGCCTCCGAGGCCGCACCCGGATCTTCTTCGCGGAGGGGTCTTTCATCCTCCGGAAATCCGTCAGCGCGATCTCGAGCGAGCTGATATCCAGATCAGCCGCCGAGGTCAGGCAGTTCTGTTGGACTAGCCCGCTCTTCACCATCGGGTGACTGAGCGAGAACAACGGTTGGCCGTCCGGACCCACGTAGGCGCCCCCGGCGAACCCGTTGATAAAGTGCGAGGCGACGGCCAGTTCGACCGTCTCCTTGGCGCTCCTGCCGAGCTCGCTGGCCAGTTTCTGGATGATGGCGAACCGGTCGTCATCGACCATCACTCGCGTCATCCGGAAACCCAGCCCGTACTGCTCGTGGAGGTAGGTCTTGTCGAATCCCGGCACCGCGGTGTCGTAGTGCATCGGGCCGCCTTCGGGAATCTGCACGAAAGTCCCGAGCCCGGCGATCTCCGTAGTCTGTTCGATCGACTTGCCGGAGCTCATCATCCGAAAGACCTGGGTGTATTGCGGAGGGAAGCGGTCGTAGCGCTGGAAGATCACTTCGTCCAGCGCCGGCAGCATGGATGCCAGGAAGAGGTCGGGAAATTGTGCTCGTATTAACATGACTCAATTGCCTCCTAGACCCCCACCGCGTCGCTCGCCATGCGGTGCTTGTTGATCAGGACCTCGAGGCGCACGTTCGCCCCGTAGGCGTTCTCCTCGACGCGCAACCTGCCGAGCAGGTGAACGTCCAGGGTCGCGGTCTCGGCCTCGGTCGCCGAGTCGATCTCGTGAGCGCTTTTGAGGGCCACCGCGTCGCCGGCGCCGTAGAGCAGGTTCGCGTTCAGGCCCATGTCGGCTTCGAGCAGCGAGCCGTCCGCCTGCCCCTCGAAGACCTGGTCCGGCCCGACTACCACCAGGTGCTTGGTGGCGGCGGCGTAACTGGCCACGCAATGCACCAGGTTGACCCCGGAGATTCGAGTGGTTCCCGGCGTCGCCGGGATGGTGATTGTGTGGTCGTTGATCCGTCCGACTACGTCGCCCCTGTAGAGCGCGGTGCCGTAGGCGGCGGCCCGAGTGAATTCCTCCAGAACCATGGCCCCCCCGAACAGGGAATACACGGGAAGCAGTCCGTGGGGGTTGTCAACGTTCGCCATGAAAGACAGTCCTCCAGTTCGTCAATTCCGCGGGAACTACTTGGAGGGCTTACTCTTCCACGCCCGGCTACGGGTCCGTAACCGGATCGCGGCTGTTGCCGCGGTGCATTCGCAGACCAACGGAAGCGGTACGAGTGCGGTCTCTCGAATCGCGCAGCACATCGTGGGGACGCAGGGGCGCGAGCCCCACAGCTTTCCCGTCCGCGATGAGCTTTTCCTGCTGCTCCTGGAGCAAAGCCTCAGACTCGCGCAACTGAGCATTCCCTTCTTCGCGGTAGTGCTCGTTGCGCCTTTTGGCGAGGGCCTTGGGCATGCGCGCCAAGGTCATCCCGCCCACTTTGATTAACTCGCCCTGTTCGTCGCGGCACGGTTCGAACCCGCGCATCCCGCGGCGTTTCACCACCGTGTCCGACAGCAACTTGTGCGTCATATCCGGGCGCGGATCGCCGTCGCGCGCCACGGCTTCTGCTATCGGATCCGGAGCCGACCATGGCTCGATCAGGTCCTTGGCCGCCGCCTCGCGCGCCTCGATCTGCCTGGCGAACCCGTCCCTCACACTGACCCGATGGCCTTTCTTGTGCGGTTTCGCGTTCTCTTCGTCAATGCCCTCGTCGGTGAGTCGATGCGGAATCGCGTGCTCGAGGTGTGTCGGCACGGGTTTCCCCTGCACGGTCCTCGCCTTCACGGGCGTCCCTTTCGGGTCTGCCGTGGGGCCGGCTTCAACCGGCCGCTTTGTCTTCTTCATCCCCATCCTCACTGCCTGGGCAGGCCGGAGATTCTTACCCCGGCTTTCGCCCGTTTCCGGTAGGCCTCCTCGGAGACCCCCAGCCGGCCCGCGATCCTCTTCTGGAGTGGGCTCAGATCATCGCTGGGCTCCGCCTCACGCGCCGGTCGGCGGCCTCGACTGCCGGCCTGCGCCCGTACCCGCTCGATGCGATCGTCTTCATTCTCGTGTTCATCGGCTGCGGCCCGGTCGTCGCTGTAGTCCCGGTCGTCGTCCTGGTCGCCCTCTGGTTCCCGCCGGCGGTCGCCGGAGGGTGCCTTCTTGCCCGTTCCCAGGTCCTTCTCCGCCAACTCCGCCGCCAGTTCCATCAGCATCCCCGACTCCCGAATCCCCTTGTTCCCCTTGAGCTGCTCGTACCGCTTCGCGGTCGCCGCGAAGAACTCGCTCTTCTCATCGCCCAGCTCCGGAAACCTGCCCAGCAGCCGGGCATCCTGCGTGATCTGCCCGCGCGTCCGCTCGATCTTCTGGTCGATCTCCTCGACTCGGGCGTACCCGAGCTTCCGGAGGACTCTGTCGAGCCCCTTCGCCCCGTCGCTGGTGAGCGCTTCGATGACGTCGATCTCCTCCTCCGCCGGCGCGCCCGTGGCACCGGCTTCAGCCGGTGGATGCTCCTGCCTCTGGCCGGCGCGTGCCACCTCGCTCCAGTGCCGTTCCGAGGCCTCGAGTTCCCCGATCCGGCCCCTGGCTTGCCTCAGTTCCCGGCGCAGCGCCTTCGCTTCGCGCGTCGCTGCATCGCCCTCGGGTTTCTTCTCCTTGTCCGGTTCGCCCTCGCCGGCCGCTTCGACCTCCACCACCGCTTCAGGTTCACCCTCCGCGCCGGGTTCCGCCAGGAAAGTCACCTCTCCCGCGTCGCGGTCTGATTCCTTGTCCTTCGCCACTAGCGCCTCCTACAGTCCTTTGGCCCGTCCGTAACGGGTCGCTCGATACAGATCCAGCCGCTTGCGTTCGTATGCGTCCGAGCACGCGCCGCACAGGAGCTGGTAGATCCCATCCTTCGGCTGCACGAACATCCTCACGTTCTCCCCCGGCGTGTCCCGCCGCAGGTCCTCCCAGGTTCGCCGGCAGGGTCCCTGGCATCCCGGCGGCGCACACCCGGCCAGCACGGCCAGCGCCGCCCGGTGCCAGTAGTAGCAGTCCCAGCAAGGCGCCACCGCCGGCGGTCCGACAAATTCCCGCGGGTCCCGCCACTTCGAGCAGAATCGGCATCGCAGCCGCGGCCGTAGAATAGGCATCCTTGCCTGTTCCCTACGTCGGCAGCGCCTGAACCACGCTTCACCGCCGCTTCCGGCTGGCCTTCGTGTGCTCCGGCAACGATTTCATGCTCCTGCCGTGCATCTTCTCGACCACCTCGCGGGCGTAACCCTTCCTCATCCCGCTGTCCTTCGCCTTCCCGGCGACCACCGCGTGCGCCAACCGCACCTCAGCTCTCGACCTGGGCATGGTGCTTCCTCTCTTTCCTCTGCTCTCGCGCCCGAATCTCCTGCGCGAGTATCCCTGGCACTTCGAGCACCCGCCGCAGCGCCGCCAACTGGCCCTGCGCGCGGTACAGTTCGGGCCCGGCGTCCTGGATCTCAAGCTGCGCCTGCGCCTGCGTAGCCATCTCGGCGATCCGGGCCCCGATCATCTGCCACCCGCGCGTCTCAAGGGTCTGGCGCAGGTGCTCGAGATCCACCCGGTCGGCGGGTATCCGGATCCTCATGGCTCCCCTTCCGAGCCGCGACCGTCAGGGAGCGGTTGCCCGCCGCCGCCGCCTTGCATCCCCGCCAGCAGACCTTGCATCTGCTCGGGCGGCACCGCCGCCCCGGGGACCTGCCCCGGCCCCGCCACGCCCTTCAGCGACTCCACCAGGCGCTCCATCAGGGCGCCCATCAACTTTTTCTGTTGCCACTGCTGCATATGATCGAGCGTGTGGCTGACCATCGTGTGGAAAGCGCCCTCGTCGCGCTGCGGATCCACTCGCGCCTCGCGTACCTGCTTGTTGTGGTCGAGCAGGTGCAACTCGTCGTTATCCTCCGGGTGGACCGGGATCTCCTCGCCCTGGAGCGCCATCGTCCACTCTTCCCGGGGGTTCTTGGGCAGACCCATATCCGGGGGCTCCGGGATCAGGTCGCAGAACCGCTCGTCGCCAAACGCCCGATGTACCTCCTGGGTGATCCGGTAGAGCGCTCGCGGGTTCTGGGCCACCAGCGGGTTCTGCAGGTCGAGCTGGTACAGCGCCAGTTGGCGATCTCGCTTCGCCTCGCGCGCCCAGTAACTCGTGGCGAACCGGATGTCGAAGTCGTACCGGCCGCCGCGTTCCTGCTGGGTCATTTGCGCCCCGCCGTTTTTGGTCTCGAACAACCCGCCAGCGTCCTCCTCGGTCACCCGGAAAAACACCGAGTCCGGCGCGTACATCGAATCCAGCAGCCAGACCCGCGCCGCGATCGCCGCCCAATCCTCGCGCAGGCAGGCGATGTCGAGACTGGCCCTGATGTTGCCCTCTTCCAGCAGCGCCAGGGTCTGGCGCGCCGTCCTGGGAGCGTTCGGGCGATCGCTCGCCCGGCCCAGGTTCATTTCTGTCCGACCCGTCAGCCGCTCAGCATGGGCCAGATAAGTTTGCACCGCCATGACCGGGTACTCGAGGTTCGCGCGGACCTCGATCGCCCTGACACTGGACGGGTCCGCAGTCGGAATCGCCTGTCCCGGTTCGTAGGGTGTGGTTTCCGGGTCGTAGCCCTCCCCTGGTCGATAGAAGAGTACCGGCCAGACCGAAAGTTGGCCAGCTTCCGTCCCCAGATTGTGGGCCACTGACGCCCCCGCCTCGACCTTCTCGAGGAGTTCACCAAAGGATGGGCACCAGTAACTTCCATCGCGGACTAACGCGCTCTCGACGAACGGCCGGCGTTGCGCCATCAGCGGGTACATCTCGGCCAGGTCCTGGACCCCGATCACCCGGTGCAGATCGGGCTGGTACCGCACCACCAGTTCACTCTCGAACCGCTCGCGGCCGCCCAAGTTCCCCGCGCTAGCGTCCTTCCGGCCTTTCAACCGCCGCCACTTCCCGTACCATTCCCAGATACGCACGGCGCCGCGCGCGCTCAAGTTACTCTCGCGGTTCACTCCCTCCGCGAGGTCCAACTCGCGCTTCAACTCGTCGCCCTGCCAGTCCCGGTCCCTGCGCTGCTCGCCCAGCTTGACCAGCTCCTCGAACAGGTCCTCAATGCCCTGGTACAGGACGCCGTCCGCCCGCAGGAGCGCGTCCGGAGTGTCCTGGTACTTGCGGAGCACGAAACTGAAATCGTGAATGGTCTCCGCGTCCTCCCCCGGCACGATCAAGTCGTCTGGTTGCAGCGGCTCGAACCCTGGCCCTTCGTAATCCAGCAACTCGACTTCCCCGCCATCCTCAGTAGGCGCCCAGAAAGTCTCACGCCGCCACGGCGCGTAAGCGTGCGCCCGGCCGAAGAGGATTCTACGAAAACTGAACGCACAGGCCTTGTGCCGAATCCGCATCGACTGGAACAGCCGCCACCACGTGTATAGGGCAACCTTGCGCACCTGACGCTGGTCAGAGGGCCCCGTGGGTTTGGCGACGATCTCCGAATCGTCGCCAAACAGCGCCGCAAACTCGTTCGCCCACTCGCTGAAGACATGCCACTGGGTCATGGGCACGCGAAAGTTCGGGACATCCTCCTCGCCGGCGATCGGCTCGTCGGTCAAGTCGCGCCAGCGGCGCAGGTATCGCCGGAACCGCTCGATCCGCGCGTCGTGATCGCTCCGGGCCGCGTGGTAGTCTTCCTGGATCCGGTCCGCCAACCGCCCCAACTCGTTTCGCGAGAAGGCGAGTTGCCGCCCATGCGCCCGTCGAATCGAGGACCCGTTCATTCCGTGTCGCCTACTTGGCCTGAGTCTCGAATGGACCGGTCTTCTTCAGCGCCTCAAGTTGCCGTTCGATCGCCCCGTCCACTACCCTGTCCAGCACCTCGACGGGGATGCCCTCGAACGAGGGATCCTCACGCAGGGCCTCGATCACCGTGCTCTTGACCACGTCTTTCTTGACCGCCCCGGTGCCGCCGCCGAACACGCGCTCGACCGCTTTGATCAGCTCGGTAAGTCCCGGCAGAAGTCCGGCCATGAGACCGATAATTCGCAGAAACAGTTGCATCGTTTCCTCTCCTGTCACTTGTTCTTGTCCGGCGCCCGCCCGCGCGGCATGACCTCCAACCGGCGCGGCCCGGTCAGACTCTCCTCGATGTACTTCGGACGCTCCGGCAGCGGCACGTGCTCCTCGACCGCGCTGAGTGGCACGGAGGACAGTTCCAGGTACAGTTTCTTCCCCAGCCGGTCAAACAGCTTCCCGGCGTCCTTGATCGTGCGCTTGTTCTGGCAGGCGCCAACCACCGCCACGTACCGTGTGCCGTCGAATGTCGCCGACGCCGTGGCCTTCAGCCCCTTCGCCCACCCCAGAATCGTTTCGCGGATGGCCGCTGCCCGCTTCCCTAACGGCGCCGCCGCCGCGATCCGCTTTTGGAGGTCGCCTAATTCGTCGATCAACTCCGCCGCTGTCGGCGTTTTCAAAGGTTCCTGTTTCATCTGCTACGCTCCTGCGCCCATCACCTGAAGCTGCATCGAGGTTGGCTTGGCGATTTGTTCCCGATCCACGAAGTGGCCCCGGTAGTAGTCCCCGGTGGGGTAGACCGCGTACGGCTTCATCTCCAGGTAGGCTCGCCCCAAGCTGTTCTCGATCCGATAGACGGCGTGAAAGAAGTTCCCGCGATCGACGTGCGGAAAACCATCCACGCCGGCCGCGCGTGCCATCCGAACCCAGCGCGCCAACAGCGGCAGGCAGTCCCGCCACTCCATCTCGCACAAGAAGTGCAGGCGAAACACCTGGAACTCGAAATCATTGAGCAGTCGCCGGGCGATCAGGACGAAATCCGCGCAAAACTCGGCGTCTTTGTTCCCGAAGTTGAATCCCATGCGCCGGCAGACCTCGGCCCTACTGGCGCGGTACAACCAGAGTCCCACCGCCTGAGCGTACCGATACCGGCCCAGCGCTCCCCGGAACGCCGACCGCAGCGCGCACCCGCACAGGACGGCCTCGGTCCGGCCTTGATAAGTCCCCAGACCGTGGCACTGGGCGCACCCGCGCCGTGCGTTCCCCAGCGCGACCCCTCGCATCTCGTCCGTCATAGCCTGATCGTCGGCGCCCGTTGCCCGGTGGTAATTCGTCGGCGACGGCCGTACCGGACTGCACCCCCGACCGCGCTCCGTGGCGGCGCTGGCCGCTTCAGCCCCAACAACCGCGCATCCGCCGGCGGTTGCTCCAGCCCCACCACCCCCAGGCCGAGCGCAAACACCTCGTCGTCGTGACAGCCGGCTTGCGCCGCCGGCTTCCCCGACGGATGGACCACGAACGTCCGGCACTCTGCCAGCGTGTTCGGATCCCGGATCACCACCGCCAACTCCCGGATCGCGGTGTCCAACTTGCTCACCAGTTGGAGCCGGGTGACCGTGGTGGTCAGCCACCCGAGGTGCGACAGAACGTTGTGCGCTTCCGGCGCGTATAGATCGTCCGGCTGCGGCTGCCGATGGTAGATCAAGGCCGGCGGATAACCCTGATGTTGAAGTTCCGTGAGGAGCGCCAACCCGGCGCCGTTCGCCTCCGGCACCACGAAGGCCCAGTTGTACCAACGGGCCAGGAGTGCGAGGTAAACTCCCGCGGGCGACGGTTCCAGGCGAGCGCGTAACTTGCAGACCTGCTCCCCGGTGTCCCGGTCCAGGACAGAACACACCGTGTAGTCCCGATCCGACGCCCCGACCGCCTGTGGTCCCACCGCGTCGATGCCTTCCGCCACGTCCACCCCGATGACGTACAGGCGCTCCCGGCCAGGCTTCTTGTAGAGCGTCACGACGCCGCCGCGCTCCTTCGGCATGAACTGGATGTGCGTTTTGGGGCCGAGCGCCACCTCCTCGAGCTCGCCCACCGGGGCGTCCCGAATGATCGGCATCCGCGCCAGGTGCTGGTGACTGAACCGCGGCCGCCCGCTGAACAGGAACGCCTCTTCCGGGCACCCTGGGTACTCCTGCCTGAAGGTGTCCGGGTTGTTGTCGCACTTGTTCCGGATGCACCACCGCCGCCAATGGAGTTGCTCGAGGCTCAGCCCGTACCGCTCGGCCAGCTCGTATTCCTCGTCGGTCAGCGACCGCTGGAACTGGTCCGCCGGCACGTCCAGGGCGCGCCGGTACTCCGGATGCTCCCACCACCCGCAGAAGATCGCCGTCCACTCGCATTCGCCCACTGGGTCGTTCGCCCGTTGCCAGAGCTGGTAGAACTCGTTGCCGATGCCGTTCGCCGTGCTCTCGACGACCACCATGGTCTCCGGATCGTCGGGCACCGACTGCATCAGGGCAGCCATCAGCGTCCGGGCATCCCGCCAGAACGCGAACTCGCTCAGGTGCAGGTACCGCAGCGAGAACGCGCGGCCCTTCCGCACGTTGTTCGCGGTCGAGACCTTGATGTACGACTTGTTCGCCCAGCGCAGGATGCCCCGGTTGTCCTGCTTGAGCTTCGGTAGGCCGATCACGCCGCGGAACGGCTGATAGGTGTCCTGGAAATGCTTGTAGTAGCCGAAAATTTCCGCCGCCGCATCCAGGTCGTGGGCGACCACCATCCCCTTCTGGCCGGCGTTGAACGGAATTTCGTGGAAGAACCGCGCCGCGGTCGCCGTCGAGACGAAGACCTGCCGCGCCTTCAGGTAGATGATCCGGATCGGCCGGCGCTTCGCCCGGAGGTCCTCGACCGCCAGGAGCAGTTTCTCCGGCGCCGGCGCGAACGTGTAGGGGATGACGCGCCCCTGCTTGTCCTGGACGGAGAGACACTCCTCCGCAAAGGTGCGGTGAACCTGGAAGTCTCGGTAGGCCTCGGCCAGCGCTGCCCGCGTGAGTGGCACTACTGTACTGTCGGCGCCCGTGGGATAGGCTTCAGCCTGTCGCCGTCCGGGAGTATCCGGCCTGCTCGAGCGCTCGGCGCATACGCACCAACATCCGCTTGTTGAGTTGGCAGGCTCGGCTCTCGTTCACCCCGAGCGCCCTGCCTGTAGCCTTCAGGAATAGACCCTCGCCGTAGTAGAGCCGCGCCAACTCCCGATCCCGCGCCGGCAACGTCGCCAACGCCCTGGCGACTAGCGCGCGTTCTTTCTGCCGATCCAGGTCATCATCCACGGTCGGGTACTCAACTGCCCCCGACGACCCAACACCGATCCGGGGTGCGAGTTCCTCAGCGTAGTGCGACCGCCGGTAGTGATCCCACACGGCTCCACGCACCCGCCGCCAGGCGTAGCACGGGAAAGGGACGCCACGCGCCGCATCGTACGTCTCCGCCACCTGTAGGAGGGCCACCAAGGCCCAGGCCTCCAGATCGTCCAACTCAATCCACGGCGGCATGCGCCGCTTGACGCTCAGCGCGACCAACCGGGCCAGCCCACGGTACCGGACTACCAGTTCGTTACGCTCGTCGAGGTCCACCGCGGTTGCCTCGCTCGAAGACGGCTCGGAGGCGATCCATGGTGAGGAGGGTCGGATCGCTCGGCTGATCGCCGCCGGTTGGGACCCGTGCCTGCCCGGCGGTGACTAACTCAATCAACCGCTTCACCGCTTGCAGACGTGCGTAGTGGTCAGGCCCCAGATCTACGGTGTCGCCCTCCTTGGTGGCCACTACCTTGGTCGCCTGGAGCCCGTCTCCAATGACCTCGACCGCGCGCGCCACCAAGCCGCGCAGCGCCGCGTGGTGCTCGGCCAGGAATGTGGCCAGCTCGACCTGTGTCTCCGGCTGCTGCGCCTCGCGCGACGCCCACTGCCGCGAGATGCCGGTCTCACGTGCAACCTGCGCGACGGCCTTGCCTGCCACGAGCCCCGCCGCGATCTTGCGCCGCCTGGCCGTGGTACGAGCCTTCGCCGGCCGTGAGATCTTTTTCGGCACGCCACCATACGTCGTCGCGAGCCGACGACGCCTTCAGACCTCTGCGGGCTGGTGCGCCCACGCCCGCAGCGCATCCCCACATCCCTCTATAGGAGAAGTATAGGCGAAAACCCACGCGGGTGGGTGGGTTGCCGGAACGCCCACTCACCCACTGGATGTCCTTTCTTCTGAATTCTGTATCAATAATGATGGGCCCCCTCTAGACGGGTACTCCGGTCTCGGTTCAACCAGGACCCCAGTGCTGGTGTCCGGAAATGAACACCAGTACCCCAGTGCAGGTGTCCACCCCGACTAAAAATACTTCTTGACAGCCCTCGCAGTTTTGCGCTTAAATCAGAAACATGCGGGCACCTCTAACCCTGGCTGAGGCTGCCCGCACCTTACGCACCGGTCGGCCCCGCTCCCGCGTACGCGAGGCCGCTCGCCTCCTGAAGTCAGCCGTCCGCCACTGTCGGGGCGGCCGGCCTCGCACCCGCAAGCACCTCATCGGTCGCTACTGCGAGTGCCCTGATTGTCGTCTGCGCCGCAAGACGGCTCTGAAGCCCAAACCCCCGGCCTAAGCGGGTTCCAGAGTATCTGTTATCGGAAGTCGCAGGCCGGGAGAAGGAGAATGGGCCCGTGGCATCGCCAGCCCGGAAGCCGCTTGAGGCCGTGTCTGAGCGCCGACCGACAGGGCTTCCGGACTGGCTGCATGACTTCACGGCCTTCCCCCGTGATTTCTTCAAGCGGGCAGCCCCAAGGTTGACCCATGGGGCCCTGCTCTGTTTCTGCATCGTGCAGGAGGAGACCATCGGCAAGCCACGCGCTCGTGGCACTCCTCCGCCGGAGATTTCGGAGCCGATCACCGAGACGGAGTTCGCACAGTGGACCGGTCTCACGGTTTGGGGCATCCGGAAGGCGCTCCACGAACTCGACGATCTCGGCCTGATCCGCCGCCGGAAGCGTGGCCGCGAGTACTGCTACGCTGTCGAGCCCACCCGCCTGTTCACTCTCCCTCAGCGAGCCCGCCGCAGCCTGGACCGCACCGCTAAGCCGGCGACCGTCGAGCCGATCCCGATTCGCCTGACCTGTCCACTGGGTGCCGAGTGCCCTGTCTCAGAGGTCTACGACGCTCCAGACGGCCTCACCAACAGCACCCGTGACGCGGGCGAACAGAAGGCGAAGGATACAGGGACTCCGGTACCCGTATCCTTCGCCGCACCTTCGCCCTCTCCGAATGGCGATCTTCGCTCGATGCTGGAGCGCACGTTGAGTGCCAAACTACACTCCGTGCCCGACCAGGCCGTGCTGCTCCTCATCGCCAAGTGCCTCGGCGACGCCCCGATCGGCGAGCTCGAAGCCGCCATCGAGTTGAAGCGCGACAAGGTACGGAGTTGGCCCTTCGTCCCGCTGCTCGCCAAGGACTGCCGCGTCGCCTGGGAGCGCCTGGGTCGCCCGGCGTCCTACGACGCACTCCTCGACGAGTTGGTCGATGCAACCGGCGATGCCGCGCTCGCCGTCGCCCGGAAGATCCTGGCGCATCCTGCCTGCGCCGCGCAGCAGCGCACGCAGCTCCTGCGCATGTTCCCCGGCCTCCACTGGGAGGCCCACAACCCGGAGGTTCCCCATGCCCATCCGCCCTGACCTCCGCCAGTACTACGGCCGCGAGTGGCGCACCGTCATCCGCCCGCGCATCCTGGCCCGCGCAGGTAACCAGTGCGAAGACTGCCACGTGCCCGACCGGGCCACCGTGGCTCGGTCGGGAGGTGGATGGCGGCACGCGGACAACTGGTATGCCCCGGACGGTAGGAGTCCCTGGAACTGGGGCCGCAAGAGTGTGCGCCACGTCCGCATCGTCCTCACCGTCGCCCACCTCAACCACGATCCCGCCGACAACCGCGACGAGAACCTGATGGCGCTCTGCCAGTGGTGTCACCTCCACCACGACCGCAGCCACCACAAGGATACGCGGTGCGTGCGCAAAGACGCTCGCCGGCCGCTCCTGGCCGGCCAGGAGGCCGCATGAGACCGCACGTGGACAACCGCGCTCGTTGCCCCGCCTCCTTCTTCCGTCGGCAACCGCCGCGTCGCCGAGGTATCACAACACCCGAAGGCATCGGCTTCCGCGACGGCCGGTATGACCGCCACTGCCTTCCCGCGCTCCAGTTCCGCCGATCCGAGGACTGGCTCGCCTGGCTGCGTGGCTGGCGCGCCGGCCAGGAGGACCTGCGCCAGGCGGACCTCAAGAACTTCGGCGCGACCCTGCGCCTGCCCTCCCCCGAAAACCGTCAACTAACGTCAAGTGCAGGAGGTGCCGCCGCATGAGCTGGGAAGCGAAAATCCTGCCAGTCTCCCCTCGGGCCCGCGAATGGATGGAGGTGCTCGGGAGCCTCACCGTGCGCGTCCTCGAGCCGTTCCCCGTCCGCAACTGCGCCTGCGGTGGCTACGCCGATTTCTATCGCTTGGACGTCGCCAGTCTGACCGTCGAGCAGCGCGACCGTTTATGCGCGCACCTCACCGAGCAGTTCGATCTGCCCATGCCCTTCGTCCAGCACTTGATGGACAACCCCGACCACGGCGTCCCCATCCTCGCCGAGGACGTCTACCTGCCTCTGCCCCTGGCCTACGTGGTGTGAGTCATGCGGACACGAACGACCCTCTATCTCGAAACGACGGAGGTCTCCCCAGAGCGCACCGCAGCCGAGGTCGTCGCTCTCCTGGTGCGAACCGGCGCGCGAGAGATTGCGATGTCCTACGACGGGGGCCAGAAAGTGGTCGGTTTGCGCTTCGTCATCCAAGTCGGTCCACATCAATTACTGTTCGCACTGCCGGCGCGCACCGCGCCGGTTTACGACTATCTACTCCGCCAGATCAAGGCGCGACGCACGTGGTACGGCAACCAAGACCAGACCAACAAGCTGCGCGCGAAGGCGGAACGAATCGCCTGGCGGCAACTACTCCGCTGGATACAGGCACAGGTGGCGATGATCCAGACCGGCATGGTGCAGACCCACGAAGTCTTCCTGCCGTATTTGCAACAGGGCGGCCAGACCCTGTTCGAGGCGTTCATTGAGCGCGGTCTGAAAGCGCTTCCGGCACCCGCAGTAGAAACCACTCAACCGAGGGAGGTTGTATGAAGCAGCCACGCGATCCGGAGACCCCCAACGAGTGGCAACTCGCCGTCGATGCCGCCGATGCCTGCCTGGCGCTCGACGCGGCGCGGCAGTACGGGATGGACGAAACGGTCAACGCGATCGCGCAAGCCGCCGACGCCGAGACTCAGCGCCAGGCCCGCATCGCCGCCGGCGTCGAGCACACCTGCGTGGTCTGCGGCTGCTCGGAGTCCCGCGTCTGGGCCAAGCCAAACCTGTGCAGCCGCTGCGCTTCTGCGGCCAGGCAGGCCTACCCATGATCGACGAGTTCGCCGCGCTCCGCTCAGTTTGCGCACGCAAGCCGCATGGCGTCCGTGCGCGGTATGTCAGCGGTTGTCGCTGCCTGCCCTGCCGCGCCGCCGCCGCACGATATGAGTCCGGACGCCTGGCCGCGCGCCGCGACGGCGACTGGAACGGCATCGTAGCCGCCGAGCCAGTGCGTCGCCATCTACTCGAGCTCTCGCGCCAGGGTGTCGGCTATGAAAGCGTCGCCAGTGCGTCCGATATCCGAGCCGCGACCCTGCTCGGCATCAAATTGGGTCGCCAGCTCCAGTGCCGCGCACGCACCGCGCGTAAAGTGCTGGCCGTGGACGCCAGCGCTCGAGGCGACCGCAGTCTCGTCCCGGCCGGCCGCACCTGGCGCATCCTCGATAAGCTCCTCAACGCCGGCTACTCCGCCGCCCAACTCGCCCGCTGGCTCGGCTACCGCACTCCCGCACTCCAGTTCCACCGCCAGGAGATCACCGCCCGCAACGCTCTGCGAGTCGAGCGGCTCTATCGCCTGATCGACGCCGGCAGGTTGAGGCGGCCGTGAGTGTATTCAGCGACATGCCGCGACCCAGCCGCCTCCGGTCAAAAGACATCCACGCCGGAGCGCTGCTGCTGTTCCACACATCGGAAGGACGCGACGTGAGCGTTTACATCAAGTCGATCGCGGATGGCAAGGTGCACTTCGCACCCACGCCGAACGCACGTCCACGATGGTGGCTGCCGTACCCCTACGTCAAGGAATGCGGAGTCCTAATCCGCCCATGACCCGCCGCCTCGAGCACTGGCGTTGCGACGTCTGCCGCGAGCGCGGCAGGGTCCCCTCAACGCGATCCGCTGGGGCGTTGCTCCAGCGCGTGCTGGCCCAACACTTCGAGCGGTCCAGCGACTGCCCGCTGGCCGCCCGGCAGCCACTGGTCGACATCGGCCACGACGGCGCCGGGTGGGTCCTGGGCCGGCCACAGTCCACCGGCCCGCCCGCCGACAAGCCAGCATGACCATCACCTTGATCGACCTTCGCGCCGCCGGCGGTGCCGGCCAGCTCATCCAGAACACCCAGAAGCTCGACACTCAGCCCGACCTGCTGATCGTCCGCTGGTCGGACGGCTCGATCTCCACCGTCGCCTTCACCCGGCCCGCCGCGCCGGCGCCGACGACGGGGCCTGCCGCGTAGACGGACGTGCCTGACCTGACGTCGCGCCCCTACCGGCCCGATCCGGCGTACTGCTGCGAGGCATGTGTCTTCGGGCGCGGCGACCACGCGGAGTGGTGTACCCGGCGCGGTCCTCCGACCGTGCACCGTTGTCAGTGGATCTGCCGTTTTTTCTGTTGGCTCGGGATCCACCGATGGGACTACCCAGGCGGATATTGCGAGTGCTGCGGCGTCCGCGACACGTTTTTCGATCCAGGCCCTCGCGCGCAGGTGTAGTTGCGCCCGGTGGCGCAAGCAAAGTAGCGCGCCGGCGCCTGCCCACACCCCGCCGCAAAAATTATTTCTGCCGCCGAATCAACGATCTAGCCCCGATCCCGCCAGCGCAGTACTTGACAAGTACAGCGCAACGCGCGATCCTTTAATCGTGAGCAAACAAACACAGGCAGCGAGGCAGGCGAGTGACGCCGCCCGCCTGTTACAGAGCAGGCGCCGGCATCGGCGCGGGGGCCGGCCAGTAGTCCTGACGCCGTGCCCCTGGTGCCGCCAGCAGTTCGGCGCCGCGGCCCTGCGCCGCCACCTGCCACACTGCCCCCAGCGACAAGCACGATGACGGAATCCTAAGGAGGGAATAACCGTGACAACTCACAAATGCACCACGCTGAGCGGCGAGCGGATCACGCTCGCCTCAGACGATACCCTGAGCCTCGGCTTCCTCGGGCCACATGGCATCATCGAGGAGAGCACCCCTACCCAACTCGCCAGCACATTCAGCCGGCGCACGCTCCTGCGCGTGGCGAGCCGCTATCCGGCGCACGCCAGTGAGCGCTCCAAGATCGGCCGCGCACTCGCCGACGAGCGGGCAGAGACGATCGGGTTAGACCGGGCGGCCTGAGCCGCCCCTCCACTTGGCCGCGCCCGAGCGGCGCGGCCAAGTGGGGAAGGGAAAGACATGACGATGATCGAGATCCGCAAATGGTCCGAGCGCCAGGCTCAGTTGGGCACCATGACGCCGGCTGACTATCTCGCCGAGCACAACCGGTGCGCTCTGGCGATGGGGCAACCCACCATCACGGCAAACGATGATCTGCTCGACGATTACGCCGAGGCGCATGGCGACCGCGCCAAGCGGTACGGCCGCATCATTGCCGCCATCGCCGCGATCCCCGTCCAGAGGGAGTACGCGGGACTCGTCAACCGCCTGGAATGGCCCGACAACGGCGCCTGCAACGCAGCTCGACTACTCATCCGCAAGGGTGGGGAGGTCGCGGCACGCACCCGTGATTATCTGCGCCTGCGGTACGATCGAGTCCGCCGTGCCAGTGATCTGGTGCTCGACCAATGCTTGCTCCTCGGCACGGGCCACGGCTGGGGCGATCAGGATTTCCACGACGGACCGCGGTATCCGTAAGGACCGGGCGGCCTGAGCCGCCCCTCCACCGCTGCCCACCCCAGGCGGCGGGCAGTGGTGGGGAAAACCCAGCCCGGAAGAGCGAGGGCAACCCGCGCCGGGCAGAAAGAAAGGAAGAAAGCCATGAAAGACACGACTCAAAAGATGCTAGACCAGCTCGACGCCGCCCACGATTGGGCATTCGGGCAAACCCGTGGTGGTGACGGTACTTATCTGACTACCACCGATATCTGCCGCGTCTGCTCACTGCGCCGCCACTGGGTGGATGACTCCCAGAACGACATCCACAGTGACTACCGCTTTTCGGACGGCGAGACCGGCAAGGATCTCTCCCTCCGCCAAGCCGTCGCGCGCGGCTGCGCAGCGTAGAGCAGCACCCGGCCCTTCCGCTTACGGACCCGCAAACGGGGGGCCGGGCAGCCTGCCTCCGCGTGAGACAGACTGCCAGCCCCAGGGAGGCTCACGCCACCCGCATCATCGCCTCCCAAACACTCGCCGCGCGAAATCGTCGCGCTGCGCGCTCGTGATCTGCGCGTAGATCACCGTGGACTGGATGTTGGCATGCCCGAGCCAGTCCTGCACCCGCCGAATGTCGCTGTCCGGGCGCCCCATCAGCCAAGTCGCCACCGAGTGCTTCAGCACGTGGAAGTGCCGCTTCTCCGGTGCCAGGCCCGCCGCGGCGCCGTAGCGCTTCATCAGCCGGTCGAGTTGGTAGCGGGAGATTCCCCGTCTCCGCCGGGACGGGAACAGTGGGCCCGGATCGTATCCCCGCACCCTCAACCACGCCCGCAGCGCGCGCAACTCCTCATCGGATAGTAGGTGCTCCCCGCTCCGGGATCCCTTCAACCGGTGGACGTAGATCCGGCCGACCTTCAGCCTGACGTCGGCCACCTGGAGCAGCCCCACCTCGCTCGCCCGGAGGCCCCGCCAGAACGCCACCGTCCAGATCGCCCGGTCTCGGAGGCCCTTGATCGCCGAAAACAGCGCCCGTAACTCCTCTTCTGTCAGGTACTTAGGAGTCACGCCGAACTCCACAAATCAGTCATTCTGTTGCGTTCGCGCCCCTGGCCGCACGCAGAATCAATCACTTACAGCACGTCGGCAGGGGTCCAGCTTCACTGTAATGTGGAGTTGACTGGTAAAACGTGGGAATCCTGGGTAATCGCCGGTAGGCGCCGGCGGCCCCAGGCTCCGGAGTGGGCCAGCGAGGAGATGCGCCAGCCGTCCCAAGGCCGCCTACTCTTGGGTGGGTAGAACCACGCTACCCTGCACGTCGGCGCCGGAGGCCTCCGGCTGCACCGCGGTCCAGACGGCAGCTCGACAGCAGCGCCGCCCGGCTGAAGATCGCCTCGTAGCTGATCGTGTACCGTTCCCGGTTGCCCTTTGGCCAGATCGCCAGGAACCCCGGGTGCAGTTCGATCACCAGCGGCCGCCCACGATGAGTGTTCTTCGTTTCCCGCTGGATGATCCGGCGAACGAGTGTCATCGGTCGGCCTCCACTTCGAGCCAATGCAGTCGGCCCTCCAGCTCCGCAACCTTGCCGGCGAGCTCATCCAGCTTTCCCGCCATGGCCAGCGCCTCTTCGACGCCGTGGTCCTCGGTCTCGGCGTCTCCCCGTCCACACGCCTCCACCAGAAGCGCGTCCAGGAGCTCCTTCATCGTCGCAACACTCCACTGCTCCCCATCGTAGATGCTGACCCACATCACACCCTCCCACTCTGGCTCTGGGCAACCAGCTCGTCGTCGTCACCCTGCGGTTGGTCCTTCGAGGGCGCCGGCGGATCGCTGGCCAGCATCGATATCCACAAGCACACCAGCGCCAGGACCACGAGCAGCGCCGCCAGCACACCACCCGCCCGCAACCAAGGGAATCGAGGGCGAGGGGCCTCCACTCCCCCGCCCTCGAGGTAGCGCAGGAACTCCTCCTGCGCCCTGCGATCGTACTCGCCGAACTCCGTCACTCCTTCACCGTCCCGCCGAATTCGGCTTCGCACGCCCGCCAAAACGAGCAGTACTTGCGCCCGCAGATCCGAGGATGCGCTCGATTCGGCATGTAGAGTCCCGCCCGGATGACGTCGCGCGCCAGTGGATACATCGTGTCCACGAAGCGCAGATCGGACTCTTCCACCTCGAATTCGAGTTGGACCAGCTTGGGCGTCTTGTTCTTGACCAACACGTCGATCCGCCCGCGCCCCGAGGCCTCGGGCAGCAGCCGCCGATAAGTGGCCACCTGAAATACTTGATCCGGATCCACGCCCGAGGGTGTGTTCCTTACGCTCTTTAGGTCAATGATCGTGCCGTGCTGGTCCACCAGGTCCACGAACCCACGCACATGGACCCCGCCGATCTCGCCCCAGACTTCGTGCTCGGTCAGTTGCGGCTGCACCTGCGGCGCCACCTGAGTCATCCAGATGTTCACCAGCGCCTCGCCCGTGGCTTCCAACTCCACCGCACTCTCGTCGTCGCGTAACTGCACCTTCTCTGACGCGAGTTCGCCGCCGAACGCCAACTGGAAACTCTTCTGAGCTTCAGCCAGCGGCAGGTCGCGCCTGGACAGTTTCTTGAATTGCATGGCGATCTTGGCGACCTTGTGAACGGCCCGGCCAAGCGCCAAAGCGCCGCCGCCGACGTCCGGCAGCCCCCGAACGTATTTGAAGTACCACTTCGCCGCGCAACCGATCAGCGTCTTGGTCTGGCTGGGAGAGAGCACCTCCCCCAACCCACCGAGCTGCTCTACAGTTGCGGTCGCCATGTGAGGTACCCCGCATCACCCGCCCGGATGAACATCGTGACGGCTAGTTTCTGGACCGTCTCCTCGCTGAACCGCACCGAGGAATCATTGGCCGCCGCCCACTTCTCGGCGGTCTTGACCGCCCGCACGGACGCGACCAAGAACTCCGTCATCGCCGCTTCAAAGTCCGCCTTCGTGGGGATGCTTGTGGGGCCGGCTTCAGCCGGCCGTCCGTCTTTCCCGTTCCCACTTGCGCCGACCCCCTTCCCGTGGGTACCATTGTCTCCGGGATAACCTCCCACTTCCCGTCCACCGGGCCCGGCGGCAGCCAGCTTCTGGGGCCCGGTGGCGGGGGTCGTGAAGTCCACGGTCCACTTCAACCCACGCCGGTTGCCGTCTCGCACTTCTTCCTTGCAGACCGAGAACGGCTCTCCCGGCCGGATCCTCAACGTCTCGATTTGCTCCGCCACCTCCGGCTCGAGGTAAGCGATCCGGTTGTCAGTCAGACTCACCATCACCTGATCGCCGTAGCGGCCTTCGACCCGCTTCGGTTCCGGGAACCGCGGATCGATCGCCACCACTTGCGGAACATTCGTCTCAAACCGCACTTTCTCACGTGCCATTTCACTCACCTCCACAAAAACTCACGCTGCCGCCGCCCACGCCACCATGCGCGCCGCGAACTGATCGTGCAGCACCCCGGCCACCTGCGCTCGTTGCCGCGCTTCGAGCGGCGCCAGCTCGCGCTCGATGAGCGCCGCCAGGCGCTCGCCCACTCGCCGCAGATCCGGCACCTCGCGCACCGGCTCGAGCGCCCGCCGCGCTATCGGCCCCAACTCCAGCGCCCATTCCCAACTCTCTGCCCAAACCCGCGCCAGCTCCCGCCACTCGGCCGCTTTCCGGTCGTACTCCCAGAGCACGTACAGGTACTGCGAGTTTTTTTCCCCCGCTGCCGTCGCTGCCCGCCCCTTCGAGCAGTACCGCTCGCGCCGGCAGATCGCTTTCGGCGATCTCGCTGCCCGGGCGCACGAAGCGGCCCTCGAACTCGAAACCGTTGACCGCGCTCGGCGCCACCCGCCCGAGCATTTTGGCGAACGTCACTGCGCTTCGCCGTGTCGCCGTCCTGGGAATCCGAACCATCCGTCCGCTGTCGTTTTCCATGGCGATCATCAGATTATCATGCTCGCGTGAGCTTGTCAAGAAAAATCTTGCTAACGCGAGCAATTCGTGGTAACCTGTTGACATGGCAAGGAAACGCGGCAAGGATCCCCACGCTCAGGCGCTCAACAGCAAGCGTAACGCGAAGATGTCGCCGGAGCGCCGCAGTGAGGTTGCCCGACACGCTGCGACTGCCCGCTGGGCGGCCATGTCACCCGAGGAACGTTCCGCGGCCGCCAAACGCGCCGCTCAGACCCGCCGCAAGCGCCGCCCCAAGAAAGCCTCGGCTTGACGATTGCGTCTGCGCCGGTGAGCGCCGAAGTCCTCGGCCAACTCGAAGTCCTCGTCCTCCCAGTGACAGAGTTCGTCCTCGAGGAAGCAGTGCTCAACCCTCATCGGCGACCTCGACCGGGCGCCCGTGCCGCCGCCGCCCATCGTGCCGCTCGTCGCACACGCCCTGGCGCACGAAGTCACGGTCCACCTGGTCCAGGACGCGCTTCTCCATTTCCAGCAGCGCCACGCGCAGGCGCAGGCTCAGCCAGACGTTGAATCCCTGGGAGGCCAGCGCCACCACGCTCACCACCACCGCAATCAATCCGTCGCTCATGGCTTCTGGCCCCCCTTCACGAGATCTCGAATCGCCGCCCCGTGGTGTTGCCGCAGTACCGACAGTTCCTCCGGCGACTTCGTTTGCAACCCGCTGAGCACCTTCAGGATCAGGACGCCGCGCACCTTACCGCGTTCCTCGGCATTCGCCAGCTGCCACACGTCCAGGGCCTGATCCAACCCGAGACTCTTGAACCCGCGCGTGAATCGGTCCGTGGTCGCCTGGCGCAGGACTCGCACCAGGTCCTCTCGTGTGAGGTTACCCGCCTTCATCTGCTCCGCGATGATCGGCCCCGCGGGTTTGTGTTGCCGCAATGCCTGCGCGACGTCTGCCCTGGCCCGCGCCCGCGCGTAGCTCTCCTTCGGCTGCGCTCCGGCTGGGCGGCGTTCTCCGAGTAGTTCGGCTTGGAGCGCCTCCGCCGGCGTCTGCGTGACGTAACTCGGTGCCGCGGTGATCCCGATCATGGGCAGGACCTGCATGGCGACGCCCGCCCCGCGTTGCCGCTCGCGTTGAATGTTCTGGAAGGCGTAGGGCCGGATCCCCGTGAAGTACTTCAGGCTGTCGAGGACCTGCTTGTAGGCCGGGTCATGCGGATCATGGATCATCGTGCCCCAGAAGTCCTCGTTCGTCAAGACGTCGGCAGTCCGCCCGACCAGGGGGTTCAGTTTGTTCCGCGCGGCTTGCAACGGGTGCGCCTGGCCGAGCCCCAATCCGAGCCAGTGCACCTGATCCTTCATGTAGCCCGGCCAACTGAACCGTTCTGGGCGACCCTGCTCGTCGTAGTTGCCAGTGCGCGGAAAGAAGTAGTCTTTGCGATCGTCCGGGAGCCGGCCCCACCGCAGGTAGGCGTAGACGGCTCCCATGAACCCGATCAGCATCGGCAGTGCCAGCACGTACGCCATGCGATGCGTGAACTCCGGCCTCCCCGGCGCCCCGAACTCAGGCGGCGGTCCACCGCCCGCCGGCGGCTCTCCGCCGGCCGGCGGCGCCGGGCGCCTACCGACGATCCTCCGTCCGATGCGCCCGGCCTGCCGGGCGTAGTCGATGTAGCCGCCTCCGAGTTCGCGGAACGTGCCGAGGTTCCACCCCAAACTCTGCACGCTGATCATCCCGAGGTCTTTCACCGCGCGGTTCCAGAACAGGTCGTCGTAGACGAGTTGGCCCATCCGGTTGTCCACCGAATCCCAGCAGCGGGCGAAGACTTGGCGGACCTCCTCACGGGTGGCGTTCTGCGGCAGCCGTGCGAGTTCGAACTGCGCCATGTCGGCGAACACCCCGAGTTTCTGCCGAGGCACAACCCACTCCATGATCGGCCAGGCCGCGGTCTCCATGACCGCCGGCAGCGCCGTGAGAAGTACTCCTGCCGGGTTCTTCGCGGTCCAGAAATCCGCCAGCCGTTCCCGGAACTTGGTGCGGTAAACCGGATCCATGCGCGCGCGCCCGCCGCCGGCCAGCATCGCTTCGATGATCTTGACGGTCTCCGGGTCCTGGTTCGTGGCCGCGAACCACTCCCGGATGACCTTGTTGCCCTTCAGGACATTCTGCACCGGCGAGATCGGTACTTCGAGTACCCGCTGGACCGCCTTCAGCGGCATCCCTGCCGCGAGGTACTTGAGCGCGATCGCCAGCTTGGACGTCGCCGCATCTACCGAAGTGAACCCGAGGTGGAACCCGCTGAAGCTCAACGACCACTGGACCATCAGGTTCGCGCTGCCCAAGAGGGGTCTGAACCAGCCTTTCTGCCGCAGGCCCGGGCTGAGGAAGTTCTTCAGCACGACCACCGCGGACTCCGGCATAAACCACTTGCCCTTCAGGACGAACCCGCCCAGCGGGAAGGTCGCGCTGCCCTCCGCCAACTCCATGCCGTAGCGAATCTCCTTCAGCCGGCGCAGTTCCGGGTGCGCGTCGAGAAACTCCTCGAACCAGACGAACGTCGCCGGCGCCACTCGCTCGAAGGCCTCCGGCGCGTGGACATACGCCGCCACCAGGTTGGCCATCTTCTCGGCCTTGCGGCGGACGTACCGCCGGAAGTGCGTCGGCGCCTCCTCGCCCAGCCGCAGGTCCGCGAGCAGGCGCAACTCCTCGCGGTAGGGCTTCGTCTTGACCAATTGCTCGGAAAGCTTGTAGCGATGGTCGAGCACGTGCCCGATCTCGTGGACCAGGACGCTCTCCGGCCCGGCGAACCGCGTCTTCACTTCGCCCTTGCCCGGCTGCGCGTACCCCCACGCCGGCCCGCGCAAGGTGGCCAGCCGCTCGTGGGTAATCCCCAGGCTCTTGGCGAATTCCTCGAGCCCGCGCATCATCTCCGCATCGAACGCCTCACGAACCTTGATCTCGGGCGGGCCCCACACCGTTCCGATCGGGTCGGGTGTCTCGGTCCACCCGAACGGCGGCCGCCCGCCCAGCGCCGGCACGAACCGCGCCAGGCCCAGGTCCTTCATCTCCCGGATGAAGCGGTGCGCCAGCAAGAAGCGGTCCATCTCGCGCAACTTGAGCAACACCAGGTCCACCGGATTCCAGCTCACCGGTTCGAGCCCGGCTTCGAGCCCCTCGCGGAAGAACAGGTACGTGCGTTTCTTCAGGAACGCTTTCGGCCCTTCAAGCGGCCGCCGCCCGAAAATCGCTCGCCAGATTTTGGTTCGCTCTTCCGTGCTCCGCCGTTTCCAGATGTGCGGGAAATAGGTCTCGTAGTACGCGGTGAGCTTCCCCTCGCCCAACCCCTGCACCTCCCGGCGATGGTTGTCCAGCAGGTTGCGGAACAATCCCGCGATCGCGTCCAGGTCAGTGTTTTCCTGGGCCTGGCCCTCCTCCATCCGGTCGATGAACTGTTCGACAAATTCGTGCGACTGCCCCCGGAAAAACTTCCGCGCCTTGCGCAGCGTGGCTTCGGCCTGGTCGAAAGCTCGGGCGGTTTCCGCGCCGTGCGCACGCAGGCTTAAAGCGCTCTGGCGCGCCATAACGTCCAGACTCGCGGGCGCAAAGGTCTTTCGGACGTCCTGCCTGAACTCCCGCACCGCGTCCGCCGCCGCCCGCAGACCCTCGAGCGTGCGGCTCGGCTCCCCGGTCACGGGTCCGCTGACGGACGCCACCGGCGCCGCCGCTGCCGCCGGCGCCGGGGTAATCATCCGCATGAGCAGCGGTTCGTCTCCGAACAACCCCTCCTCCGGCAATGCATCGAACTTCGGATCGAACAACTCGCCCTGCGGCGGCTCGGGGATTTCGCTGAACAGACCGGTCTGGGTGGTGCCGGCCGCCTTCCTCAATTTCCGCCGCGCGTTGTTGCGCGTCAACGCGGTGTTGAACTCCGCGGTCAGTCGCTCGGCTTCGATTCGCCGCTGCTGTTCGGCTTCGGCTTCTCGTTGCTTTCCGGTGTCGAAGTCGGGGAAGAGCTCCCGCTGGAGAGTGGGGCCGGCTTCAGCCGGCCGTCCGGAAACATCTTGTCGAACGTCTCGTCGAACTTCCCCTCCTGGTAGGCCTCGAGCAGCTTCTCCAGGTTGCTCACTGAGTCTTTGGACATCTGCCAACACCCTCCTAAAATCCGGCGCCGCCCGGCGAAAAACCGCCAGTGCTTCGCGCCCATGCGCCGCCACAATGTACTCCAAGTAGCGCCTGATGAGGTATCGCGCCTGCTCCCGATCGAGCCCCAGCAGCCGCCACCCCACAGGTCCCTCGGCCAGGTGGGCCCCGAGTTCCGCAGCCAGGATCTCCGTGTCACGTGGATATCCGCGGCTGATCAGGTTGTCTGTGGCGGCATCAGCGAGTGGATCGGTGAGGAAGTACACCGCACCGTCCTCACCCATCAGGTTCCTGACCTCCGGCGAGATCTGGAACTGTTGTGCATGGTGAACCTCATGGCGTGCCGCCCTGACGGCCGTAGGGCCGGCCTGGACAACAACCACATGTCCCGTCTCCGCACCTGCCGCTTCGAGGACGTCGGCGAACGCGTTGGCTGCCGAGTCGCGGACTGTTCGCAGGCGTCTGATGACTCGAGTAACGCGGTACGCCTCCATCAACCAACCGCCCAAAGGACCGTGCACCTGCTCGGCCTCCTGGAGAACCAGCATCGCCTGCTGGTTGACCAAGACGAGGGTCGGATCCTGCGTTCCACCCTGGATTAACCGCGCCTCGGCGTCCGCACCCATCTCTCGACCCGTGTCATATCCCCGCCAGGGTTTCAACGGCTTCCCGCGCAAGTGCCAGGTTTCCCCCCGCTGCACCGTCCGCTCGAACGCCGCCGGGAGTTGCTCCCGCATGAAGACCACCGGCTCCCCGGCGCCGGCGGCCTTCGCCTTGCCCTTCCGCTCCGCGCGCTCGATCTCTTCGCGTTTCTCGATAAACGCCGCGCGAAACGCTTCCTCCGGAGTCAACGCCGTGAAGAACGACGCCGGCGCAGCCGGACGTCCGTTCGCCTCTTCGCCGGCGAACGCGCGAAACACTTTCGCCG
>Ga0315274_10002648_pt1 | contig 26899 bp, 23 predicted proteins | sample YL17G02_20_MG_FD_203700 | JGI IMG/M metagenome (GOLD analysis project Ga0315274, IMG submission 203700) | Sediment microbial communities from Yellowstone Lake, YNP, Wyoming, USA - YL17G02_20 | ecosystem: Environmental > Aquatic > Freshwater > Lake > Sediment | place: USA: Wyoming | collected...
CGGGACGTGGAAACGGAGCAGGGTTGAGATACTCAGGCCCCGACAACCGAAAGGGTCGGAAACACGCTACGCCCAACCTACCCCACCGCGCCACGTCTCGACTCTACCAGGCAATGCCGCGCTCACTATCGATCCCTTCGAAATACCCGATGAGCAACATGCGGAAGTACACCACCGGCGGCAGTGACCGCCGGTCAACCTGTTCCGCATAGAATGCCCGACACTGTTTCTCGACGAAACGGTCGAACCCTTCGGCCTCCAGAATCTTGTTGACTTGCTCGTAGAAGGGATGACCACCCGACTGCGGTAATGCACTTGCCGCAATCCATAACGCGCCTTGCTCTTCCCGCCTCCGTCTGCCCATCGCCATAGCCGTCCTCCGTGACGCTTGCCGCCAAACCCGCGATGACTATACCACGTCTGTCAAGAGACTTTCACCACGGGCTGCTATGTACTGATGACCGCGTTGCAGCGGCTGGGATTGCAGGGCACGGAACTGGCCCCCGCGCAGTGCGATACCATCCGCCTCAAGCTCCTCAAGATCGGGGCCCGGATTCGGGTGACGGTTCGCAAGGTGTGGGTGTCGCTGGCGGAGAGCTTTCCCTGCCGCGCTCTGTTTCAACGGGTCTACGAGAACCTGATTCGTCGGTGTCCTCTTCCGTTGCGGTGCTGAGGCCGCCGCGCGGGGCTCCTTGCGTACAAGTTGAAAATGGATCGCGCCGTCGGTACGCGTGGATCGTGCTTCGCGACCCCGCCGACGGCCTTTTTCCAGCCCCTCCAGGTTGGCTCAAGCGCTTCCTTCGCGGCTCAGGACATGCGTGGGTCACAATTCCCATTTCGCCGTCCGGCCACAAGGGCGTCGCCGACGCGCCCCGACCCTCGACCTGATCCCGATTCATGCACTGGTGAGAAATGCAGGCTAACGCCGAATTCTGGAGCTACGCCGTCGATACGGTCGGTGAAATCTGATCCAGGAAACCCTCCAGCTTCCTTGCCCGGACGGGATGCTGGAGCTTTCGGATCGCCTTGGCCTCAACCTGGCGAACGCGCTCCCGGGTCACCTTGAAGATTTTGCCCACCTCTTCCAGCGTGTAGGTATACCCGTCGCCGATCCCGTAGCGGAGCTTGATGATCTCCCGCTCGCGGTAGGTAAGGGTTTTGAGGACCTCCTCGACGCGGTCCTTGAGCATTCCGCCGCCGGCGGTTCCCACCGGCGAATCGGCCGTCTCGTCCTCAATGAAATCGCCGAAGTAGGAATCCTCGCTCTCGCCCACCGGGCGATCCAGCGAGATGGGGTGCCGCGAAATCTTGAGCACACGGCGGCATTCGCTGACCGGCATTTTCGCCCTGCGGGCGATCTCCTCGATCGTCGGCTCGCGGCCCATGTCTTGCAGCAGTTCCTTGCCGATGTTCCGCAGCCGGCTCATGGTCTCGATCATGTGCACGGGGATGCGGATCGTCCGGGCATGGTCGGCAATCGCCCGGGTGATCGCCTGCCGAATCCACCACGTCGCGTACGTGCTGAACTTGTACCCGCGCTTGTACTCGTACTTGTCCACCGCCCGCATCAGGCCGGTGTTGCCCTCTTGGATGATGTCCAGGAAGCTCAGGCCGCGGTTGCGGTATTTCTTGGCGATGCTGACCACCAGCCGAAGGTTGCCGCCGGACAGCTTCCGCTTGGCGTCCTCGTATTCGGTGAACACACGATGAATCGAGGTCAGCCGCTCATTGAGCGCGTCCGACTTCTCCAAGCAGAGCGATTCGATCCCGGTCAGTTCCTCCTGCATCGCAAAGATGTCTTCGTCGGGGAGCGTCCGCCGCTTTTGCTGACCGGACAGGCGCCGCTCCAGTTCGGTCATCTTTCGATGCAGCCCGCGGAGCTTCTTCATAAGCGGCTGAATCCGGCTGGTGCGAAGCGACAGTTCCTCCAAGAGCTTGGAAATCTTCCGCCGTCGGTCGCGCACCTCCGACATCAACTGTCGGCGCGTCGCCCCCGCCAGTCGTGCGGCCTGCAACTGCGTCCAGGCTTGCTCGTTCAGTTTCATCAACGCCCGCACGGTTTGCACGTTGACCGGGATGCAGGAGCCGATCCGCGACTTGGCAAGGTGCTCCGACGTGGAAATCTTCATCGTCCGGTCGAAGGGCAGCGTGCCGTCGTGTACCTGCTGCAGAATCTCCACCGCCAGTCCGGCGCAGTAATCGCTCTCCAGCACCTTCTGCCGGAAAGCCATCCGCGTCAGTTCGATCTTCTTGGCGAGGCGGATTTCCTCGGCGCGGGTGAGCAACGGAATCTCGCCCATCTGCGTCAGGTACATCCGCACCGGGTCGTCGATGCGCTTCGCCCCCACCTCCGCGGTCAGCTCCACGACGTCGACGTCGGCCTCCGGCTCGTCCACCACGTCCGGGAGCGGGACGACCGTCTCCTCGACCGGCCGGGCCTCGCGCTTGGGCGGCGGGGCCTTACGCTTCTGGTCGTAGCGATGGGCGTCGATCTCGTCGAGCGTGTCGATCTTCGCCTCCTCGAGGCGCATCATGATCATTTCAAGCTGCGCAGGGTCGATCGCGTCGTCGGGAAGGATGGCGTTCATCTCCTCCCAGGTGACGTAACCGCGCTTCTGGCCGCGTTCGAGCAGTTCGTCCACCGCTTGTTGGATCAGATCGACAGGTTGTTCCATCACGTCGCTCATGGTCACTCCGTCACGGCGTTCGTGTTGATGACTTCCGGTACTCCCACACCCAGGCCGCTCCCCCCCACCGCCCGACGCACCAGGCGGCGCGGGGCGAAATGTCGATGCTCCTTGACGCCGTCGTTCAACGTTTGCCGGGCGTCGTTCTCGGCCGGCGACGAATCCCCCGTCGCCGCGGCGTCGAGCAACCGTTGCTTGCTGTCCTCGATCGCACTCTCGCGGACCGTTTGTCCGAGGCGCCGCAAGGCCAGCCGTAAGGTGCCTTCAAAGTTCCCCCTCGCCGCGCCGCGTTCTACCAACTCGGTGACGCGCTGGGCGTCCGCCGGATCGTGGCAGCGAGTGAGCACGTCCGTCAGCGCGACCTGACCTCCGTCCCGGCGGGCGTCAAAGAGCGCCGTCGCAATGCGACGGTCCCGCGGGTCCGCGATCCGGGCCAGGTCCGGGGCGTGATCGACCAGGCTCAGGAGGTCCGGCTCGTTAAGCAATACCTCCAACATGTGCGTCCAGACCGCCTGTTCTTCGTCGCGCGGCGCCACCGGCCGCCGGGAGACCGCTCCGCCTGTCGCCGCCCTCGCGCTCTCCCCACGCGGCGAACGTGAACGGGACATCAGCCGCGAAACCTCCTCACGTTCGATCCGCAGCAAGTGCGCGATCTGATTCACGAGCAGGCCGCGCTGGATCGCGTCCACCGCCGCGGTGCTCACCGCGTCCGCGACCACCCGCACGAAGTCGAGCACGGCTTCCCGTCGGCGTACGTCGGACGAGTCCGCTCGAAAACGTTCCTGCGTCTTCGACCACTTGAATTCTAGCGCGTCGACCGCGCCGTTCAACACGTCCGAGAAGTCGGCCGCACTCGCCCGGCCGAGAAAATCGCTCGGATCCTTGCCTTCCGGGATGCGCGCCAAACGGACCTTCACGCAACGCGGCAATGCCAAGCCAATGGCACGATCCGCCGCCGCTTCGCCGGCGGCATCCGAGTCGAACAACAGCACCATCTCTTCCCCGAACCGCCGCAACAGGTCCACGTGGGCGTCGGTGAGCGCCGTGCCCAGCGTCGCCACGGTCTCGATGAAACTCGCTTGATGACAGGCCATGCAGTCCGTGTAACCCTCCACGACGATCGCCCGCCGCCGCGCGGCGATCGCCTCCCGCGCCAACTCGATGCCGTAGAGGTTGCGGCCCTTGTCGAACAACGCGGTCTGCCTCGTGTTGAGGTACTTCGCCTTGTCGTCGATCAGCGTCCGACCGCCGAATCCCACGACGCGACCGGTCGCGTCACGGATCGGAAACATCAGCCGACTACGGAAGGTCTCGTAAACTCGCCCCGTTTCTTCGTCCTTACGGAGCAGGTCAGCCGCCACGAGCATCGCATCGCCGAACCCGGCGCGAGCGGCGGCGCTTTTCAGGGACGGGCCGCCGTCAACCGTCAACCCCAACCCGAATCGCTCGAGGGTCGCATCGGTGAAGCCGCGACCGTGGAGATACTCTCGCGCCGCGCGGCCGGGCGACTCGGCCAGCAAGTTCGACCGGAAGAACTGCAACGCCCAGGCGTTGACCTTGGCGAGGTCCGTTCGGCTTGGCTCGCCCGGCGCGGCGGACGTTCGTTGCGTCGTGTCACGAAACTCGACCCCCGCCCGATCAGCGAGATGCCGCATGGCCTCCATGAACGACACGTTCTCCCGGAGCTGAACGAACGAGAAGACGTCGCCGCCCTTGCCGCACCCGAAGCACTTGAACAGCCCGCGCTCGGGACTCACCGTGAACGACGGGGTTTTCTCCGAATGGAACGGACACAACCCGACCCAGCGCACCCCGCGGCGCTTGAGGGTCACGTGTTCGGCGACGACATCTTGAATTCGGACGCGGTCCAGGATTTGTCTTTTTACTTGCTCAAAGTCTAGCAACCGAACACCATCCCCGGTGGACAGAACGGTCACCCCCGTGACCGCACCTCTCGCCTTGAAGGCCGCGTACCGGCCAACACTCCGACGCCAAAAAATCAACTATGGTTGCAGAATGGCGATACTCCCAGTGCTGCTAGTATACACCGAAATTCTCGGACGGTCAAATCCGAACCGTTTGTACCGTAAGGAGTTGTGAGTTGTTCCGTCCGGCGTGGCTGCGGCGTCTATCGCACCACGTACCGGCCGCCGTATCCCAAGAAGTTCAGGAAGACATCTTGGGTCAGGATCGGCACGGACAGGGTCTTCGCAGAATCCAAGAGTTCGTTGTATCGCGCCCACGCCCGTTGCGCGGGATCCTTGGCGGCGGACGGGGCGGCCTGGTCGGCGCCCTCGCCGGCGGCCTTCGGTCGCCGCGGCGCGGCCCCGAGCACGACAAAGTCCGTCAACGGCGTAAGTTCCGTCGAAACCTTCCCCCCCCAGTTGGTGATCAGCGATTCGAGCGTTGCGGCTCCGTCCCGATCCGGCAGCCCGTCGCGGTTCAGGTCAAACTCGCCGAGCACCACGAAGGTCAACGGACGGTTGGGGTCATACACCGGGTTTGCGATCAGGTCCCCCTCCAGGATCACTTCGTTCGCGGCGACGTTGACGATGCGGCACTCGGCCGAGTTGTCGGAAACGGACACCACCTCGATCTGGGCCTTCGCCCGCCCGTCTTCGGGAATGCCGGTTTGCGCCGAGCAGACCGCGAACCGCAAGCCGAGCGTCAGTCCGTGCTGTCGCCCGAGATTGATGTAGACCACGCTATCGCCGGGTACGGCGGTCAGGACTTTTCCATCCGGCTGTCGCGCCGTGGCGAGTTTTTCGGGGCCGATCAGCAGCCCGCCGAGCTTTTCCTGCTGGGCGGCCAGCCGCTTCTGCAGGTCGAGGAGGCGCTTCTCGGCGGCCTGCCGCTGCTGACGCTCCTTGGTGAGGTCGGCGTCGTTGCGCTTGCGACTTTCGTCGAAGCCGCGTTCGATCGTCTCGACGAACTTGTCCCGTTCCGCGCGGTAGGCGGCCCGCTCGTTCTCACACTTTTCAAGTTGCTGGGTGTTTTCCTTGGCCCGCTTGTCGAAATCGTTTTTCAGATTCGTGTCGGCCTCGACCTGCTGCGTCATTTGGGTTTCGAGTTGGCCCGCGCGGTCCTCCGCCGTCTGTCTCAACGCGTGCTCTCCTTTGAACGCCTCATACATGCGAGCGAGGGCGTCGTGGTACGACACGTCCTCAAACAGGTCCGGCTTGGAAACCGATCCTTCGGTTCGGATCAAGCGCAAGAGTTGATTCCGCTTGGTGCCGACTACGGATGCCACGTCCGAGGGCTCACCGCTTGCCATCGCCGCCGTCTGGCTGCGGGCCTCCTCTAGCAGCCCAACGACCGTAGGCCCGGTCTCCTGGGCGCTCTTCACAAGCTCGATCGCCTTGTCCTCGGCCGGGCTTATCAGGCGGCGGTTGGCCGATTGGAGGCGGGTGTTCTCGTTGCGAAGGCCCTCCTGGTCTGTATAGAGGATGACCAAGAGCACGGCGCATGTCAGCCACAGCGCCGCGAACACGATCATCCCGATTGTGACGGCGTTGACCCCTTGTTGTTGCCCTTTGGCCATCCGAATCGAGCCTCCTTCTCGCTGGAAACACCGGGGTGCCCACAGACACCCGCCGGCCGCAAGAGCGCTCAATCGCCCTGGGGCCGCTTGGGGGGAACTTCGGTTCTGTCCAACTCCGCGTCGGGGCCTCCGGGAGCTTCCACGATCCCGTCCGACGCCCCGCGCAGGGTTGATAATGCAGGCCGCATTCTTGGGGGTGATCGACGTACTGTCAAGCAGCGGTCCCGACGAGGCCGGAGACCGCCGGAACTGCGGCATGTTCGGCCCCTAAAAACTTCCGGGCCACGACCAGAACACCCCTGGACATGCGGGGGGGGCCGGCCTATAATGCGCGGTGATGTGGGGGGTGTCGTGGGGTCCACGAGGGGGATTAGGTCGTACCTTCCACAGCTTTCAAGCAAGCGGGGCGACGTATCCGTCCGGCACTGACGTCTTCCGGTTCGGGTGAGGTGTAGCCTTCGGGAGTGGTTTGTTTATTGGACGATCGGGCGAATCGGCTTCGTTCGTGGGTAGGCAGGGTCCGGGACAACGGAGGCTGGCTGGCAGGCGGGAACCCATCGTGGGGGCCGGCCCGTGCCGTTAGCGTTTTTGCCGTCCGGAAGTCGCTTGAGTCGGTAACTGGAATCGGCTAGACTAGGAAGACCAACAACGCGGCGGCCCGGACGTAGGTTGCGGCGGGCGAGCTGCGGGGTCGAAGAAGGGGACAGGCGAATGTGGAACGTATGTATGCGCTTTCGGTTGATGGCTTTCGGTTTGGGCGTCCTTGCCGCCGGTTCGGTCGTTGAGGCGTCGGTCTTTTCGCTGAAGGCGGTGAAGAAGAACGATGTGCCTATCGCCCCGACCGCTAGTCTAACGGTTTCCCCGTTGGACAAGATCGAGGCCGAGATCTTTCTGTCCGGCTGGGTCGGCGACCTTCCCTTAGGCGTACGAGCGTTCCAGGCGAAAATATACGGGACGGGGTACATCAGCGGCACCAACGGAAAGGTCATTCCCGACGGCTGGTGCGCTCCGGTGGGCAAGATTGAATGTACAGACTCGAGCACATGTCCAACGGATTACCCGATCTGCATACCGTATCCGTACGGGTGCACCTGCTCAGGACACAATCCGAACCTGGGCGCGTTGATGAACCGAACCCGTTCGGACTTCATCCTCTTCGACATCGACGGTTTCTTTGCGATTAACAGTAATTCGATCAGTTATGTGTATATGGGGGTCGCCACGGAGGACATCGGCGTGCAGGACACCGGCGTACCGCGATACGTTGGTACCGTCGTCCTTCGGGTCTCGGCCAACGCCTGCGGGACATTCCGAATCGGTTTCGTGGATGACCACCAGTCGAACTTCATCGCCGATAAGGCCGACCCACCGCTGAGCCGCTTTCCGACCCTGCAGCCGCTGCTTCTCACGGTGAGCGATTGTGCCCGCTTGCTTTTGTCGTGCAATCCGGTCCATTGCAACGAGGACGCCCGAATCGCCCACGACCGGCTCAACCAAGCGATCCTTAAAAATGCGAACACGATCGTGATGAACTTCAACAAACCGACCACGGGCATGGCCGCGGCGGACTTTGAAGTCACGGTTGTCCCTCCCGGGGATGACATACAAATTAGCGCCGTGACGCCGAACCTAGTGGATGCGAGGATAACAACCGTCACCCTCAACAAGCGCATCCAGCAAACACGTTGGACCTGCATCCGCGACGAGTTTAGCAACCGCCGTTGTTGCATGGGCAGTCTTCCCGGGGATGCTGATAACAGCCGAATCAGCCGGTCGGACGATATCTTCGAGGTTTTCGACAACCTCGCCGGCCTGGTGATCCCGAAGCTGGACCCGGAGAAGTGTGACACGGACCGCAGCCTGAATTGTACGCCGGCGGACCTGCTGATGGTGGTCGATCTTCTCAATGGCGCCGATGCGTTCGCGTTCGACTCCCCCCCCTCCCCCGGAGTCAACGGCGACAAGCTCCCTCTCTTTTATCCCGATCCTCTCCATCCTAATCCCGCCTACGAGTGCCCGGAAATGCGTTTACCTCCGTGACGGGGCGGGACTGCGGGAACAAGCTCCCGATGATGGGGAGCACCGATATCAGTCGAATGGCGCGGCGGTCGGCAACGACCGTCGCGCTTTTTTGTGCGCACGGCCTTCGCTCAGCCGATAAGTAGGCGTGCACGCCGAGCCCTTCCCATCCAATCGCTCCGCCCTTCGGCTGGGAATCCTCACCAGTGTCGAGACTCGGCACCGCTATTTCGTTCAGGCCCTTCGATCTCGTTTCGACGTAGCCGCCGTCGGCTATGAGCAGACGGGGTACGACCCCTCGGCGGCGCCCGACCTCACTCCCGAAGAATCACGAATCGTCGAGAACCACTTCGCCGAGCGTTCGCGGCAGGAGCAGATCCACTTCGGACGGCAATGCGAATTCGTCCCCGAAACCGAGTCCTGCGCGGTGCGGCTGATGCCACCGGGCCGGCTCAACTCGCCGGCGACGCTGGGCCTTCTCGAATCGCACGGGGTCAACACCCTCGTGGTCTACGGGACGAACCTGATCCGAACGCCGTTATTGGAGGGCTTTGCGGGGGGGGTCATCAACCTGCACCTGGGGTTGTCGCCTTACTATCGCGGGACGGCGACGAACTTCTATCCGTTGTTGAACGAGGAACCGGAGTACGTCGGAGCGACGATCCACCTGATCGACGCGGGGATCGACAGCGGTCCGATCCTCAAGCACGCCCGTCCGACGATCGTCGCCGACGACGGGCCGCACACCATCGGCTGCAAGGCGATCACGGCCGGCACTGAAGCCATGATCGCGGTGCTCAACGATCTAAGTCGCGGGACGCTCAAGCCCGTTCCGCAGTGGAAGGTCCCCAACGCCCGACTGTACCTGCGAAAGGACTACCATCCCCGACAGGTTGTCGAGCTCTACCGCAAGCTCGACGACGGCTTGATCCGTCGTTACGTGGAACGCGCGGCGAAGTCTCCCCCGCCGGTCCGGCTGATCCCATGAGGTCGTCGGCGACCGTACCAGCGGGATCGGCGCGGGAGTCGCTCACGTTGCGAGATGTCACGGGGTCGCGGTATACTGCGGTCGGATGGCGCCGCGGGAGCGGTGGGGTCGGGAGTAGGGGCGGTTTACAGAGGGTTGCGATCATGAGCGTTCAAACGGCGGTGAAGAGCAGTCGTCCAAGCAGTCACGACCAGATCGAACTGGTCGAGCAATATGCGGCGCATAACTATCATCCGCTGCCCGTCGTGGTGGCCGAGGCCGAGGGCGTCTGGGTCACCGACATCGACGGCAAACGCTACATGGACATGCTGGCGGCCTACTCCGCGATCAACTTCGGTCACCGTCATCCCGAATTGATCGACGCGGCCAAGGAGCAACTCGACCGCGTGACGCTCACCTCGCGGGCCTTCCACAACGATCAACTCGGACCCATGTGCAAGGCGCTCGCGGAGCTATGCGGGATGGAGGCGGTCCTGCCCATGAACACCGGGGCGGAGGGGGTGGAGACGGCGATCAAGACGGCCCGCAAATGGGGCTACACCAAGAAAGGCGTCGCGGCCGGCAAGGCCAAGATCATCTGCTGCTCGGAAAACTTCCACGGGCGGACTACCACCATCATCAGCTTCAGCACCGACACGCAGGCCCGCGAAGGCTTTGGACCCTACACGCCGGGCTTCGAGATCATCAGGTACGGCGACATCGCGGCGCTGAAAAAGGCGATCGACGACAACACCGTGGCGTTCCTGGTCGAGCCGATCCAGGGTGAGGCCGGCATCATCGTCCCGCCCGGGGGGTTCCTCCGACAGGTACGACAGCTCTGCACGCAACGCAGCGTTCTCTTCATCGCCGACGAAATCCAATCGGGCCTGGGGCGCACTGGCTACACGTTCGCGTGCGAGCACGAGGGCGTCCAGCCGGACATCTATATCCTGGGCAAGGCGTTGGGCGGCGGAATCATGCCGATCTCCGCGGTGGTCAGTTCGCGGGAGATTCTCAGCGTGTTCACTCCCGGCGATCACGGCAGCACCTTCGGCGGCAATCCGCTCGCCTGTGCGATTGCCCGCAAGGTCATTGAGATCCTCAAGACCAACCGTTACCAGGACAACGCCCGGAAGCTCGGCGAATACCTGTTCGGCAAGCTTCGAGCGATCAAGACGGACAAGATCAAGGAGATTCGCGGCCGCGGGCTATGGGTCGGCATCGAGTTCCAAAAGAGCGCCGGCAAGGCGCGGGAGTATTGCGAGCGGTTGATGCAAGAGGGAATGCTGTGCAAGGACACCCACGAGCAGACGATGCGGCTCGCCCCGCCGCTGTGCATCACGAAAGATGAGATTGACTGGGCCCTCGCCCGCCTGCAAAAGGTGCTCGGATAGTGCTAGCGGAGACCCCGACTCAGCCGCAACGCCGGACTTGACGGAGTTTTCGAGACTTGGATGCCGACGCTCTTACGTTCCGGTCCATTTCGGTTCTTCGTGTATGCCGGGGGTCGCGAGGAGCCTCCGCACGTGCACGTCGAGCAGGAGGACAGAGTGGCGAAGTTCTGGCTTGATCCGATTCGGCTGCAGCGCAGTGGCGGCTTTTCGCGGAGGGACATGGCTCACGTTGAAAGACTTCTGCGCAGCAACCACAAGAGACTCGTAGAGGCATGGAATGATTATTTCGGCGGCTGAAATCACCGTTCCGACGGCAGAGAGCGCGAGCGTCACGGACGACACGTTGAGTGTTGAACTCAACGACGGTCGGACGATCTCGGTGCCGCTTGGGTGGTTCCCCCGTTTGGCGCATGCCACGCGGACGGAGCGGCGCCAATGGCGCCTGATCGGGCGAGGGAATGGAATCCACTGGCCGCTCATCGACGAGGATGTTAGCATCGCAGGTTTATTGGCGGGTAGACCGTCAGGCGAAAGCCAGGAATCGTTCAAGAGGTGGTTGGCCGCGCGCACTGCTCGCGTGGCTAAAGGGGCGAAGAAATCCGCGAACGGTACCGCCCGAGTTGCGAGACGGGATGCCGAAACGCGAAAGATCCACCGGTAGATGGGACGATGCGCCTGCCCGGTCGGCCCCGCCGCTGTGCATCACGAAAGATGAGCTGGACTGGGCGATCGGGCGATTGCAGAAGGTGCTGACGTCCTGAGCCGCGGGCGGGCAATCTAAGCCGCGGGCGCTAGCCCCGCGGACAAGTCACCGGGCTCGCGCCTGGTACTCTGGGAGATGAAGGATCATGCCAACGTCGGCGATTGAGAAGGACTGTTCCGGCAAGATGGACAAGGCCGTCGAGTTCCTCAAGCAGGAACTTCGCGGCATCCGCACCGGTCGCGCTCACCCCGGCCTGGTGGAACACATCAAGGTCGAAGTGTCATCCTATGGCAGCACGATGGAGCTGCGCGAACTGGCCACCATCAGCGTCCCCGAACCGAGCACGCTGCTGGTCAAACCCTTCGATCCGGGGACGCTCAAGGACATCGAGAAGGGGTTGCAAACGTCGACGCTGGGGGTCACACCGCAGAGCGACGGCAAGGCCATCCGCCTACCCATTCCGCCGCTTTCCGGGGAACGGCGGCAGCAGTTGCTCCAACAGGTGAAGAAGATGGCCGAGGCCCAGAAGGTGGCCATCCGCAACGCTCGCCGCGACGCCAATAAGGCGATCGACGCCGCTGAGAAGGCCAAGACCATCAGCGAAGACGACGCCAAGGAAGTCAAAGACCGCATCCAGAAGGTCACGAACAAGCACGAAACGGACATCGACGCCGTGGTTATTGCCAAATCTAAGGAAATTCAGGAAGTCTGATCCATGTGGTCGCGATGATCGCTAAGGCCTGCTTCCCGCGGAATCACGATGCACCGGATGCCGGACGCCGCGCTTCCACGATTCTGACAGGGCGCAAGGTCCGCTTGCGTCTGTAGGTTCGCACGGCTAGATTCCTTCCCCTTCACAAACTTTTTCGGACCATTGCGAGGAGCACGAGGCCATGCCTACAGCGGAGTTGGACGTAAAGCAGATCGGGGCCCATGCGGCCGCCGCGAGCGAGCCGTTTCGGCGGTTGCTGGAGCAGATGCACCGCGTGATCGTGGGGCAGGACGAGTTGCTGCATCGGATGCTCGTCGCCGTGTTGTCCCGTGGGCACGTGCTGATCGAGGGCGTGCCGGGACTGGCGAAGACGATGGCGGTGTCGTGCCTGGCCCGGGGCATCAACACCCGTTTCCAGCGACTTCAGTTCACCCCTGACCTTCTACCCGCGGACCTGATCGGGACGCTGATCTACCGGGCGAGCGACGGGGCGTTCATAGTGCAGAAAGGTCCGATCTTTTCCAACATCATCCTCGCCGACGAGATCAACCGCGCCCCGGCCAAGGTTCAATCCGCCCTCTTGGAGGCGATGCAGGAACGGCAGGTGACCATCGGGCAGGAGACGTTCCCCTTGGTGGAGCCGTTCCACGTCCTGGCGACGCAGAATCCCATCGAGCAGGAGGGCACCTATCCTTTGCCCGAGGCCCAGGTCGATCGGTTCATGCTGAAGCTCAAGGTCGGCTATCCGTCGAAGAAGGAGGAGCGTCTCATCCTCGATCGAATGGCCGTCACTTCGCCGGTTCTGGAAATAGACCCGGTGATGTCACCCTCTGACATCACGAAGGCGCGCGATGTGGTGGATGAAATCTACATCGACGACAAGATCAAGGACTACATCGTGGACATCACCTTGGCCACCCGCGAACCGGCGGCCTATCAAATCCCGATCGCCGATTGGATTCAATACGGCGCTTCCCCGCGGGCGACGCTGGCCCTGACCATCGGGGCCAAGGCCACGGCGTTTCTCGCGGGTCGAGGTTACGTGACGCCGCAGGACGTCAAGACCATCGCCATGGACGTGCTCCGCCACCGGGTGATCGTGACGTATGAGGCGGAGGCGGAGGAAAAAACGTCGGAAGATGTGGTCAAGGCGGTTTTGGATCATGTTCCGGTGCCGTAGTGGAATTGCCAATTGCCGATTTCCAATTGCCAATTGCTGATTTGACGACGGCCTCGATTTCCGGTTGTGGTGTTGTGGTCGGTAGCGATGAATCCTGAGGAACTCAAAAAACGTACGCGGCAGTTTGCACTTCGCGTGATCCGGCTCTGCGCCTCGCTTCCGCGAACGGCGGTTGGTGGCGTGATTGGGAAGCAGCTGTTACGGGCGGGAACGTCCGTTGGCGCGAACTACCGGGCAGCCTGCAAAGCACGTTCGGCTGCCGAGTTCGCGTCAAGAATGGGTATTGTGGAGGAAGAGGCAGACGAGTGCGTTTATTGGATCGACTTGTTGGTCGAGTCGGAAGCAATGACTCGCGAAAAAGTTGGAGCATTGCATAAAGAGGCGACGGAACTGGTGGCGATCGCCGCAGCTTCGAGAAAAACATCCCGCGGTCGTGGACCTCGGTAATCGGCAATTGGAAATCGGCAATTGGCAATCTGGGGGTCGGAAGCCATGATTCCAAAAGAGTTGCTGAAGAAAGTCCGCCAAATCCAAATCCGCACCCGTCGTACGGTGAACGACGTGCTCGCGGGACAGTATCACTCCGCCTTTCGCGGGCGGGGGATGGAGTTCGAGGAGGTCAGCCCGTATCAGATCGGCGACGACGTGCGGCTGATCGACTGGAACGTGTCGGCCCGCTACGGCGAGCCGTTCATCAAGAAGTACCGCGAGGAGCGCGAACTGACCGTGATGCTGGTGGTGGACGCCAGCCGATCGGGCCTGTTCGGCAGCACCCACCAGTTCAAGCTCGACGTAGCCGCCGAGTTGTGCGCTGTGCTGGCCTTTTCGGCCATCCGCAGCAACGACAAAGTCGGGCTGATCCTGTTCACGGACGAGGTCGAGAAGTACGTTCCGGCGAAAAAGGGCACCCGCCACGTTCTGCGGATCATCCGCGAATTGCTCTATCACCAACCGCAAGGACGGGGAACCGACATCGCCGAGGCCCTCAACTTCTTGAACCGCGTCACCATCCGCAAGTCCGTCTGCTTCTTGGTGAGCGATTTCCTGACGAGCGGCTACGAGTCGGCCTTGCGGATCGCCCGGCGGCGGCACGACCTCATCCCCATTGTCGTCAGCGACCCGCGGGAGTGGGAGCTGCCCGACGTGGGATTCGTCGAACTCGAGGACCCGGAGACGGGGGAGGTGACATTGGTTGACACTTCGAGCCGTGCGCTGCGCCGAGCCTACGCCGCGGCCTGCGCTCGCCGCGCGGGGGATCGCCAAGGAATGTTTCGCCGCATGGACACCGAGACGATCGACGTGCGCACCGATCGCTCATACGTCGATCCCTTGGTGAGGTTCTTCCACAAGCGCGAAAGACGACGATGAGATTGGCGAATCCTTCGAGGCTCAGGACAAGTGTCGATTGTCGATTGTCGAATGGCTCGCCGCGGCGCCGCGGGCTGCAGAGCCGCGACCGTAAGGGAGCGGTCACGCGGATGCAAGCGGCGGTAGGTATCCTCGTTTTGTCATTCGCCGTTTCGGGTTGCGGCAGTCGGGGCGAAAAGACCGAACCAGCGAAGGCGACGGTCGGTGTGACGCGTACGGCGCATGACGGGCCTGTGACGGTGACTCTCACCGCCAGACCGGCGGAATTGCCTTTCAACGAGCGGGCAGAGGTTCTCGTTGAGGTGATCGCGGAGAGCGGGGTGACGGTTGACGTTGACGATTACGAACGGAGTGAGTCTCTAGCCGCACACCAGTTCGAGTACCGGGTGACCCCGTTGGAGCGAAAGGCGGCTGTACCCACGAACGACGGCAAACTCAAGTGGACCTACCGATACGGGATCGAGTTTTTCCTCCCCGGCCGTTATGAGCTTGCTGCGGCCGCCGCTTCCTTTGTGGACGCGCGGCAGACCCCCGAATCAGCAACGCCGGCCGAGGCCCACAAGCTCACGACGGAACCGCTGGCCGTTGTGGCCCGCGATCCGAACGCCAAACCGCTCACGCCTGAGGAGCTGAAGACGATTACGGCGCTTCCGCCGGTGGAGCTTCGCGAGCCGTGGAGTCGATGGTGGTGGGCGGCGCCTCCGGTCGTCGCGGCGGCGGTGCTGCTCCTTGCCGCGCTCGTCCGCCGCTCGCGCCGCAGGAAACAGGTCGTGATCCCGATCCCGGCGCACGAATGGGCGCACCAACGGATCGCCGCGCTGGTCGCCGAGGACCTAGTACGTAAGGGTCGCGTGCAGGAGTTTTACTACCGGATCAGCGACATCGTTCGCGGGTACGTGGAACGGCGGTTCGGAGTGTCGGCCCCGGAAATGACCACGGAGGAGTTTCTCGCGGCGGCGGCCTCGGACGGCCGTTTCGGCGAACGCAACACAACCGAACTCAACGAGTTCTTGAACGCCTGCGATTTGGTGAAGTATGCACGACAGATTCCAGGCGCCGGCGAGGCCGACGCCGTGCTGCGGGCGGCCGGCGGATTCGTCGAGCGAACCCGCGAGTCGCTCTACCGTACTGACAACAACGGGAGTCCGGCGACCCCCACGATGGAACAGGCCGCATGATCGAGTGGTTTCGTGACAGCTTCGCCCCGGGGCCTGTGTTTTTTTGGCTCTGCCTTGGGTTTTTCGGCCTTATTCCGCTGGTGTGGATTCGACACCGCCGAGGAAGACGGCCTACCGCCCTGCGGTTCAGCTCTGTGCAACCCCTGCGCGGGTTGGGCGTGACCTGGGCGACGCGGACGCGGTTCGTTCTGCCCTTGCTCCGGATGCTGGCGATGCTCGCGCTGATCGTCGCCCTCGCCAGGCCGCAGTCGGGCGGCGAGTACCACGACACGAGTGAGGGGATCGCCATCCAAATGGCGCTCGACGTGTCCGGGAGTATGGCGACCGACGACTTCGTGCTCGATGGTCAGCCCGTTCGCCGGCTCGATGTGGTCAAGCGCGTGTTCGAGGATTTTGTGCTGGGACGCGGGTCGCTGCGTGGACGAGAGAGCGACCTGATCGGCATGACCACCTTCGGGATGTTCGCCGACACGCCCTGTCCGCTCACGTTGGACCACGGGAGCCTGCGCGACCTCTTGCGGGAAACGGAGATTCCGGGGTTCGTCGATGGACGCCAGGTGCGGCAGCAGGAGGAGGCCGGTTATACGGCGCTGGGCGACGCCATAGCCTTGGCGACCGACGATCTGCGCCGCGCGGGAGAGCAAGCGGTGTCGGGCGTTCCCGGTGCGGAGGCGGCCAAGAGCCGGGTGATGATCCTTTTGACCGATGGGGCGGACAACCCCCCGCCGATCCAGGGCGTCACGCCGACCAAACCGCTCGATGCGGCGAAGGTGGCCGCGACGTTGGGGATCAAGATATACACCATCGCGGCGTTTGGTACATCGCCGCAGCGTCAGCAAGGGTTCGCAATCTTCGCCCCGACGCGCGGCGGGTTCGACCCCGTGGCCGAGGCCGCTCTGAAGGAGATCGCCTCCGTGACCGGCGCGAGGTATTTCCGCGCGACCGACACCGACTCTCTGGTCAAAATCTACGACGAGATCGACCGGTTGGAGCGTCGGCGGACGGGCGAGCGCAGCTTCCGCGACAACGTCTTCGCGAGCAAAGTCGCCATGCTCACGGCGCTGGGGATGTTGATGGCCGAAGTGTTGCTGACCAACACGAGGTATCGACGAATCCCATGAACCGACGGGCACTGTATCCGCTCGGCGTATGGTCGGCGTGGACGCTTGTCGTCCCGCTCGGCGTGATGGCGCTCGCCGCTCTGGGCGTTGCGACCAGCGACTCCAAGACGTTGGCGTTCGACAACCCGAGTCTGTGGTGGCTAGGCGCGGTCGTGCCCGCGATCGGCTGCGTGTTCTTGTACGGTGTGGCGCGGCGACGGCGGGCGTTGCACGCCTTCGCTTCGGCGCAGCTTGCGCCGTTGCTGGCGGCTTCGGTCAGCCCCTCGCGACCGGCCGTCCGCGCGGGAATGGTGATCCTGGCCGTGGTGATGATCGTTTCGGCGCTGATCGGGCCGCGATGGGGCATGTACCTCGAAAAGCAGAGGGTCTTCGGGGTCGATGTGGTTGTGGCGTTGGATTTGTCGAGATCCATGCTCGCCGGTGATCTCCAACCGAATCGGCTGGAGCGGGCTAAGCGCGATCTGCGGCAACAACTCACCGAGCGCGGGGCGTTCAAGAACGCCCATCGACTTGCGTTACTGGGGTTCGCCGGGACGACGTCGTTACGGTTGCCGCTCACCACGGATCACGTGGCCTTTCGCTCGAAGCTCGACGCCCTGCGGGTCGGGGTCATACCGCGCGGGGGGACGGCGGTCGCTCAGGCCATCCGCGCCGCGGTCGATCTGTTCGCCAAATCGCCGCAGCAGGCTACCAAAGTGATTCTTCTTTGCACGGACGGGGAGGACCACGATGGCGGGCCGGTCGAGGAGGCGCAGACGGCATGGAAGGAGCATGGGATTCGCGTGTTCACGATCGGCGCGGGCGATCCGACTCGCACCGTGGGGGCCGAGGTGCCGGCGGCGGAGGGCGGGGCGTCCAAGCCGCTGTTGCACGACGGGCAGATCGTATTCTCCAAGCTCGACGTAGAGGGGCTGCGGAAGATCGCCGAGGCCGGCGGCGGCGACTATGCTCCGATCGTGGACTTACCTCGCGTCGTGGACAAGATCGCGAGCATGCGCACAACGGAACTTTCCACTGAGGAGCGGATGCGGCGTCAACCGCAATTCCAGTGGTTTGTGGCCATGGCGTCGTTGCTTCTGGGGGTTGAGACGATGATCCGTGAGGGTCGGCCGTCCGTCGGCGAGCAACTGCAACGGACGTGGCAGCAGGGGGCGGCGGCATGAGCGAGCACGGTGTCCGAACCCGGAGCGCGAGCGACGGGTCGATACGGAAGGCACGGAGGCACGAAGGCACGAAGGCACGAAGCGGAAGCGACGGGTCGCAGTGGGACCGCTCCCTTACGGTCGCGGCTCTGATGGTGTTCGCGGCGGCGACGATAGCGCGCGGTGCGGATGAAGCGGCCAAGCCGCCGATTTCCGCTTCGAAGGCGGTCCGCGAGGGTAATCTTCTGTTGAAGGCAGGCGATGCCGCTTCTGCGCTGAAGCGTTACCGACAGGCCGAGACCGTGCAACCAAGCGCTCGGGAGATCGCCTTCGATCGCGGCTTGGGGCACTACGCCCTCGGGCAGTTCGACGAGGCAAGGCAGGCGTTTGAGAAGGCCGCGGGCGGGGCGGGTGATGCGCTGGCCGATGACGCCGTCTATAGCGCCGGGGCCTGCGATCACGCCGAAGCGTTCGCCGGCGGAGCGAATCCCAAAGCCGCGCTGAGCAAGTTGGAAAACGCCATGCAGCGATACCAAAGCGTCTTGTCTCGCCGACCCGAGCACCAACCAGCGCGCGACGCGAACTACAAGGCCGCGTCCATGTGGCGGGAACTCAAGCAAAAACTCGAACAACAGAAGCAACAACAGCAGCAGCAGCAGCAGCAAAACGACCAACAGGATCAAAACCAACAAGAGGAGAATCAGGAGAAGCAACAACAGTCGTCTGAGCAGCAGAAAGAAAACGAACAACAGGAGCAACAGTCTGCCGAGAATCAGGAGCAGCAATCGCAAGAGCAACAGGCGGAGAAGCAGCAGTCCGCCTCCGCCGAGCAAAAGGAAAACCAAGATGAGCAATCCAAGGAGGCCCAAGCCAAGGAAGAGGAACAGAAGGAGGATGTTTCGCGCGAGCAGGCTGAGCGGAAACTGCGGGAGATGATGCAGGCCGTGCGCGATCGGAAGAAGCTGCGACGCGAGGAGGTGAAGAAGATCCCCATCTCACCCGTGGACAAGGACTGGTAGGAAAGTGCAAGACTGGAAGTTCAAAAGTCAAAGTGCCATCTGTCACCCTGAGCGAAGCGAAGGGTCTCATTCCGTCAAGATGCTTCGCTCCGCTCAGCATGACAACTTCGAACTTCGATCTTCGAACTTCGCCGCGGTATTCGCACTTCTCAGTGCCGTAGCCGCCAACGTCGGCGGGTCGGCGGTTGCTGCGGCGCAAGAGACGGGCGTCGAGTTGCGGTTGGAATCGACGACGATGGAGGTCGGCGAGGCCGTCGATGCCCAGTTGGTCTGCACGAACATCGGCCAGCCGGACACGCCGCAACTATCCGTTCCCCAGGGACTCGACCTTCAAATCACCAATCCGATCCCGGCTCAGTTCTCGCAGATGTCGATCGTCAATGGTCGGCGCTCGCAGAAGATGACCCATACTTATTCGCTACGACTGACGGCTCGGAAAGCGGGAACGTACATGCTCGGCCCCATCTCCGTCGTCGCGGAGGGAACCACGTACAAAACCGCGCCGGTGAAGGTTACGGTGCAAGAGGGTCAAGTCGCCTCGCATCCCGAACAGGACCAGTTCGTCTTTGTGCGGATGAGCGTCGAACCCAAGTCGCTGTATGTGACCGAGAGTTTCACGGCCACACTGGTGATCGGCATCCGCAAGGTGGAGATCGACGGGCGCGTCGCGGATCTGGACAACCTTTTGCAGATCATCGACGGCAGCGCCTCCGAGCTGTCCATCTTCGGAACGCGGTTCAGCTCGAGCGAGATCACCATGACCGACTCCGCCGGGCAGCGGCATCCGTACATGCTCTACAAGTCCACAAAGGAAGTGCGGGCCGAAGAGGTCGGTCCGATGGCGGTCGGTCCCGTTTTCTTGAAGGTGAACTATCCGACGGCTCTGCGGCGCGGGTTCTTCGGCGGGATGGAGGTCTCTCGATCGCGTAAGGAGACGGCCCGGGCGGAGGCGATGACGGTGGACGTCAAAGGGCCGCCGGAACAAGGGAAACCCGCCGATTTCACGGGGGCAATCGGACGGTTCACGATGAAGGTGGAGGCGAAGCCCACGCGCATCGAGCAGGGGCGACCGGTCACGCTCAGCGTTTTTGTCCAGGGCGCGCCGCTGGACGGACTGGCCGGACCGGACCTTGCCAAGCAGGCCGAACTCGCCAGCCGGTTCGATTTCGCCGCTGATGAACTGACCGGTGATGTCGAAGGCAACGCCAAGGTCTTCCGCCGCGCGATCTTCCCCAAGCAGCACGGCGAACAGACCGTGCCGCAGATATCCTGGTCCTACTTCGATCCCCGTTCCGAACGCTACGTCACGTTGGCGAGTCAGCCGATCCCGATCGTGGTCGATCCGCCCGCGCCCGGCGCGGTCGCGGCCTCGCCGCCCGACTTTGGGGTCTCCGAACGAAACATCGCGAAACTGACCGTCGTCCAGGGCGGCATCTCGCCGAACTACGTGGACCCCGGTCTTGTGCTGGTCAACACGTCGGTGGAACTCTCGACCCCGCAGACCGTCGCAGCGCTGGCGTTTCCCCCGCTCTTGTGTTTGAGCCTGACTCTCACCGTTCGGCATCGGTCGCGGTTGAAGGAAGACGTCGGGTATGCTCGACGGCGTCGGGCGAAGCGCAACGTGCGAGCCTTGATCGACCGGGCCTTGCGTGACGGCGACCCCGCGCGGCGGTTGACCGAGCTGTCGCACGCCATGACCAGCTACCTTGCGGACCATTTTTGCCTGCCGCCCGGCGCGATGACGCCCGACGAGGTGCGGACCCTGCTGGCGGCACATGGCGCCGACGCCGTGACGGCCGATCAGATCGCCCGATTTCTCGAAACCGGCGATGCGGCGCGATACGCCCCGGGGGCGATGGGGGCGCTATCGCCCCGCGAGGCGGCGGCCCAAGTCCGCGAGTGGATCGAGCGGGTCGAGAGAAGCACGCGATGACCGCGCGTTCCTTGGAGTGGGCGGTCCTGCCGGTCTTGATGCACGCGGCGGCGGCGATGCCCGTCGCGGCGGCACCGGCGCGTGCCGATGCGCAGGTCGAGTTTGAACAGGGCCTGCGCGACTTCGATGAAGCGCAGCGCCTCCAGAACGACCAGCCCGACCGCGCTAGACAGCTCTTCCGTTCCGCGGCGCAGCGCTTCATCAGCATTGCGGCCGGGGGCGTGGTCAACGGTCGGCTCGAATTCAACATCGGCAATTGCCTTCTCCAAGCCGGCGACGTAGGCCGAGCGATCCTGCACTACCGCCGGGCGCAGCGCCTGATCCCCCGCGACCCCTTACTGGCGGACAACCTTTCAGTCGCCCGTTCGCGATGCCTGACCCAGATTCAGCCGACCCGGCGGAGCGAGTTCTTCAAGAGCGTGTTTTTCTGGCACTACCAAACCGCGGCCGCGACGCGGTTCCAGGTCGGTCTGGTATTGTACGTCGCGGTGTGGGTCTTGCTGTCAGCCCGGAGTGTGGCCCGTCGTCGGTGGCTCACAGTCTGCGCCGTGGTCGCCGCGAGTCTAGCGGGCGCTTGCGGGGCGTCGGTGGCCGCCGAGCGATGGTTCGAACGCAATGCCCCGGAGGCGGTGGTGACGGCGATGGACGTGGTGGTCTACAAGGGGCCTGGAACCGGCTACCAACGTCAGTTTGAGCAGCCGCTCCAACCCGGCGTCGAGTGCACCGTCCGTGAACGACGCGGGACGTGGTGGAACATCGAACTGGCCGACGGCAATTCCGGTTGGATTGAGGCGACGAGCGCGGAACTCATCACCGAGGTTGGCGATGCAACGCATTCCCTGAGCGAACTGTAGCGCCGCCCCTTGTGGGCGGCGTAGGCACCGTTCCGCGTCACCCACAAGGGGTGACGCTACGCGATGTTCCGCACGAAGGCGGCGTATTCCTTAGCGGGCATGAGGGCGCGGAGAGGATCGGGCGTATCCGCTTTGATCTTCACCATCCACCCCTCCTCCAGCGCGTCGTCGTTCACCAATTCCGGGTGATCGACGAGGGCGGTGTTGACCGCCACGACCGAGCCGTCCACCGCGGTGAAAACCTCCGAAGTGGCCTTGACCGACTCGACCTCGCCGATGACGTCGCCGACGGTGACCTTCGTCCCGACTTCCGGCAATTCGACATAGGTGATATCGGTCAGCTCATCCGCGGCGTACTGCGTGATCCCCATCGTGACGATGTCGTCGTCAAGGAGGAACCATTCGTGGGTTTCGGCATACCTTCGATCGGGTGGAACCTTCATCGATTCTCTCCGTCGTTCGGTGGTCCAAAACTCCTCTCCCCGCGAGGGAGAGGGAGTTTACGATCTACCGTCAGCGGGGCCTCTTGTAAAACGGCAACTTGACGACCTTGGTCGGGACCCGCTTGCCGCTCACCTCGACCTCCAACCCCGTCCCTTCCGACGCCACGTCAGCCGCAACAAAGGCCATGGCGATGCTCTTACCGAGCGTCGGGCTTAACGTCCCGCTCGTGATCTCGCCGACGGCGCGGCCGGCACCATAAACCGTGAAGTCCTGCCGTGCAATCCGTCGGCCTTCCAGTTCAAGCCCAACGAGCTTACGAGGCAGCCCCCGCTCGTTCAACCGCCGCATCGGCTCGACGCCGATGAAGTCTTTGCTCAAATCCACGCACCACGCCTGCCCGGCGGTGAGGGAATCGACCTCCTCGCTCAACTCGTGGCCATAGAGCGGCATGGCCGCCTCGATCCGCAGGGTGTCCCGCGCCCCAAGACCGGCGGGTTTGATCACCGGGTGCGGCTGTTCCTTCGTTCCGAGGAGCTTCGAGATGAGGAAGGGGACGAGGGCCGCCGGTAGGACGACCTCGAGTCCGTCCTCGCCGGTATAGCCGGTGCGGTAAGTGACGATCTGAAGCGGGCCGACGTCGCGGACGGTGAAGTGATAGCGCTTCAACGTCGAGAGGTCGTTGCCGGTGAGTTCCTTGGCCGTGTCGAGGGTCTTCGGGCCTTGGCAGGCGACCATCGCGGTGCCCATCGTTTCATCGACGATCTGCACGTCCCGACCGGCGGCGTGTTTGTGCAGCCAGGCGACGATTTTGTCACGGTTGGAGGCGTTGCAGACGATGCCCCAGTGGGTGGTAAAGCGCGAGACGATCACATCGTCGAGTATGCCGCCGTCCTCGCGGCAGACGTGGGAGTAGAACGACCGGCCCGCCTCGGCCCCGGCGAGGTTGCGGGTGCAAATCCGGTTGAGAAAGGGCTCGGCGTCGCCCCCCATGATCCGCAAGCGGCCCATGTGGGAGACGTCGAAGACGCTGCACGCGGTGCGGGTGTGGTGATGCTCCTCGACGATGCCCGTGAACTGCACGGGCATCTCCCACCCCGCGAACTCGACCATGCGAGCGCCCATCCCGACGTGGATGCTGTGGAGAGGGGTTTTCAGCAGCGTGTTCGTCATTGTAAAGTCGCCGTCCTCCTGAAGCCCTGTGCGCTTCGCGCCGCATGGCGTGGACGCCACGGTAGGTCCTGGCGAAAACCGTGTCAACCTGAGCTTCGAGATAGGCCGAAGTGCCGACCGCGCATGCTCCGAACTAACCAACAGCATAGTTTCGTGGAGAGGCGCGGGTGGCGATGAATTACACCCAATGCCGCCGCAAAAGCCAGGTCTTCACGACTTGCGTCAGCACCATGTAGGACAAAAGCGTTACCGCAAGAAGAGGCCAATACAGGGGCGGCAGCATGGTAAATCCAACATGTGGGGCGAGAGGCGAGAGCGGAATCAGGACGCCGATCAACATCACGACGACGGTCATCGCCAGCAACGGCCATGCGGCGCGGCTCTCGATGAACGGAATCCTATTGGTGCGGATGACGTGGATGATGAGCGTCTGGGTCAACAAGCTTTCGACGAACCAGCCTGTTTGGAACAGGGAAGCCTTGTCGAGGGACCAGCAATCGAAAACGAACAGCATCATAAGGTAGGTCGTGTAATCGAAGATCGATGAGCACGGTCCGATGAAGACAATGAACTTTGCGATCTGCCCCATGTCCCAGGGACGCGGTTTGGCGATTTGCTCCGGGTCCACCTCGTCCGTGGGGATGGCCGTTTGGGAAACGTCGTAGAGAAGGTTGTTGGTGAGGATCTGAATCGGCGTCATCGGCAGGAACGGTACGAACACGCTGGCTCCGAGGACGCTGAACATGTTCCCGAAGTTGCTGCTGGCCCCCATGCGGATGTACTTGAGGATGTTGGCGAAGACCTTGCGACCTTCGAGAACGCCTTCTTCGAGGACCATCAGGCTCTTTTCCAACAAGATCATGTCGGCGGACTCTTTGGCGATATCGACGGCCGTGTCCACGCTGATCCCGACGTCGGCGGCGCGGAGCGCCGGGGCGTCGTTGATCCCGTCGCCCATGAAACCGACCGTATGCTTTCGGGCTTGCAGGGCCCGAATGACCCGCTGTTTCTGGGCCGGTGACACGCGGGCAAAGAGCGTCGCCTTCTCCGCGGCTTCGGGGAGTTGGTCGTCGGTCAACTTCTCGATGTCAGGGCCCAACAATACGTGATCGGTGGAGAGGTCGACTTCCTTGCAGATTTTTCGACTCACCAACTCGTTGTCCCCCGTGACGACCTTGACCGAGACGCCGTGCTGTTGGAGGGCGCGGATCGCCGCCGAAGCCGTGTCTTTGGGGGGGTCGAGAAAGGCGGCGTACCCTTTAAGAATCAGGTCGCCTTCGTCGTCCTTGGAATAGGCGGGTTTGCGTTCCAGGTCCTTGTACGCGATGGCCAGCACGCGAAATCCGTCCGAACTGAGTTCGTCGTGCTCTTGCCGGAGGTCGTCAAGATAGATTTGGCGCATCGGGTAGATTTCATCCTTCACCACGAAACGCGTGCACCGCGCGTAAACCGCTTCCGGCGCGCCCTTGCAGATGAGGCGATGAAGGCCGTCGGGCGTCTCGACCACCACGGACATCAGCTTGCGCGCGAAGTCGAACGGAATCTCGTCCACCTTGTTGAAGTCCGGGACGGAGAGCTGCTCGTGCACCTCACGGTGTGCGAGAATCGCCCGATCCAACACGCTTTTCAGCCCCGTTTGAAAGTGGCTGTTCAGGTAGGCGAAGATGAGCACGCTGTCATCCTCCCGGCGAAACACGTCGCAGTGTTTTTCGAGGATGACGTGGTCCATCGTCAGTGTGCCGGTTTTGTCGGTGCAGAGGACGTCCATGGCGCCCAGGTTCTGAATGGCGCTAAGCCGCTTGACGACGACTTGCTTACGGGCCATGGCAAGGGCACCCTTGGACAAACAAACGGTCACGATCATCGGTAACATTTCGGGAGTCAGTCCCACTGCGACCGCCAAAGCAAAGAAGAACGCGTCGTGCCAGTTGCCCTTGCTCAGCCCGTTGATGAGGAAAACGAGCGGCACCATCACCGCCATGAAGCGCAGCATGAGCTTGGTGAAATGCGAAACGCCCCTGTCGAAGGCGGTCTCAGTTGGTTGCTCCGCCAGGGATTCGGCCATGCCGCCGAGGTAGGTCTGACGACCCGTCGCGGCAACAATAGCCGCGGCCGTGCCGCTTTCGACGCTCGTACCTAGAAAGGCGACGTTCGCCAACTCAATCGGCGACCTCCCGGGTGCTCCCTGGTCGGTTTCGAACTTCTCGACCGGGAACGACTCGCCCGTCAGCGAGCCCTGGGTCACGAAGAGGTCTTTCGCCTGAAGAATGCGCACGTCGCCGGGGATCATGTCGCCCGCGGAGAGCTTGACGATGTCGCCGGGGACAAGCTGCGAGATCGGCAACTCCTGGGCCTGGCCGTCGCGGAAGGCTGTCGCGGTGACCGAAATCATCGCTTTCAGCTTGGCGGCCGCGTTGTCCGCCTTGGCCTCCTGGATGAGTCGGAGCGCCACGCCCATCGCGATCATCAGTGACATGACGGTTCCGGCCCGCGCGTCTCCCGTAGCGAAGGAAATCGTCGCCAGCACGGTCAGCAACACGACCAACGGATTCCGAACTGCGTGCCACAGAAACAGCCAAACGCTCTTGCGGGCGTCCCCAGCCACCACATTGGGACCGTATTCGGCGAGCCGATTCGCAGCCTCATCCGTGGTCAGGCCGGTCGAGCGGCTCCCCAGTCGCTCGAAAACCGCATCAACAGACAATGCCGCCGATTCGATGACCGTCTGGGCGACGCGGATCGGCGGTTGCTGACGCCGGATCGAAGCGAACAGGTGCTTGGGGAGGATGATGGAAGGAGCGAACCTTATCAGCCGCGTCGGAAAGCCAGGCATCGTCTACAACCCTCACCCACCGGCGCGTTGGACATCGCCGCACCAGCGTACCCGTCCGACAAAGATAATGCACGCACGGCCGCAACATCGACCCAAGCCCGCTTTTTGTGCGGCCTCGCGTGGTGCGAGAGCGACGGGCGACTTGAGCATTGCGCCGGGCTCGCAAAAGTCGAGGCGTGGTCAACGCCGAACTGGTACGCGCCTTCGAGCGGATCGCCGATCTGTTGGAGATCGACGGGGCCGACGGGCTTCGCATCAACTCCTATCGCCGCGCGGCGCGGACGTGGCTCGAATCACGGCGATTCAGGCCGTCGAGTTTTCTGAGGCCGCAACCGGGAAGCGCGCGCGACGCACGTTCAACCTCGAAAAAGACGTACCGGCGCTGGAGGCGGCGATTCAACAGACCGCGGACTGTCGGCTGGTCGTCGTCGATCCGGTGACGGCCTACCTGGGCAAGACCGATTCCCACAAGAACGCGGACATTCGCGGATTGCTCGCGCCGCTTAGCTCGACTTTTGCCCTTTTTGAGGGTCGTCCGTGACGATTTTCGTTAAACAAACAAGAGCCACCTTGCAGAGATCATGGGGAGTGAGAAGACAACCCATGAGCTTCGGGCAAGGAGGCCCTTATGTGC
>Ga0315274_10002650_pt1 | contig 26889 bp, 20 predicted proteins | sample YL17G02_20_MG_FD_203700 | JGI IMG/M metagenome (GOLD analysis project Ga0315274, IMG submission 203700) | Sediment microbial communities from Yellowstone Lake, YNP, Wyoming, USA - YL17G02_20 | ecosystem: Environmental > Aquatic > Freshwater > Lake > Sediment | place: USA: Wyoming | collected...
GTTGCGTTCAGTCCTGACGGACGGCAACTGGTGACGAAGAGCGACGACCTGACGGCCAAGGTCTGGGAGGTGGCGTCGGGCCGGTTGCTGCGCACGTTCACGGAGCCCTCTGGGGGCACGGCGACCGCGTGCTTGAGCCCGGACGGCCGAATGCTTGCGACTGGGGGAGGAGTAAAAACCCTGCGGCTGTTGGACGCTCGTTCCGGCGCGCTCGTCCAAACCTGGAAGACGCGGGCTTTCGTGATCAACATGGCCTTCAGCCCCGACGGGAAACGGTTGGTGGTGCTCGCCACCGAGTTTTTCAGCTATGGCTTCGATTTCCCCACCGACGAGATTTGGGACGTGGAAACCGGGCGCCCGATCCTCACGCTCCACGGTCACACAGAACCGACGACTTTCGTCTCGTTCGCCCCCGATGGCCAACGCATCGTGACCAGTTCCGCTGACATGACGTCGCGGCTCTGGGAGACGTTTCCCTGGCGGGAGGAGGAGTATCCGAGCACCCGTAGCAGCCGACGTGAGGACGCTCTGTTCTCTCAATCGGCGGTTGGCAATCGGCAACCGGCAATGCAGGATTCGGCTGCTACGGAGGAGTTGGCAGCGCGCATCCAGCTCTACGCCCGCGATTACTGGCGCAGGCGGCTTGCCGCCGAAGACGACGCCGCAGCCAAGGGCGGCTCCGCTCACGTCGAAGTCACGCAGGCACCCGATCGCTCGCTCTGGCCCAAGCGGGACGCCCAGGCCATGGCGAACCAGGTCGATTTGACGGAACACTACACCGGGCTGCTCACGACGATGGTCCATCCTAACTTCGCGGTGGAGTGGATGGATAACGACCTGCGCGCGCTACCGAGCGGAACGGTGAGTCTCGCCGACGTGCCGTTTGATGTCCGTGGCGTCATCCAACTCCGACGCACCGAACTCTTAGGCCGCGCCTTCGAGCTCAACTGGCAGCGATACCCGGAACGAGTCGAGGGCATCCGCCTGGGACGCGCCTTTCACCGTTTGCACGTCCTGTTGGGGGCGGAAAGCACCGAAGCCGACGGCAAGTCGATCGGCGCCTTCGTGCTCCACTATATCGACGGGACGCAGAAGGAGTTGGCGATCGTCTATGGCCGTGACGTGCGCCATTGGTGGGCCAAAGAGGACCCCAAGCAAGAGACCGAACGGGCTGTCGTGGCTTGGACGGGCACCAACCCCGTCGCCGAGTCCCAGAAGACGACCCTCCGCCTCTACCAACGCACGTGGGACAACCCGCTACCCGAAGCGGAAGTCACGAGGCTCGACTTCGTCTCCAAGATGGCTAAGTCCGCGCCGTTCCTGATCGCCATCACCGTCGAGCCGTAGCGGCGCTCTGGCGTGACACGGCAGTCCAACAAAAGACAGCGAAGATAACGAAGGCTCTGGGACGAGGGCAACCGGGGCTGGATGAGCTGCTGGTGGCGCCACCCTTCAGTGACCGTGACCGCAATGGATCCCATTCCGGTCGTGGCTCATCGGCCACTTTGTTTCGTTACCTTATATGGCAATCGTTACGGCTCTGGCAAACGCCGGTTCACCGCTACGAGGGACAGGTTTAGGACGAACGCACGGCCAGTTGCGGTTGCGCTGCGCCGCGTGTCGAACTCGCGAAGCGTTTGGAGTGCGGTTCCCCGAGGGACCGCTGTCGGTTGCGCCTTGAGATTTCACATGTTTGGCGGACATCCCACATGGACCCTGAAACGACTGTTTAGCCGCAAAAGAACTCAAAGAACTCGAAGATCGCAGCACGGCGCAGCCGCAAGCAGACCGCGGTAGGGCGAGGCTCCGTCGAGCCCTGGCTTCCTTGGAGCAAAAGACCAACAACAAAGAAACAAAGGCGCGAAGAGGAGGGAACCGCCAAATACACGAAAGAAATCAGCCGCGACCGAAGCTGTCGTCCTCGTCCTTCGTCGTCGTCCTCGTGCTCGACGGGACGGAATTCGAGGACGAGGGATGAGGACGAATCAGCCGCAAAAAGGGACGAGCGTCAGAGATCGGTGGGCGGTGCGTCGGTGGACACTGAGATCAGACATCGGAGGTCGGCACTGCGGTCAGCGGAACCCACCCTGCCTTCCGGCCAGTCCACCACGCTGCATCATCGGTGGTTGAACTTAGTCCGTGGTCGGTAGTCTCGTGGTCTGTGGTCCTGTCGTCTCTCCTTTCCCCGACTTCTGATCTCCGCCCTCGACTCGCCGTCCACCGTCTACCGAAGCGCCGGCCGACCGGCTACCGACACAGCTTGGCCCGGAAGGCGTCGAGGGTGGGCAGCAACGCGGCATCGCGCAGGCACTCGCGCAGCACGTTTTCGTCGTGGATGGCCTTGACTTGCTCGCACAGGGCGTAAGGCACGTCGTTGAACCGAGCTTGCAGGATGTCGAGGATGTCTTCCTGTCGGCCTTCCTGGCGACCTTGCTGACGACCCTCGGCCCTTGCCAATTTCTCGGTGCTGGTCACGTATGGCATACTCTTTTCGGCTTCATATTGTATCACCTGCCGCCGGAATGCAACTGCCAGTGCTTCGGGCAACCACATCAGCCAGTCGAGCAGTCTGCAGATGGGGTAATCCAGCCGCACGCGACAGCCCCATTGGGCTGCCTCGTAATGGTCCGGGCGCCAGTTAGGGTTGTCGTCGGCGAGCACTACCAGACTGACCACGGTGCGGGCGTAGCGATCGGCAAGACGGTGAGAAGAACAGAAACCCCGATGGACAGGGAGGCAAGGGACCACAGACTGCTGACCTTTGGTCGTGCGGGTTCCACCGCGAACCACGCGCAAAAGAATGAGTGGCAACAACGCCTGATGCAGATGCTCTTCGGTCAGTCTCCGATTCCGGGCTTCGCAGTTCGCACTTCGGATTTCGCCCGGCCTGCTTTCGCGTATTTCGCGTATTTAGCGGTTTAATCTCCTGCCTTGAGGATCACCTGACCGAGGGGTGCGAGAGTGCGGCGGAATTCCCAGCCGACGACGGTCATGGACGACCACGGATCACACGGATGGGCACGGATAAAACCAGGGGAACGTCCCGTTCCGTGGTGGATTGGGTCGGCCGGCTCACTGCTCGGGTCCCTCGGCTCTTCATCCGCGATATCCGAGTAATCCGTGGTTAAAGAGAGAACGAGCTGCGTTGGCCAGGTCGGCCGTCCCTCCAAGTGAGCTGCATCTGATGTCCATCTCTCTGTTCTTGAGTCATTTACGGCTATCCGCGGTGAGCTAACTGCCGCCTCCTGACTGGATTGGTGCATCCCAGAATCGTGAGTCCACCGGTCCCTCCGCGAAAGAAATCACCGGACCTTGTTAACCTTTTCACATTTTTCCAGTAGCACGATATGAAGGCGCATGGTGTGGTGAGCAAGGGTCAGAGTCGGCGGGACGATCCTCTCACCTCCGAGGCGGCCTGGAAATAGTAGTTACGATGATCGACTGCTGAACCGAGAGACGCTTATGCGGAGCCTCACAATCAACCACTTCTCAAACATCGGCCAATCCGTTGCGGGTGGTGACCTGCTTGCGGCCAGACTTCGGCAGGCAGACCGCGCGCGATCCGAGCGAAAGAAGCCCCATGGCCGTTGCCGCGAGACACTGTTGAACGTGGGTGAAGACGACTGCGTGTTCCAGACAGAGCCGCTCTCGCGTCCTGGGGCAATGAAAGCGACGAGTGCCGAGCCTTTAACTGAGAAACCAAATCCTATGAAAAAGATCAGCGCCAAATTGTTTGCGAGTGTTTCATTGATCGTCACCGTGACTCTGGCCGGCACACCGCTGGCAGGTCACGCCACCCCCGAAGTCGTCGCGTGGGGCAGCGGCAGCGGGGTCGATGTACCCAGCGGGTTGAGCAACGTGGTGGCGATTGCGGCGGGATATAGGTACACTCTGGCCCTAACGACCCAGGGCGAGGTGGTGGGGTGGGGCTTGGGAGGTCCTGGAACTTCAGGGTGGCCTAACTGCGGCCAGACGACGGTGCCCAGCGGGTTGAGCAACGTGGTGGCGATTGCGGCGGGATCTTGGCACAGTCTGGCGCTGACCGACGAGGGCCGGGTGGTGGCGTGGGGCCTGAACGATCATGGCCAGGGGACGGTGCCCAGCGGGTTGAGCAACGTGGTGGCGATTGCGGCCGGAGGGAGTCACAGTCTGGCGCTGACGGCCGAGGGCCGGGCGGTGGGCTGGGGCGTGTACTACAACGGCTCGACCTACGTCCCAATGACTGTGCCCAGCGAGTTGAGCAATGTGGTCGTGGTGGCGATTGCGGCGGGAGCGCATTGCAGTCTGGCGGTGACGGCCCTGGGCCGGGTGGTGGCGTGGGGCGATAACTGGGCCGGCCAGACGACTGTGCCCAGCGGGTTGAGCAACGTTGTGGCGATTGCGGCGGGAGAGCGGCAGAGCCTCGCACTGACGGCCGAAGGCCGGGTGATGGGGTGGGGCCGGAATGATTTCGGCCTGGCAGATGTGCCCAGCGGGTTGAGCAACGTGGTGGCGATTGCGGCGGGAGACCTTCACAGTCTGGCGCTGACGGCCGAGGGCCGAGTGGTGGCGTGGGGCTACAACAGTTCCGGCGAGACAAATGTGCCCAGCGGGTTGAGCAACGTGGTGGCGATTGCGGCGGGAGGGGCTCACAGTCTGGCGCTGAGCGGTTTGCCGCCCGGTTTGGCGGCACCCGCCTGGGTCGGGCCACGGTTCCTGGTGGGCACGATGGACCGGCCCTTTTACCACCGGATCATCGCCAAGAATGGCGCAGACGCTTACGGAGCTGCCGGCTTGGCGCCCGGCTTGGTGTTGGACCCGAACACCGGCGTGATTACGGGCCAACCGACGCAAACCGGGACTTATTCGGTTATCGTTTCCGCGACCAACAGTGTGGGATCGAGCGCGTGGACGGTGACGCTGTTTGTCAACGAGCCTGCCGTCCCAGGGATCGCCAGCAGTGGGCTGGTGCTGGCCGGTTTGGGCAGCCAGTTCACCAACGCCGTGCTGGCCTACAATGGGCCGGAGTGGTATGGGGCCAGCGGGCTGCCGGCGGGCTTGGTCATGGATGCGCAAACCGGGGTGATTTCCGGGGTGCCGGTGGAGTTGGGCGACTTTGTGGTAAGCCTCGTGGCTGGCAATCACTCCGGGTTCGGCACTGGCTCGTTGACCATCCGGGTGTCGCCCGTGGTGGGGTGGGGCGCCAACTATTCCGGCCAGACGACTGTCCCCAGCGGGTTGAGCAACGTGGTGGGGGTTGCGGCGGGAGGGTCTCACAGTCTGGCGCTGACGGCCGAGGGCCGGGTGGTGGGGTGGGGCAGGACGACTGTGCGCTGGGGTTTGAGCAATGTAGTGGCGATTGCGGCGGGAGAGTATCACAGTTTGGCGCTGACGGCCGAGGGCGGGGTGGTGGCGTGGGGCTCGTACCTCAACGATGCCTGGGTCCCAATCCCAATGACTGTGCCGAGCGGGTTGAGCAACGTGGTGGCGATTGCGGCGGGAGGTTATCACAGTCTGGCGCTGACGGCCGAGGGCGGGGTGGTGGCGTGGGGCAACAACATGCAGGGCCAGACGAATGTGCCCAGCGGGTTGAGCAACGTGGTGGGGGTTGCGGCGGGATTGGCTCACAGTCTGGCGCTGACGGCCGAGGGCGGGGTGGTGGCGTGGGGGTACAACAATTCCGGCCTGACGAATGTGCCCAGCGGATTAGGGAATGTGGTGGGGATTGCGGCGGGAAATTCTCGCAGTCTGGCGCTGACGGCCGAGGGCCGGGTGGTGGGATGGGGTGCCAACGGTTGGGGCCAGACGGATGTGCCCAGCGGTTTGAGCAACGTGGTGGCGATTGCGGCGGGAGGGCAGCACAGTCTGGCGCTGAGCGGTTTGCCGCCCGGTCTGGTCGCGCCCGCCTTAGTCGGCCCGCGGTTGCTGGTGGCCATTGTGGATCGAGCTTTCCACCACCGGATCATCGCCAGGAATGGCGCCGAGGCTTACGGAGCTGCCGGCTTGCCGGCCGGCTTGGTGTTGGACCCGAACACCGGCCTGATCACCGGGCTACCGGCACAAGCCGGGACGTATTCAGTGGTCCTTTCCGCGACCAACAGTGTGGGATCGAGCGCGTGGACGGTGACGCTGTTTGTCAACGAGCCTGCCGTCCCAGTGATCGCCAGCAGTGGGCTGGTAGTGGCCGGTTTGGGCAGCCAGTTCACCAAGGCCGTGCTGGCCTACAATGGGCCGGAGTGGTATGGGGCGAACGGGCTGCCGGCAGGCTTGGTCATTGATGCGCAAACCGGGGTGATTTCCGGGGTGCCGGTGGAGTTGGGCGACTTTGTGGTAAGCCTCGTGGCTGGCAATCACTCCGGGTTCGGCACTGGCTCGTTGACCATCCGGGTGTCGCCCGTGGTGGCGTGGGGCAACAACGGTTACGGTCAGACTACGGTGCCCAGCGGGCTGAGCAACGTAGTGGCGATTGGGGCGGGAGGTCGGCACAGTCTGGCGCTGACGGCCGAGGGCCGGGTGGTGGGCTGGGGGGACAACGGGTCGAGTCAAACGACTGTGCCCAGGGGGCTGAGCAACGTAGTGGCCATTGCGGCGGGATGGGGTCACAGTCTGGCGCTGACCGCCGAAGGCCGGGTGGTGGCGTGGGGCTGGAACGGGTACGGCCAGACGACAGTGCCGAGCGGGTTGAGCAACGTGGTGGCGATTGCGGCGGGAGAGTATCACAGTTTGGCGCTGACGGCCGAGGGCGAGGTGGTGGCGTGGGGCGACAACCGGTCCGGCCAGACGAATGTGCCTAGCGGGTTGAGCAACGTAGTGGCGATTGCGGCGGGAAGGGGTCACAGTCTGGCGCTGACGGCCGAGGGCCGGGTGGTGGCGTGGGGCAGCAATACGGATTCGGAGGGCAACGCCTCGGGCCAAACGACAGTACCCAGCGGGTTGAGCAACGTGATGGGTATTGCCGCGGGATACTCTCACAGTCTGGCGCTGACGGCCGAGGGCCACGTGGTGGGCTGGGGCGACAACGAGTGGGGCCAGACGGACGTGCCCAGCGGGTTGAGCAACGTGGTGGCTATTGCGGCGGGAATGGGGCACAGTCTGGCGCTGCTGCAACAACCTACGGTACCCACGCCTCGACTGGAGTTGTCACGGGGTATGTCCGGACTGGAATTGCAGGCCCAAGGAGCGCCCGGGATTTCCTGCCAACTGCTGCGCGCCTCCCGATTGCCCGGCCCGTGGCTGCCGGCAGAACCTGTCACCTTTACCGACAACGTCCAACTCCTTCGCGCACCCGACGTCTCCGAACCCGCCCAGTTCTACGGTCTCCTGCGGAAGTGACCGTGGCGGCCCGCAGTCGGCAGCAACGACTATGGCCAGTGCAAGAAGCGGCGAGCGCACCGCCGGTCAGTCTGGGCCACACCGCCGGCGGCCAGGCCGAGCTGTGGCAGATGAAACTCCCGGTGGATGTGTCTGCTCGCTTTATCCAACTGCGGGTAACGAGGCCTTAGCGAGGCTTGCTCGGGCTCAGTTCGGTCTCGGGATGTCGGTAATCCGTCCCAGCCAGTAGTCAGGTTCCCGGCTGAGGTGCATGATCACCAAAACGAAAATGCCCTCCGCCGAGGCGTGATAGATGATGCCGTAGGGAAAGCGCCGCAGGAGATAGCGCCGCAAGTCCCCTCGCACCCGGCGCCATAGCAGCGGGTGCCGCTGGATCTGTCCCAGCGCCGATTCGACCGCATCAAGGAACTGATCGCCCAAGCCAGTCCGCCGGGCCTCGTAAAACTGGGCTGCCTCGATCAGCTCACGATCCGCCTCAGGGTGGAAGTCCAAACCGGTCATCGGAGCGCGGCCCGTGCCCGTGCCAGTGCCACCGCCGCTGGCACGGCCGGCACGGCGCCATTACGGAGCTCCGCCAGGCGTCTCTCCGCCTCGTCCAGAACCTGCGGATCCACCAGAGCGTCCTCGGCCCCGGATACGGTGAGCAGAAGGCTTTCGGCCAGAGTCACCCGCTCGGCAACTGGCAACTGTAGCGCCTCCTGGGTCAGATGCTTCAGATCACTCATGCGCAGACTCTACCTCCCTGCTCCGAAGAACTCAACGGTGAGAAGTGTGCACACTCCGACCGCGGATTGGCCCAAGTAAAAAGTTCCCAAGAAGGGAAGAACAAGGACCACCTGCTCGCCTACGCGCTGGGGCTGAATCCATTCATCACCGAGCCGCAGGACTTGCCCTCGCCCACGCTGCGCGAAACGGGCGGCGTGAAGACGGTGGCGTCCACCTATCGCCGGTCCACGACGGCCACAGAGGTTGACGTCCTGATGGTCGGCATGGCCACGTTGCCGGAGGATCCTTGGGAAACGCGGAGCGGAATCCCGCTGCGCCTCAGCGACACCGCGGACGGCCAAGCCGGTCTGTGGCAGATGGCATTCCTGGCGGATGTCCCAGCTCGCTTCTTCCAACTGAGAGTGGTGCAACAATGAGATCCTTCCGGAGTCTGCGTGTCCAGTTCGCGGCGTTTGGGGAACGCGTTGGCGGCCCGCGGAGAGGCCGCTCTTCGGCCCGCGGACTCACCCCACATCGGCGCTGCATCCGAATCGCAGCTCCGCCCCCGAACAGCCGCGTCCGTTCTGCCACGCTGAGCTCCTTTGCTAAGGTGTTTCGAGAGCCCGCACGTACTCGGCGAGTCTGGATCGCAGCCGGTCGTGAAGGGCTTCCACCTCGAGCACTCCGTCTCTCATCCGCTCCCATTCGAGTTGGAAGCCATACCCGTGATGAACGACATGACGAAACCTCCGATAACGAGTCCCAAGTTCTCCAATTCAATGGCGATCTCCTCCCGCAGATCGGCGGCGTTCACAGGAGCACCTTGCCGCGAGCCTCAATGTGGCGCGTGAACCGGGTAGGCGGGCTCAAAGGAACCATGTCCAGGGGCACTCCGAGCTCCTCCTCGATCCGTGCGCTCAGCCGGTAAAGCTCCCAGCCCGGCACCCCGTCGCAGGCTAAGTCCAGATCATGGGCTTGGGCTGGATTCTCCAGCGCGCTGCCGAACAAAAGCAGCCGCGTGGCTCCAAACCCCTGAGCCAGTTCAATCGCCCGGTCGATCTGACGTGACGTCACTGCCATGTCTTGTCTGGCGGAATAGTAGCTGATTATGGCCGCCGATCAAGGGCTTGATTCCAAGACCAGAACTCAGGGCTTTTGCGCCACGAATTGGCCGATGGTTCCTAAACCTGAACTCCCTCGCCAAGCAAGGAAGGCTCCGTCGAGCCCTGGCTTTCCTTGGAGCAAAAGACCAACAACAAAGAAACAAAGGCGCGAAGATGAGTAAACCGCGGACCACGCCAAACACGCGAAAAAGGAATGAGTGGCAACGACGCCACTTGCGGACGCTCTCCGGTCGGGTTCCGATTCCACACCTCGCACTTCGCTCTTCGGATTTCGCCTGGCCTGCTTTCGCGTATTTCGCGTAGTCCGCGGTTTGATCGGCCCAACTCAGGTTCATACGCACCTGAACGGTCATGGACGACCACGGATCACACGGATTACACGGATAAAACGCAAAGCATGGTCAATTCCTTCAGCAGCGATTCCGGTGGGCTCACCGCTTGGGTCCCTTGTTTCTTCATCCGTGATATCCGAGTAATCCGTGGTGCCCCTCAGCTCCTCGATCTACCACGGATCACGCGGATGGGCACGGATAAAACCAGGGGAACGTCCCGTTCCGTGATGGATTGGATCGGCCGGCTCACTGATCGGGTCCCTCGGCTCTTCATCCGTGGTATCCGAGTAATCCGTGGTGACCCTCGGCCCTTTGATCTACCACGGATCGCGCGGATGGGCACGGATAAAACAGAAAGAAGGTTCTGTCCGTAATGGATTGGGTCGGCCGTCCCTGCAAGTGAGCTGCATCTGATGTCCATCTCTCTGTTTTGGAGCCATTTACGTCCATCCGCGGTGACCTAACCGCCGCGTCCAGGCTGGATCGACGCAACCCAAAATCCTCAGTCCACGGTCCTTTCACGAAAAAAATCACCGGACCTTGTTAACCTTTTCACATTTTTCCAGTAGCACAATATGAAGGCGCATGGTGTGGTGAGCAAGGGTCAGAGTCGGCGGGACGGTCCTCTCACCTCCGTGGCGGCCTGGAAATAGTAGTTACGATGATCAACTGCTGAACCGAAAGACGCTTATGCAGAGCCTCACAATCAACCACTTCTCAAACATCGGCCAATCCGTTGCGGGTGGGGACCTGCTTGCGGCCAGACTTCGGCAGGCAGACCGCGCGCGATCCGAGGGAAGACAGCCCCAGGGCCGTTGCCGCGAGACGCTGTTGAACGTGGGTGAGGGCGACTGCGTGTTCCAGACAGAGCCGCTCTCGCGTCCTCGGGCAATGAAAGCGACGAGTGACGAGCCTTTAACTGAGAAACCAAATCCTATGAAAAAGATCAGCGCCAAATTGTTTGCGAGTGTCTCATTGATGATCGCCGCTATTGTGGCCGGCATACCGCTGGCAGGTCACGCCGCCCCCGAAGTCGTCGCGTGGGGCGACAACGGTTGGGGCCAGACGGATGTGCCCAGCGGGTTGAGCAACGTGGTGGCGATTGCGGCGGGATATGGGCACACTCTGGCGCTCACGGCCGAGGGCGGGGTGGTGGGCTGGGGCAACAACAGTTCCGGCCAGACGAGAGTGCCCAGCGGGTTGAGCAACGTGGTGGGGATTGCGGCGGGAGGGGGTCACAGTCTGGCGCTGACGGCCGAGGGCCGGGTAGTGCAGTGGCCCTATAACGCAGTGCCCAGCGGGCTGAGCAACGTGGTGGGGATTGCGGCGGGATATGCTCACAGTCTGGCGCTGACGGCCGAAGGCGGGGTGGTGGGGTGGGGCTACAACGATTGGGGCCAGACGGACGTGCCCAACGGGTTGAGCAACGTGGTGGCGATTGCGGCGGGAGGTTGGCACAGTCTGGCGCTGACGGCCGAGGGCCGTGTGGTGGCGTGGGGCTACAACCGCTCCGGCGAGGCGGATGTGCCCAGCGGGTTGAGCAACGTGGTGGCGATTGCGGCGCAAGGAGGTGTTTGGGATATGAACCTCTGGGGTCACAGTCTGGCGCTGACGGCCGAGGGCCGTGTGGTGGCGTGGGGCGACAACGATTCCGGCCAGACGGATGTGCCCAGCGGGTTGAGCAACGTGGTGGGGATTGCGGCGGGAGGTTGGCACAGTCTGGCGCTGACGGCCGACGGCCGGGTGGTGCAGTGGCCCGAGTGGGCCGACTATGCAGTCCCCAGCGGGTTGAGCAACGTGGTGGGGATTGCGGCGGGATTGGGGCACAGTCTGGTGCTGAGCGGGTTGCCGCCCGGTCTGGCCGCGCCCGCCGGGGTCGGCTCCCCGTTCCTGATGGCCACGGTGGATCGAGCCTTCCACCACCGAATCATCGTCAAAAACGGCGCCACCGCTTACGGCGCCGCCGGCTTGCCGCCCGGTTTGGCGCTGGACCCGAACACCGGCCTGATCACGGGCCAACCGGCGCAAGCCGGGACATACTCACTGGTCCTTTCCGCGACCAACAGCGTGGGGTCGAGCGCGTGGACGGTGACGCTGTCTGTCAACGTGCCTTTGCCAGCGATCGCCAGCAGTGGGCTCGTGCTGCCCCTTTTGGGCAGCGCGTTCAATTACGCCGTGATGGCCTACAATGCGCCGGAGTGGTATGGGGCCAGCGAGCTGCCGCCGGGCTTGGTTATTGATGGGCAAACCGGGGTGATTTCTGGGGTGCCGGTGGAGTTGGGCGACTTTGTGGTGAGCCTGGTGGCTAGCAATCGCTACGGGCTGGGCACTGGTTCGTTGACTCTTCTGGTGTCGCCTGTGGTGGGGTGGGGCGCAGGAGGTCCGGGAACCTCACGTTATCCTAACTACGGCCAGGCGACAGTGCCGAGCGGGTTGAGCAACGTGGTGGCGATTGCGGCAGGAGGGGATGATTTTTTAGTTGGTCACGGTGGTCACAGTCTGGCGCTGACGGCCGAGGGCCGGGTGGTGGGGTGGGGCAACAACGACAGCGGCCAGACAAATGTGCCGAGCGGGTTGAGCAACGTGGTGGGGATTGCGGCGGGAGGGGGTCACAGTCTGGCGCTGAGAGCCGAGGGCCGGGTAGTGCAGTGGCCCTATAACGCAGTGCCCAGCGGGTTGAGCAACGTGGTGGGGATTGCGGCGGGAGGGGGTCACAGTCTGGCGCTGACGGCCGAGGGCCGGGTGGTGGCCTGGGGCAACAACATGTGGGGCCAGACGAATGTGCCCAGCGGGTTGAGCAACGTGGTGGCGATTGCGGCGGGATGGTATCACAGTCTGGTGCTGCTGCAACAACCTACGGTGCCCACGCCTCGACTGGAGTTGTCACGGGGGAAGTCCGGACTGGAATTGCAGGCCCAAGGAGCGCCCGGGATTTCCTGCCAACTGCTGCGTGCGTCCCGTTTGCCCGGACCGTGGCTGCCGGCCGAACCCGTCACCTTCACCGATGACGTCCAACCCCTTCGCGCACCCGACGTCTCCGAACCCGCCCAGTTCTACCGTCTCCTGCGGAAGTGACCGTGGGGGCCCGCAGTCGGCTTGTTCGGCTTCACCGAACGACGTGACGCGCAGCCCCCGACGCTCGAGTCGCGAGTATTGAGGTTCCGCGGCAGCCATACACTGAGGATAGACTACGCCGCGGGCATGGAGGCGAACGTCTCCTCGCGTTATTCACCAACAGTTTTCAGGGCAGCTTCCTTCAAGTCATCCCGGAGGTACACGCCCGCTTCGTGGTCCAGGCGCAGCAGAAGTGCTGGGGACGACGATCATCGCGCCCCGAGCGATTCCACCAGGCGAAGGTCCTCGGCCAATTCCTCCGGGCCGTAGTGGATGGGGATGCGTCGCTGGCCCAGTTCCTTGAGGAACGCAGCCTGTGACAGACCGGCAATCTCCGCTGCCTGACCCAGGGTGGCTTCCTCGGTGACGAAGAGGCCTATGGCCAGGTGTAGCGCGGCGTTGGCCGGAGTGAGCCTGGCTTCAATATTCTCGGGCAGAGTCAACTGCATGGTCAGAAGATGGCCCGGAGAGCGTGGTTGTTCAAGCCCGACATTCTCCGGGACCTTCAACTGTCCAAAGTTAGCCGGAAGCCAGTCCCGAACAAAGTGGAAATAATCTGAAAGATCCATCTGACCTCGGCGTTGAAGGCCTGGAATGAGATGAAATCGGAGTGGCCGCAGGGCCACGTGTAGATTGTTGCACTTTGAATGGCAACCGGCCTATGAAAACGAGCGGAGAAAGGACAGAACGACGGCCTGAGGGGCGGAGCTGCTCTCGCGTCCTGGTGCCATGAAAGTGACGAGTGAACAGCCTTTACCTGAGAACCCAAATCCTATGAAAAAGATCAGCGCCGGATTGTCTGCGGGTATTTCATTGATCATCACCGTGACTGTGGCCGGCACACCGCTGGCGGTTGAGGCCGCCCCCGAAGTCGTCGCGTGGGGCATGTACTACAACGGCTCGACCTACCTCCCAATGACAGTGCCCAGCGGCTTGAGCAACGTGGTGGCGATTGCGGCGGGAGGGTATCACAGTCTGGCGCTGCTGCAACAACCTACGGTGCCCACGCCTCGACTGGAGTTGTCATGGGGGATGTCCGGACTGGAATTGCAGGCTCACGGTGCGCCGGGCATTTCGTGCCAACTGCTGCGTGCGTCCCGTTTGCCCGGACCGTGGCTGCCGGCAGAACCCGTCACCTTTACCGACAACGTCCAACTCCTTCGCGCACCCGACGTCTCCGAACCCGCCCAGTTCTACCGTCTCCTGCGGAAGTGACCTTATTAGAAACCATGAGAGAACATCACCGAAGCAACGCGGTTACTTTGACTGTCAGTTTCACGCTCATCGAACTGCTGGTGGTGATTGCGATCATCGCGATCCTCGCGTCGATCCTCCTGCCTGCGTTGTCGAAGGCCAAGGCCAAAGGCCAATGTGCGGTCTGTCTGAGCAACCTCAGACAATTGCAACTGGCCTGGCAGTTATACGCGGACGACCTCCAAGACCTCCGCTGGCTGCAAGCGCGCCTGCCAGAGCCGTGACCGGCCATGTGGAGTACCATCGCTGGCGCTTTACTCCCAAAGGGCAAACGCCGGACGCGCCCGGGCCGGCCGTGAATGCTCCCGACCGCGAAGACCTGCGGTGGTTGTTCGAGCGGACGCGCTTCCGGGATTGGTCCAAGCGGAATGGGACAGGCATCATGTGAATCTCACTCTGATCGAACTACTCGTGGTGCTTGCCTCGCTGAAGCAGGCGAGTTAGATTCCCGCCATGGTTATCATACGATTTCCCGACGCCGAGACCGAACGCCGCGGCCTGGGTTTTCTGGCCGGGCGATTTTCGGGCAAGAGCTACGCCTGCGGCGAGACGATCGTTCCCGAGGCGGCTCTCAGCTACCTGGCATTGGAAGGTATCGCGTTCACGGTGGAGGGACCCGCAACCTATGACCGCCTCACGCCGCTACGAAATACTACTCCCGCTGCGGTTCAATGATGGCCAGGCTATCCCGCCGGAGGTGATCGGCGAGACGTTGCTAGAGTTGCGACGCCAGTTTGGGGCCGTGTCCTGGGAAACCCAGATCATTCGTGGCCTGTGGCAGCACGACGACCAGGTCTATCGGGACGATTCGATGCGGGTCTGCTTGATGTCGCCGACCTCCCGGAGAACCGGACGTTCTTCCAGCAATTCAAGGAGCGGCTTAAGCAGCGCTTTAACCAGATCGACATCTGGGTGACGACTCACCCGATTGACGTGGTGTAGCGGCGCCTTGCAGCATCGGAGAAGAATAGCCGTGACAGTTCGGGGTCGTGCAGGATCACGCGTTCTTGGGCGCGCCGAACAAAGCCCGACTTGCCCACCTCTTGAACCCTTCGTCGGCAAACATCTTCGCCTTTCTGGACGTTTCACAATCTGAAATTAACGACGGCATGTTCGTTGTCCTCCCGTTGGGCTATCCTGGCGTCGACAGGCGTGGGAACGACATTCCCTCGGACCGGCACAACCGCGCGGCCAACCTTTCCTTCGTGGACGGGCACGTCGAGACGCACCGCTGGCGCTGGCCCAAGGCCAACAGCCCGGTGTTCGATCCAGCCTCGAAGCCAGACGACCTCCAAGACCTCCGCTGGCTGCAAGCGCGCCTGCCAGAGCCGTGACCGGCCATGTGGAATACCATCGATGGCGCTTTACTCCCAAACGCCAAACACCTGACGCGTCCGGGCCAGCGGTGATTGCCGCGGATCGCGAAGACATGCGTTGGATCCTCGAGCGGACGCCGTTCAGAGATTGGTCGAAGCGAAACGGGACAGGTGTCTGATGCTGGGTGTCGATTGAGCTGTAGATCAACCCAGCGCGGCGGGTGGGCGGGCGGGTGCCTTGCTCCCCGTGGTGTAGCGTGCGGACACTGATGCCCAGCAACCTGGCAAACCGGGTCTGCGACAAGCCAAGCTTTGGTCGCGTGGCCGCGATGCGCTTATCCCACGCCGCCTTCTGTGCGCGTCGAAAAGACTTGCGGTCAATTAAGCTTTCAGGCGAAGTTGATGTTGCCACTTAAGCCCGATTCACCGGCTTGACGCAGCAGGCGCAGTAAATGAGCGCACTCGGCCTGACGGGTCCGGCGGCGGATCAGGATGATCAGCCCCAGGAGAAACCTCACGCGGTCGCGGCGGCCATTTGCTCTGCCACCAACGCGTCGATCTCGGTGCGATGATCCTCATAGTAGGCCAGGCACTCATAGACTTGCGCGCGGGTCAGGTCCGGAAAGCTGCGCAACACATCCTCGAGGCTGGCCCCGTTGACGATCAGGCCGATGACGTCATGGACGCCGATGCGTGTGCCTTCAACGATCGTGCGGCCTTGGCAGACACCGGCCACGTTGACAAGGTATCGGTACGCGGTCGCAACCATGGCGACAGCTTACTGGTCGGCCGCCTTGGCCGCAAGCCTCAGATAACATTTCGTCCTCCGAGACTGGGTTTGGGCCACTGGCAGTGTTGATCTGCTCTGCCGTCCAGGAGATGCGTACAAGGTGCCCACGGGGAACCGCACGCCACACGCTGCGCGAATTCGAGACGTGGGGTGCACTCGATCGCAGGCGCGAGGCGTGTGTCAGGCAACCATAGATTCCAGGGCTCCGCGGAGCGTCGCCCTACCATGCCCAAACGCTTCGCGAGATGCGCGAGGAACGGGGGGCGGACGAAGGCTTTCGACGATACTCGGCTTCGTTTGGGACGCACGAGCCGATCGCTGCGAGTGACGACAGGTTAGGCTTGAGTTGTGCGCGGAAGTGCTTCGTATCCCAAAGTGAACCGAGTGCTAAGGCATCGGTTCTAAGAACTTGGCGGAAGGAGACAAAGGGCGGTCCCCGATCCTTGGTGAGGTCGTTGATGGCCTGCACCATGCGCTGGGGCCTTCACTTTGGTCTGGGCAGGCCGAAGTCGAATTTGTGATGAAATCCAACCCGACCCCGATCTCCACCTCATCGAGTGTCACCGCCAGCGAGCCGCACGCAAACAGCAACCGCGGCATTCTGCACCCTGGCCTCTGCCGGTCCGGTTAAAAAGGGTTGAGCGGCGATGGGGTTTTCTGCATGATGGGTCACCTATGAAGCCAACGCTCCGACTGTTCACCGCTTCGCTGTGTCTGTTTGCCTCTGCCCTGGCCGCGGCGGACCTGAAGCCCAACACCCTCACGCCGCAGGAGGTTTCGGATGGGTGGCTTCTCCTGTTCGACGGGGAGAGCACATTTGGCTGGGCGCCACGGGGCGACGCGAAATGGGCGGCCGCCGATGGCGCCCTGTGTTCCCACCAAGGCGCCGGCTCCGGCATGTTGAGCACGACCACGGAGTTCGCGGACTACGCGCTCAAGGTGGACTTCCGGGTGGATGAAAAGGCCAACAGCGGCGTGTTCCTCCGCGGTCCGAGCACCGGGGAGATCACATCGGCCAGCGCGTACGAAGTCAACATCTGCGATGCCCACGAGAAGTGGCCCACCGGCAGCATCAGCGAGGTCGCACGTGTCGTGGGGCAGCCGAAGACGGTCGGGAAATGGAACACGTTCGAGATCACGGCCGAAAAAGACCATCTCACGGTCCGGCTGGACGGCCAACCGGTGGTGGATGTCCGCGACGGTAAGCACGCCCGCGGCACTATTGCGCTGCAGCAACTCAACGGCCTGGGGGAGGTGCGCTTCCGCAATCTGAAGCTGAAGCCGCTCGGCCTGAAGAGCATTTTCAACGGAAAAGACCTCGCGGGTTGGAAGGTGATTCCCGGACACAAGTCGGTTTTCTCGGTGACGCCGGAAGGTTGGCTGAACGTCAAGGACGGCAATGGCGACCTGCAATCCGACGGCGAGTATGGCGATTTCGTGTTCCAGCTCGACATCATCTCGAACGGGACGCACTTGAACAGCGGCGTTTTCTTCCGGGCACTTCCCGGTCAGTTCTGGAGCGGCTATGAATGCCAGATCCGCAACCAATGGCAGGGTGACGATCGTAGCAAGCCGGTGGACTACGGTACCGGCGGCATCTACAATCGCCAGCCCGCGCGGCGGGTCGTGTCCAGCGATCGTGAGTGGTTCACCATGACCATCGGGGCGCACGGGCCGCACCTGGCGACCTGGATCAACGGCATTCAGGTGACCGACTTCACGGACACGCGCCCGGCCAACGACAACGCGCGCCAGGGTTACCGCGCCAAACCCGGCGTCCTCAGTCTGCAAGGCCACGACCCGACCACCGACCTGTCCTTCCGCAACCTGCGCATCGCCGAGCTCCCGCCGGCGCAACCTTGAAGTGCCGTTAACCGCCCTTCCTCCGACGATGACGCCAGCCCGCCGGCCGGTCTGGAAATGCGCGGGCTACCTGTCGCTCGGAGCGGGCATGGCGGCGCTTGTGGCGCTCGGCGTCGGCCAGCGGTCGGCGGCCGGGATATTTCTGGTAGTGGTTTTTGCCTCGCTGGCGTTCTTCTTCACGGGACACATAACACTGAAAACCTACGCCTTCACCGCCTGGGTGTTCAGCTTTGTCGCCGCCTCGATGGTCTGGCCGCAAGTGTTTGGGGTATGGTTTGGGTTCGACCTCAAACACCTCATTGTGCCGCTGATCCAGATCATTATGTTCGGCATGGGCACGACGTTGAGTGTTTCGGACTTTACACGGGTGCTGGCCATGCCGTGGCCGGTGGTGGTCGGCATCGTGCTCCAATACACCGTGATGCCGTTCGTCGGCTTTGGGCTCGCCAAGGCCTTTGGCTTTGAACCGGAGATTGCGGCGGGGGTGGTCTTGATCGGGTCGGCGCCGGGCGGTGTGGCTTCCAACGTCATCAACTATCTGGCGCGATGCAATGTGGCGCTGTCAGTCACGATGACCGCGGTGTCCACCCTGCTCTCGCCCGTGATGACGCCGCTGATGATGAAGCTCCTGGCGGGACAATACGTTGAGGTCAGCTTCGTCAAGATGATGATCGATATCTGCAACATGATCCTCGTGCCGATCGTGGCCGGGTTGATTGCCAACCGCCTGCTCTATGGCCGCGAACAGGTCTTTCAGCGGAGCGGACCTTTGGTGGGGATCGGCCTGATGAGTCTCGCGGCGGCCGTTGCCACCGGGTTGGTCCCTGCGGGGTGGCTGGGCGGACTCAAGAACGGCCTGATCGTCGGGTTCGCCATGGTCGGCGTCGTGGCTTTGGCCAAACTGGTTGTGGGCATCTGGATGCATGGGCCGACGAACTGGATGGACCGGGCACTGCCGGTGGTATCCATGGCGGCCATCTGCTGTATCATCGCCATCATCACGGCCCGGTCCAGTGAGGACCTCAAGCGAGTCGGGGTGGCCTTGCTGGGCGCAGCCATGTTGCACAATCTCCTCGGTTACTGCCTGGGCTATTGGGGCGCGCGGGCGCTCCGACTGAACGTGGTGGATGCGCGCACGGTCGCGGTTGAGGTCGGCATGCAGAACGGCGGCATGGCTTCCGGCCTGGCCATGAACACGCTCCACAGCGCCAAAGCCGCTCTGGCTGCGGCGATCTTCGGGCCGTGGCAGAATGTGTCCGGCTCCATCCTGGCCAGTTGGTGGCGGCGGCGGCCGGTGCCGCCGCTTGCTGCGGCCGAGAAAGGTGAACAATCGTGACGCGCCGTTGGCCGCCGACGCGAGTTGGCGGACGGAATGAAGTCAACGCGCGGCGGACACACGCCGCCGCGATGCCCGAACTATGAACCGACGTGACATGCTCAAAGGCGCGGGGCTGGGAACCGCGGCGGCTTGCCTGGGACTCTGGGGCGGCAAGGGCGCGGGCGCGGCCGAGACACCCGCCAACGCCACCGGTACCCTCGGCCCACTCAAGATCACCAAGGTCCGCCCCATTCTCACCGCGCCCCAATCGCGGATCCGCTTCGTGGTGGTGAAAGTGGAAACCAGCGAACCGGGGCTCTATGGCCTGGGTTGCGCCACCTTCAACCAGCGTCCCTTGGCGGTGAAAACAGCGGTGGAGGAATACCTTGATCCCTTCTGCCGCGGCCGCGACGCCGACAACATTGAGGACCTCTGGCAAACGGCCTATACCAGTTCGTACTGGCGCAACGGTCCCGTGCTCAACAACGCCCTGAGCGGCCTCGACCAGGCCCTATGGGATATCAAGGGCAAACGCGCCAACCTGCCGGTCTATCAACTGTTCGGCGGCAAGTGCCGGTTCGCCGTGGACTGCTACACGCATTCGGGCGGTCGGGACCTGGCGCAATTGGAGGAAAGCGTCCGCCGCAACCTGGAGCGGGGGTTCCGCCACATCCGCATCCAATGGGGCGCCTACGGCTCGCCGCACCTGTCGGCCAACCCGGACTTCCAGGAGGCCAAATTCGGCCTGCCGGTCGAATCGCACATGGACGCCAGGCCCTACCTGAAGGCCGTCCCGAAGATGTTCGAGTACATCCGCGATAAGATCGGCGAGGACGTCGAGCTCCTGCACGACATCCACGAGCGGGTCGAACCGATCGACGCGATCAACCTCTGCAAGGAGCTCGAGAAGTACCGGCCGTTCTTCATCGAGGACCCGTTTTCGCCGGAGGCCATCGGCTACTTCAAAACCCTCCGCCAGCAATGCAGCACGCCGATCGCCATGGGCGAGCTGTTCAACAACGCGCACGAATGGGTGGGACTGATTTCCGAGCGGCTGATCGATTTCATCCGCGTGCACGTCTCGCAGGTCGGCGGCCTGAGCGTAGCCCGCAAGATGGCCGCCCTGGCCGAATGGTTCCAGGTCCGCACCGCGTGGCACGGCCCCGGCGACGTCTCGCCGGTTGGCCACGCGGCCAACGCCCATCTCGATCTGGCCGTCCACAACTTCGGGATCCAGGAAGCGGTGCAATTCAACCAGGCCACGCAAGACGTCTTCCCTGGCTGCCCGACCATGAAGAAGGGCTACATGTACGTGAACGAGGCGCCGGGCCTGGGCGTGGACCTCAACGAGGAACTCGCCCGGAAGTTCCCGCTGCCCGAAAACACCGGGTATTGGCTGCCGGTGCGCAGGAAGGACGGCACGGCGGTCAGACCGTGAGGCGAGGCGATAGGCGTCCACCTGGTGAGCTGCGTCACCTGCCTGAGCCATTATGGCCTGAACGACCAGGTCGCCGTCGGCATCGTCGGCGGTATGCACGACATCGTCGAACTCCAGCAGCGGGCGCAGAAAGTGATCACGCTCTGAGTCCAGGTTCATGGCAAGCCCTGACGCCAAAATTGGCGCGCATTGTGACCATGAACCCTTTGCGGCTTTCGGTAGGGCGAGACTCCGTCGAGCCCTGACTTGCCCGGCCGCACGAGGCTCCAGGGCTCGACGGAGTCTCGCCCTACCGATGGGAGGCCGGTTCATGGCAAGTCTGCTCGTTCGACTCAACGCGGCGACAGTTCGGAGGCCGGACCCGCGAGTTTCAGCACGACGACGGTATCCGGCTCGGTGCGTTGTGCGCGCGGCACGTTGACCTCGATACCGCCGAGGCTTTGACGGAACGCCACCGTCCCACCATTGAGGAACGAAGCCTTGGCGATCCGCGTCTCGATCCAGGGCAATCGGATCGTATCACCGTCACCCTCGCGCAACAGGTGCAGGTAGATGTACTTGCCCTTGTGGGTGCTGACACCCCACACGGCCGGTTTGAACGGGCCGCCCCGCGTGCCGTAAATGCTCTTGCCATTCTGCTTTAGCCAACGGCCAATCTCCTGCAATCGCTCCACCTGCCGTGGCTCGATCTCACCCGTGGGCATGGGACCGACATTCAGGAGCAGGTTGCCGTCGCCGCCCACGGTGCGAACCAGGGTCTCGACGCATTCCTTGAACGACTTCAGATTGTCGTTCGGTTTCCAGGCCCACTGTTGGCAGATCGTGATGCAGGATTCCCAGGGACGACGGCTTTGGAACGTGCCGATTCGCTGTTCGGGCGTGTCGTAATCCCCGGCAAAGGTGTCGGCCGCGCTGGACCCTTCCATTCCTTTACGCGCCTTGGCGACACGGTTGTTCACAAGGATCCGGGGCTCGAGTCGGCGGCAATGCTGATACAGGTCGATGCCGCGCTCCGGCGTCCACGGCGCCTCCCATTCGCCATCGAACCACATGATGCCGAGCGGGCCGTACTTGTGGATCAGCTCGCCGACCTGGTTCTTCAGGTATTCGTTGTAGCGCTCCATGTTCGGCGACGGTTTCTGCGACTTGCCGCCGGGGCTGCCCAGCGGGTAGTCCGGATGATGCCAGTCGCAGATCGAGTGGTACGTGCAGAAAGATATCCCTTGTTTCCGACACGCGGCCGACAACTCCTTGATCACGTCGCGCCGGAACGGCGTGTTCATGATGTTGTAGTCGGTGAACTTGGTGTCCCAGAGGCAGAAGCCATCGTGGTGCTTGCTTGTCAGCACCAGGTATTTCATGCCGGCGTCTTTGGCCGCCTTGACCCAGGCCGCGGCGTTGAAGTTCGTCGGGTTGAACTGGCGATAAAGGTTGTCGTATTCCTCGGCCGGCACCTCGGCGCCACGCGACCAGCCGATCTCGGTTCCTTTGAGGCTCACCGGCCCCCAATGGACGAACAGGCCAAACTTGGCGTCACGCCACCACCGGAGGCTTTTCGCGTTGGGTTGGAGCAGGGCTTCGCCGGACTTGGGCTGCTCGGCCGCGAGGGCGCCGAACGCTGATGTGATAGCGCACACGAGGCCGAACCAGAATGGTAATCTCAGGGTTGTCATAAACTGCATAACCTGGTCTGACGTACTTTACACCAGCCGTTGTCACATCGGGGACCGCCTGCGCGGCGTGAGCCATCGCACTCCAGACGCCCGCGGCCGGGGTGTAACCCAACCCTCCGGAGTTTGGGCATTTTCCACGCTCGGTCAGGGCCCAACAGCTCATCCGGGCGCGCGTTTCCAGCCGCCCAATGACCGGGTCCGGCAGGCAGCTTCGACGAGGTCCTCGAATCTTGTGGCACACTTCGCAAAGTGTGGCGCGAGGGGTGTCAGCGTTTCGGCATACTTCGCAAAGTGTGCCGATGAGGTCGCACCGCTCCTGCGACGCAGCTACGCGGCCCGGGCCTCCGTCTTTAGATGCTTGATCGACCGTTCGGCTTGCTCGATTGTGCCGCACTCGACCGACAGCACGATGTCGCGTTTGGCTTGTCGGCAGAGCTTCATGACCTTGGCCCAGTCGATCACGCCGTCGCCGCAGGCGCAGCCCACGGGCGTGCCGGTCACCTTGCCGCGTTCGGCTGTGCCTTGCTCCACCGCAATGTCCTTGGCGTGCAGGTGCACCAGGCGTTTCACTACCCGTTTGAGCCACAGGTACGGATCGTGCCCGCACAGGAAGGCGTTGCCAGTGTCAAAGTTGATGCCGATGGCGGGGCTCTTCACCAGGGCGTGGATGCGGTCGAGGCCGTCGGGGTGCTTGCTGTATTGCTGGTGGCACTCGAGACCGATCAGGATCCCACGCGGTTCGGCCACCTTCGCCGCTTCCATGAGTGTGTAACGCATCAGGGTGAAATCCTCGTCCTCGGTCGTCCAGGGCTGCTTGGGGCCTTCGTCGGTGTTGATGACGGGCGCGCCGCACTCCGCGGCGAAGCGGATGGCTTGCTTGAGGTACTCGACGCCGATCTCCGGTTTGGTGAGCGGCGTGTGGGCGGAGAGGCCGCTTAACTTGATGCCCGCCTTCGCACAGGCGCGTTTGACGCGGAGCGGATCGTCAAGCATCGAAACACTGTGGAAGTAGCCAGCCTCGCTGAGGAGTTCGCGGCCCCAGTGGACCATCGGCTCGACGTGGGTGTAGCCAAGGTCCGCCGCCTTCTGGACGCCCCATTCAAAGGACTTGTCTGCGTGACGGACGAATTCCATGTTAACGCCGAAGTAGATCTTGCTCATAGGTAGTGGGCCCAGTCTGAATCTGATCACCCGCAGTGGCAAGCGCCATTGTGCGCCGGGGTGCCGTCCGCCCGCTCCAACACCGCAGAGCTGCCCGGGCACGGACACGGACGCGGACGCTGCGTGGTGAGGGGCGCTATTGGTCGGAGACTAGTTCTGGCTGATGGCCGGCGCCTGGCTCATGAACGCCTCGACCTTGCGATAGCTCACTTCGAGGAAGGGGTCAGGGTTTTTGGCCTGTTTGCCGACGAAACTGTTCTTGCGCGCTTGCTGGCAGAGGTCCCAGGCCGCCTGGGCCTTGCCGGCGCGCCAGAGGGATTCGACCATCAGGCCAAGGATGCGGGCCGGGGCTTTTGGGTCGTGATCAAAGCCGAGCGGGCCTGATTTGCCCGTGTCCGGATCCAGCGCGCGTGCGCCCCAGCTCAAGCAAGCTGCGTCGTCGCCTCGGTCCCAAGCCAGTTCGGCCAGGCGCAGCATGTGCACGCGTTGGTTGGGTTTGTCGGTCTCGACCAGACGCTGGAGGGCCGCGGCCAGCTCACCGGCGGGGGGCAAATAGAGCGCCGAGCGTTCGGTGCGGTAAACTTGCAGGAGGAAACGCGCATAGAGCTGAAGCAGCTCCGGGTCCTTCTCCGCCTGCTGGAAGATACTGGTCTTCTTCGCGGCCATGTAGTGGGCTTGGAGCTCGGCGGCGGGGAGGGGCGCGTCAAGCTTCGCCGAGAGGTCCAGCGGGGTGATCGAAGCCGGGAAGTCGCGTTGCCAACGACAGAGCAGGCTGCGGAAGAGTGTCCCATCCGGAAGATGCGCCGTGCTGAAGAAGAGGGCCATGGCGACGAAATCAGTTTCTTTGAGTGGTCGCTGAGCCAGGTATCGGGCCAACAACGTGGTGGGGCGGGTGGAAGTGTTCTCATCGAACAGGTCCGGCAGGTAACTGCCCTCCCGGGCGAAGAAGGCTCGTTGCGCCACGTACTCGAGGACCGGGTAATAATCACTCTGCTGCGCGGTGGTTGGCTCCGGAAGGAAAGCGGCGGTCTGCTCGGACATGATCTGCCGGGCCAGCAGCACCGGGGCCCGGACGAGGTCGATCCGTTCCAGATCCGACTTCACCGAGGGCGTCTGGAAGCGCTTTTCGAGTTCCGCGAGGTCCACGTGGAGCGGCTGCGGTGAGCCGATCAGGATCAGGTCGCCCACGGCGCCCTGCCACACGCTGACGTAGGGATAGACCGAGCAATAGGTCGCCAACACCATTTTGAGGGTGGTGTCGCTGGTCTCATAGGCTTGCACCCACTGCGCCATGATGCCGTCCGGCTTGAGCCGGGCACGGCAGCTCGCGTAGAACTCGCGGCTGAACACGCCGGCCACACCGGCCATCCACGGATTGGACGGTTCACTGATGATGGCATCGTATCGCTGGTCGGTGATCTGAAGGAATGACTTCGCGTCTTCGACAACGAGGCGGACCTTGGGGTTATCGAGGACGCGGTCGTTGGCCCGGCCGAAGAGCCGCGCGCCGGCGACCACCTCCGGGGAGATCTCCACCGCGTCCAGATGTTGGATTGAGGGATGCCGCATTACCGCGCCGCAAGTCATGCCGCTGCCCAGCCCGATCACCAAGGCGTTGGTGGCACGCGGATGGAGGAGCATGGGGATGTGGCCGCTGAGCAGTTGGGTGACCACATCACTGCCGGTGCTGGCGTCGGTCTTTCCATTGACCCGCAGATGAAGGGTTTCCTTCGGACCTTGCCGCCAGACGTGCACGCTCACCGAGGAACCGGCGCCGTCCCGGTAATATACGATCTGGTTGGCCGCGGCCAGCTTGCGGTACTCCGCCAGATTGGCCGGCGGGACCGGGTCACGCCACAGGCCCAGGGTGAAGACACGCCTCCAGGTGTTGTCGAACTGGAGGCCCGCCAGGAACACCAGAAACGCGGCCGCCATCGGCGAGAGCAACAAGAGGCCGCGCTGCCGGGCCGCATTCCGGCGCAGCAGCAGCAGCAAGCCCACCAGCGCATTGAGCACCACGCCGCAGGCCAGCGTCCGCGCCATCCCCAGCCAGGGCATCAACCAGAGCCCGGTCACGATCGTGCCGAGGACTGTGCCCAGCGTATTGACCGAGAAAACCGTGCCGACCGAGCGACCGGTGCGAGCCAACTCAGCCGTGGCGATGCGGCTGGCCAGCGGCAGGGTCAGCCCCAGACACACCGTGGGCACCAACATCACCAGGAAACAGAGCGTGGCCTGGAGGAGCTCATACAGCGGATAGACCTCGTCCCGCCGGACCAGCATGTTCGCCAGCCTCGCGAACCAGTAAGGGAGGTACTCGTAGAAAAACATGGAGCCCGCCAGCGCCAGGGCCAGGGCTAGTTCGGCCCGGCCAAAAGCCTCCATGGTCCCCCGCCGGTTTTTCCAGCGCCCGACCCACCACGCCCCCAGCGCAATGCCCGTGATGAAGGTGACCAACATGATCGAGAAGGCATGGGTGCTCGAACCCAGCGCCAGCGCCAACAGCCGCGTCCATACGACCTCGTAGAGCATCGCCACGAAACCGGATAGACCGATGCCGACGATCGCCAGGGTCAGGTCCCGGTCGCTGTATTGTTCCTCGGGCTCGCTATGGGCGGCGGGCGCGTGGGGCGCCGTCGCGGGCAACGGTTCGCACTCTTCGCGCAGCCAGCCGCTCACGAACAAGGCCGTGGCGCCCACGAGCAGATTCATCGCGGCTCCCGCATACATGGTCATCTGGAGCCCGATGCTCGGGACCCACCAGAAATCGGCCACCAGAATGCCGGCGACGGCGCCCGCGCTGTTGGTGAAATAGAGGGTGGCGACCCGTGCCTGCAATTCGCCCAGCGAACGAGTCACGAGCTTCACCAGCACCGGCAGCGTGCCGCCCATGAGGATCGTCGGGACCAGGATCGTGAGCATGCTGACGGCAAAGCGCAGTGCCAGCAGGCCGCTTCCTTCCGGATGCCACGCCCGGGCCAGACTTATGTAGGCCCGATGGCAGACCTCGTAGTAGTGTGGAAACACCAGCGCGTACAGTCCGATGCCAATCTCCAGCCAGGCATAGAGCGCGAGCGGACGGCGCACGCGGTCGGCGCGGGAGCCCAGCCACTTGTTTCCCAGCGCCAAGCCGCCCATGAACGCAACCAGGACCGCGACCACCGCATGACTGGTATGGCCCAGGAACAGGGCCAGATACCGCGCCCAGACCACTTCGTAAACCAGCCCGGCCATGCCGGAAATGAGCAGACAGAACGTCGCTGTGATAAGAATCAAACGCGCCGCTTTGGTCATCGCGCGCCATGTTAATGCGGGTAGGGCTGGCGGCCAAATCATTTCAAAACCTCACCGGACCATGCCCTAGCGAGCGCTCCGAGGGTGCGATCTACCGGGCGACTTTGCGCTTGCGGCCGTCCCGCGGTTCTGCTAGTCGGGCGCCATGAAACGGATGTTCTTCCTCCTTGGCTGGGGCTTTCCTCTCCTTTCAGTC
>Ga0315274_10002651_pt1 | contig 26883 bp, 61 predicted proteins | sample YL17G02_20_MG_FD_203700 | JGI IMG/M metagenome (GOLD analysis project Ga0315274, IMG submission 203700) | Sediment microbial communities from Yellowstone Lake, YNP, Wyoming, USA - YL17G02_20 | ecosystem: Environmental > Aquatic > Freshwater > Lake > Sediment | place: USA: Wyoming | collected...
TAGGAGAGGACTTTTTGTCCTTCTCAAAAAAGCTGTCAGTTATTCCTTCTTCCTGTAAACTTTCGGATAATTCTTCAGCTTTGTCTTGGTTATCTAAGATACCTTGTGCTTTGATAATATTCTTAACAAGTTTGTTTATCTCGTTTAGCTTTGGATATTTATCAAAGACTTCTGGAAATCCTATTTGTTCTTTGCTTATTGAACCTGTTTCTGATGCAATAAGATTAATATCTTCTTCAGCACCCTCACCAAGCCCAAACCACAATCCTTTTAAAGTATCATCTGATATTTTAACCAAAACATCCTTTATGTCTTTAAGTGTTTGCATTTTGTCCTCCATTAAATTTAGTTTTACTCATTCTCCAATCTCCTCAAGTTCTTTCTTCTTATTTTGAAATAAATAATTATCACATCTAATACATAATCCATTACTTACTATTGGTAAATCAGTTCTGTGACATCTCTTACATTCTTTTCCAGTTGAATAATTATCCATTTTCTAAATTCTCCAGCTCTTTCTTAATGAAGTTTATATTCTCTCTAATAAAGTTATTCAATTCACTTTTATTCCAACCAAAAACTTTTTCTGCATGTATCCATTTTACTAATTCCTGCTGTAAGTCGGATTTATGTTTGCTGTTTTCTCCTGCTTGGAAACCTTTGAGTTCCGCTTTCTTAATTTCTTCATCATATAACTTTCTAAAATACTGAACAATACATCTCCAATAAATAACACCTTGTATAGCAAGAAAATTGGGAGTATATTGCTTTCTTTCTGCCCTTTGTAATAAATCTAACAAACCTTTTTCAAATACATCATCAGCATTAGTAAAATTATCTTGACATAATGCTTTATTAAAGTCTTCTTTTGCCTGTTTTTCAATTTCTTCTTTTATCTTTTCTGCTTCGGTTGTCATTTTAACCAAACTCCTCTCTAATTCTCTTTTTCAATTCTTGACCATCAATCATAAACCTATATCTTCTGGAAAAACTCTCATCAATCATTTTGTTTATAACTTTATCAATTCTTTTTATTATTTTAACTTCAATTATTCCTTCTTTTATCTTTTCTGCTGTTGAATATTTGTCAGCAGGAGAACCTTTTATTAAGGCTGGTGAGCTTTCCATCTCTCCATTTGTTATGGCACCTCGTTTCAAAGCATTCTCCCCCTCGTAGGATGTTTTAACCTTATCCAAAATAAGGTTCTTTAAAGGTTGCTGACTATCAATGAGATTAATGGAATTGGACATTTCACTCAACAACTTGGATTGTTGAATGTACGGTGAGTTGTTTAGTAAATTAAACTGCCAAGCATAATTTAATTTTTTATTTTCTTTTCTTTTTTTTACTAAAAGCTTACAGAAGGTTTTACCTGAATGATTGGTGCACATTCTTTTAGCCTTCTGGTAGTTATCGCAATTACTGCAAATTTTAATCCTTATATTTTTATCATCTAAACGCTGAGCTAAGAATAATAACGCTATATTCCTATTATATTTCTTTAATTGTTTTTGAAATTCTTGCTCATTCATTTTTTCATGACCACCACATTCACAAATAGCTTTCCAAGTTTCTGGATATTCTTCTGCATATTTTATTAAGCTAATTGGATTATTATCTATAATTATTGCTGGAATTTTTATCTTTTCTGCTATCATATTACCCCAAAATAACCTCCAAGTGCTATTATAAAAATTATAAACAATATCCAAATAAGTATTTTTATCCAATTATCCATTATTCTTTCTTCTTCTTCTGCTGTTGTCATGTTAGTTTTTCTCCTGCTAATTGCGAACCTGCAAGTTTATCTTTTCTTTTCTTCCACTTCAAATAACATTCTTCACATACATCATAAAAATGTCCTTTCTTTTTCTCAATTTCAAAACATTTTTTCAAACCAATAGGTTTTCCGCATTTCCAACATCCTACATACATAGTTTTTCTCCTGCAAGTTTATCTCCTGCGTCATTTATCAAATCTCTTTTTACTTTATTTAATTCAGCTTTTTGCAACATCAACTTCTCCACGGCCTTCAATAGCACAATACATTCCTTCTTTTTCTGATTTATTTCCATTTTCTTCCACATATTTAATTGCTTTTAATATTAATCCAATTCTTGCATTTGGGGGTTTGCCTAATACAAAAGTTCTTTTATCTGCATCTGTCAAAGCTATAAACCCACTTTCATAAACTTCTACTTTCATATCTGAAAATCGACTCTGAAACATTTTTGATTTCATTTTATCTTCTTAATTATTTGTTTATACCAGCAATTATCTTTTGGACATTTCTTAATAGAAATTACATTAGTCTTTTTGTGATGTTCTTCCAATATTTTTTTTAAATACTTTTTATCTTCTTTAGTTAGTTTTGTCATTTTTATCTCCTTTTAGAGCTTGTAATTCCACAGCAAATTCTTCTTTTAAACTTTCTACCATTGCTCTCTGGAGGTTAATAGCAAAACTTTTTAGTTCATCATCTAAACTTCTTCTTTCTAAAATATCAGCATCATTCTTTTGTTTCCATCCATCTAAAATTCTATATATTGTTTTCTCATCCATTTTTATTTCCTTTTAGAGCTTGTTTTAATTCTTCTTTGTCTATTCTATCACAAATTTCTCCATCCATCCACCCACATTTAATTCCCGAACATTTATCAATTATATCTAAAATCTCTTTCTCTCTTAATTCTACAGCATCTTCAATTAACATAATTTCTCTTAAACTTAATACTCCTTCTTTCTTTCCAATTTGTTCTGTTATTTTGGATGTTATAAAATTAGTTTTACTTGGCATTTTTATCTCCTTTTAGATATTGTAATTCAATAATCTTATCTTCTGTAATCTTTGCCAATTTTTTTAGAATTGGGTGTCCTTGTAATACCGAAATATATCCAAACATTTGCCATAATTCTGCTAACTCAAAAATCTCCTTCTCTCTTTCATCTAAGATTTCTTGGGCTTCTTTCCAAGTTTGGAGTTTTACTTTGTTAATCTTAATTTTATTATTTGCTTTCTCGTTTTTACTGCCCAATTCTTGATAAAAATTTCCTAATCGCCCTTGTTCTTCTAATTCATTCATTGCTAATTCATATTCATTACTTTTCTTGCTTAACTTTTCAATCTCTTCCTCAACTTCACTTATTTTATCTTTAATTGACATTGTCTTATTGCCTCTTGTTTTATTAACTTTCCTAATTTAGTATTATGTTTTATTCTCATAAAGTATCTTGGAGATAAATTATAACCACATTTCTTTAACCATTCATAAGTTTCTTTTTCATAAGCTAAGATAATATATTCTCTTCCTTCAATTATTTTATCTTGGATTTTTGATTTCATAATTTCACCTTCCTAATAATAAATACCCCGAGCGAAGCATAGCGATAAGAGCCATTCCTATAGCAAATGAAGTCAGCCCTATCGGAATCCGCATAGAACCTCGCAACATAATTATTATTCTCGCTTATTTTATCAGGGTTAGAAACAAATACCCAAAATTCTTTTAAAAATTTAAACTCTCCTGAATTTCTTAACTTTTGAAGCAGAGGATAATCTGCTATTTCTTTTTCCTTAACTAATTTTAAAATTTCTCCATAAGTTTTTCCGTTAAATTGCTGTTTGGTTGAAATTTCATAATCTTTCTTGAATTTATCAATAGAAACCCATTCAGTTTTATTCTGTTCTTGCTCTAACTTTACTTTTAGTTCTTTCAATTCTCTTTCAAGTTTATCTATTTTATCTTGGATTTTTGATTGTTTGTTCATTTTATTTGTTTTTGTTTATTTTGAAAAGCAGGAAGGAGGCATAAAAATGAGCTATTACCCGCATTAATATACCAACCTGCCTATCAACAGGAAAGAGGATTAACTCGAACCTGCTTGATTATGAGCCCTCAAAAATTAAAGGGCAAGTTAAATTTCTTTTCTTTCCGAAGCCTGACTATTAATATGCTTTGAAGCATAAATATCCTTTTTCATCTTGAGCTGTTTGGATTTCCTTGTCTTTAAGTTCCTCTATTGTCTTGCTTCCAATTGAATTAAGGAATACTGCCAAAGCTGAACCCTTCCTGATTAATCCCTTTGAATCTTTATTAATCCAAAGCCCTGATGTTTCAAGCTTTCCTTTGCTTTCATATTTCACTGATGAAATATGAATTGGTTCTGAAGCATCTGGATGTTTAACTGAACAAGTTACTTTCTTGCTTAACTTCTTTCCAAATTCCCCAACTTCAACTGAAACTATTTTTACTGGGGCAGGTTTCAAAGTTACAGCTTCTTCATTTCCTATTCCTATTTTCAGCTCATCTTGTATTTCTGCCATTTTTTTTTCCTCCGCTTTCGCTTTTGTTTAATTTTCGAATTTGTTTTCTAAATTTCTTTTGACAATTAGGGCAGGTTACAAAATCCAATTTAGAATTAGTTTCCCATTCATAAGAACATTTAGGACATTTGATTTTCATTTTTTGATTATAAAAAGAGGGAAGTAATCCCCTTCCCTCTTCTCTTGCAATTCAGGAGAGCATTATTCATTTTTATTATGACATTCCAGTTAATACTAATTTATTTTGTTTATCAAGTTTATAATTTTTAATATATCCATAGGGTTGTAAATTTGGTTTTAATGCTGATACTATTTCAATGGGGGAATTTAGCTCTTCAATATTAACTGATTTATTTGAGGGTTCCCAATTAATATAATAAAATCTTCTTGATTTTTTTCTTAAATTATAAACTTGTCCATCATCAATTAATTTAATGCAATGAAGCATACTTCTTTTAAATCCTGCTGGAATAAGAATTTCATTATTATAAGGTGTTGCTTCCCATTTTTCTTTGTCATATTCCCCTTCGCATTTTTCTAATATTAATTCTATTTGAAAAATATTAGTTAATACTTCAAAATTAATTTTGCCTTTATAAAAACTATTTATTACATCTTTTAAATTATCATCTTCAATTTCTATTTTTAAATATTCAACAGAACAATCTATTAACCCATATTCATCTAATAATTTATTAATTTGAATAATTTTTTTCTCATCTAATATTCCATATTTACTTCTTTTATAATTTATCTTACAATAACTTTTTTTTATATTAAGAAATTCAAATCCTCCAATATCTGATTTATTAGAAGACTTTTCATTTTTATTACCTATGCCTTTCAAAGCAAGAATATTCTTTCCAAAAGTTTTTAAAATTTCTCTCAAACTTGGAGTAATAAAAACAGCAAGAGCTAACTTCTGGTTATTCTGCCAACCAAACATTCCTTTAAGTTGTTTCCAACCCCCTTTAGATATTCTTGCTATTTGCTGTTCCATCTTCTATTTTTACTTCTTCTTTAAAATCACAATCCTCACATTTCCAAAAAATTTCTTCTGGTTCTTCAATAATAGACATATGTTCTATTTCATCACTAAAAAATTGTGGTCTATTTTCTTCATTAAGAGTTAATTCACATTCATTTACATACCTACCAAATTTATTCATTAATCCTTTACATTTGGGACATTCTTTTTCAGCAATTATTATTTTTATATTTGTTTTCATAAATATCCTTCTTTTTTCAGCCAGCTAATATGATTTCTTTTAACTAATGTTTCCATTTCAACAGAATTTTTCTTTGATGCCTTAATTGTTGCTTCTCTCTCTTTTGCATTTAGCCAGACATTTAAGGTAACTCCCTGCAATCCTTTCATTTCTTTCTTGATGCTTTCTAATGCTTCTTTAGGAGTTTCTTTTTCTGCTCTTTTTTTCATTTCTGATAATAAACTTCTTCTTTCTTTTGAACTCTCAATTTCACTTACTATCTTTAATGCTTCTTTTTTATCCGATTTATCCCATTCTTCTTCAGATTCTATTGATGCAATATTATCTATATCTAACTTTTTAATTGCAGTCGAATGCAGGTTCCCCTTTAAAGTAGTAGCAAGTCTACTAACTGCTAAATAATTATATACACTTCTTTCTTTCATACCAAATAGCTTATTCATCTCTTTCATTTTCTGTTCATAAGTTCTTTCTCCATTCATCATTTCCCACATTTTTGCTATTGCTTCTGCTTCTTGTATTCTGTCAAGAGAATGCCTTTTCAAATTTTCCTGTAAAGAAGTTCCTAAAGCAGAAATATCATCAATATCATTTCTAATAACACAAGGAACAGTTTTTAATCTTCCTTCCATAGCTGCATGCCATCTTCTATTTCCACAAATTATAGAATGAGTTTTATTTTTAGGATATTTTGTTTTTTGATTTTTAATTGTTCTAACAAGTAAAGGTTCAAGAACTCCCTGAGATTTTATAGAATCAACAAGCTCCTCATCATTATCCCATTCATCTCCTCTAACATTAAAATTATCAACGACAAGTTCTGATGTTTTAATTTCTTTAATTTCCATATTATTCACAACCACCACCACTATTTAAATGTTTTGGTTTATTATTTATACTAGCATTCTGACAGGTTTCAATATCCATCAAAGCCCTGCAGACACTTCCATAGGCATTTGCAACAGCTTTGTTATAATTTTCCCCTTCATCATCTATTGAAGAATAATAAAGTTCGCTTAAAAGTTCTTTTACTAGTTTTGCACCTTTCTGGGCTTCTGATAGGGTATCTTTAATGAATAGGCTCATCTTTGCTCCAGGATAGTCTTATTTTGAGATTTAAAGGGCGCAGGGGCTTGTTTTAGGTTTGATTGTGTTGGGGTAGGCATAATTAGGGGTATGCCTAAATCATGCAGGATTTCCCTTGTTCTTTCATCTAATTGCTTTTCCTTCATAGCTTCAAAGGCTTGTTCTATCTTTTCACACTCTTTATTTAAATGCATTTTTCACCTTTCTTTTAATTTTTTGATAATACCCATAACAAATTCCTAAACCGAAAGCTAATAAAATTGAAGTCCCATAAATTAAAATAATTATTTCAGTTTCAAAAAAATTTAAATCTATCATTTTTCAACCTCTTGCTTAATTAATCTTATTAAAACTTCTTCATCTGTTTCGCGAGGATATTTTTTAAGCTTGTCAAACTTAATTTCTGTTTCCTCGCTGCATACAATATGTTTAAATTTCTTTTTCATAGTATTTACACACACTTAAACTATTTAAATACTTCTCAACATTTTTAAGTGGTGACAAGTTTAAACTCATTTAAATATCTCCATCTTGAGTTTAGCTTTCTCAACATTAAGAACAACCTGCACACCTTCTCCAATTCTTCTTTTAATTCCAATAAGATTTAATCTCTTAAGAGCCTTGCCCATCCATCTTGGATTAAGCCATGGGTCTTCAGCTGTTTCCTCTCCGCAATAATTTCTAAACATATTTGTTAAATCCTTAATATTAATCCATTCTGTATTTTGCTGCGAAATAAACTGATAGAGCATAACATCCTTGCTTTCTATTATCTCATCAATCTTCTTCTTTCCAATAAGAATCTTAACAAACACTAAAAGTTCATCTAATATTCCAATTTCTTTGGCAATAATCATCAAAGGCATAAATAACTCCAAATGTCTGCCATCAACCCCTGTTTCATTGATTTTCCTAAAAAATACCTCTGTTTCCTGTGGAAATTGAGGGATGTTGTTGTATGGTGTATTAGTATGTAGTAGTGTATGTGTGTATATAATATACCTATTCCAGTCTATATACATATTCTGGGTATGCATATACACACATGTAACTACACTAACTAACTCTCCCCTAACCTTTTGGAACAAAGGATTCCACTCAAAATCCTCAACTTTCTTTGTAAATAAAGGATTATTTGACTTTTCCAGAACTAAAGCCAGACATCTATCTCCTAAAACCTCTTCCATTCCAGAGATATTAGCCATGCAGATTGGTCTGAAAGTATCAAATTCTTCAACAACCATGCTTTCTTCACCTAGAGTTTTCTTCTTTTTCATTCTTTTTACACATCCTCCTTTCTTATAAGCAGTATTAAGAAGTTCTCTTAAAGCATTTTTATCCTTATTATCAATCCTCTCAAACTCATCAATGCATAAACTACCCCTTGTTCTAAAAAGCACAGCTTCGCTTAGTGATGCTAACATATCCCCTTCCCATGCAAGATTTTTAATTATCTTAAGTGTTCTTGTTTTGGCTGAACCTCTCATAGCATTAAAGAATAAATAAGGGTAAGTTAAAAAATTGTCATGATAATAAGTTCCCATAATCCATAAAGCAATAATCATATAATTTTCCTCAGAAGTATCAACATAATCTCTTAAGATATGCTGGATGTCTTCATATATTTCTTTTAATGCCTCCTGTTTAATCTGCTGCTTTTCAAAACCATCTGGCTCTGCTTTTTTTAATTCCAGCAGATTAATTGCTCTCATTTTCACCTCTTCTTCACTCATTGTTTCTCCTGCAATGATTTAATTTCTCCAGAAGCAAACATAATCAACTTTCCAAACTTATCAATGAGATGTATAAATATTAATCCATTTCCAGCATCATCAATCTTTTTGACATTGCCATTATATTCATAACCATTATTAAGAATTACCCAAATCTGTTTTCCTTCAAGTCCTTTCAAATCATTCAATTCCATAGTCTAATCCAATGCCAAATAAACTATTTAAACCTTTATTAAAACTTAAAAGTTACTACAAAATTAAAAATTAAAACTCTACTGGGAGCAAGACTCCCAGCGAGCTAAAAGAGGTGATAATTATTTTCGTTTCTTTCTTCTATGTTTTTTGCATGGCATTTTACATTTCTCCAATTATATCTGATTCTGCCTTAATGAAAGCGCTTCCAAAGATTATATCAGTTGCATCTCCAATTAAGTTTTTCTTCTTTTTCTTTTTAATCAAATTAGCCACTAACCCTGCAGCATGCAGTGTAGGAGCAAGTTTTAATAGTTCTTTTTCAGTTGTCAATTTAACCTCCTCCCAATCCAATTAGTTCTCTTAAATCTGGGACTGCTGCAAGCATAATCAAAAGAGCCATGAATATTGCTATTAATCCTACGATTGCTCTTCCACCACCACTTTCAACATAACCTTTAGGTTCATAAGTGCAAGTTACATTTACTGTTGCCCCTAATGAACTTGTATTAGTTAAAGTTATTTTTGCTTCAAGATAACCGTCTGTTCCTGTATTTTGAGTTATTGTGTAATTTCCAGTCGCTATTGCTCCACCAGAGGCATTACCATATTCCAAAGAGGTGGTCATTGCTTTCTGATAACAAGGTGTTAATGTTTTTGCTGCTGTCCCTGTTCCAATCGCAAATGCAACATTTGTAGAAGTTCCTGTTCTAGTCATAGTTCCTATGTTTCCCGCCATTGCAGGCCATAAAGCCAATCCCATCAAGATAGTTACTGCAGCTATAATTATAGCCGTAATATATTTATTTTCCATTATTTTTTCTCCCCTCCGCAATTAAATATAAATATCATTAAAAATTTCCTCCATTTAAAAATATGCTTTTCTGGTGCATTATTGAATTATCATTCCAAAATTCAGGATTAAACTTCATCATTTGCCTGGCTTTTAATCTTTCTCTTAATTGCCTGCATTTCTCTTCTTCTATTAATGCTTCCTTCATTGCAGTCTGCCTTTCAGTTTCAAGAACTTTGATAAGCTCTCTTTCAGCATGGGATTTCTTTTTTTCCTCTACATTTCCTACTATCTTATCATTATCTTCATATTCTTTCTGCCTGTTTTCATTATTCTTTCTTCTTGCCAGAAAATTTGATATAAATCCCATATTCTTTTATATTTTTATAAGTTTTTAAATTGCGCTTATTTATCTCCCTATTTTGCTTAGTGAATAGTAAGTAACTATTCCAATTATTAAAATTATTAAAACATAAACTCCCTGCATATAGGTTGCCATTATAATTCCAAATAATGCAAACAAGGATAATGAAACTTTATTTGGCAGATTAAACTTGCTTAATGCAAATGCTATAATCAACATGGCTAGGAAAGTAAATATTTCTGAGCTTCCTGCCACTGTTGTTGCCAAATGCTGCTGCAAATCCAATGGAGATATAAGTGCCACGTTAATCTGCGCCCCTCCAGAATTGTAAAATTGCTATTGCAAATGCTACTAATAAAGGGATAAATAATAACCAAGTTATATAAAAAACATAACCCATATCTTTAGTATAATTTACTATTGAAACAAATGTTGAAGTTATTACTGTAAATATTCCCAAAGCTATTGGAGCTATGATAAAAGTTTCAGATGGGGATTTTGTAAGGAAACTTATTGCTATTCCAGAACCAGTTCCAACAGTAAATATAACTGCAATCGCAACAAAAAATACTCCTAAACTTACCCCAGAAGCATCTCCAACTAATCCCAACCAGGAAACAAAAGCATCTGCTCCACTAGGTATGCCTGCAAATTTTAATAGAAAAGTTAATCCTACTGCTAAAATCATATAATTATAAATTTTGCTCATGTAAATACCTCCTTATATAAAAAGCCCATGAATACCAAAGCCATGACTATTGTAGGGAAATGAGGAACTGCACCTATTGGATTAGGTATTAAACTGAATCCAACATCAAACAAAGCTACTAAGCTAAATATAACTCCTATCAAAGTTGCTTCATCTGTAATTCCATGCTTGAGTTTTAATGTTCCAGTTACAACTAATATTATCACAAAGATAATTATGCCTAATCCAAAATTATCTAATCCAAAAAAGCCAGTTGCAATATAGGCTTTAAAATCTGTCAGAAAATTATTAATGCTGAATGAACTTCCAGATAAATCTAATATCTGCCAGCTTCTTGTTGCCTGAGTTATTGTTCCATTTACTATCCAATAATAAGTCATATAAAATGTTTGATTGCCTTCAGTATTAATTAATGAATTAATTGTTCCGCCCCCACTTGCAGTATCTGAATTTGAGGCAATTAAGATTCCATTTTCATTTGTTATATTAAATCCATAACTATCCAAACCCCAGTAAGTTGAACTTATAGTGAAATTAAAGCTATAAGCTGTTCCATTATTCAGCCAAGAATCAGTTGGCTTCACTGAATAGGATATTCCTTTAGTATAATCCGAAACATTTGCTGTTCCAGCGCTTCCCAGAGTTATAGTATAACTTGCCTGAGTAAATGCCTGAGTTACCTGATATAAAGGATAGGGGAATAAAAAGAAACTTGCAGTATGAACATAATCTGGATTAAGCCATAATGTTATTCCTCCATCTGCTCCAGTTGTTCCTAATCCAAGAACTTCGGTTGTTCCTAATATTTCCCTAGTTGCATTTACATTTACGCCCGCAAGTGACTGGTCTGCTGCATTAATTAATTGAAATGTTACATACAAACCATCTGTTGATGATAAAAGATACAGGGTTTTATTTGTTGTTCCATTAGTTAATGTAAAATAATTAATATACTTTCTTTGAGGATAGCCTGTTGAAGCATATTGAAAGGTTAAAGTTGAAGTAATTGTTTTATCACTTGGAGAAAAACAAAATGCATAATAAGAATTTTCACTTGAATTTGAAATTATCAGGCTCTTTGTAGCAGTTCCCATTGAGTATGTCCATGTTGCTAAATCCATGCTTGCATTTAAATAATTTCCAGTTGATTCATCTTTAAAAGTAAAATTTATATAGGTTTTATTTAGGGCAGGAGTGCATAATTCAAATGATATTGGATTAATAGTCTGATTTTTAAATGTTGAATTATAATAAAATGTTCCTGTTGCATTTGTTAATCCAATATTCCAATAGAAAGATTTGTTTGTCTGTATGGAAATAGAAGGAATTGGTATTGTTCTGGAGAAATTTCTTGTGCTTCCTGTTCCTGAACTTGTACCTGCATAACTTGTTCCATTATAAATTAAATTGGCGGTTATTCCTGTATAAGCAGAACTATTGTAAGTTATATTAAGATTAAAATTCTCATTTGAAGTTTCATAAACTATCGCATTAAAAGTTTGCGAGTTTTCAAATAAGATATAACCCCAGTTCCAGGTAAGAATTGTCTGATTATAAAATAATAATGTTCTTGGAATTGCCTGAGTAAAAGCAACTGAATAATTTGTTATTCCAAAATTATCTGTATAATTTAAATAATTTGTTGCTCCTAAAATTCCATAACTTGAGCTTGGTGGAGCTGTTATTGTTATATTATAAGTTGAGCAGGATAAAGCATTATTGACTCCATTATAAGTGAAGTTGCAGCTTGCAGTTGAATTTGCAGTCATGTTCCAAATCATTGCATCTTCATATAAATTATTTCCACCACCACTATCCTGAATTGTAACCCATCCGCCATTATAACATTCATACCCGCAATTAGTTGCAGAATATCCTCTTATTATTATTTTTGTTGCATCATAATTATAACAGGTATTTGGAATTGTCCTGTTAAAAGCAGCGCTTGCATTAATTTTCATTTGTAATATAGCATAAGTTGCAGTTGGTATCTTGGTATAATTTTCATAAACATAACCTGTTCCCGCGCTTGCCCCAAAAGTTGTCCAACTTTCATCATAAGTCTTTACACATTCATATCCTCCAGCCCAGTCTGCATTGCATCCAGTTGAGTTTGCATTTTCCTGATAAATATATGTTCCAGCTGAAACCAAAGGCAGAATAGCTAAAAATCCTATGAGCATTATCATTACCATAAGCCATTTCGTTTGTCTGAGTTGATTGTATTGCCTTTTAGTTTTCATTAGTGCGAACCTCTTCTAATTTTTTTAATAATTTTTTATCTTCTAATAAAGTATCCCTTTTCCCAATCTCCCATAAGCTGTTTCATTTTTACTTAATTACCTCACTTGTTACAATAGAACCTGCGCTTGCTAGTATTCCAATAACCATGTAGGGAATTATGCCATCAAAGATTAAACAGATAGTCATATCTCCCCAACTGGCAGGAGCAGTGCAGTTCATATCTATTCTTGCTGTTGCAATATCAGGCTTTACAAACTGGTAGATTATCATTCCAGCTATAAAATAAACTATTGCCATCAATATCATAAATCCAACTGCGCCTTTGCTGTTCATAATATCTTAAACAATACTAAGAATCCAATTAGTATTATTCCTCCCACAAACATTGGTTTAGTTAAATCAAGAAACCAGCAGGTGGCTTGGTCAAAATCAGATGCAGGTGCATTGCAGCTTAATGCTGTTCTTGCTTCATTAATAGGATGTGATGTTGGATAAGCCAAGGCAATTCCCAATAGGATAATTAAAGTTCCCATCATTAAGCGATAGAAGAAAACTATTCCTTTATTGTTCATTTGTTTTGGGCTTTTTGAAACCAAAGTAAATTAATGGGATTAATGGTATTGCATAAACAACAATATAAAGTAGGGTATATAACCAAGCCCATGGAGCAAAATATGAACTCCACCCATATTTAATAACCCACCCTAAATATATTTGGTCTAATAACATCCAACCAATAATAAAAGATGCAATCTTAGACCACAATCTAAAGTTCATGTTTATCTATAGCATTACCACCATTTAAACTTTTTGGTATTCTTTTTGCCTCTGCCACCTCCGAGCCAATTTTTATTATTAATTATCTTTGCTTTATTCTTCCTCGCTTGTTGTATTCCCCAAATCTCAGCAGAAGAGCTTAATCTCTTTCCTCTTCTTTGAACTACTCTTCCAGATTCTCTTTTGCTTGGAGCAAACATATCTCCAAATAAATCCTGAATAGGCTGCCTCTCTCCAGACTTGCTTATAAATCCTGAAGCAGCTAATGTTTGCTGCAAGTTATTCTTTAGCATTATCTTAGCTTCTTCCAGTGTTTCAGCTTCCCCTATGATATTATCCTGCCCATATCTGCGAACATAAACTACATATCTTCCTGTATCTATTTTCACAATTTTCCCTTTAACTCCATTTCCTCCTGAACTTCTAAATACAATTACAGGAATAAAAGGTTTAGTTGGAGTTCTTTCAAATAAAGATTTAAGCATACTAACTTGCTTTTGTACTGCTCTTTGCTTGGTTTCTTGCTTCATAACAGAAATTGGAACTTGCAGACTTCTTAATCTTTCATTAGAAGATAAGCCTAAGACTTCTGCCATTCCAGAAAACATATTTTGTTTTTGTCTTGTCCTTTCCTGAAGTATAGTTTTTACCTTTGATATTGCTCTTTGCTTGGTTTCTTGCTTCACAAGTGATGGCTGTAATTCCATGCTTAAAACATTCTGCTTAACTTCTTGTTTGGTTATTGTTTTAGTTTGTTGTGCTGTTCCTTTTGCAGAAACTAATCCCGTTATCCCCATAAAATTACTGGATGTTTTAACTTGTGGAGCAGCTAACCTTATTGCTTTGCTTAATAATTGCTCGGCATAAATTGGAGATGTTGCTTTCTGAGTTGTAGTTAATGCTTTTCCTCCAGAGAAATATAAATCATAAGTTGAAACTGGTTTAGTTGTTCTTATCCTTCCTATATTTTCTGGCTTTGATAAAATAGTTAATCTATTCTCTTTAGGATAATATCTTATTTTCTTTGCTTGCCCTGAAATAACATCAAAATATCCTTCTCCTTCTTTGCTTATTCCTGTAAAAGTATTCCATACACTTGGTTCATTAATCTTTTGAATTGTCCCTCTTGCTTCTAATACTGCTCGTGTTGGAGTTACCATTCCACTTTTTATAGTATAATCCCCTCTACCTGTCTGTTTAGTAAATATTCTGCCTCCACCAGCCTGCAAGTCTTTAAACTCTTGAATTACTTGCCCCCTAATTATCTTAGGAGCAGTTTCTACACTTGTTACTCTTCCGCCTGATTCAAATTTAATAGCAGTTAGTTTATTCCCTTGAAGTCTATAAGCTGTTCCTTGTCCCCCTTCTAATGCTGTTCTGGTTTCTCCAGCTTGAAAATAAGGCTGCTGAACTTTGACTAAATATTCAGAACTTCCAACTTTTTTATATCCCATTAAAACATCCACACCTTTTCCAGAATTATCTATTCTTTGTCCAATAATTTTTAAAGGTGTATTCTCTAATGCTTTTAATTCTCTTGAAACTTGTATCTCTTTTATCTTTGCTCTTGCACCAAGAACACCCAATCCTATTTCAGCAGCAGGCAGGCTATAAGCAATAATATTAGCTGCAGTGGGATTAATATTCTTGCTCTGCAAATCCTGAGATAATTGAGTTAAATATGCTCTTCCTGATGGTGTTGAGTATTTTTCCAGTCCAGAAGAAACCATAACAACGGGAGCAGTATAAGGATTTGAATATGCTGCAACTTGGGGGATTGCTGAAGCTATGTTTATCATTCCTTGTGATTGTTCATAATCCCCATATTTTTGTTGCCTTATATCTTCTTGTCTTGCAAATTCTTCACTTGCAAATTTTAATGTTCTAACTGGAGCAGATACAACTGTTCCAAAACTTAATTTTTCTCCTTCAGGTTTTAATGTTGAAGTTAATCTTTGTGTAAAAGTTGGAGCAGACCTTTCCCAAAGTATGGGAACTTGAGAAGCATTAGAAGCAGCACTAACCAAAGGAAACATCTCACCAGTTGGAGTATAACTTTGTAATTGAGTTCTGTCAGTTCTGGGTAATTGAGAAACATTAAAAGTTGATGGCTGATTAAGCAGCAAATTAAATTTATCTTTTGCCTGAGTTATTTCTGGCTGAGTTGCTTCTTCAAAATTTAATATTCCTGCTTTCTTTAATTGCTCAATATTAAAATTCTTAAATGCAACATCCAAAGGAGTTCCATTATTAAAATTATCAACTGCTGCCTGCAATTTTACATTGAATAATTCTGCTGATTTTTCTATGTTTTGCTGTTCATAAATATCCTGAACATAACTTCTTACTTCACCATCTTGAATTTGTGTAGGATTTACTTTTTGTAAAGCTAATTGAACTGCTAAATTCCAGCTTGATATAGAAGTATCATATCCTCTTAATTGCTGTTCTGCTCCTGCAACCTGTTCTTCATATCCAGTTAAGCCCTGTCCATATTCCTGCAGCATTTGTTGTTTTCTGGCTATCTCTCCCTGCGCAGATTGAACTTGCTGCCTGAATATTCTTCCTTGCATTCCTTCTCCAAATTTCTGTCCTCTTAATGCTTCCTGAGAAGTTACATTAGGAAGAGATTGCTCCTGCTGTTGAAGTTGGGCTTGTATTTGCGCAGCTTCCTGTTTCTTCTGCTCAACCAAAGCTCTGGCTGATTGTGTCTGCTGTCTTATTTCATCTATGTCTGCCATTAATCCCAATCTCCTAAAATATCTATCTTTAATTCTTTAGAATCTAATAATTTCTTCAATAATTTATCAGGAAATTCCTTTCTATTCAAAGAAACATTTATCTGCCCATTCTTGGAATTAACTCTTGGCTTTACAAATATAATCTTTCCCATAGGATAGATTACACGTAATACTTTAAAAACTGCGCTTATTCCCACCAATTAATTTCATCTTGCGGAGTTTTTTCATTTACAGAATCCCGCACATCAATTTCAGGAGAGAAACCATATTTATCCTTAAAATATCTAAGCAAAGAGGCATATTTCTTTTTATCCTGCCTGTTGCAGGTATGTGTTTCTATTTTTGCGCCTGTTCCATCCTGAATAATAAAAGTTATAGTATCTCCGCTTCTGTTATAGCTTAACATTAAAATATTCCTCCCTTAAGGACTAAATATCCTACAACTATTATTGCAATAATTATTCCAAAGATTAATGCTCCTGATAATTTCTTCTTAGGTTTAATCTCTCCCTGTTCAATTCTATTAAGCAATAATTTATATCCAGCAGACAACATCTGATTTTTAACAGCTTCCTCATAATTCTGAATAGGTGAGAAAGGCTGAACACTCCATTCTGGGATAATCATTGCTGGCTTGCCTTGATATGAAAGCATATAATCTGTTGTTGCAAGTCTTGGCACTCCTTCTATTGTTGTTGTTCCTTCGCTAATGGGAACTTTCATAAACTTTATTTCCCTATTTTCTCCAACTACAATAGCAAGAGTATAATTTCTCTTAACATCAGACTTGCTTAATTTCTTATTAGGTTTGAAGCCCTTTACTTTTCCACTTTCAAGAAGCATATTAAAATTATCATTAAGCTTCTTAATTTCATTCTTCAAATTTGTTTCATCTGTCATATTAACCTCCTTTCACTCATTGTGATTGAACTCCCTCTGGCTTTTCTTTTGGCTTGAACCACCCTTTGTTTTCTTTTCTTTCTGTCTTGGTTAAATCTTCTATCTGTCTTTTTTGGACTACTGCAAGGCTGATTAACTTGGCATCTTTGGATAAGCTTGTTGCAGTTAATATTTCTCCTTTTGCAGTATAATAATCTTTAAAGAAAGTATTGCCAACTATTCTATCTGATATTAAAGAAAGCTCTTTTAATGTTCTTAAGGATATTTTAGGTATACCCAATTCTTCTTCTTTTAAATTACCTGTCTTGGTTGTATCATCTGAAGTAGCAACTTTATTAAGGAAAGAATGAACATTATATTTTTCCTCTGGAAGCTGAGCTCCAAATCCCAAATATTCGGTTAATGCTTTCTTTTCTTCTGGTGATAAATTTTCATCTGTCATTGTTCTTCTCCTCCTAATGAATTAAAAAAGGCAATTATCTCCTTTATTAATTCTGGCAGTGTCTTTCCTGTTTTTCTTAAATATAAATGCAATGCTCCAATTCCAATTAAAACCCATACTATTGTACTGCTTGTCAGTAAATTGTCTATCCATGACATCTGCTTCTCCTATTCTCCTTCATTGTATTTTTACAGGCCTCATTCCTGCAACCTGTTTTAATTTTGGAGTATACCCACAGTTTCTTAATTCATAAATAATATAATCTGATATTTTATCCTCATTTTCAAGTTTGGCTATATGTTCTTTAAATCTTATGATTGCTTTCTCTCTCCATTCCAAATCTTCTTTTAAATCAGGAAATTCTCTTATTGTTCCAGTAAAATCTAATTTTAACCCAGATATATCTGCCATCTTTGCCCCAAACATAGTTGAGCCAAAGGCAACTGAATTGCCTTTGATTCTGACTAGGATTACTTCGCTTGCCTGATGAAAAATTAAATCAATCATGCTACACTCTTTTCTATTTTATCAAGCTTGTTTAAGATTTCAATTAAAGCTTCCTGTTCTGTCATTGGTTTTCCATCAACCATTATAGCTGGTGCTGTTCCTGTAATAACCTCTCCCCAAGAATACTTTAATTTCACTTCTTTCTTAATTTCTTCCTGCTCTTCTTCTTTTTGTTTTGGCATTTTTATCCTCCATTAATTTAATTAATCCCATTCTTTTAACTGTTCCTCAACAGACAGATACATAAAATAGATACCTAAAGCCCAAACAATTAATCCTATGCCCCAAGTAGTTCTCATATCTTTTATTATATCAACTCCATTTAAGATGATAAAAAATCCAAATAATATAACTAGAATGCTTCCTAACATCATAATCCAAGTGTTCTTTAATACCACCCCCATAAGAAAAACTAATCCAATAATAACTATAAAAATAAAGAAAAATGTAGTTGTGCTTGTAAATCCTGATGGAGTAACTTCCCTGCATACACTTCCAGTTTCATAAGTTAATCCATCATAGCAAGTTATGCCTAAACAAGTGCTTCCTAATTGTGTGAAATTTCCTGCTGCAATAATATAATTAAAATCTGTTCCTGATTTTGTCATTGCCTTTTGTGAAGAAGTAATTGAACCATCTGGATATTGTATATAAGTAAAATTACAGGCAGAAGCATTATTGCTTGAGATTATTAAATTAAATTGAGTTGTTTGTTTCTGTGGAAGATAATCTTGTGCAAGACTAAAAGGCATAATTACAATTAGCAAAGTCAAAGTTAATAATAATAAATTTAATTTATTTTTCATCTTATAATTATTCTTCTTACCCCTCCCTTTATTCCTAATAATATTATTTCTTTAATCTTTTCAACTCTTTCAAAACTTTCTATTGCATCGCCTTTTAATTCTATATCTTTAGTTTTCATCTTACTGCTGTCCTTTCCTGTGATTTAACTTGAAGATAACAATAATTATCACATCTTTCGCAGGTATACACCCAGCTTCTTTTAAATGTGGATAATCCTACCCTGTTAAATAATCTTTTCTGCCCCATACAAGTCTTGCTGTCGCAAACTCTTAATATTACCTTATCTCCTGCCTGTCCTGTAATTAACTCCAAATCTGCTTGGCTCATTTATTTACACACTCCTTATATGTCTCAAAATCTTTTGCATCTTTTAAGCAAGTATCATCTTTATTTAATTTAGCTTCTGCTGTTTCTAATCTTTGAAGCAAGTCATAAATATTCTGCTCGTGTTTTCCTATTACCGCAGAAACTAATCTGCCTGTTTCTGTTTTTGTATAAGGATAAATTGTTCTTGTTTTTGTTTCATTATGACATATTATTTTTTCTGTTTCCTCATCTTCTTCACAAATTTCAATTTCATATTCTTCTTCAACAGGACGGGAGAAATCTGTAACCTGATAATTTGCTTGTTCAAAATTATTTAAATCCTTGTCTGATGAAATTGATTTACTGTCTTTTACAAAACTTAATGAACTTCCTAATTTATTATCCCAATACCAGCTTCTATCTATTAGATTTTGTGCTGAAAGATTATTTGAAAACCAAGCTATTCCATTTCCTGTTAAATTTGTATTAAAAATTAAATTTGTTCCATCATAAGTTATTGAAGCGTCATCTTCTGCTCCGAAATAATGTTTGGAATTATCTGCTTTATTGTAAATTGTGCCTGTGGTGGTGAGGTTGCCTACATAATCAACTTTGAAAACAGAAACACCATTATCAAGGAAATTAAGATAATCTCCTGCATAAGTTGAGGCAGAATTAACTCCTAAATAAGTGCCTGTTGCTGAAAAACCAGCGTTGCTTGATGATGTACCCATTTGCAATAAAGGATAAGTTCCTGCGTAAGGGGCTTGATTAAGCCAGAGAGAATTTCCGCTCCGTCCTGAAATTAAAACTCTGTCAAGCATTTCTATTTTATCAACACCTGCGTTTCCTACGGAATCAAACTGGATTATGCCCTGAGAGGTAACTCCAATAGTTCCATAATTATTAGCGTCATATTTTATTGTTAATTGAGGGTTAGTTGTTGAAGTTATAGTTGTAATCCCTGCTCCGAGAGTGCCTGTGGTAGATAAGTTCTCATTGTCAAAACTGATAGCTCCTGTACTTGATTTTATGCTTCCGCCATTGGCGTTTAATATCCCTGTTGTTGTTACTGCACCTGTAAATAAACTATCTCCAACAGCATTTATGGCGTAAGTGCCGTCTGCAATATCAACTTGATTTCCTTGGTCATCTGAAATTGTTGCACCATACAAACCATTGAGTCCCATTGCAGATATAGCTCTTGCTCCATCATTGAATATTACATTTGAATCTGTAACATAAAAATAACTCATCCCATTAGCATTTATGGCGTAAGTGCCATCTGCTAAATCTGCAGTTCTTGTTCCATCAGTAAAATGACCTGCCTTTGTTCCTGTATCATCTCCCAATATTGCCTGATAAGTTGAACCAAATGTCCCTGTGACTGTTGTTGTTAAATAATCAGCGGTAATATTATATCCTGTTGCATTTATGTTTCCATCTCTATGCCATGAATAACGGTCTACTTCTTCTCCAGAAGGTGTGCCAAAACCTTGAGATATAGCAATCCAATCAACATAATATTTATTTCCAGTATTTCCTTTTGTTGCTTTGTAAATTCTCATTTGTGCCACTCCACCGCTTACATGGTCTGAACTATCAAAAACTGGCTGGGTAATTGTAGCAAATGTTGTGATTTGAGCTACTGGGGGATAATCTTCCCAAGCATTTGTATCATAATTCCACATCTGAATAATTGGATAATCTCCAGCCAATCCACTTGCTGTTTTATATCTCATTACGCCTTGATTAAAACTTGTTATTCCAGTAAAGTTAATTCTTAAATCTAATCCTGGTGTTGCAGAAACTTCTGAAAAATTAAAAGTTCTTCCATCATATTTTCCATCTTGGTGATTAGTATCTGTTAATGTTCCTCCATCTATTGTTCCTGCTACCGCTAAACTTTGAGTTGCATTATAATAAATTGTTGTTAATTTGCTTGAGTTAAAATCTAATGTTGGATTAGAATAAGTAAGCCAATTACTTCCTAAATTCCAGTTATCCTTAAGAAGATGTAAAGAGAGATTGTCTGTTTCTATAAATAGATTTGCAACTTGCTGGGGAGATAAACCTCTAAAGAACCATGTATCATTTGAGATTGTTCCGTTAGCTATTATTGTTGATGTAGCTTGAGGATAATTAAAGTTGATAATATTATTAGCTTGATTTGGAAGTGCAGAGACTAAAGAAAAAGAAAAAATGGAAAGAAACAAAATAAATAAAATAATCTTCCTTCCACTTAAAAAAGTATTATTCACTTTTCACTCCCTACATCCAGCCTGCATTTCTCAATCCAATAGCAGCAGCTGCCATAGATGAAGTTGCAATAGCTAAACAATAGAAGAGAGTAGTTAATCCAAGCAAGGTATCAGATGCTCCTGTTATATTTCCATCAGCCTGAGCTGTTCCAACATTTTGTGCAACAGTAGGGGCAAGTGAACTGCCAACAATAACCACTATAAAACTTCCAATTAAGTTTCCTAGCATTTTTTCATTCTGCCCCCCTTACTTGAATAAATATTACCATAAATCAATTTATTTATTATAGTTTTTAAATTGCGCTTATGATTTTACGAGTAATTTATTGTTAAGCGCAATTTAAAAAGAGAAAACTTATCTTTATTTTAGGAGAATGATTTACAAAGAATATGGAAGAGATTGATACTGGTTCTGATGATTTTGGCAAGTTATCAAAAATTAATTCTGCTCAATTAGTTAATTCAATGCTTCATAATCTCTGGCTGGATTTCTTCAGGCATATCAGAGAACCAGATTATAATTCTGCTAATCTTGACTTGGATTGCATCTGGACTATTCTGGGGGGAGAGAAAGAAAGCGATGATAGAAAGGAAGCTGAAACAAATTATAAAAATGTTCAAGGTAAAATCTTAAATCTAGGAGAAGAAACAATTAAAACAGGATTTTCAAAGCCGACTACAAAAGATATTGTAAGATATGCCAATTATAAAAAGATATTAATGGAAAAGGCATTGCTTCTTAGAAGATTGCAGAACCAGCAGGGCAAGGGAACTGCTTATGGATATGGAGAAGATGAGGAATTTGAATAATGGTAGAGTTTCTTGACCCAATTAAAAACAAAAATATATTTTTTCACTTAGATGAAAAGTTAAAAAAGAAATGGGATAGCTTAAGAGAAGGCAAACTAACAGAACTTAGCGAGGATAGAGTATATTTAGTTGATGGAAGAGAAAGAATTGGCAAATCTTCATTCGCTTTCCAACAGGCTAAGTATCTTGACCCAACATTTGATATAAATAATATCTGTTTTACTCCTGAGGAGTTCTTAGACAGAATAAGAACTGCTCCAAAAGGCAGTGTAATTGTATTTGATGAGGCATTTAGAGGATTATCTTCTAAATCAACTCGTTCTAAAACAAATAAAGCTATTGTTGAAGCTATGATGGAAGTTGGGCAAAGAAATTTAATAATTTTTATTGTTCTTCCTACTATTTTCCTGCTTGAATTATATGCAGCAGTATTCAGAAGCGAGTGTTTGTTTCATATTTACAAATTAAAGAAGAAAGATTATAAAAAAATTAGTTATAGGGCATTTAAAATTTATAATTACGCCAAGAAAAAAGAACTTTATCTTAGAGGAAAGACAAAATACTTTAGTTATTCCCGCCCAAAGATAAGAATGGCTAAGGGAAGGTTCTTTGTAATCAAGAATGACAAGTGGAAAGCAGGTATTCCTTATGCAACATTTGATATGGAGGCATATAGTGAGAAGAAAAGCAAAGCATTTGCTTCAAATATAGGTAAAAAAGAGGAGGATGAGGATAATAAGTTCTATATTCAGAGGAATTTAATCATAAAACATATGTATTTAACCCAAATTCACTCACATAGGAAGCTTTCAGCATGGCTGGAGCAGGCAGGGATGCCGCTAAGTGGGGTGCAGGTAGGGAAGATTGTTGGAAAAGCAGTGGAAATCAAGGAAACCGATAGCTGATAGTAGCTATATTTATAATAGTATAATGAAAGTATGGTAAAAGATGTAACACAACCCCTCTATAAACAAACAATACTATTAACTTCCCAGAATTTTCATCTTAATCTTGAATTGGTTTGGACTCTCGTCTATTATTATACCCGCTTCTCTCAGCTCACGAACAAGAGCGCTCTTATCTTCAACAACAATTCTTCCAACTCTCTCTGCGAGAACTGAGAATAATTCTTTCTTATCTATTGTTCCATCAGGCAAACAATGTCTGGATAATATTACTTGAATGCAATTTATTACTATTGATTTTTTATGGTTCATTTTGACACTCCTTAAGTCTAGTGAAATTTGGGCTTAATTTTAATGCTTCCTGCTGGCAGCTTAAATCAGAATAAGATATTATAAAGTTCTTGGCAAGATTTTCTCTGGATAAACAATCTGCTCCTGCCTGAATATTAATATGATACTCCCAGATGAAACCAAGAACAATAATAATAAACAAGATAGCTCCAGCAAGTTTCCAGAAGTTTCCGCCTGTAATAAAATTAAACCAGTTGATAGTTCCATCTCTATTTAGTATAGGGTATACTTGCCTCATACGATAGTATCCCTTGGTATACTTAGGTATACCACTATCTCTTTCCTCTAACTTGCTGTAAAGTTTCTCTGCTGCTTTTTCAAATTTCATTCTTCATCTCTTTTTATTTTAACTTCCAAACCCATCCATAAGCAATTACCCATGATGCCAATAATAATAAAACTTTAATATACCATGGGAAAGTTTGTGATACAACATCATCTGCGCCCCAAGCAGTTGATAATTTAAAACCAATAATAAAAGCAATATCTAATCCTAATCCTAATATCCAAAATGCAGGGCTTGTTAATACTTCACTTTCTATTATTCCACTTAACCAGCTAAAATCAGGCATATCCATTTTTAACCTCCTCATTATCTTTATTTATTAAAGGTATTAAACTTAAATAATTATCTTGTGCCTTAGTTATATCTTCTGCCTGCTTCATAATTTCATCCATCTTTTTTAATATCATTTTCTTCTGCCAGTTTCCAAGATACTGAACTCCAACAAGGATTAATCCCCCAATTAATATTACCATCATCCACCAGTAGCCTAATCTTATTGAAAAAACTATGCCCCAGATAACTCCTGCTCCAGAAACAATTTGCCCCCACTGAGTAATAAGGCATTGCTGTAAGGGAGTTACTTGCTGCATACCTCTTTTCCATCTGCTTCCTAACTCTTTCCATGTTATTTTCTCACCTGATTTTAGTGTTGGCATTTTTCACCTCTAATTTTTTAGCATAATCATATAAGGCAAACCATGAAGCTAAAAATCCTATATAAATAAAGGCATATATCCACATAATAGTATTTGATAATAAATAAGTTATAGGCATTATATCTTTAAATTGCAAATACCCTAATAGCATTCCACCTGCAAAACCTGTTACAAAAAACATCCAACCAATTACTTTTTTTGGGATGTTCATCTCGGGATTACTCCTGCTTCTTTTAAAGCATTATGATATATTTTCATTGCTTCCCCTTCTATTATTTGTTTAATGCAAATATCTCTCATCTGTCTATTAAACTTGCACCATTCACATTGACACTTGTCCATTGCTTTGATTACTAAACATTTTTCTTCTGTCATGCTGCAGGTTTAAGCGCGGCTAGTTGCGCAAAGTTTAATATGTGATAAACATTCATCATAACTAAAATTCCTAACAAAAAATACTGCCACTTCTCAGTTATTGTTAAAGTAACTAAAATAAGTAGAGCAAATACAATCAATCCCCCTATAATCATTCCAGTATTTAATCCCCATAACTTCCATGACATTCTTAAGATAGGGTTAGCTTCTAAAGTTGTATAATCTAATTTTGGAAATTTAACATGAAAAGTTAAAACATAAAAGTAAGTTGCAGTCAAGTCTATCAAACTTAAAATGATTATTATAACCTGAATCTTGTTTATCATAAGTTCTCCTCTATCTCATTAAAGATAGAATATAACCTGCTTAACTTTTGATTGGCATTAAATAAATCATCATGCGTTTCTTTTAGCAATGCTTTCATCTCTGGGAGATTATGCTTCTTCTTTCTATTGATAAACCTGCCAATAAGATAATAAACAATGGCAATGAAGATTGCTCCTGCTATGAAACCTTGTATCATCGGAATTGTTATAAAGTTCATTCTTCATCCAGCTTCAATAATTTATTTAATTCCTCTTGTTTAGTGTCTATTTCAGGAGTTCTCTTAATTTTGATTATAGGAACTTTTGAGATTGGGTTTTTATCCTTTACTTTAATATAGTCTAGACACTCCACTTTTTTCAATATTTTATCAAGTTTTTCCTTTGTTAAAAATGACACTAAATTGAGTTTTGCAGCAACCAATCTGTTTGGCTCTGGAAGTGTCAATAAATCCTGTGTAATGCCTTTCTGCTTGCCTGACAGAATCCATGCCTTTTTTTTCTTCCTATAAAACATTATTCTTGGTATCATCTCTCACATCCTTCCCAGTAAAAGTTTAATTTAGTCTGATTATAAGGGATTATTAAAGGTGTGCAAGTTATAGCTGAATTTAGAAACTGATTGTATAAAGATATTGAAGTCTGATTTAATGCCTGATTGTATCCCTGCTGATAAATATAATTATATCCATAAAACAGCAAACATCCTGCTAATAGAATGCTTAGAACTATTATTGCTATTGATTGCTTGTTCATATAAATCGTGTTTTTCGGATACCTACTTAACCCTCTCTCTTATTATTTTATATTTAATTTTATTTTTATCTAATCTTCTTTTGGTTAATCCATTAATTGAATATTCTTCTTTTTCAAAACAATTAAGCCCCTCTCCTGCATTCATCATTATACCAAACGCTTTGTCTTTTCTTTTATCTGTAATTCTAACAATATAATGCTCATTCTTCAAATCTAAATATTCATCTATCATATCAAATACTGCTTCTTTGCCTTCTTTTGAAAAAGTTGTTATTATTTCAGTCATCTTAAGCTATCAAATGCTCCTTCTTTACATTCAAAACAATAAACTGCACAAGCAGGTTGTTCTCTGGCACAAGGACAAGTTACTTCCCAACAATAATCTTTTGATATTTGTATTGTAGGGTTATTAAATATTTCAAAAGATGGATTAACATAAAATTCTTCCTTACCCCAACTAAAATAAGTATCATTAAAAATTGGTACATATTTTTCATAACAAGTATAATTATTAAGAGTATCATTTACTCCTCTTTGATAATACCGTGGGTAACCCCAATAAATATCACTAAAACGAAGAAATGCTAAACTAATTGCTAAAAGTATAATTAAAAAAAACAAAATACTTTTATCATTTTTTAATCTATAAATTTGTTGTTGTTGCTTGTTCATTTTTAAGATTGGGATAACTTGCCTCGTAATTTCTTAATTATCTTATCCAAATTTAAATAGATAAATATGTTATGCTCAACTCTTTCAAGATTATCTATAATTATGTCTATCTCATTTTGAGTTAATTTAATTTCTTTTTCTTCTGTATAATAACTATCTGGGATTAGCATTTTTCTCCTTCTTGTTTTTGGTTAGTTTATCTTGATTAGGAGAGGACTTTTTGTCCTTCTCAAAAAAGCTGTCAGTTATTCCTTCTTCCTGTAAACTTTCGGATAATTCTTCAGCTTTGTCTTGGTTATCTAAGATACCTTGTGCTTTGATAATATTCTTAAC
>Ga0315274_10002652_pt1 | contig 26882 bp, 24 predicted proteins | sample YL17G02_20_MG_FD_203700 | JGI IMG/M metagenome (GOLD analysis project Ga0315274, IMG submission 203700) | Sediment microbial communities from Yellowstone Lake, YNP, Wyoming, USA - YL17G02_20 | ecosystem: Environmental > Aquatic > Freshwater > Lake > Sediment | place: USA: Wyoming | collected...
GCCAAGACCGAAATGGCTGATTGGGGGGAAGGAACGGAACTCCTGAATGCCCCATAAACTGGTTTTCGCGTTCTTCGGTCGAGAGTTCGAAACATCGCATCCTTGGCGACCCGGGTACCCAGCGCGAACTGGGTGATCATGGCGGTTCAATGGTTTTTTCGGATCAGCACGGATTCTCTAAGCCTGGAAGGTCAGGTGGCCGGCCTCGCTGCCATGCCGACGCAATCAGACGGAAAGGCACTCGTATTACATGAGTACACGGCTCATATGAGCCCCTGAAAGAAACTGGTTTATTACCACAAGCATCCCTACCTTGTCAAACGTTTCCTAATCGCCATTCCAGAGAGGGCTTCAAAAGAGGAGTTCGTGTGTGGCGGAAGGTGACCGTGCGCACCCAGGAGGCCAACCTTTCGGGAAGATTGGACGCCCGCATGCTTGGAGAACTGTCGGCTCACATCTTTTAGCCTCCCCATCATCCTAGCCTCCCAGCCTCCCAGCCTGTCTGAAACCACTGGAAGGTCCGGGTCAGGCCTGTCCGGAGATCGGCCGTGGCCTCCCAACCCAGGACGCGCTTGGCCAGGGCGCACTCCAGAACGCTTCGACGCTGCTCGCCCGGGCGGGGAGGCCCGTGTCGCCACGTGACGTTCGTCCCGGCGATTTCGCGAAAGAGCCGGACCAGGCTGTTCACCGAGGTCTCGATCCCAGTCCCGATGTTGAGGATGGGAAACTCCTCGCCGAGTGCCATCTCCGTGGCCAGCATGTTGGCGCGCACGACATCCCCGACGTACACGTAATCGCGGGTCTGCCCGCCGTCCCCGTTGACCGTCAGTTCCCGCCCCTCGAGGATTCCTCGGGAAAAGATGGCCACGACGCCGGCCTCGCCGTGCGCGGACTGGCGGGGCCCGTATACATTGCTGTATCGGAGGGCCACCGCCCGCAGCCCGTGCATCGCCTGGTACGCGTACAGGTACCGTTCCACCGCGAGCTTCGCGACCCCGTAGGGGCACACCGGCTGGGGAAGGGCCGTCTCATCCGTCGGCACGGCAACCAGGTCGCCATACACCGCGCCGCCGGTCGAGGCGAAGATCACCCGGCGCACGCCGTGCCGGACGGCCGCCTCCAGCAGGTTGAGAGACCCCAGGATGTTGATATCGGCATCGCGCCGCGGATCCTGCACAGACACAGAGACGCTCATCTGCGCGGCGTGATGGTTGATCACATCCGGTCGGAAGTCTGCCACGACCCGCGCCAGCTCGGCGCTCCGGATATCCACCTCCCAGAACCGGACCCGCGGGTCGAGGTTGTCCCTGGACCCGGTGGAGAGATCGTCCACCACGGCCACCTCGTGCCCGGCCGCCAGGTAGGCATCTGCCACGTGCGACCCGATGAAACCGGCACCTCCCGTAACTAGAATCCTCATCTCATCCTCGCGAATGGCTCATGGCTCATAGCTGATGGCGGGCGGCATGAGGCCATGACCCAGGAGCCGCGGACTATCAGGATGATCTCTTTATGCCGGCGATGGGGCTGATCGATCCGGTTCCGGGATCGGCCCGTCATGCTCGGCTTCACAGCACGGTGCTTGTAGACCAGCTGTGCAAGTTACTCGGACGAACTCCTAGCAAACAGGAATTCGCCGTGGCAAGCGCAATCTCCCCGTGGTCTATCTTCCTGCGCTGCCGCCGGCCGCCTCCTAAGGACGGGCAAAGCGGTCGAGTAGGAAGCGGGCGATGCTCAGCCTCGGCGGGAGATCCGGCAGATCGTGGACGGAAAACCACCGCGCGTCCTCCAGTTCGTGCCGGTTGACGGTGACCTCGCCCCCAGAGTATGCGGCCGTGAATCCCACCATGAGCTGGCTGGGGAAGGGCCAGTACTGGCTGGCCGCGTAACGGAGGTCGCGGATCTCGACTCCGACCTCCTCATGCACCTCGCGCTCTGCAGCCCCCTCCAGGGACTCACCCACGTCCACGAACCCCGCGACCAGGCCGTAGCGCCCCTTGGGCCAGAAGGCCTTCCGGGTCAGGAGGACGCGATCCCCGTCCCGGACCAGCACGATCACGGCCGGATGCAGGTGCGGGTAATGCTCGTAGCTGCAACGCGGGCAGCGTTTGCCCGACTCTTCTTGCATGCGAGAGGTTCTGGTCCCGCATCGCGGGCAGTACAGGCTCGTTTGTTCCCAGTGGATGGCCTGGAGGGCCAGGCCGCCCAGGGAGAGCGCATCGTCGGTCAGCCGGGTTTGGGCGGGCAAAAGGCTTTCCCGCTGAAAGCCGGCGGGGGAATCGGTGCCTGAAGGGACGGCTGCGGCCCAGCATGGCGCGCCCTTGTAGGTTCCCAGATGGACGATCGGATCCAGCGTCCGGGCCAATTCTTCCGGAAGCGGCGCCTGGGGCAACCGCCATCCGTGCTCCCCGCCGGCCTCGTGGACCAGAAGGGTGTTATCCTGCACCAGCAACCAGGTGCCCCGGCGGTCTTCCGGTGGGTCGCCATTCTTGGCCGGGACAAACTTTCCAGCGAGACTCTCTCGGTTGAACGGGAGATATACGGCAAGCGGATACATTGAAGGCTTCATAGTTGCCGACGACAGAATCCCGAAGGGCCGTCAGCCCCGGTCGTGGTGAAGCGCCGGAGAACCTCCTTAAGGACTAATCCTGATCCGAGAAAAACCTTGAACCGCCATGACGCCAAGGCCGCCATGGATGGCATGTTCGGAACCTTCCAATCCAGAACACGAGAACCGGTTCTTGAGGCCTTCAGAAGTTCCGTTTGTCTTCCCCAATAAGGCCTTCTGGTCTTGGCGTTCTTGGCGCCTTGGCGGTTAATAATTTCGGATTGGGGCTAAAAATCCTGTCGAGCCTCTAACCCTGGGCATCTGAAGGCCCCATGAACGCGTTTTCGGGTTCTTCGGTGGGAGATCGGGACATCGTATCGTTGTCTCTGGCGGATTGGCGCACCAACGGCAGTGCCGTTGGTACCGGTGGTTCAAGTTTTCCTCGGATCAGGGATAGCACTGACGGATACGAAGTCTGCGATAAGGATTTGGACTTCAAAGCCCGCTCGGCCGTGAGATGAGAGGATGTCACAGAACCAGCCGCGGAATCGCGGAAACCCAATCCAAAATTCATGGCCTGCATTTCGCCCTCCGAATTGATGAACCACAAAATCCAATGCGGAATGGCGAACACCCAGCGGGGACACGAATGCGGAATCTACGAGGCACGTTTGACCGTTCGGATGGAGGAGACCACGATGCCCAACAGTTCGTTGGCTTCTTGAATCAATCCGCCCGCGTCTTTCTCAGAAATGAACCCGGCGGCGAGAGACACTTCCAGCCAGTACAGGGTCTCGTCCAGCTCCTCTTCCACGATCCCCACCGTCGAGATGAAGTCCGCCTTGGACCGGACGCGACACGATGCGCGATAATTGGCCCCGGCCGATGTACTCGGGCATACCATCTGATTGGAAACGATGCTCGCGGCTCTACCGACTGTCAGCGATTCAGACACCCGAATCCACATTCGGCATTCCGCATTTGGCTTGCTTTCCGCCTACCGCCAACCTCGTACGTCGAACATTGCACCATCACTTCTTCTTGTCAATGCCGTACAGGGAATCGAACGCGTACGTCACTTCGATCGTATATACCTGATTGATATCATTATTGCCCGCGATGAAATCCCGGTTACGCACCCGCTCGAACCGGGAGGCCAGGTCCAGGGTTAGATTTTTCGAAAGGCGGTAGGACACATCTACGCCAACGTGCCGGTGTAGCTCTTTAGTGAGGAATTCGGTACCGATCCACGTCCGGCCGCGCCGCGCGAAGTCCACCTCGAACCCCACCTGAAGCCGCTTCTCCAGTCGCTGGGTCACCCGGAGGAACAGGTCCTCCCCGGCGGTCCCCTCAAAGTGGGACAGCACGTGCCCCTTCCGGACGTAGCCGTCCCGCCAGGTGCCGTGGGTGAAGTTGAACGAGGAGGTGTTGCTATACTCAAGACGAAACGTCGTGTCCGGCGACCCGAAGAGGTTGGGCAGGTACAGCCCGGCGACTGCCCCGGGTTTCAGGGGGATATAGGACGTTCCGCAGCACGTATCGTCCACCCCGACGTCCAGGTAGATTTCGGCATCGCGGGTAACTGGGAAATACTTTCCCACATCAGCTAACCGTACCGAGACATCAACCTGTGACAGGTTGTTCCCGGCATACTTGTTCTCCGTTCGCCCGCCAGTGACGAGGACCCTCGGCCATTCATAGAAGTTGATCTTTGGTCGCCCCTTTCCGCCGAACATGACCGCTCGTGAGAATCCCACCTCCAGCCATTGAAAGGGCGACAGGTTCACCCGAACTCCCGCAAGTTTGGCTTGGGGAAACTCCCGTTCCTCCTCGAACTGACCGAAGAACCCCACCAGCTTCATAGGCCCGAGATACCGAAGTACCCAGGGCAGCGTTATCTGGTGGGCGGTCTGGAGACGGATCATGTCCAGGCCAAGGGCGTTGTTGGAGAAGAGCATTGAGCCGTGGAATCCCGGCCCCCACCAAAGCGCCTCCCGGCCCACCACAAGCTCGACCGGGCCAGCCAGACCTTTGACGTAGCCTTCAACCAACCGTACGCTCTCGTGATCTGGTCCGATGAGGAACTCGGGGTGCAGGTAGGCTGCCAGGAAGCCCCCGGCCTCCAGCCAGGACGCGCTGGCCACCCGGCTATTGACCCCCTGCTCCAGACGTTCGCCATTCCTGTTCTCCACGTCGGTGGGCGCATTGCTGGTATACCCGCCCCGGAGCTGCAAGAACTGAAGTGGCTTGATCTCTAGAAACCGGGATGGCTCCCCGCGAATCCCGGATCCGGTCACCCCAAGGGCCAAGAGTTCCGGACTGAACTCATCCATCAACTCCAGCAGGGTGTCCTGCAGATCATATCGATGGCGGAAGTCCGACGCCTGGTTGTTCTGGATGCGGCGAACGATTCCTGCGAGGATCAGGGCCATCTCCCGCCTGGACATGGGCTTGGTGTTGAGGACCACCTTGCCCGCGATCCCCGAGAGCACGACCCTCTGGAGCGCATCGTAGGTCCAATCCCAGTTCCGCGCAAACCCTGTCCAGGGCTTCAAGGGAACGTCCCGGATACTGACAGTCTCTGCCCCCGCCGGAACGGCAACCGACTGGACCGCCAGGGCTGGCCGCTGGCCTGGGACATCCTTCCTGGGAACACGGCGGACAAAACCGCCTTCCGCGCACTGATCGCCCGGCTGCGGACCCGGTTTCGGATCGGCCGGGTGATCGTGGTCGCGGATCGCGAGATGATCGCCGCGGCGACCATCGCCCTCCTGGCCGAGCATGCGACCGCCCCCTTCGACTTCATCCTCGGCTGCAAGCTCCCCTGGGACCAAGAGGTGGCCACGGAGGTGCTCGCCCGGCCCGGCCGCTTCCACCCCGTCGCCCCCAAACTCGAAGTGAAGGAGGTGCGGGTGGGGGCCCACCGCTACATCGTCTGCCGGAACCCGCAGGAGGCGGTCCGAGATGCGGCCGCCCGAGCGGCCATCCTCGCTCACCTCCAGACCACGCTCCAGACCCACGGCCCCAAGGCGGTCATCGGGAACAAGGGCTTCGCCCGGTTCCTCACCGTCCAGAAGGGGAGCGTGACCATCAACCCCGCGGCGGTCGAGCGGGATGCCCGCCTCGACGGGAAGTTCGTGCTCCGGACGAACACCACCCTCCCGGCCGCCGAGGTTGCCCGGGCCTATAAGAGCCTCTGGCGCGTGGAGCGGACCTTCCGGGAGGAGAAATCGACCCTCGATGTCTGACCGGTCTACCATCACCGGGACGAGTAAGAAGGCCACGACAGGCCAGAGAAAACGGGAGTTCATTTCTCGGGCGTAACGTCCTTGCGGGCATGGCCACCCAATCGGGGACAGGTCCGCCCCAAGGCCACACCGCGGAGGACACGAAGATGACAGGCAGGATGGTGTGTTCGGGTCGGCATCGCGAATCTGCCCGCCATCGTCGGCAGATCCTTCAGTAAGCGGATCGTCCGAATCCCGAGCCCCGTGGAGACCGGCACCGCGATGGCATCCCTCGACCCGATCCTGTAGCTTGACGAAGCCTGCAAGAGCGCTGCCATCTGCCTCGAGGATATACCATGGATGAGGCGGGGCGGGCGGAGCGAGAGGCGTAGCGCTGCGATCCGCCCCAGGCGGACTGGCCGAGCTGGGTCTGGGTCATAGGCCAGCAGCGCAGCAGCGGGGGAGCAGCTCCAGCGCGTGCTCACGCGGCTGCATGAGTGGAACGACGTCAAGGAGGCCAATGCGGCGGTTTCCTTCGGGGACTCTCGACTGCCGCTTCGGCCCAAGCCGAAGCACTTCTCGTTCCTCGGCGACGAGTTGCACCAGGCCCTCGGTCCGGACAGCCCCCTCGCTTCCAGCGTCGAGACGCTGTCCGGTGATGCGAACGGAGCGCCTGTGGGGGGCTCGTCGGGCGGGCGGTTGATGGGTTGTCCGAGGGATCCCGGCGATTGGGCATGGGCCGCAAGGTCAACCGCCGGCTGGTGAGGGAAAGCAGGGGAACCGTCAGGTTGAGTTTCGCTGCATCCGCGGGAAACCGAGCCACAAGATCGGGCACACAGGTCGTCGTGAGCAAGTCCCGGACAGACCCTCGGCCTAGCGCGAGCCTAGTGAATCGCGGCGATCGCCGCGATGGTCAACGCGGTCTGGCCCAGGATGGTGACGATGTCCCGGAAGATCGACACCGGCCGGACAATGACTTGAGTCTTGGCCGGCACTAAAATCGTGTCTCCTGGCTCGACCTGCTGGAGCTTGATGAATCCGGGGATCGCCGATCCGTCCGCCTTCATAAGGTAGATCTCCCCTTCATCTGCTTCTCGCGTCAGGCCGCCGGCCTGACTCAGATAGTATTCGCCCCTCTCCCCAGGCTTGTAGAGAATTGATGCGGGTGCCCGCACACTTCCGAGGACAAACACCGAAGAGGGAGGACTGGGGACCATAAGCATGTCGCCGTCCTCCAGAGGGATGTCTGGTGCCGAGCCTTCAAACCTCTCCAGCGCATCAAGACGAAGGACAACGCGACCCAAGGTCACCTTATCCGCGAGGGCCCTGAGCAGCTCCCGCCGTTGGGTAAGCAACCGCTCCTGAATGCCGAGCTCCTCCTTCTCGACCCCTGCAACCACAACCGTGCTGGCCTCAGCCAGCAACCGCTGCTCCTGGTTCTTGATAAAATCCTCGACTTGGGCCCTCTCAATCCTCCGCGAGGACTCTCTCGTGAAAACTGCCCCCTTGAGAAATGCCCTGTCTGTGAACCCTCCCGCCCGCCGCAGGACCGAACTCAGCAGCTCGCCCTTGGCGATCGGATAGATTCCCGGGCGTTTCACCTCCCCCTTCAGGGTCACGCTCTCCGGCTGCCGGACCTCGCTATTGACGATGATTCGGTCGAGCCTCCGGAGCGGGATGTCTTGACTCGTGTCCCCACGAAGCAACTTCCCGGCGTCCACCGCGACGATCTCGGTCGAAAAGTCCTGCCGCAACCGGACGATCTCGATACGGCCTCGATAGGCATCGGGGAGCAGTTGATCCGAAGTGAGGATGTCCCTCAGACGCATCCCGCTCTTCAGTTCGTATCGCCCCGGATGTTTCACAAACCCCTCGAGCGTCACCCGGTCCGGCACGCTGGCCGGGATGGAGAAAATCATCACGAAGTCTCCATCCCGGAGATCGATGTTCACCTCTCCCTCGCCCTTCTGCATGTACTGGCTAAAGTCCACATCCAGGATCGAGCGGCTCTGATACGCGACCACCCGCTCGATCTGCACCTGCTGGAGGTACGCTGCCGGCGTCAGGCCGCCGGCCATCTGGACCAGGTCGGCCAATTTGGTTGACCCGTTCAACTCGTAAATCCCGGGACGCCGCACGCTGCCGGCGATCGCCACTACCGGCCCGATCGGTGGAACGAAGATCGTGTCCCCTGATCGCAACCGCTGGTCCTGGCTGTCATCGCCCGCCAGGAGATAGGCGTACAGGTCCAGCCTGCGGACCACCCGCCCCTGTCGCATCACCTTGACATTCCGCAAGGATCCCTGCTTCGTCGGCCCGCCTGCCGCCATGAGCGCGTTGATAGCCGTGGCCAGGGAGCTGATGGTGTACGTGCCGGGCTTCATGACTTCGCCAACCACGAAGATCTGAATGGTGCGCAGCTCGCCCAGGCTGACGCTAAATTGAAAGGATTCCAGATACCTCGAGAGCACCGCCTTGATGCCGCGCTCCACGTCGGTCAGGGAGAGGCCCCACACCTGCACCGGCTCCATGCTGGGGATGAAGACCTCCCCACGACGATCCACGGGCAGCACGGCGTTGACCTCGCTTATCCCCCACACCTTGAGGATCAGGGTATCCCCCGGCCCGATGATGTAGTCGCCGCCGACCGGCACATCGGTGACGGGGGCAAAGGTCGAGGCGGGCTTGGTGAACAGGTCATACCCGAACTGGGTCAGCTCGCGGGAAAGGGTGGTCGTTTGCGGATGGGGCGCCGCCCCGTAGTCCTTCGTCGGAAGCGGCTGTGTGAACCAGAGTTCGACAGGGGATTTCTCCCGAAGGCCCGCCGCACCCGGGGGCACCACGGTGAACGCCGACAAGACCGAGGCCACCCTCCCGCTGCGATCGCTGATCAGAGCCCGGATGGTATTCTCGCCCTCCGGCAGGGCCCGATCCGGCCCCACCTGGAACCGCGCATCCGTCCCCGTGACCAGAAACTCGCTGCTGAGGTCAATCCCGTTGATGAAGACCCTCAGGGTGCCCGGATCCACCGCAGAGTCCAGGCCAGCAAAGCTCACCACCACGAGCGGCGTTGCTGTCGGGACCACGGAGCCGTGTGACGGGCGCACGATGCTCACCCGCGGCCCCTGGAAATCCAAGGTCTGGCTCTCGGGCCGATTATCGCGATCCCTCGGCGTCACCCGCTGTGCTGGCTGGGGTCCCGCGGGAGCCGGGCCCTGGAACTGGGGAGGCGAGAGGGGCGGGCCTTGGAGAGGAGGAAGGGCCTGCTGTGCGTCAGCGGGGGGCACGGCCACGCAGAGGGACAGCAATACCAGGGCTACTATTGCGAAAAGACTTCGCGGGGCTTCCATCATGCACCCCCTTTCTACAAACCGGAAAACGCGCGCGCTTCCCCTGTCTACACCCGTGGAAGTCATCATCGACGCTTGCGCAGCAGAATTCGTCGGGTGATGTCCCTTAGCCATTCCAGGAGATACTCGACGGGAGTCTGGGCATCGGCGTAGTGCTCCTTATAGTGATATCCGTATCGGTACCCGTAAGGGCCATATCCATCGGCGCTGGGGGTCCCGTTCAGAATTGCTCCGACCACCTTGGCCTTCACGCCGACCAGCAGCGATTGGGTACGGGCAACGGCATCGGGGGTCACCTGCCCTGCTCGGACGACGATGAACACGCCATCGACGAGAGAGGCAAGGACGCATGCATCGGTGAAAAGGAGGGCCGGGGGCGAATCGATGAGGATTAGATCGTACTGCTGCGAGGCCTCCTTGAGAAGGGCCTTCATCTGCCGCCGGGCAAGCAACTCCACGGGGTTTGGCGGTACTTGCCCGGAGGGAAGGAGATAGAGATTCTCCACGCCGGTTGACCTTACAGCCTCGGGCCATGACACGTTTTTGGCCAACACATCCGTTATCCCAACCTCCGCTTCGGATCGGAATAGCTTGTGCTGTTTTGGTTGGCGCAGGTCGGCATCTACGACCAGGATCCGTACTCCCAACTGGGTCAAAGCGACAGCCAGATTTGCGACGGTCAGGCTTTTCCCCTCTTTCGGGCCGGCGCTGGTGAATAGGAAGACCCCCCGCTCAGCGGCGTCGGGGAGAGCGAACTGGATGTTGGTCCGGAGCGACCGGTACGCTTCTGCCGCGGGGCTCCCCGGTCGTAAGTGGAGGATCAGCTTGGCGCAATCGGGAAACACCTCTCCCACCGCGTCATCGGTCATGCGGAGGGCGGAACCCCGACTGCTGATCTCCGGAATGGCCCCAAAGACAGGAAGCCTCACCTCTCGCTCCAGCTCTTGGACCGATCGCATCGATCGATCCTGGTACTCCAAGAAGAAGGCCAGGGCGATCCCTACCGCGAGGCCCAAAATGCCACCGAGTACCGTATTTCGTTTCGTCGTCGGCCTAACGGGCGTTCTCGGCGCGATGGCGGGATCGATCACCGCGGCGCCCCCGATTTCCGAGGCCTCGACGATCCGGGCCTCCTCATGCCTCTGAAGAAGGCGGCTGTAGAGGTCCTCATTTACCAATGAATTCCTCAGGAGGCCAGCTAAAGCCACCTCCGTCTCCGGAATACTTTTCAGGCCAGTTTCGTAGCGACTCACTAGGTTCGCTAAAACCGACTCCTGCTCCTTCAGCGCCCTCACCGTCGGCTCCACTTCCTCGACGAGCTTCCCCTTAATTCCTCTGATCTCGGAATCCAGCATCAATATGGATTGATGCCTTTCCGTGAATCGTTTACCCATCATTGCTCGCCGAATTTCCAGATCAGCCAGTGTCGCCGCCAAAGCTTTGAGGCGGGGGTTTGGCACGTCGCTTAAGACGCTAGTCGGAGTCTGCGAGGGGCCCTGCGTCTGCCCCCGAATCTGGCCCAAGACGGCCTCCAACTGCTTCCTCTCCCTCTCCACTCTCATCCGTTCCGCTTCGGTAGTGGCCAATTGCTCCAATCTCCGCTTCGTCTCATCGCTCAGGGTGATGACGCCTTTCGCGCTCTTGTAGTTCTTGATGGCCTCCGCCGAGGCCTGCAGGTCTTTCCTGAGATCTTCGAGCTGGTTGCCGATGAAGTGCTTGGTGGTGGACGCCTGCCGGCTCCTCCACCTTATATTGTAAGCGATGTAGGCCTCGGCTATTGCGTTTGCGATTTTCGCCGCCTCCACCGGACTTTCGTTCTCGACCTGGACGTTGACCATGTTGGTGCCCCTGATGGGCGTCACTCTTAGTCGAGCGCGAAGTCTGTCAGCTGCCTCTTGAAAGCTGTTGATCATGAATTGGAAGAAATCGCCCTCTTTCGCCCGCACGTCCGAGATCGTGAAGGCAAGGCCCCCGGCTTCGAAGGGAACACCCTTCTCCCCGCGCCCGACGAGGCGACCATTTGGATCAATCACCTTGTATCCGCCCTGAGAATCCGTGAACTCTACCGTAAAGTCGCCCGGAGGTACCTGTGCCTTCGCAACGATGGGGCTGATGGATACCGGAATCCCAGCGGGCGCTCGATGGACCCATCCGCCAGGGTTCAGCTTCTCCACAACTTGTTGGGCGACCATCCGGCTTTTCAATATTTCGATCTCCGACGTTATTTGATCCGAGCGGCCACCCAGAAGATCGAACTGTTTGGAAAACGGCACAGCTGTCACTTCGCCTATCTGGAGGCTTGCACTCGCCACGTAGACCGGCGTCACCGACCGGCTCCATGCCGCGGCCCCCAGGAGCCCCACCAAAGCGGAAATGAGGATAATCCACCGCCTGCGCCAGAGCAGCGCGAAATAATCCCTCAGCTGCCCAGCACTTACCCGAACGTTCTCACGAGTCACGTCCATTTCGGCATCCCCGCGCCTTTTTGACGCGCCACTGCCCAAGCCGCCCAGACCCAAATCATCGAGCCGATGGCGGATTCTACATCCGCTTGGCCTCTTAGCATCGTCAAGCTTTGCGATCAGTCACTGGCCGAGAACCAAAAAATCCAGCTCACTTTGCAAGACAAGAAGGGCATCGATCCCGGGGCTGGTCTAACCCCTGGTCGTAATGCCGAGTCGCATACTCCAAGTGGCGTTTCCGACCTTCACCCAACCGCCAGCGCGCGAATTTCAAATGCGAAATCCAAGCCAGTAGTTCACCAGCCCAAGATACTCGTGCAACACACGGCCTGCATACTGGCGATCCTTCCACCAGGCCTTTTTCGGATCAAAAGGGTCGTCGCGCGAGTAAACCACGATCCCGTGAAGGCCATCGCCCCTTACACTCTCCCACAGTTTATTCACCCGGCGGGTATGGATTTTAGAGGTAACGAGAAGAACCCGATAGCCATGCTGAGCCTTGAGCCATCTCCCAACTTCGGCCAATTCATCCTTCGTGTTGTCGCTCCGGCCATCCAACACTAACACTGCGTGGGACGGGATGCCCAATCGCAGAAGGACCTTCTGGTTATAGCTCTTCTCCTCGGTCGGCGGCGCGATCCCTAGCTTTTCGAATGCGTCGTATTCCTCGAGCTGGCGCGCTTGCGTCAAGACAATCCTCAGCGCGTAGCCGGAATGATACAAACGCGCCGCCTCCATCGCTCTAAATGGGGCGCCCCCTCCAAGAATAACGATCGCATCTGCCTTTTCAAGCGGCATCTCCACAATGAGATAGCTCCCCAAGCCTGTCAGCAAGAACGGATATCCCATATATGCAGAGAGAACCATCGCCAGGGCACCTGCTATGCTGAACCAGCACCACCGCCACCATTGGCTCCTCCGATTCCTCGGAGTTCCCTCGGCAGCGCCGAGTCCTGTCAAAGCCATTTTCCCCACATTCAGTGGGACACAGGTTCAGCCATCGCCACTTTAATCATCGAGATGTCATAGGACAACCGTTCACTATCCTACAGGAAGGCAGCTCGAAACCGTGCGAGCCAAACCGCACCTCAAGCGCTCGCCATCCACCCCATCCCGCAGTCCCGCAACCCCCCCGCTGCTGACCATTGTTGAGGGAGCATTCCGGCGAGCAAGATAACGAGCCCAGCCGAGGCCAACAACATTTGGCCTGTGTCAAAACCAGGATCACCCAGCCCTATCCAATCCGCTGCGAGGGCAACGGCCGTCATTATCCCACCGGCAACCATCATTGTCGTCTGCAGCATGCTATAACGACGAATCTCCTCTCTTATCATTTGTGTGTGATTGCTCCAGAGAGAAGCAGCGCGTCCTCTCCTAAAATAGCGTGTAGATGAAGGGCGCTATGGCGGAAGTTTGGGCGAAGATGAGCAGGGCGCCGAAGAGCAACAGCACCAAGATCATAGGCGTCAGCCACCACCATTTGCGCTGCCAGAAGAACTGAAGAAGCTCGCCCGCGATACCCATCCGGCTCGCGAGGCTGTCAATCAGGCGCATTCGGGTTACTCCCTCCCTGTATGGCGAAATGCGGATGGCAGATGGCGAAATGACCCGTGGCGGATGGCGGATTTCGAATGGCGAATTGGAGAACCTACTTCGACTTCGCATTTCGCCATTCGCATTTCACAATTCAAATTCACCTCCGCCGCTTTGCGGCACGGCGTGCCTTTGCTGTCCTACACATGGCTGTGAAGATCGCAAGCAGCTCGCTGCATTCCCGCACCAACCAGGACCGTTCTTCTTTATCTCCTATATCCGCTTCCTCAATCAGCTCAAGCCAATACTGCGACTCACTGGCTTCCTTTTCGACAATGCCGATCTTATGAATGAAATCATCATGCGACTGTGCCCGATTTGCCTCGCGATAGTTGGCACCAATTGAGGTTCCTGATTTCAGCAACTGATAGCCAAGCACATCGGTTACTTTGCTCTTAGGCAGGCCGCTCACAAATCGCACGATCCGCAGTGCAAAGTTCTTCGTCCGCCTTTCGAGATCACGCCTTTCCATTCTGCCCCTACTTCCGCAATCCGCAATTCGCCATTCGCCATTGGCTCAATGGAGGGGTTTCTCGACCACAAAGTCCCCCAGGACGAGGAGGTCCATCCCGCTTCGTGTGAACGTTCGGAAGGCCTCCTGAGGGGTGTTCACAATGGGTTCGCCTTTCAGGTTGAAAGAGGTGTTGAGGACCACCGGCACCCCCGTGGCCTCGCCAAACGCCTCGATCAGCCGGTAGTAGCGGGGATTCAGCTCTCGCCACACCGACTGGAGCCGGCCCGTGCCGTCCACATGCGTCACGGCAGGGATGATGTCCCGCTTGTTCTCCCTGACGTCCACCACGTAGAGCATGAAGCGGGCGGGATAGTGTCGGGCCGCCTCAGGGAGCACGAAGTACTCCTCCGCGCGCTCCACAAGAACTGCCGGGGCAAACGGCCGGAATGGCTCCCTGAACTTGATCTTCACGTTGACGAGATCCTTCATGTCCACCCGCCGGGGGTCGGCCAGGATGCTCCGATGGCCGAGGGCCCTCGGGCCCCACTCGAACCGTCCCTGGAACCACCCCACCACCTGCCCGGTGGTAAGGGCGTCCACCACGCGGGCAATGAGCCGGTCCTCGCTTTGGATCCGGGTGTATGGGACCTGGTCCTCTTGAAGGAATGCCTCAACCTCGCCCGGAGTGTAAGCCTGGCCCCAGGCGGCGTGTTCCATGACAAACTCACGGGGCTTGCCGAGCAGGGTGCAATACGCCCACAACGCCGCTCCCAGCGCCCCCCCTCCGTCCCCAGCGGAGGGCTGCACGTATAGCTCCTCGAATGGGGTCTCTCGGAGAATTCGCCCGTTGGCCACGCTGTTCAGCGCGACGCCACCTGCCAGGCAGAGTCGTGTCACACCCGTCTCCCGGTGAACATGCCGGGCCATGGCGAGGAGGGTCTCTTCGGTCACCGCCTGAATGCTGGCAGCGATGTCGGCATAGTGGGCATTCTGGCGGGCCAAGGCGTCGTAATCGGCGGGCCTCGGCTCGAAGTAGGACGGATACCCAGTGTTGGGGGTGAAGAAGGGGAGTTTGGGGTCACGGGGTGGCCCGAAGAGATCAAGGAACTTGTCGTTGAAGGTCTGCTCGGGTGAGTAGTGGAAGCTGAAGTAGTCCATGTTCAGGCGGAAGCTCCCATCCCGCTCCACCTGGATCAGCTTGTAGGCCTTGTCTACGTAGCGGGGGATCCCAAACGGGGCCATCCCCATGACCTTGTACTCACCCTCGTTTACCTCAAAGCCTAGAAAAGCCGTGAAGGCGCTGTAGAGGAGGCCGAGGGAGTGGGGAAACCGTATCTCGTGAAGGAGGGTGATGTCGCTCCCACGGCCCACGCCGTAGGTGGCCGTCGTCCACTCGCCGACCCCATCAACGGTCAGGATCGCCGCCTCCGGGAAGGGGGAGCAGAGAAAGGCGCTAGCCGCGTGGGAGAGGTGGTGCTCGCAGAAGAGGATCTTCGAAGGCGGCACGGTCAGGCGTTTTTGAATGAGGTGCCTGATCCAAAGCTTGTCCCCAAGCCAGGTGATCATCGCCTCTCGGAACACGCGGTGGGAGCGGGGGAAGTTCTGCATGGCGGAGAGGAGGAGCCGCTCGAATTTGAGGAACGGTTTCTCGAAGAAGACGACGTAGTCGAGGTCGGCCCCCCGGATCCCTCCGGTCCTCAGGCAGAAATCAATGGCGTGCTGCGGGAACTCGTAGTCGTGCTTCTTGCGGGTGAATCGCTCCTCCTCCGCCGCGGCGAGCAGCCGTCCGTCGCGCACGAGCGCCGCAGCGGCGTCATGGAAGTAGCAGGAGATGCCCAGGATGTCCATCGAACCTGATTTCGAATAGCGAATTGCGGATTGCAAATTTCGGAAGAGACAGAACGGAAGTACGTTAGCACTGCCTGGTTGCCTGGTCCATTGATGAAGCGCGGTTACCATCGCCCTTGGGGCGCCAGCCCCGCGGGGCGCCGGCTTTGATCGCCAGGGGATCGCTCCCCCAGCGAACCACCAAGGCGAAGGGGCCCAGGATCACAAAATAGAAGAGGGTCAGGAGGGCGCGTGCCTGGACATCGCCGACGGCTCGAGCGACCCGCTCCCAGCCCTGCCACACCCGCCGAAGTGTTTTAGGCATTTCCTCTCTTTCGCGCTGGCCTTCCGCCTTCGACATCCATCAAGTTCCACCTGAAATGGGAGCATTTCCGAGTTTCTCAAGAATGATCCTAACAATTCGATCCGCGGCTTTTCCGTCTCCATAAGGGCTTCCGCTCTTTGACAACCCTTCGTATGCGTCCCTATCGTGCAGCAAGCGTTCCGTCTCAGCGATGATTTTCATCGCATCAGCACCCACAACTCTCGCATTGCCCTCCAGGATCCCCTCTACTCGCTCCGTTTCTTCTCGCATAATCAACACCGGACGACCCAAGACGGGCGCCTCCTCCTGGATCCCGCCCGAGTCCGTGAGAATAAGGTAAGACCTGGCCATAACACGGACAAATTCTGGGTACAACATCGGCAAAACTAGGTTCACTCGTTCCTTTCCGGATAGCAGTGCGTGAACCTGTGCATGGACATTTGGATTGGGATGCACCGGGTACAGGATCTCGACGTCTGAATTACGAGCAGCTATTTCTTCCACGGCTTGGCAGATCTGCTGTAGGCTTCGGCCCACGCTTTCCCGTCGGTGGGCAGTGACGAGTATCAGCTTTGCTTCTTCCGGGTTCCTAGGCAACGGGGCATTGGGCTCTCCATCGAGGACCATCAGCAGGGCATCAACAACCGGATTGCCGGTAAGGTACACTTGTTCGGGCGGGATTCCCTCAAGGAGGAGGGTCTCACGGGCGCGCTGGGTGGGAGCGAAGTGAAAGGTTGCAAGCACGCTTATGAGCCGCCGATTAATCTCCTCGGGAAAGGGGCGATAACGATTGTGGGTCCTGAGGCCGGCCTCCACGTGGCCCACCGGGACCCTCTGGTAAAATGCCGCCAGGCTCGCAGCCATAGCCGTCGTGGTGTCGCCCTGGACGAGGACCATATCTGGGTTTTCCCGGACGATAACCTCTGTCAGAGCGCCCAGCGCCTTCGCTGTAAGGTCCGGGAGAGCCTGGTCAGGCATCATTAAATCCAAATCGTACTTGGGCACGACGTCAAAGAACCGAAGCACATCGTCTACGAGTTCCCGGTGCTGACCCGTGACGCAGGTAATCTCCTGCACGTGCGCGGCGTGGTCTCGCAAGACCTTTATGATGGGGGCCATCTTTATGGCCTCCGGGCGTGTGCCCAACACGGTAAGAACCTTTGGCATTGCCGCCCTCGCAAGGCGTGAAGTCCAGCAGGCCTCCGCTTCAAACGCAGAGCGGTCACAAAGCGTGCGCGCGCTGCGCGCAACTGTTCATGGGTTCGGCGGTAGAAGCCCGCTCGGACCCAGTTGCGCCAAATGATCTGGAACCTCTACGGTCGCGGGACAATCATGGCCAGACCTGTCGGCAGCAATCGGGGCTGTATCTCGCTTACCCGGTCCTTCGTCCCCCTCGGAGACCCTTGATAGGCACTTTCCCGACCTTACCTTTTGCGCCGCCTGGAAGACACTCTCGACATCTATATCCAACATGCACCGTCCCCGCTCTTCGTTGAAACACTCTGGAACCACGCCCAGATGAATATGGATACACGGGCTGCAAGGAATCCCTGTCGCATACACGGAGGTAGCGTAGGGACCGACCGGGCCATAACGCGCCGGAGTATTGGGCCCAAACAGGCCGACCGTTGGCGTCCCCATCGCCGCGCCCAAGTGCATGACGCCGGTGTCGTTGCTGACCAGGAGGTCGCACCGCCTGAGAAGCTCGGCGGACCGCTCAATCGGCCCGAGGGATGTGGCATCTACCGACCGCCCCGAAAAGGATCCACTGAACTCACGCACCAACGGCCTCTCCGCCCGCGTTCCGGTAAGGAAAACCACCGTCCGCTTCTCTCGCCTCCTTATCCGCTCAGCAAGATCAACAAACCGGGGGATGGGCCAACGCCTGGCCTCCGAGCTTGAGCCGCATCCGAGGTGCATAGCCACAATCGGTCCTTCGCCCTCCTTAAGATGACGCCGGCACCAACCGTCGATTTCTGAGACAACCCGAGCCGAGCGTGGAAGCGGTATCGTCGTTACCTTTTCGGCGATAGATGGATCTACAAGGCGAGCCAGGCGAACATACGCTTTCCACATTGAGTCCTCACCAGAAAGCAGCACGGTATGCGTTTGGAACCGCGCCCGCATGCTTCCGGGGGCGGCAAGACCGATCCGGAACGGGATCCCAGTTAGGGCAAGAAAGATTGACACCAGCATCCAGTGCTGTTCAAAGTCCACGAGCACCTCGTATCTTTCACGCCTGATCTCGCGTATCTCTTTCAGCGCCCTCAGCAGACCGGCGTCAGCTCCGCCGGGATCGTAGTAGTGACATGTAAAGTCCGAAGCGCAGGACAACACTTCACGGGTCGCCGGTCCCGTGAGGATACCGATATGCATATCGGGACGTCGCCTGCGGAGGTGCTCCGCAAGTGAACGCACAAGAACCCCATCTCCCAGACCAATAAACTTGACCAGGAGCACTCGGCGAATCGGTCGTCCGATAGGCCTCGCTTCAACCAGCTCTGCGGGTGCAAACCAATTTAACCCCCTTTCGGTGAGCCAGTTCAGCCGTCGAATGAAAGTGAGATCCCAATTCATTTTCAACCGTGTCCCTAGGTGTTGCTGGTCAGTGACCTATTGTTCGCTGCCCAGGTCTGAATCACCATGACCAAGCCACTCGTCAGAGCTATGAATCCAGCATGTCATCAAGATTCGACCGTAAGCATACGGCCGAGCTGCATGAAGACCCTATTCGGTGATCGTGCGGATTTCGGCAACACCTCCAGCCGGAGAAATGAACCAACCACCTCCTCGATGCTTTGCGCGGCGCGACGGAAGCGGACCGATGTGTTGAGTTCCGTCCACCTTCCCACGATCTGGCCTCTCTCGGGGGCCCTAGCACGATTCACGATTGCCTCTCTTTCTTAGCGACGGCGAAAACGGCACAGCCAAATATGTCCCAAAGAAACGAAGCCAGCATGCAACGATCACGCACGGCGAACGCCAATAATATCCCAATAGGTGCCGCCAACACCTTTATCCAATTCCTAGCCGTTCCTGTTCTGATTATTTTGAACCCGCAGCTAGTAAGACGATGTACCAAAGCGATTTTGGAGAAAGGACGATGATGCGTAGGATCGTCATAAAAGTTGATTGTTCCTTCCTTTCTTAAACCAAAAGAAATGCTGGGCACAAAAATGGACATTACAGATGGCACTTCACAATACAGAATTCCCCCATGCTTGAGAACTCGATGTGTTTCACACACAGCCCTGCACGGATCACAAAGATGCTCAAGAATGTGTGACATTACAGCAAGATCAAACGTTTCACTGGGAAATGGTAGACGATCTTTATCTAGATCCAACTGATAAAAGTTCCAGCTCTTAGAGGTTATTGGTCTAAGGTCTTGAATGTCCACACCATGGTACTCGATCTGTCCTTGGAACAAATTACCCAACCGCTTAGGGCCAAGTGGTCCACAGCCTAAATCAAGTAATCGCCCACTTTTATCCCTTAAGACTTTCAACCTTCTGGGCATAAACACCGGCATGGATCGATAGAGTTTGTCGAGCATGGGTGATAGCCCTTCTAACATCTTCATCCGGACTCCTTCAGCTGCCGGAGCAGCTTAAGATTCCAATTCCTGAGTGAACAACCTTCAGAAAACCCCGAGCCGCGTGCGTTCCATGCCACATCCAGCGTCTGAGTCTCACAGCACCTCTTCGTACACCTTCTCCACGGCTCGTACATGCTCCTCGATCGAGAAACGCAAGATCGCCCGATCCCGGCCGGCTTGGCCCATCCGTGCCCGTCGCTCCTGATCCTGAACCAGGTCGAAGATGGCCGAGGCCATGGCTGGGACGTCTGCTGGTGGCACCAGAAGCCCTGACGTGCCATCCGTCCCCAACACTTCGGGAACACCCCCCGCCTCAGTGGCGATCACGGGCCGGCCGCAGGCCATCGCCTCTGCGACAATTCGGCCAAACGGCTCCGGTTCAACGGAGGCATGCACTACAACATCCAATGCTCGGATAACCTCAGGGACGTCCTCGCGATATCCAGTAAACGCCAAGGCGTCGTGTAGGCCCAGCTCGCTGACCAAGCGGACCAACTCTTCCTTGAAATTCCCATGCCCATCGGTCTGATAGATCTCGTCACCAACAACGACAAACCGGACATCCGGGCGGCGATCCAGAGCTTCCCTGGCCGCCCTGAGGAAAACCGGCTGTCCCTTCCAGGCTGCTAACATTCCGATGATCCCGACGACCTTGCACTCACGTGGCCAGCCAAAGACCTGCCTGAGCGGGGCCATGGGGCCTTCGGGAGAGAACCGATCGCAGTCAATCCCATTCGGAATGGCATGGACGAGATCCGAACGCATGCCCATCGCCACGAGGTGACTCGCGACAGCCGCGGAATTCGCCACGACCGCTCTTACCTTTCGGTTTGCCCACCACACAAGTCGGCGCTCCAGCGGTCGGTCTGGCAGGAAATCGCGAACGTGCCAAACCAGGCGCGTCCAAGAACCAAAGCAGGCAATGGCGCTCAAGAGGTGTGTCTTGTTCCCGTTGCTGTGAACGATTGCCACGCGTCGGGTGCGCGCCAAGCGACGAATTCGCCACGCCGTGGGGATCCCTTGGGCGATCCCCATCGCCATCCGGGCAGGTCCCGTTCGCCTTCCCCTCACGCTCGACCGAACGAAAGCCGCGGGGGCATGCAACAGATCCACGGCGATTCCCCGCGCTGACGCTGCGCGCACCAGCGGCCCATCCCCAAGACAGGCGATCCGCACGGCGAAACGGCCAGGATCAAGGTTGGCTACCAAGTCCAAGAGGCTATACTCAGCCCCTCCCAATTGAGCGGTTGGATTCAGGTAGAGAACAGGGATGGATTTCACGTCCCAGCCGGACCGCGTGATGTTGTCACAGATGACTTGATGATCCCGTCGAAGCGAGCGACGTAATTCCCCCACGAGAGTTCTTCCTGGGCACGCCGTCGGCCCTCGGCGCCCAGTCGAGCCGCCAGGGAAGAGTCGGTGAGCAACCGGAGAACGGCGTCCGTGATGTCCGCCGCGTCCAGGGGATTCACAAGCAAACCTGTTGCTCCATCAAGGACCGCATCGGGAATGCCGCCTGACCGGCCGCCGATCACTGGCTTGCCATGGAGGTTCGCCTCAATGAAGACAATGCCGTACCCTTCAGAGCCTCCGCCCACGGCGGACTCGCGGCTTGCCAAGATGAAGACATCACAGCGGCGATACCAGGCCTCCAGCTCGGACTCGGAGACCTCTCCGGCAAATATTACGGCATCCCGTACACCTATCGAGGCTGCGATCCTCTCCAGGTATGGTCTCAGCCAGCCATCGCCGACGATGATATAGCAAGCATCAGGCACCTTGGCGCGAATGAGCGGCAACGCGCGGATCACCATATCGTGCCCTTTGTAACGCTCAGCCAACCGTGAAACCGACAGGAGGACCCGACCGCGACCGTTGAGGGGCAAGTCGGCCCGCGACATCCCACGCTCAACACTGCCGTTCGCTACTGGGCCGGGACGGATCACTGTCACCTGCTTATCCGGAACATCAAGCGCCATTACAGCCTGCCGGCTGAACTCGCTGATGGTAATGACATGTCTGGCCCCGCGGAGAGCCATGCCCGCCACCCGGCGCATCCCGGGGGCCCGAACCTCATATGCGTAAGCCATGGCGATATAGGGGATACGGAACAACCACCTGGCGAGACGGCAGGGGGGTCCAAGAAGCACGTGACCACAGATGATGAGCTTTGGGCGGTGGCGGATGATGTCGGCCAAGGCCCGGAGCCCGAGCAGGCTCAGGTCGAGGCTCCGGATCCCGAACACCGGCGTGCGGATCACCCGATATGGCCGGGCCCGATCCCATTCCCAATCACGGGGTTGATGATAGGTCAGTACGCGGAGTTCATAATCCGGGGCGAGACCATCAGCCACTCGCGACAGGAGGTGCTGCACCCCACCGCGTGCTGGGGGAAAGTCAATGGTGAGCAGCAGGAGCCGCATCAACGAACTGCCTTGTCCAAAGCTCCAGCCAGAAAAGAGTCCAGAGCGCCCGGCTACGGTCCCGCCTTCCCTTTGCCTGCTCCGCGAGCAACTCGGCCACTACGCTAGATCTGAAGATCCCCCGCTGCATGGCTCTTGAGGCGGTCAGCGTATCCCAAAGGAGCTCGCGGAGTGGACCAGCGAACCAGGTTCGGAGTGGCACCTGAAAAGCCTGTTTCGGCCGCTGGAGCGTTCGAGCAGGCAGAATCCCCTTCATCGCTTGGCGGAGAAGGCGCTTCGTTCCGAAGTTCCGGATCTTCACCTGCTGCGGCAGGCCGGCGACGAACTCAACCACGCGATGATCGAGCAGTGGCACGCGGGCCTCTACCGATACCGCCATGCTCATCCGGTCCGTCTTTGTCAGGATGTTGTCGGGAAGCCAGGTCTTGAAGTCCACGTACATCAGGCCGGGGATGGCATCTTCCATCCCGATGCGGGCCATCAATTCTCGGACGAGAGGCGCGGCGCCGTTACTCCCCTGGCCATCGCCCTGGGTCGTGGTGAGGAGGCGGCTCTTCAGCGGTTCGTCCATGTTCCCCACCCACTCAAGGTGACGATCTTCCAGGGGGGCGGAGCCGAGCAGCGTGCTCAGACGGCTGAGTAAACGACCTTCAGAAGTCAACAGACCCAGCGCTCCACGAGCGGTCGCCAGCAACCATCCCGGACTGATTCGCCGGAGGCCTTCGCCGAAATCGAGCCATCTGTAACGAGGGTATCCCCCCAGGAGCTCGTCTCCCCCCTCTCCACTCAAGAGCACCTTGACTGATTCTGACGCGAGCTGGCAAATGAAGTACGTCGGCACCGCCGCCGGATCCGCGACGGGCTCATCCATATACCACACGATTCGAGGAATGGCCTCGGCGATGGATGGGCCCGTCACGATCTCATGATGATCGGTGTCGAAGTGCCGCGCCACGAGCCGCGCCTCCTCGATCTCGTTGATCCCCTCTCCGGTCTGAAATCCGACGGTAAAGGTCGTTGGCCGTTCCCCGATTTGAGTCAACTCCGCCACCACGGTGCTCGAGTCAATTCCCCCGGAGAGCAACACCCCGATCGGGACGTCGCTGATGCGATGAATATCCACCGTTTCCTGAAGGAGGGCCTGGAACTCCTCGGCGGCGGTTTCTTCAGTCGCCTTGCGATCGCCCTCAACCATCACCACGTCCCAATACTGCCGCACGGCGGTTTGCCCGTCCTGCCACACCAGCAGGTGTCCGGGAGGCAATTTGTAGATGCCGCGCAACATCGTCCTTGGCCCGGGAACGTATTGGAGCGTGAGGTACACGCCCAGCGCCCCATGGTCAGCCTCTCGAGGGACCCCGGGGATGGCGAGGATGGACTTGATCTCCGAACCAAAGATCAGGCGGCCACCACTCTCGGTGTAATAGAGCGGCTTAATTCCCAAACGGTCGCGGGTCAGTACGAGGCGGCGTCTCTGCACATCCCATATCGCATAGGCGAACATCCCCCGGAGGAGGTGTACTCCGGCCTCTCCATACTCCTCGTACAGGTGGACGAGCACCTCAGTATCGCCGGCTGTTCTGAGCACGTGACCCTTCTTCTCAAGGAAATGGCGAAGCTCTTTGTAGTTATAGATCTCACCATTGAAAACCGTAACGATCGTCCTGTTCTCGTTCCAAATCGGTTGATTGCTTCCAGGCAAATCAATGATGGCCAGCCGCCTGACTCCCAGCGAGACTCCGTCACCAACGAAATACCCCTCGCCATCCGGCCCACGATGGATGATGGTCCCGGCCATGCGGCGGACGAGTTTCTCGTCCGACACTCCTGCTACGCCGACGATGCCGCACACGTCAGGTACACCTCACACCTGCCACTGAAGTCAGGTATTGGTCGAGCGCGACGGGATCCAGACTTCGCGGAACACCGGGATGGCAGAGGATTGCCTTGAAGGTAAGCCAGACAGACCGATCCTCGTTGGCCATCGGCTGGTGCCCGGCAGGAGAGAGATCGATGATCGAAAGCCGGCGGTTCCCCAGGTGGAGGCTGATCCCCTGGCGACCGGACAGTGGCGCGACGTGCGTCCCGCCGTCGTCCGGCCCGCGGTGGGTCAGGATGGTCGTCATCTGATCCAACAGGTCTGGATTCTCCCGGTCAATAAAACCGCAGATTCCGCACATGGCCCGGAAGTCCTCGGCCGTCTACTTGGGCTGCACCATAGCGGCCCCGTGAGTTATCAGCACGGTCACGACCAGGAAAACGACGAGGAGTTGCACCGTCGAAGCGACGACCAAGACGACATCCCGTTCGATCGCCCCGAGAAACGCGGTGAACAAAAAGGCCAACACCATTGTGGCTGGTATGGGTGGCAGTCGATCCTTCCATCCCTCGAGCGCTCCAATCACCAGACCCCAGAACATCGCACCCATCACCACCGCCAGGTACCCTCCAGAAGAATAGAGGTCGCCAGCCATCGAGGGAGCGATCTTTGTCCCAAGCCGCTCTTCCGGAAGACCGTAGCCCCAGATCTTTATGGAGAATTCCGCGGAGCGCTCCCATAGAGGCTTTTCCGGATAGATCGCGCGCGGGATCAGTTGGATCAAGATGTCAAAGAGAAAGTTTCGCCCCTCGAATGGGTACACCTGAGGTACGTATGCCAGCGTTAGCGTCAGGGAGTCGAAGCCATGAAACCGCCGTACGATATCGACCCAGGGCGCCTTCTCGGCGCCCGTTTCCCACATCTCCGGATCAAGGTTCTCCGTGGCCTCCGTTACTGTCATTTGCTCCCATAGAATCTTTCGGTAGGAAGACATTCCGGCCGTGCTCAGCAGCAAAATGACCGTCGCGAACACGAACACTCGGCCGAGGCTTATCCGCCTCCCCGCGCTGATGGCGGCAACGAGCGGCACGAGCAGGAACTGAAGCATCCGTTCCCTGTATGGCAGCACAGCCACCATCACAAAACCCGGCAGCATGTAAAACCACCGTCGCGCACCCCACCTGGAGCGATCCTCGCCCGGTCGGTGCCACGCACCCCACGCTATGGATGCCGGAATCGGCCAAAGCGCACCGATTAATCCCAGCGGCGTGAGCAACCACCTCGGGACGGGCACCTCGACATGCTGTGCCCCGAAGAAGAACAGCGAAAGCCCAGCAATCACCGCGACGGTGTCGCCGGCCCTTGGGTCCCACGTCGCGTCCAGCCGCGAGACCGGGGCCAGCAAGCCGGGGCCCCGCCCCCGGACTCCGATGGCGTACCCCGCGCAAAGGAAAACCCAATACAGCCCGGCGACCGCAAGGGCTGAATTGATGGTAGACGGCTCTATGGACCACATCGGAACGTGGGTCCTTTGGTAAGTCTCGGAATCCCACGAGAGGAACGCGAACCGGAGCAGGAAATGCAGCCCGAAGGTGACCCAAGTAAAACCGATGAAGGATGTGATGATCCCCTCCCATCCCCGCCGTCCCGATCGGAAGCAGAGACGCACGGAGCAAAGCCAAAGGGACAGGAGGCATAAGGCGAAAGGCAGCGTGTAGATGTCGTACTGCAGATCGTATGGCTGACTCAAGATGACGAATTCTCCCGCGACTTGCCCTCAGGTTAAGGTGGAAAAAATCCGCTCCCACCTCGGCATCAATGCTGGATAGGCAAAGGCCGCGCTCCGCCCTCGAATCTCGAGCCCGCGTTTTCTGACTTGCGCCCGGTTGGGAAGGTCGTCGATCCGTGTTGCGAGACGATCGAAATACCCATCATCCCAGGCGCCATGGTACTCGACGAGCATGTCCTCGGGGAGCACAGCCGCCGCGGTGCCTACGCGGCTGGCCAGAATGAACTTCCCCGCCGCCAGGTACTGGACGAGCTTTCCCGTCGTCCGGCTCTGCCCTACGGCGTCGTTCGTCTGGGTCGAGAGCGCAACGTCCAGACCTCCAAGCTGCTCCCAGAGCGCTTCTCCTTCCAGCGGTTCAACGAACCGGAGCCGGTCGCCCGCGCCAAGGTTATCGGTGAGGCGTTCCAGATGGGGGATGCCGTTTCCCCTGGCAATCACGACGCCCAGAAGGTCGGGACGGCCAGCCCGGGCAATGGCTTCAACCACGTCCCGGCCGTAGCACCATTGCAATCGCTTGTTCCACGACGCCGAACCCAGGAGCCCTACCACGAGGGTGTGGTCGGTCGCCCCCCACGTCTTCCGAAAAGCTATCCCGTCGCGTGGTCCTGCGAGAGCGGGATCGAACCCATCGGGTATGACCACAGCTTTTCGTCCTACCGTCTCGCGCACCAGATCGCAGAGGCCCTTCGCGCGAACGACGATCGTGTCCGCCAGAAGATAGCCGACTCGTTCGACGAGGGTGGCAGCGAGAAATCCCGGAAAACCCCCGCGACCCGTACTGCGCGCCAGCACCCCCGTGGCGTCACCCGTATCCACGACCACTCGGGCCCGGAACACAACACGCGCCACGAGCACCGCGATTAGCGTGGCTATGGCGTTATCGACTGCATAAAGCAACTCAGGTTTGGTTCGGAACACGCCAGCGATGAAACTGCTGAGAGCCCGCAAGCGTCCGCCCTCCCGGTAGAGGATCTCGGCGCCGGCTGCGGCCTTGGCCACCCATCGGGCCCGCTCTCCGATACCACTCCTCCCGGAGGCGTTGACGACGACCAGTGTCCGGCGGGGACGCCCGGTGCTCGCCTCCGCCCGGGCCGGCCGGCCGTTAGCGGCCAGCGGACGGGCAGGAGCAGAGGACGGTGAAGTGCCTGTAGAGGAACAATCCGTGGGTTGCCTGGTCACGACCATCTACCTCGCCGGGCTCTCCGGCTTCGCCGCGACGGCGAACAGCGCGTCCCCGGTAAAGCAAAGCCGGGGAACGAGCTTCCACAGGCGTGTCCGTCCGATGTGGTATCCGACGTTATGCCGCATCAGCATCCGAGGAACCAGTCCCGCATCCCGCAGCAGACGGTGTGCTACGCTTAGTTGAAAATTGACGAAGCGGCTCCCGTGTGGTGAAGTGGCTGAAGCCACTCAACCGACAACCCCACACCGAAAGGAGCCGCTCCATGAAGAGAGTATTCCGCATCC
>Ga0315274_10002653_pt1 | contig 26864 bp, 24 predicted proteins | sample YL17G02_20_MG_FD_203700 | JGI IMG/M metagenome (GOLD analysis project Ga0315274, IMG submission 203700) | Sediment microbial communities from Yellowstone Lake, YNP, Wyoming, USA - YL17G02_20 | ecosystem: Environmental > Aquatic > Freshwater > Lake > Sediment | place: USA: Wyoming | collected...
ACGGAATGCGCACTAAGGAAATCGCTGATTTGAGGGGCGTATCCGAGGCCACTATCAACCGTCACCGGGAAAAAATCCGACGCAAACTCAAGATCACTAACCAGGATGTTAATCTCGCGACTTTCCTGCAATCGAGCATGTGGGAGGGGAAATAGAGACGGATATTCTATAGCAATGTAGGACCGCCAATATGTTTAATGCAAATCGAATAACCGAGTGAAATCTGGCGTTCCATAGAGAGAGGGCTCCGAGCATCGGAGCCCTCTCTCTTTTATCTCTTCGAAGGGGAAGCTTAACTTACCACTTTTCTTGCTGCAACCGGGCGATGAGCCACTTCTTCAGCCGCTCGTCCAGCTTGCCTACCCAGGATTCTATCTTTCGGATATCGCCGCTGGCGATAGCTGCCCTCTCATCAGGAGTCAAGTCGTATTCCTTCAAAGCCTCGGCAGGGTTTTCCGCCAGCCTGGCGAAGAAGGCGTTATCCTGAGAGGCCCTATCCAGCACCGCCAGCACTGCTTTGACTGCGGAGACCTTGAACTCAGGAATCTTCGCCGATGGGTCCGATGCAGTGTTGGTCACAATGTTTACCGGCAACTCGCTCCAATGGAAGGCCATGAAGGCGAGTCCAGGCGCAGTTTCATCTGTTATGCGAACCGGCGCTTCTATTTTACCCCGCTCGGATGCTATGGCGACTATATCGCCATCCACAATGCCGAGCTTCAGCGCATCGTCGGGATGGATGTCAACCGTGCCGCTGGGGCTCAATTTATTCAACACATCAGACCGACGGGTCATGCTGCCAGTATGGTAGTGCTCCAATATCCTTCCTGTGGTAAGGATAAGCGGGAACCCTGGGGAGACTGATTCCGCCGGAGCCTTGTATTCCACGGCATGGAATTTGCCCAGCCCGCGAATGAATTTGTTCTGATGCAGGATGGGGGTCCCGGGATGGCTCTTATCCGTGCAGGGCCATTGCAATCCATAACCGTTCAGTCGGTCATAATGAATACCACCGTATATTGAAGTCAGCGAGGCAATTTCCTCCATTATCTGCTCGGGGGTATTGTAGCCGAAGCGATGCCCCATCTTTTCGGCCAGCAAGGTGATAATCTCCCAATCTGGCTTAGCCTCTCCGGGCGGCTCGACGGCCTTTCTCACCCTTTGTACCCGCCTCTCGGTATTGGTGAAGGTACCATCTTTCTCAGCAAAAGCGGCTGCAGGGAGAATGACATCGGCGATGACGGCTGTCTCGGTGGGGAATATGTCCTGTACTACCAGGAATTCCAGGTTGGTCAGGCTTTGGCGAGTGTGTCTCATATCAGGGTCGGTGATGATTGGGTTTTCTCCCATGATGTACATCGCCTTAACCCCACCCTCCGGCTTGGTGCTCATCATCTCCCCCATAGTGAGCCCGGGTTTTGCCGGTAGAGCGTTTACACTCCACGCAGCCTCAGCCGCCTTCCGTTTCTCCTGGTCGGTTATCGCCTGATAGCCTGTGAGGACATTAGGCAGGGCTCCCATATCGCAGGCCCCCTGTACGTTGTTTTGGCCTCTTAACGGGCTCAAGCCGGTGCCCTCCCGACCAATGTTGCCAGTCAGCATCAGCAGGTTGGCCAGGGTTTTAACGTTATCGGTGCCCGTGGTATGCTGGGTTATACCCATGCCGTATAGAACGGCGGCCTTATCAATGCCGGCGAACAGGCGAGCAGCCTTTATTATGTCAGCCTTGGGAACGCCGGTTATCTTCTCAGCCATCTCCGGCGTGTATTTCTTGACAGTTTCAGCCAGCTGCTCGAAACCTTCAGTGCGTTCCTGGATGAACTTCTTGTTATGCAGGTTCTCCTCGATAATGACGTGCATTATGGCATTGACCAGAGCCACGTCTGTTCCGGGTCTATGCCGTAAGTGTACTGCTGCCATTTTGGCAAGCTCGGTGGTGCGGGGATCAACCACTATAAGTTTGGTGCCCTTGAATTTCACCCCCTGACGAACGAGCCGCCCGATAATAGGATGACACTCTGTAGTATTGGAACCTATCACGAAGAGGAGGTCAGCCTTGGCGACGTCAGCGATTGAATTGGACATCGCTCCGCTTCCGAATGCTTGGGCCAGACCGGCCACTGTGGGGGAGTGTCAGAGACGGGCACAGTGGTCTATATTGTTGGTTCCGATAACCGCCCGGGTGAATTTTTGCAGGAGGTAATTTTCCTCGTTGGTGCACTTTGCCGAGCTTAACACCCCGATGCTATCCGCCCCGTATTTCTCTGTTATCTGGGCGAGTCTCTTGGCGACCAGGTCAAGCGCCTCATCCCAGGTAGCTTCGCGGAATATCTCCCTGAAGTTGCCGTTAACTTGTATATCTTTGCCTTTGCCCTCTTTCCTGATCAAGGGCTTGGTCAGCCTGCTTGCATGGTGGACGAAGTCGAAACCGAAGCGCCCCTTGACACAGAGGCCGCCCTTGTTGACGGGGCTCTCCTTATCGCCCTGCACCTCGACGATTTCATTGCCGCGCATGCCCAGGTATATTGAGCAACCGACGCCGCAATAAGGGCAGATAGTTTTGACCTGGCGCGTCGCCTGCTTGGTGCGTTTGGGAAGCAGGGCTCCGGTGGGGCAGCGGGATATGCACTCGCCGCAGGATTCGCAAATTGAATCATGGATTGGCTTATCGCCGAATGTACTCACCTTGGCTGCATAGCCGCGGTATGCTAGGTCAATAGCGCCGAGGCCTGCTATTTCCTGGCAGGCGCGCACACATTTGCCGCAGAGTATGCATTTGTTGTGGTCGCGGTCAAAAGCGGGGTGGCTCTTATCTATAGGGAGCACTCTTGTACCCTTGCGCAGTCGGTCAAAGTGCTCCTGCTCAATGCCCAGATACCTCGCCACCTTCTGCAGCTCACACTGCTGGTTCTTGGCGCAGGTAAGGCAGTCGCCAACATGGTTAGCCATGATCAATTCAATGGCCATGCGGCGTGCCTGATTTACCTTGGGCGTCTCAGTGTGCACTACCATCTTGTCCGCTGCCGGGGTGGTGCAGGAGCTGACTATGCCGCGCATTCCGTCAATCTCGACTACACAAAGTCGGCAAGCACCGTAGGGTTTCAGGTCAGGGTCATAGCAAAGAGTAGGAACATATATGCCAGCACCCAGCGCTGCCTCCAGCACTGTAACCCCTTTGGGCGCTTCGACCTTCTTGCCGTCAATGGTCAAGGCAATCATCGCCACTTTCTTCTCTTCCGCGGTAGTTGGGGCAGTCGTAGTCATCTCATTCCTCCATTTACTTAAGCCTTACCGCCCACGGGAACAGGCTCTGTCAAGGTCTTCACAGTTACTCCGGAGGATATTGCTACTGCGCTGAACTTGGCAGGACAAACATCCAGGCAGGTTCCGCATTTCACGCATTTAGCCTGGTCTATGACATGAACCATCCTCTTGCCGCCCTTGATTGCTTCGGATGCGCAGGCTCTGGCGCAGATACCGCAGCCCTGGCACTTCTCGGGGATAATGGAGTAGGATACAAGCGCCCTGCAGGCCAGAGCCGGACAGCGTTTCTCATTTATATGGGCTTCATACTCATCCCTGAAGTAGCGAATAGTGGTCAGTACTGGGTTGGGAGCTGTCCCTCCCAAGGCGCAGAGCGAGCCGTTCTTTACCGCATCGCCTATTTCCTGAAGCAGTTCGATATCTCCCGTTCTGCCTTTTCCGTTTGTTATTTCTTCCAGTATGTCCAGCATTTGTTTTGTTCCCAGTCGACACATTATGCATTTGCCGCAGGACTCGGATTGAGTGAAGTTAAGGAAGTATCTCGCTACGTCAACCATGCAGGTAGTCTCGTCCATCACCACCATTCCGCCGGAACCCACTATGGAGCCAGCGGCCGCCAAAGACTCGTAGTCAACAGGGGAATCGAGGAAGCTGGTGGGCAGGCAGCCACCTGATGGCCCGCCGGTCTGCGTTGCTTTGTATTTCTTCCCTCCCAGGATTCCGCCACCTATTCCGTAGATAATCTCACGTAAGCTGATGCCCATCGGCACCTCGATGAGCCCCGTGCGCACTACCTTCCCTACCAGTGAAAAGGTCTTGGTGCCCTTGCTTTTCTCGGTGCCGTAGCTGGCGAACCAGCTTGCACTCTTCTGAAGTATGGCGGAGACATTGGCCCAGGTTTCCACGTTGTTGATATTGGTGGGTTTGCCCCACAAACCGGATTGGGCGGGGAAAGGGGGGCGGGAGCGGGGCATGCCACGGTTGCCTTCGATAGAGGCCATCAGGGCTGTCTCCTCACCGCAGACGAAAGCTCCAGCGCCCTCTTTTATCTTGATATGAAAGTTGAAGCCGGAGCCCAGGATATTATCGCCAAGTAACCCGCATTCCTCCATCTGTTTCAGCGCAACTATGAGCCGCTTAATTGCCAGCGGATATTCTGCGCGGATATAAACGTAACCTTCCGATGCACCTATGGCATAAGCGCCGATGAGCATTCCCTCGAGGACAGCGTGGGGGTCGCCCTCCATCACTGCTCTGTCCATGAAAGCCCCGGGGTCTCCTTCATCGGCGTTGCACACTATATACTTAATTGTACCAGGCGAATCGTGGCAGAATTGCCATTTGGTTCCTGTGGGGAATCCTGCTCCGCCTCGACCACGCAATCCCGATTTCTTCATCTCATCGATTACCTCTTGGGGCTTCATTTTCAGCGCCTTAATAAAGCCCTCGTAACCGTTGTTAGCGATATAGTGATGTATGTTTGCTGGGTCTATATTTCCACAGTTGCGCAAAACGATACGAATCTGTGGCTTCAGTACAGGGAGTTCGAACAGCTTGGGGATTCCCTCCAGGGCACCCTCGCCACGAGTGCCCATGGCGAGGTCGGGGCGAGGGTTGTCTCCAGCCAGCCAGTCCCTGACAATCTCAGCCACAAGTTCAGGAGTAAGGTTGCCGTAGAAGACGCTGGGCTTGCCAGGCTTTATTACCTCTATCAGAGGTTCGGCGTAGCAGAGCCCGATGCAGCCTACCTGCATAATATCAGCCTTAATACTGTTTTTCTCCAGTTCTTTGCCAAGAGCCTGGAGTATATCTTCTGCACCTGCTGCCATGCCGCAGGTGGCAGTGCCGATCAAGATGCGAGGCCTTGGGCTATTCTGCATTGCCTTCCATTCGGAAGCCGCTTGTCTTTTTATCTCTTCCAAACTCATTGTGCCCCCTATCTGTGTGCTGATGCCAGACTTAAAGCGTTAGCCTTTCTTATCTATTAACTTCTTCGCTGCGTCTGGCGTCATTCTCCCATGCACCTTATCGTTGACCACCACAACCGGCGCTAAGGCACAGGAACCGAAGCAGGCTACAGTTTCCAGAGTATAGTCCAGGTCTGGCGTAGTGCCTCCGTCTTTGATGCCTAACTTGTTCTCCATCTCACTGATTATCCGGGGCGCTCCACGCACGTAGCAACCTGTGCCCCGACATACCTTTACTATATTTCGGCCGGTTGGCACGAGCTTGAATTGAGCATAAAATGTTCCTATGCCGAAGACTGTGCTCGGCGGCACATGAACGAAGTCCGCGATACGCTTCATCGCCTGCTCAGGCAGATAGCCGAATCGCTGCTGAACTTGCTGCAGCATGGGGATTAATTCGCCCTTTTCGCCTTTGAAGTGCGCCAGGATTTCAGTGATCTGGCTGTCAATGGTCTTATCAGGCCCTTGCGTAACTGCAGGCGCACCTTCGGTCGCTTGAGCAACTTTCATTTTCGCACCTCTTGGTGTATCTTCATATAAGTGCCGTTTGGGTTTGAGCGCCAATAAGCATTAGGCAAAGGCTACCATTTCTCTTGGCTGAGCCGACTCCACAGCCAGGTCGCTAGACGCTTGTCTAGCTTGCCTACCCAGCTCTCTATCTTCTTGATATCCCCGCTAGCTAGCGCTGCCCTTTCCTCCCAACTCAGGACATAATACTCAGAAAGGGCCTTTTCGGGGTTGTCGGCTAACTGAGCCAGGAAGTTGCTGTCGTCAGCAGCTCGGCCCAGTATCTCGAAGATAGCCTCTTTGCCGCTCTGTGCTGCTCTGGCTTCTCCCTTGGGCAATTTGCCCAGTGCTTCCATTCCCCTCTCCTTTTTTGAGCCTAATATTGTAGCCATGATATCGCCCCCTTTTCTTCCTCTACATAAAGTATATCGACTTTAAGCTTCGCTTACATTGGACTTAGGTGCAATCCTCGGCATGTACAAAGGTACAATACTATGCCTGTATCTAAGAACAATAGCTCGTGGACTTTAGTGATATTTTCGGTGTCGAATTTTTGATGGCCGAGTGTCCCTTCAGATTTGGTTTACATTTGCTAAGTACATTCCGATGCTTTAGAATTGACTGGGGCTCAAACTGCCAAAGGGTGCTTAATATCAGATGAAGCAAAAGACTAGAGTTATCATCGCCGATGACCACGCTTTACTGCGGGAGTCGATGAAGGATCTCCTGGATCGGCAAGAGGATATAGAGGTGGTCGGTGAAGCCTGCGACGGGGAGGAGGCCATAAAGTTAAGCTCTGAGCTAAAGCCGGATATCGCAGTAATGGATATCGTGATGCCCCGGCTGAACGGTATTGAAGCAAGCAAAGTGATAAAGAAGATCAGCCCGGGCACTGCTATTATAATCCTGACTGCCTACGATGATCCTCAATACGTAATGGGCCTGCTTGAAGCCGGGGCTGCAGGCTATCTGTTGAAGAGCGCTCGCGGCCGTGATGTGGTGGCTGCGATCCGTGCTGTGAGGGCAGGTGAGTCTGTTCTTCATCCATCGATAATAGCTATGCTTCTTAAGCGTGCGATGGGAATGGCGGCTGAGGAGAACAAACCTAGAGGGAAAGAGACCCTCACCGACCGGGAAACTGAGGTGCTGAAGCTGGCAGCAACGGGAATGAGTAATAAGGAAATAGCGGAGAAGCTCTCTGTAACCGTTCGCACGGTTAAGGCGCATATATCCAATGTATTTGCCAAGATGGATGTCGCTTCACGCACCGAAGCCATACTGAAGGCTGTGCGAGAAGGGTGGCTTGAGCTTGATAAAGCCCCTACTAGCATTAGCCATGATTAGGCCTATTGATAGCTTGGTGCGCTTGATTGAAACCTCATGCACAGGTTGGTTCTGATATGTCCCGTAGCAGAAGACTTATTACCCTGAGCACGCTTTCTGGCCTGCTGGCGCAGGCCGAAGGGATAGGAGATATCCTTCCTACGGCCATCGAGATAGTTGCTGACGTCATGGAAATCGAGGTGGTTCTGATATATACGTTTGATTCTAGGAGAAAGGAACTGGAGTTATCGGCGTATCGGGGTGTACCTGTGGAGTTCGCTCGGGGAGTTGACAAGATGAAGCTCGGCGAGGGCTTCAACGGACGGGTTGCCAAGACCGGTGAACCGATGATGGTGAGCGATGCTGCCGAGGACCCTCGCTTGTCGAGGGAAGCGGTTCGGCGTGAGAAGATCAAGGCCCAGCTTGTCGTGCCTATGAAATCGAGGGGGCAGGTCGTCGGCACAATCTGTGTAGCTACACGTCATAAGCGGGAATTTCGTACTGAGGAAATGGAACTGCTGACAGCTATCGGCAATCAAATCGGCATTGCCATAGATAAGGCTAGTCTCTACCAGGAACAGGCATTGCTGACGGAGCTATTGCAGCTATCCGCGACAAAATATCGGGAGCTGTTCCAAGATGCCAGCGATGCTATATTGATTCAGGATATGGAAGGGAATGTCACCGAGGCAAACAAGGCTTGTGAGAAACTGCTGGGCTATCCCGTGGAAGAGTTGGTGGGCAAGAAGGTTACCGATTTTCTTCGTGGGTACTCGCTGACCCTGGCTCGCGGGATTCGGCGGAAGCTGCTTAGTGGAGAAAAGCTAGAGCAGCGGTATGAACAGCATTTGGTGAGAAGAGATGGCAGCGAGGCTATTATAGAGTTGGCCACCAGGATGATCACTGACGATGGTAAGCCTATTGGATTCGAGAATATCGGCCGCGATGTGACCGAGGAACGCAAGATGCAGGAAAATCTTCGTTTCTATCTGAAAGAGGTTTTGCAGGCCCAGGAGGAGGAGCGCAAACGCATTTCTCGCGAGCTTCATGACGATGCCGGTCAATCCTTATTGCTGCTGATACACCGGCTGGATGCGCTGGCTTCCGACCCTGAGAGCAAACTGTCTAAGCAATCCAAGGAGAAGATCACCCGGTTGCACGGCTTAGCTGTGAAGATTCTCGATGGCCTGAGGCACTACGCCCAGGAGTTGCGGCCAGCCATCCTGGACCACATGGGTTTGGTAGCAGCGCTGGGATGGATGGCTGAGAATCTGGACCGGGAACGAAGGACGAAAGTCGTCGTCGAGGTACGCGGGACGGAATGCGAACTATCGCCCGAGGCCAAACTGGTGCTTTTCCGCATCGCTCAGGAAGCGTTGAACAATGTGAAGAAGCATTCTGGGGCAACTAAGGCTGTGGTCAAATTGGAGTATATGCCAAAGAAAATAATACTGACGATCATTGATAATGGCAAGGGGTTTGAGCTGCCGGAAAGGTTGAGCGACCTTGCCAGCCTCGGTAAGCTGGGCCTCACTGGCATGGAGGAACGGGCCAGCCTTCTTGGCGGTACGCTGCGGGTTCAGTCTAAGCCAGGAGGGGGGACGACAGTAACTGCTGAATTGCCGCTAAGTGCTACGTGAGTGCGTAGCAAATTCAAGACTCAAGCTGTGGTCTCGGGGTATCCTGCAAATCAAGAAATCCCCCTAGATTGTGGGATTTAGGGGTTGAAAAGTTGTTCTAAACACCCTCAATTATAGATATGTCAATACCAGATTGTTTATCACAGCGACCATAGCCACCACTGCATACGGCACGAGCAAGAACACGAAGGCTGCCCGCCCGAAACCTCTGAAGCCAGACCTGAAGAGAATAAACCGCAAAGTTATGGCGGCGAGCGATATAGCGAAGACAGCGGCCAGGTCAGCCAGGAAAAGCCCCGCAAATCCACCCTTATCCAGCGCCCACCTGGCGAGTGAGCCAGCTTCGTTGAGATAACTTTTTCCGCTTAATCCTAGGATGACATAGGTGCTCGCATAGTCCAGAAGGGCCACAAAGGCCACTAATGCCAGCAGCCAGGGCTCTTGCCATCGCCACATAAATCGAGATGCTGCTTCCACATACCGCTCGGCACGGCGGTCTCTCTCTTTCGCTTTCCTTAGCCTGTCCTTCATAAACTGGAGCACTGCGTTCAAGGAGTCTCCTTCTTCCAACTCTATCTTACCTCTCCAGCTTCAGTCCCGCAAATTAAGAGTATAATACATCACCCTCAGCGCTTGTATCCTACTTTTGTACTGTGTGCCCCCTTACTCGAATACTGTAGAAGCGTAGGGTCAGCGTCCTTCACACTGGGGGATTACTGCAAATTTGACTTGGATGGCTGGGTTTGTGTAGTATATTACTCACAGAATTCTTGGAACCTCGCCTTAGTCATTGTGGAAAGGTGGCTGTCATGGTATTGCCACTTGAGGGGCTCTGGTTTGCTATCCTGATATTGTTTTTGGCTGTCTTCTGCACAGCTCCCCTGATGAGTGCGCGTGTTTTCTTGGTGCTCATCCTGGTCATCATTGTTGTAGGATTAGCGCTTACCATAGTCTCGATGGTCTTTAAAAGAAGAAGAGCACCACAGGACGCGAGTGACAAGGCCATGCTACTTGAATATTTAAAGACCCATGGACTTGGAGGAAACCTACTTCAATTAGCTGAGAGTTTAGGCTTTAGCGAAGATAGGACGCTTAAATTATTACTGTTACTGGAGGAGGAGGGAGCTATTCCACCAGGAAGTTCGAAGGTATTCACAGCCAGGCCGCCAAATACTGCTAGAGTTCAGCCCTAGTTAGGTACCAGAGCCTCTTATTAACTAAACCTCACACCGAAAGATTGAGGCAATCCACTGCGGCTGCCGCCGCGTCATCGGTAAGATGCCGCAACAGCGGCGGAATGTCTATGTGCACGCTCATTTTTTCAATCACTTGGCCATTAAGTAATTCTAATTCTATTAATCATACTAGCTTTGCGTCAAAAAGTCATAAAATGAAGGGGTAAAAAGTTAAAAAGTCGTCACATTTTATAAGGAATAGCAACTATATGATGCCCGCAATACAGGTATTCCCCCGAGTCCCGAATAAGTCAGCGCTTCTAATCTCGCATTTACCGCCTTAGGCGGATGCTAGGGACTTGGGGGTTGACGTAGACTATTTTAGCAATCTCGTTATAATTATAATAGGAACAGGGTTGTGAGAAATGGCGATATTTGCTGAAGTAGACCGAAGCAAATGCAATGGTTGCGGATTGTGTGTCACTGTCTGTGAGCCTGGTGGCCTGGTACTGGGCGAGGACCTTCTTGTCACAATTGTGGAGACAGCGGTCTGCGATTGGTGCGCTGATTGTGAGGCAGTATGCCCCACCGGGGCCATACGCTGCGCCTATGAAATAGTCTTCGAGACCTCCGAATAATAGCCTGAAGCACTACAGGGCGCTGAAGATTCGATTTCTCTGCTTTGAAAGCCTTCTGTTGAGGATAATCTAACGAGCCGCGTTGACGCCATCCTTGAATCCGATTTCAAGGTGGGAGCCGTCACAGAAAGGCTTGTTCCTGGAATGGCCGCATCGGCATAGCGTGTAATGTTCTGGGCAGGCTGGCTCGGATTTCATATCATCTTTTAATCGGATAGCGCCAACCACCTTGAGTGGGCCGTTCTGGGCAACTGTGAGAGCAGGCTCGCGTTTGAAGGCTTGGCAATGCCTGCCGCCCACTTTATAAGTCAACGCCCCTGAAGGGCATTTCTTGATAGTCTCGATAATTCTCTTCACAGTGGCGGCATCCGGGTTCTCTTCCTCAAAAACCTGAGGCAAATTGTTGACACAGGCCCCATCGCGGGAGCAGACATCGGTATTGTCCACTATGGTGATGCTCTTTCCTTTCCATTCATTTACCTTGCCCGGTACTCTATTAGGGTCTTTTTCACCGACAAAGCCGATCTCTGTATGGGAGCCATCGCAATAAGGCTTGTTTCTTGAGGCACCGCATCGGCAGAGCGCCATCACTGGTTGCACCGGAAGCTCTTGGTCTTCTGAATCCCTGAAGTGCTTGAGGTCTCTGACTATGTAGGGGCCGTTTTTAACTACTGTGATGGTTGGCTTGCGATTCCTTAAACGCTTGTTTGCTGTATTTGCCTTCTTCATGCCACCATTTTATCTCTTCTTATATTAGACCGCAATAAATGACAGGCTAACAACTTGCGTCATTCTGGTTGAGGCAACTCTGCGCAAGGCATGAGGCACTTGGGGCGGTAGCAGCTTGGGCGTGCTATCAAACATGGACTTTTGTAATGTGACTATCTACTGCCGCAAATTGACCATTAGAGTACATTAGAGTAATTGTAGTGTTGCGGAACTACAGGCAAAATAGAGTCTAACTAAGGGCATCGGTATGTCGAGATGGGCTTATTACGAATCAAGAAAGGTCTGTACCGCCCGGGACATTATGCTGCTTCGGGAGCATTACTGAATAATTCTTTCGTAAGAATGGGGAGAGTCAGTTGATATTTGGTGTTCTTCTGCCGTTCGTCGCAATAGTTCTCGTGGGTGGGCTTCTGACTTTGCTCTTGGTTAGACGTGGAATCGGAGAGGTCAAGGGTCTTTGGCAAACAACCGGTTCCAAGAATCCCCCCGCGCTATTGCGCAAGGAGTTACCGGCACCAGAACCCAAGACGCGATACAAACCATACGAGCAAAGTGCACCAGAGAAAGACCTGCTGGCGAGCACTAGTGAGGAAAACGCCACTCATGGCGTTCTCTGGAGATGGTGAAAAGATAAAATAGGCCGCCAACCTTTGACCATTGCGGGAAGCACTACAGGGCGCTGTTGGATGCCAACTTCTACTCTTCTTAGGCGCCCGGCACATGTGAGGCTGGCCTAACGCACTTCATAGAGATGGCCTTCTGTTCGCAGGCCATGAAACAGCACCCGCACCCGTAACATGCCTCGGGGTCCACTTGTGCCTTGAGCTTTTTCGAGCCGGGCAACTGTACCATAGTTATAGCGTCAAAGTTGCAGTTGTCTATGCAATCCTGGCATCCGTTACACGTTTTTTGGTCGACATTTGCCTCATAGCGGCTCTTGGCATAGTGTTGGCTGAGAGGAACATTGCCCTTTTTCAGGCTTTGGAACTCTATACAGCAATCGTTACAGCAGTTGCACATAATGGCTACTGCGGTGTCATTGACCGCAGTATGGACCAGCCCGGCGCGCGACGCCTTTTCCAGTATTTCAAGCGCTTCCTCGCAACTTAACTTTTTGCCATGCCCTGTGGCAAGGTCATATTCCGCCGTCCTGTCGAAGTTGAGGCAAACTTCTACGGGACGGTTACAGGCTTTGACCTCCAGGCGGCAGGGGCAATCTACCACGGAGATAAGCCGCTTACTCTTCAGTATCTCCCGCCAGTCTTCCCAGGGCTGGAGATTGGGGTCGTCTGCCACAGCCTCTACGGCGGGCACAATTCGCATCACTGGGGTAGACACAGCAGCGTATTCTTTGCCATACCTTCGATAGCCTTCGTTTTCATCGTACTGATACCAGAGGTGGCGGAGCTTTTCAGGTTCATGGAAATGCCTCCAGCCGGTTAGCATGGCATCATGAAGTTGCATAGGGGATTTACCGAATCTCCACTCCTTGCGGTCCTCGAAATTACGCGGGAAAGCCAGCCCCTTGTGGAATAGGTCCTCCAAATCCTGACTTACCACTTTGGCAGCTAACCCTAACTTCTCTGCCAACTGTTCTGAGGTAAGCGCTGGACCGGGAGCCACATTTAATGCTTCGAGAATCCTCGCCTGCCGTGGGGTAGCCGCATATTCAAAAATCTTAGGTAGATACTCAGAATCGGGGTGCCCTGATTTGGCTGCCAATCGTTTGTAAATCTCTTCCATAGTAGACCCTCCCATAAAAGTAATTTTACATGGTCGAAGCCTTTTATGGCAAGGTTATGTGTGGCTGTGGATCCAGGTACTGCCATTACCTGTGCGTGCAGAATGCAATTACAAAGTTGGAATTTAACGGAAAGTTAGTGAAAAATTGTCAGAAATGGTACAGTGCCTCATTAGCTCAGTTGCTTTCCATCCCAGCATGAAGCACTACAGGGCGGTGGGGTAGGCTCTATAATATCTGGCATGTATTTTATTTTGTTAATAAGCTTTTAGGGGACGACCTAGTCTCTTTGCATTTTACGCAGTCGCTCAATTTTTTGTCTCGTTGAATCTAATGTAAATTTCTTTGTAGAAAGAGTTAGCACCCGTTCAAGGTCTGATATTGCCGATGCTATTTCACCTAATCCCTCAAAAATATCTGCTCTATATGAGTAACATAGCTCATCTGCATTGTATATCTGGAGTGCCTTGTTGACAACGGCAAGTGCCTTGTCAAGATTTTCGATAGCTTCGTTTCCTTTGCCCAATTGTCGTAACACACGTGATAGTCCAATATAAGATGCTACATCTGTCGGATCTTCCTTTAACGCTTCCTGATAATCTTCCTGCGCCTGCTTGTAAAGCCACAGGATTGCCGCAGTGAATTCAGTGTCAGGCACTTCTTCATCAAGGCAAATCCCAAACTGTGTATTAACATACTTTACTGGTTTGCGTTCAATTTCGTTGATTGAGTGTATGAAGTACTGAGGAAAGATGCCATGTGCCATGAGTATTTTATCTGCCACTAATTGGAAAGCACTTGCTCGCCCTGAATATCCGATTATGTTACCAGAGTCTATTTCAATGGATTTCTCATACATTGCCAGTGCACCATTAAGCGCCTTGTCTAGGCCAGCATAGGCGTCACCATATTTGGAAGCCCCCTTTTCTTCAGATTGCCTGATTTTGTTTACCCAAGACAGGATTTCCTTGGCCTGAATTTTGCCAGAAAACTGTAAAGACCGTGATGAAAGCTCCATCAATGTAATGTCCAGTCGCTCAGAAGCTACTGAGTCATAGAATATGGCGAGTATGCCTCTAAAGTGAGTATTCTCTGGTTCCAGATTAACAATCTCTTGAAGTCTTGGTATTGCTGCTTCCAAACTAGGGGAACGCATTGCCAGTTCATCAAATTGTTTTTCTGCCTCGCTACGAAAGACCTCTCTAAAGTACCTCTTTAAACGTGACAAAACATTGTTCTTAGCAGTGGCTCTTGGATTAGCCGCTCCTTGATGAGCCCCACAATTCATACAGAAATTCTGGTGTTGAGGCATTAGATTTCGGCAATTTGTACATCTACTCATGGAGCTTCTTATCCTTGGACATCATATTTATTAACTAACTGAGACTGACTCAAAACGGCAGTAATGTTATTACACTCGATTCTTTAGTTCCAGACTAATATTTGTCTTCCCACTCTGGCATTTCAACTCCAAACTTCAGTTTTCTTGCGATATTCTACAGCGATTGGTATATTGGCGCAACCCCAACCCCATAGAAATGTACCCCCAAATTCTTCAATCTAAAACAAATGAAGTACAATGAAGAAATCTATGGTTAGAATTGACCGTAGAGGGTGTGTTGGAAAACCCCGTCACTACTCGGTTGTGGTTGGTAGGATTTCCTAAATATAGAACCTGCCTTTGCTTAGGGTTTGCTTTGTGTCCTTTTCCTTACGCAACCTTTGCATATATAACAAAGAAGGGAACCAATTAGAACAATTACAAAGACTAGGACAAGAACGACATAGGAAAATTCGTCAGTGCCAATGGCTGTTATGATAAGGCGACCTACAGTCGCAAAGAAAAGCCCTAAGAGAAACACCTGATGACCTCGGTCAGCCAAACCACTAAGCCTATTTATACATGAGGCAACCACCACGAAGAAACCAAAGGCCATGAAGATTCCGCCGAAAACCTGAAGTATCAGAGAATGTGCCTCAGTCATACCAACCGTGGAATTGGTGGTATAGAGGAATATTCCTCCTAGTAGATAGGCACTCGCTCTGGATAGTGTGTCGAATATTTGGTTTCTGTTCTGGATTGCTCTTCCTTTCAAGTTGAAGATTTGCACTACGTCACCATTCTATGCTTGCTGTTCCACCGCCTTTCCTACCTTTAATGCTGCATCGAGCGGTTGATTTGCCACATTTAGGACAATTCCTAGACCCACTGTGTACCCTGCTACCACTGACAATGAATACCTTATCACAGTGAGGACATTTGAAAGCTGCGTTGTTACCTTCCCAGTCTTCGTCTTGACCAAGATTATTCGGGTCTAGATTTCTGCTTGGCATAGGTGTTACCTCCTTTGTGTTGCTTCATAGTTGCGTATGAAATTATGACTAGATATTGACTTAGAACTTATGTGCCGCCATGCTTCGTTTAAGAGCATGAAAGGATTATAACACTGTTCTCAACAGAGATACATCAAAACTTGCAAATGTTTTCTGGAGCTAACCAAGGCTTAAGTCATATCCCATGCTCTTGTTAGGCACCGTCAAGGACAGTATGAAGCACTACGGGGTGGTGGTGGGGTGGCTTATTGTTGTACTAGCTCCTGCACGCAATGTAAGGTGAGCCACTGAAATTGGGGCCGTATTCAGCGTATCCCGGTATCAATGTCGATGTTGACCTCAATTGTGTGCCCTGGTCTTATATCTACCTTCTTAGGTACGTCTCCGCTACGGTCAATGCCAACACGGTTGATATCTACTGTGTATTCTGCAGCCTGCAATTCAACCCGATAATGCCCTGTGCAATCTATGTCTACCTGCTTCACTAATTTTGTGCCGCTCTCATCGTAAATCATTACCTTTCTGGCCTGATAGGTCTCGCATGGAACAGGGCAAGGCTCACCAGGTCGTTCGATTGGGCATATAGGGCCAATAGTCACGTTTCCTTGGAGTGTTCCAGCCTCTGAGTTACTCCCCGAACATCCAACGAATACCAGCCCTATAATTACAAATGCGAATAAGACTAAGTTTCTTAGCATAGTTCAAATGATAACACAAGAGCCAAGTTCATGATATATACCATCAACCCTGAAGCACTACAAAGCGCCTTTATCTTAAGCCCTGTGGTCAGATCCGAGGGGTTCAGGGGCTTGGGCATAGTTAAGGGGGCACCCAGATAGCATGAAGCACTACAGGGCGGTGGTGGTGATAGCTGTCATTGAGGGAGTAAGTCAAGGAGTGGCTGTAGGTGTAGGCGTTGCCGCCTGTGCTTCGCTCTTTACCTTAATTAGCAATACATCAATAGAGCCAGTTCCGTATGAATTAGTTATACCGCAGATGATATACCCACCATCTGAAGTTTGCTCAAATGATGTGCCGACATCAATACCAGAGCCCCCAAAGGTCTCCTCCCATTGTTTCTCCCCACCTGAATTTGTCTTTACCAACCAGACATCGCGGCAATTGAATGCTCCGTAGCAACCTGTCGAGCCGGCAAAGGCATAGCCTCCGTCTGATGTTTGCTTGACTGACCAGCCACAACCATCTCCTGGACTACCGAAGGTATTATCCCATTGTTCGTTTCCGCTGTTGTCGGTCTTTATCAGCCAGGCGCCCCCCCCTTCGCTCGTAGACCCCGGAATAGATTGACCTGCGATGATATATCCGCCGTCTGCCGTTTGTTGGACTGATTTACCATAGTATTCGCCTGAACCACCAAAGGTTCTATCCCACTGTTTGTTTCCTGTAGAATTCGTCTTGATTAGCCAGAGATCGTCATAGCCAGCCCCACGGGGCGCTGTGGAACCAGTGATAATATATCCCCCATCCGAAGTTTGCTGAACTGAGGTAAAAATATCACCATTTGGGCCACCAAAGGTCTTATCCCATTCTTTGTCACCGCTAGAATTTGTTTTTATCAGCCAGCCATCACTATCACCATTGACTGAAGTGCTACCACAAATAATATACCCGCCATCAGATGTTTCTTGGACTGACAAAGCTTGATCCAAGCCTGACCCTCCAAATGTCTTATCCCACTGCTTATTCCCCTGCGCATCTATCTTTATCAACCAGTAGTACCAAGCTGCTCCTGCGTTGTCAGTTGTGTAACCCGCAATGATATATCCTCCATCCGATGTTTGCTGGACTGACCTAGCATAATCCTCAGCCGATTTGTCAAAGGTCTTGTCCCACTGTTTATTTCCCTCTGCGTCTGTCTTTATCACCAAGACATCAAATAGAAGGTCCGCAGTAGACCCTGTACAACCGACAACAATGTATCCGCCATCAGATGTTTGTTGGACTGAAAAGCCGACGTCCTCATTTAAGCCGCCTAAAGTTTTATACCATTGAATTCGTGAGGTGGAGCCCTCAGAATCTACACTCAGATTCGTATGACACGCAACAGATACCACCAAGACCGCCAGTATAACCAATAATGAAAATATGACTGCAAATCTCCTCATTTTTACTGCCTCCAAACCTTTTACTGGCGACATTCTACAGCGAAATGCATACTGGCACAAGAAGCCTACTGCGAGCCACCCTGCCAGGACAGCATGAAGCACTACAGGGCGGCGGTATGGTTTGCTCTCACATGCACTTCAAAATCTGCGCGGCTTAGCTCAATTGCGACTAGTTCCAAATTTCATGGATAAGTGCCGTTAAAGCCAGAGTACCAATTGCCGTCCTCGCCTTCATAGGCACCAAATATCTCCCACTTTTCACTTGCTACCCAGCTATCGTTTAATACCCAGCAATATGTGCCAGACTTACCACTGCCTGGGTTACCATTGCATGTGAAGGAAGCTGATTCGGGCATCTGGGCGATATAAGGGTAATACTCTTCGGCTAGGGGGGATACTCGCCAGCGGTCAGTTGTTCCATCCACGCTTGTAAAAGTATTTGGCTCATTTACGAGAAGCCCCATCCAGATAGCATGAGATTTTATCTGAGCATCCGTTGCCGCAATACCACCCGAACCAAGTATTAGAGCGTTGTCAGGGTTCTTGGCATCGAATGTAGTTGTGCTGAGAGTTAGAACATGGTTTTTAGGAATTGCTATGGCTGTGGGATAGTAATGTCCAGGCTGTGTATTATTCTCGGACTTTCCCCACACGTTGTCGTCAAATGTAGTGGCATCATTCAGATTGTCATCGCCTTTGATATCTTGAAATCCTCCGTGCAAATCACAGTAGAAGGTAGCTGTCCCAAGCTGTATTTGTTTGTAATCAATATCATAAAGTTGTTGAAAATTTGGTGTTGGTTCTGGCTGCCCTCCCGGTAGTCGTGTTGAGCTACATGCGCAGATTACCATTACTAGAACTAGTAATATGAACAGCATCCAGATTGCCTTGTTCCAACGAGCCATTGGCGAACCTCCGTCTTGCCTTTTCAATGTATTACTAGATATTATTGGGATTTAACTGAGCTTAGCTTCACTCACACCTGAGTCTACGCTGCCTGGCGGATAGACTCCAGGTCGAGGTGTTGCTCCAGAAGCTGCGCTAGTCTCTCCACCTTCTTCTCGTGGGAGAACTTTGCCTTATCGAGAATACTCTCCACAGCCTCCATGGTGCGCACGGTGTCATCTTTTACCGTAACTACTGGCACCTTAATCGCCTTGGCTCGGCTAAGGATATTGGGCAGGGGATTGATGTTGTTGGTGAGGACAAGGCAGCTCGTTGAGGTCTGCAGAGCCGCCAACTGGATGTCCGGGCGGTCGCCGCGGGTGACGACAGCCTTGTTCTGCTTTAGGCTCAGGTACGAAACCGCAGGGTCGGGCGACATCGCCCCTACCATGATGCTCTCTACCAGTTCCTCGGAACGCTCAGGTGAGTTGAGGATGCTGCCCCTCAGGTACTCCACAAGCTCGCCCACGCTTACGGTGAGCAGCGCGCGGTCCTCGGGCAGCACCCCCAGGATTTTGATTCCGCTCCGCTCTATGAGGCCTGTCAGGTTGGCTTTCACCGACTCCATCCTGCGCTGCGGCACAGCGTTGATAACCACGCCCAGCAGGTGGCCTGCCAGCGCTTTGGCTGCATCCACGATTTGGCCGGCTTGGATGTCACTTTCATAGCGGACGACAAGGATCGCCTGGGCGCCCAAGGCTTCCACAACTCGGCTTCCCGCAAGCGCCGGGCCGCTGCCCGCTTTGAAACCGCTTACGCCCTCAATCAAAACCACATCCTTGCCCTGGGAAACCCTGACGTAAGCCTCCTTAGCCTTTACGAGCCAGGCGGGTTCCTTTTCGTTCGCAGAGGCAAGGAAATCCTTGGCGCTGAGGGAGGCCGGACAAAGCAGCTCGACCGGTTCGTCCAGAGCCAGAATCTGCTTCAGGAACTCGGTATCCTTATCGCTGGCCTCAGCCTTTTCGGCAACAACAGCTACAGGCTTGAAATACCCCACCTTCCGGCCGTCTGCCTTGAATATTCTGCCCAGCGCAGCACATAGTGCGCTTTTCCCAGCCGCTTCACCGATAGAAGTAAGGTACAAAGCGTTCATCACAACCCCTCAGTCTGAACACGGATTCTGGTCTTGGCGAATCTGGCCTAAAGTATATCACATCTCCTGCACCTGTCCAAGGCAGCGAGCGCTCTCGAAAAAAGCGCTGACTTCTGGTAGAATGCCTAAGGCATTCATTGTCAGGCCTTGGGACGACAGGAGGTAAAATGAAGAAGATATGGGCACCCTGGAGGGTTGAATATATACGAAGTGAAAAGACGAAAGAGTGCATCTTTTGTCAGAAGCCGGCGGAAAACAAAGACAGCCAGAATCATATTCTCTTCAGGGGGAAGACGAGCTTCGTAATTCTAAATAACTATCCCTATAATCCGGGCCATCTCATGGTAGCGCCCTTCAGGCATCTGTCCTCACTAAATGATTTAACCGATGAAGAGCTATTTGAACACTTCGATCTGGTGAGGAAGAGCGCCCGAGCGATAGAAGAGGCGTACAAACCCGAGGGCTTCAACATCGGCATGAACCTGGGACGGGTGGCGGGGGCTGGAGTGGAAGGACATATCCATACCCACATTGTGCCCCGCTGGAATGGCGACACCAATTTCATGCCTGTGTTATCCGATACCAGAGTGTTACCCGAGGCTCTGGCCTCAACCTATGCCCAATTGAAAGAGAAAATCTCCCGGAATGCGCGGAAAACACGACCTCCGAAAAATCTCCGGCGGAAAATTTAAAGTCTATAATTGCGTAATTTGAAGCGTTTAAGGCATGTTTTTTGCCCAAATATACATTAGACGACCAGTTGATGACCTCAAATGGCGGAGGGTACCTGTTGTCGGGGCACTGGAGGTGTTCCGTATCTTAAAAACACCCCCTAAATCGGGCGATTTTTCGGGGTAAAAAAGGATTTTAGCAAAGTTAGTAAATTGCTAGACATTTGCTGCGATTTGACTTATACTATATTTAATAAGTGCTGGTGATTTATTTCACAATCGGTGGCAGAAGAGCGGGCTGCTACTGATGCGGCAGAGCCGCAGGGAAAGATGGTCACTGTCGCTTGAAGTTTTCGATTATATCCTTTGGCTGGTAATGGTTTGGACAAGGGGTGGTTGGGCTTCTGGCCTGACCCTCTGCTTGTCTAGCCACATTTTCCCCGCTCAGAAATAGTGAAATCTATACCCGTTCCAATATTATCTAGGGGAGAGCTTGTATCCCCTGCGAAGGAGGCTTGACGATGTGGAAGACTGAAAGCAAAGGGATGGCCCGTGCTGAGGAGGCAGTAAAGCAGTTTCTACCGCCATGTCAGATAAAATGTCCCATAAACGAAGATATCCAGCGGACAAACGTGCTTATCTCCCTCCTGCCGGAGGATCCGGATAAGGCAAGTGAGGGCATAATTCAAATCAGTGATTACCTCTATAACAAGAACCCCTTTTTCAATATCTGCGGATATATTTGCGGACTGTGCGAACTGGAGTGTAATTACAGAACCAGGGGAGGGGCTGTCAGGAGGAGGCTTCTCAAGAGGTTTCTCTCCGATGTTTATACCGACTATCTGAAGCAGAAAGAGGAATTCAGCACAGTCAAAGACAAGGAGAATGTCGCTGTCATAGGTGGAGGCCCGGGCGGGCTGATGTGCGCCTATGTACTCAGTAAAAAAGGATACAGGGTAACGGTATTTGAAGCGTCCGACCGGTTGGGCGGGGCGTTGTGGTTGATACCGTTCTATCGTTTGCCAGAAGAGGTTTTGAAAACAACCGTCGATAGTCTGGTGAGGATTGCCGGGATAGACGTCAAATTTGGTGCGAAGCTCGGTGAAGGCAAACTGACAATTGAGAGATTGAAAAACGAGGGGTACAAAGCCGTTTTCTTGGCTAAAGGAACGCCTTATCCCAGGGTTTTGACATTCGATGGGGAGGTAGTGCCGGGACAGGACCTCTCGGGCGTCATGTATGGGCATACCCTTCTCTATGAAGTCAGCCACGGCAACATTGGGCCGAATTATTTTAAGGGCAAGAAGCTGATTGTAATCGGTGGTGGTAATGTGGCCTTCGATGTTGCCCGGACAGCAAAAAGGCTGGGTGGAGATGTAACCGTTATTTGTTTGGAGTGTGAAGACAAATCTTTGAAGGATGGCATCCCCGCTGATGAGGAGGAGATAAGCGCAGCGTGGGAGGAGGGGCTAAGGATAATCTATTCTCGCGGTGTGAAAAAGATTATCGGAGAACATGGGAAGTTCAAGGGGATTGACTGTCCCAAGTGCACCAGCGTATTCGATGAAAAAGGTTTTAACCCTAAGTTCGATTGTGCTGACTGCATAGACTTGCATGGAGACTTGCTCATAATCACCGTGGGGCAGGTGCCCGATAGGGCTTTTTTGCAAAGGGAAGGCCTTATGGATGAGAGAGGCAGGCTTGTGGTCGATCCCGTTACATTGCAGAGTCCGCGGAAGGAACAGGTATTCATAGGCGGCGATGTCAGGAGGATAGGATTCATGGTGGAGGCCATGAAAGAGGGGATAATAGCTGCCGAATCAATCGAGAGGTATTTGAGAGGCATGGATATGAGGGAGGGGAGGAAGAGGGATTACGAAGGGTACGGCCTTCCACTGAGGAAGACCTACAAACCTGAAACCGAAGTGGTCTGGATACCTCCTGAGAAGAGAATGCACTTCCAGTTGTTTGAGAGAGGACTTACGCTGGAAGAGGCAAGGGCGGAGGCCAAGCGGTGTATTACCTGTGGCCCTTGCGTGTCCTGTAAGGCCTGCGTGTCGATCGGTTTCGAGAAGTCCTTGTATGCGGTTGAGGTAGACAGGGAAAGGTGCAGCGGTTGCGGCATATGTGCATTTGCTTGTAACTACAATGCAGCTCATCTGGTTGATCTTGAAGGTAGGGTCATATCTGCTACAGATATGTTCAAATGCAAGTCATGCGGTATGTGTGTAGTAGCCTGTCCTTCGGATGCCAGAAGATTGGTCGACGATGATACCGAGCAGAGAATTGCCAAGGTTGTAGCATCTCTGTGACAAATACTTGAAGAGGAGAAGAAATGAGCAGCTATGAGCCTAAATTGGTGTGCTTTTCCTGCAAGTTCGGCTGGGGATATTTGAACGATGAAGCCGTGTTGGCCAAGCAGATAAAGAACTGGGTGCCTATTATCTGCAGCGGTAAAGTCGATAGCTCCCATATACTCAATGCCTTCAGGCAGGGGGCTGATGGCGTGCTTATACTGGGTTGTCGCGGAGGGGATTGCCATTACCAGGATGGTAATTATGAGGCGAGGAAGAGGGTCTACCTATTACATAGAATACTTGAATCCTATGGGATAGAGAAGGAAAGGCTCCGGATCGAGCTGTCGACGGACCCCGAGGGCGATAGAATTCCTCAGCTTGTGAAGGAGATGAGCGACAGGCTGAAAAAACTGGGCCCGGTAAAGAAGATTGGGGAGCGTGCAAAAACTGGGGCAGTGGCCTAGAGGAGAAAGGAAACTAAGATGGCAGAGAAACCGAAGGTCGCTATTTGCTGGCTAGGCGGATGTGGCGGTTGTGACGAGGCAGTTGTGGACATAAACGAAGTGCTTCTGCGTGTGGCAAACGCTACTAACTTGGTATTATGGCCAGTTGCACTTGATTTCAAATACCACCATATTGAAGGGATGCGCGATGGCGAGATTGCGTTGAGCATTATCAATGGGAATGTGAGAAACTCTGAGCAGGAGGAAGTCGCAAAATTACTTAGAAAGAAGTCTCAACTGGTTCTCGCCTTTGGCGCCTGCGCCTGTTTCGGCGGAACACCGGGCCTGGCGAACTTTACTACTAAAGATGACATATTTAACTGGGTCTACCGAGATGCACCGACAGTGGTTAACCCCAATGGGAACTATCCTCAACCGAAAAGCCAGGTTGATGGGAAAGAGCTGACACTGCCCAAATTCTACGAGCAGGTTTTCGCCCTTAATCAGGTGATAAATGTTGACTATTACCTGCCTGGCTGTCCTCCTCCAGCCTATTTGGTGATGAATGCCGTGAGCGCAGTGCTTGAGGATAAATTGCCTCCCAAAGGTTCGACATTGTCGCCCCACCGAGCCTTGTGTGATACCTGCCCCCGAAATAAAACCAAACCGTCTAGGATCGCCCTGAAGGAAATCAAGAGGATTCATGAGGTCGAGGCAGACCCCGACTCTTGCTTCCTTGCGCAGGGAATAATCTGTCTGGGGCCTGCAACTCGCAGTGGGTGTGGAGAATCCTGTATCAGTATCAATATCCCCTGCCGGGGATGTTTCGGCCCGGTTGAGGGGGTGGTAGACTCAGGGGCGAAGTTTGTCTCTGCCTTGGCATCTATCATTGATACAGAGGATGATGAGGAGACCAAGAAGTTTATCGACAAATTAGACGATCCTGCTGGCTACTTCTATCGTTTTTCATTGCCTGCCTCGCTTTTAAGAAGAAAAAGGTTTTAACGAATTTGAGGAGCTAAGAAGATGTCTAAGAAAATAACGATAAACCCGATCACCAGACTCGAGGGACATGGGAAAATCGAGGTCTTTTTGGACGATAAAGGGAATGTGGAGGATGCCTACTTCCAGGTAGTTGAGTTGAGGGGTTTTGAAAGGTTCTGTATCGGCAGGCCTGCGGAGGAGATGCCGAGGATAGTGCCCAATATCTGCGGCGTATGTCCTACTCCTCATAATATGGCGTCTACCAAAGCCCTCGATGATCTGTACAGCGTCGAGCCGACTCCTACTGCAAAGTTGATCAGGCAGCTCCATTACAATGCATTCTATGTTGAAGACCACTATATCCACTTTTTCTTCCTGGCTGCCCCGGATTTCGTGCTCGGTCCTGACGCTGACCCCGCAATTAGGAACATCGTCGGCGTGGTTAAGAAGGTGGGCATGGATATCGGCGGCAAGGTGATAGATGTGAGGAAGCGGTGCAGGGAGATAATAAGGCTCATCGCCAGCAAGCCTTGCCATCCTGAAGGAGGCCTGCCTGGGGGAGTGCCCAGAGGTATCACTGAGGAAGAGAGGAAATGGATAAAGGAAACTGCCGACTTCAGCGTTGACTTTGCTCGGTTTGCTCTAGAACTATTTAAGCAAGTTGTCCTGGATAACAAGGAGTACCTGAAGCTCGTCCTCAGCGAGGCTTATAAACTCAATACCTATTATATGGGGTTGGTAGACGAAAGCAAGAGGGTTAACTTTTATGAAGGTAAGGTGAGGGTAATCAATCCCAGCGGGAACGAGTACGCCTTATTTGACTATCACGATTACATTAACCACATCGGAGAATGGGTCGAACCCTGGACATATATAAGGTTAACGCATCTGAAGAAAATAGGATGGAATGGTTTGAACGAGGGTGAGGGCACATCATTGTATCGGGTGGGGCCTCTTGCCAGGCTGAATGTAGCTGAAGGCATGTTGACACCACTGGCACAAAAGGAATATGAGTCCATGTTCGATACACTGGGTGGTAAGCCAAGTCACCACACGCTGGCTTTCCACTGGGCCAGATTAATCGAAGCGCTTCAGGCTGCAGAGCATATGCAGAGAATTGCTGATGACCCCCTGCTGACCAGTAAAGATATACGCAATATGGATCTCAAATTGAAGAGAAGGGGGATCGGTTGCGTCGAAGCTGCCAGGGGAACGTTAATTCACCATTATGAGACCGACGACCGCGGTATAATTACAAAGGTGAACCTGATTGTGGCAACCCAGCATAACGCAGCCCCTATAAGTCTTTCTGTGAAGAAGGCTGCTCAGGCCTTTGTGAAAGGTCCTGAGGTTAAAGAAGGTCTGCTTAATATGGTGGAGATGGCGTTCAGACCTTATGACCCTTGCCTTGGCTGTGCCACCCATACCTTGCCCGGGGAGATGCCCTTGATAGTTAATATAAGAGATAAGCAGGGCAATTTGATAAGGTCTGTGCAGAGACATTGACTTCGTACCAAAAACTGAAGTATATTCGGTGTGACGCTATCTGGGTCGAGTAGGCAGATAGATGCCAGCGCACCACAATAAGCAGTGACACATACTTCTCCAGTTCATTGCCTGCAATCTAGCCGGGAACAGCGTTGTTGAGCTTAATACATCGTCTTTGGCTCAGTCGGAGAGGTTGAAGCTAGAGATTGGGTGGTATTAAAGATAGATACCGTGATCCCTAAAGAACAAACTGCCAGAGAACTTACCCCTGAGGAGAGAGCATTAGTGCTCCGACTCGGGGTGTATGTCAACATGAGATGGCTGATTGTTCTTATGATTGTTTCTGCTACTCTCGTCTCTTCCAGGGTATTTCATATCGGCTTCTCCACTACGCCCGTGTATATTATTTGCGGCATTATTGCTGCGTATAACCTGGTATTTGTTCGTCAGGCACGCAGTCTGCAAGCGGGTGAAGTCGGTCAGGTAATTAAAAGGGCTCAGACCTCGGGAAATATCCAGATCGTCCTCGACCTGATAATGCTGACTGCGCTGATACATTTCGCCGGAGGGATAGAAAATCCATTCATATTCTTCTATCTAGCCCATACTATTGCTGCCAGCATATTGCTTCCTCAAAGAAGGGCGTATGCACTGGCCACCTTAGCTATCTTAGCGATTACGCTATTGGTTTTACTAGAGTATTACGATGTCATTCCCCATGTGAATCTTGTGGGGTTTGTGCTTGACACTCGATACAAGGACACGAGCCGTGTGGTTGGTGTTCTGGTTGCTTTGGCAACTTTGGTCTATGGCTGCACATATGTGATCACTGCTGTTTCCGGGGAGCTTAGAAGAAGGCAAAAGGAAATGGTGAGATTGAAAGACCAGGTTCTTGAGAAAAGAACTATGGAGCTGGAGCAGGCATCCGGTGAAGTGGCCAAACTTGAGCAGGAAAGGCGTAGTTTTGTCCGGTTTCTGGGCGTTGTCGCTCATGACCTCCAATCTCCTCTCATTGCTACTCAGAGTTTCCTGTCCTATATATTAGATGGATTTACCGGGCAGATTACAGACGGGCAAAAAGATTTGCTGGAAAGAGGCGTTCGCAGAATCGATGGGCTCTTGACATTGATTACCGACCTCCTGGATATCCCCCGTATCGAAGCCGGGCAGATAACGCGGGAAATGCGAGAGATCCCCTTTAATGATGTGATGAAACGTTCCTTAGAGGGATTCGACAGCATGGCACAGCAGAAAGGATTAACGCTGAAAGTCGAGATGCCTCCGAGTTCACCTGTGGTCTATGGCGCGAACCGCAGGCTGCAGCAAGTGGTGACAAATCTGGTGGGTAATGCCATCAACTATACAAACGAAGGGATGGTGCTGGTCAGGGTTTATGATAACGAAAACGAGGTAGGCGTTTGGGTCACGGACACCGGAATTGGCATCTTACCCGAGGACTTACCACGGCTGTTCAATGATTTCTTCCGTGGCAGCAATGC
>Ga0315274_10002655_pt1 | contig 26826 bp, 20 predicted proteins | sample YL17G02_20_MG_FD_203700 | JGI IMG/M metagenome (GOLD analysis project Ga0315274, IMG submission 203700) | Sediment microbial communities from Yellowstone Lake, YNP, Wyoming, USA - YL17G02_20 | ecosystem: Environmental > Aquatic > Freshwater > Lake > Sediment | place: USA: Wyoming | collected...
CACCGCGGGGAAGAAAACGTGCGCCTTGCCCTGGGTCTCGTGTTTCACGTAGCCTTTCTTTTCGAGCCGACGGAGAAGAGTCTGGACCGTCGCGTAGGCGATTTTCCTCCTTTTGGGAAGCCGATCGCGGACCTGCTGGACGGTGGCTTTCTTGAGCTGCCACACCAGCCTGAGGATTTCGGTCTCTCCTGGGCTGACGGGGGGGAGCTTTGCCGTTGCCATAGCCTTCCTCCTTTTACAAGTGTACAAGCGAAACATCGCACATTTGTACAAGGTGTCAAGAAAAAAATTCTCCTTGCTGTTTACAGCTCTGACACGATGTTCCTCTGCGATAGCCGCGCTGAAGCAAATGAGAGCGTTCAACGCCACGCAAACTACCATTCTCATTGCATTGTCCTCCATCGAGAGTTCTGTAGCGCGTCATGCTGCTGGCACCGCCGCCATTGAGTGGGCGGACGTGGGGCTGACCGCTGCCAGGTTGCTGTGAAAGATTCTTGGACCCTCCCCGCCGTCCACAGCAGGAAATCGCTGCCCTCAAGCGGGTGTGGATTTTCGCAACGCGCCGGGCCTATAATGGTGCGGTGCGGTCAGAGAGAGACGTGGGTGACGCGCGCTCAACAAAACCAAAGGAGTATCGCCATCAAAAAGATGTTTGTGCTCTTTGTTGTTTTTCTCCTCAAGGCACCTTGTGGGATAGGCACGCAGGAAGGGCGAACGACGTTTTCCCTGAATGGCATGTGGGAGTTTGAGCAGACAGAAAAGGCGTTTCCCCCCATGCACTTCACTCGCAGGATTCCGGTTCCTGGCCTGATTCACCTCTCCGAACCTCTGATTGAGCAACACGACACACTCCTGACAAGGGACTACAAACCTAGATGGAGAGGGCAAAGAGGTCTATCGCCAGGCGCTCCAGGTCTCCATTCCAGCTTATGGGAAGCGGTATGTCCCGACAGGAATTCGGTTGCCCGATGAAAGCGGCGGCTATCTCCTGCTGGCGGAGTTCATACCCGGCCAGGGCAAGAATGCTTCGCCCGTTATCAGCCGCCGGTACATCAAGGTTGGCGAAATGGACAAGTACATTTTCTACGACTATAAGCCGAAGCCTTTGAAATACTGAAAGGAGTCTGTTGTGATGCGCAAAACGATTGGCCGTTTGTGTGCGATGGCAGTGATGACCTTTGCAGTATCGGGGACGACTGCGGCACTGGATGCGGTTCAAGATCATCCGACACCTCTCTTGCCCGATCTGGACAAAGCATTCAACGCGGGCGGCATCCTTGCGCAGGATGCGAAGGCGTCTCTGGTAAAAACCGCGGACCTCGCTGCGATTCGCGTGGAAACGGGTACGAAAGAATCCTGGCCGGGCGTTACCGTGAAAGCCCCGGAAGGAAAATGGGACCTCTCGAGTTACAGTTACCTTGCTCTCGACGTGATGAATGCCGGGAGTGAACAACTGACCCTCCACTGTCGCGTGGACAACCCGGGTGCCGACGGCGTGCGGAACTGCGAAACACGGTCAGTCACGCTGCGGCCGAACGAGAGCGGCACGCTGCGATTCCGGTTACTACGAAGGCTGATTGGCGGCGAGAAAATTGAATTTATCGGCATGCGAGGAAATCCGCCTGTCTCCACAAACCTCGACCCATCGAACGTAACGCAGCTTCTCGTTTTCGTGGACAAGCCGAAGAAGCCGTACCTTTTCGAAGTGCGGAACATTCGCGCCGGCGGGAGAGCCGAGGAGCCTCTTGAGGCTGCCAAATTCTTCCCGATGATTGACGAGTTCGGTCAATATATTCACAAGGAATGGCCCGGAAAGACTCATTCCGTAGAAGAAATGGCCGCTCGGACCAAGGAAGAGGAAAAAGACCTTGCGGTTCATCCCGGACCGCCGGAGCGAAACGAATACGGAGGGTGGTCTGCGGGGCCTCAACTCCGCGCCACGGGATTCTTCCGGGTGGAGGAGTATCGAGAGAAATGGTGGCTCGTGGACCCAAAGGGGCGGTTATTCTGGTCGCATGGAGTTGACTGCGTCCGCGACGCAAACCCGACCCCAATTACCGACCGAGAGCATTATTACCGGAATCTTCCAGACTCAGCTTCACCCTTCGCGTCTTTCTATGGCAGGGGCTCACGGGCGCCGCACGGCTATTACAGCACGCACAGTCCCTACCGAACCTATGATTTCACCCGTGCGAACTTATTGCGGAAATATGGGGAGGACTGGGAACGATTGTCCGCGGAGATCACACATCGTCGCCTGCGAAGCTGGGGATTGAACACCATCGCCAATTGGTCTGACTCGAACATCTACCTGATGCACAGGACAGCATACGTCTGCACTGTCAATTCGTCGGCGAGGAAAATCGAAGGGTCAGAGGGCTACTGGGGCAAGTTCAATGACGTGTTCGATCCGAGCTTCCGTGAGAATCTGCGGAAGAGCTTTGCGGCCCAAGACGGCAAGAGCGCGGGGGACCCGTGGTGCGTCGGGTTCTTCGTGGACAACGAGTTGAGTTGGGGGGACGAGGTGTCCCTGGCTGTAGCTGCCCTCATCAGCCCCTCCGACCAACCCGCCAAGACAGTGTTCGTCGGCGACCTGAGAGAAAAGTATGGCAAAATCGAGAGGCTCAATGCTGCTTGGGGTGCAGAGCACTCGTCCTGGGAGGATTTGCTCGAATCTCAGGAACCGCCAGACCGAAAAAAGGCGTGGGCCGACCTGACCGCTTTTTACACGAAGATTGCCGAGACCTACTTTAGCGTCATCCGCGAGGAGCTGGAGAAAGTCGCTCCTGAGCAGCTCTACCTCGGCTGTCGTTTCGCATGGGTCAACGACCGGGCAGCCCGAGCCGCGGCCAAGTTCTGCGATGTCGTCAGCTACAATCGTTACACCTATTCCGTCGAAGACCAACGTCTGCCGGATGACCTGAACAAGCCCGTCATCATCGGCGAGTTTCACTTCGGCGCCCTTGACCGCGGCATGTTCCATACAGGATTGAAGGAAGCCAGAGACCAACAACATCGGGCGGAGCTTTACGAAGAGTATGTGCGCGGAGCCCTGCGGAACCGCTATATCGTCGGCACGCATTGGTTCCAATTCAAGGACCAGCCGACGACCGGACGCGGCGACGGCGAGAATTACCAGATCGGTTTCGTGGACATTTGCGATACGCCGTATTTTGAAATCATCGCCGCGTCCCGCAGAGTGGGCAACGACCTTTACAACTATCGTTTGAACGCGAAGTGACCGCTTCTCGAAAGCCGACCATGGCTATAGACTCCTCGCGCCAATTCGGGTATAAAGTGGCTCGATAATGATTCGCGCGAGCAAGAAGCCAATGTGCGGTAGTTATCCAACGGGCTTTTCCATAGATTCGCCCCAGAGTTGGAGTCCAAAGACAAAAAGGAGGGTTTCAAAATGAGGCGAGCATGCATTTGTCTTCTGAGTCTGGGATTGCTTTCCGGCGTTGCGCGGGCAGACGTCGAAACCGGCTTGGTGGCTTATTATCCTCTTGAGGAAGGGGAAGGCACCGTCGTTCACAACGCGGCGCAAGGGACCATCGCCGGAGACGCAAATGTGATTGGCACGGGCTACGAATGGGTCGTGGGCAAGGTAGGCAATTTCGCAATGCTTTTCCAGGGGCAGGCGGGCACTGCCGTGGATTGTGGCACCTGGAATCCTTCGGCGACGACGGGGCAGCTCACGGTAGCGGTTTGGATCAAGTGGGAGGGAACCACGGGCGGGTACCAGGGCGTCGTCTCCAAGAGGGACAGCTGGACCACAACCGATACGTATTGGAGCATCGAGATCAACCAAGACACCAGCAATCTCGGCTTTTTCCGATACGATAGCTACCCGGACTTTGGCACGAATATCCCTCCAGAAGGGGAATGGCAGCACGTGGCCGTGACCTACGATGGGACGACGACAACGATGTATCTTGACGGCGCGTTCATTGCCAGCAGCACTGCTTTTTCGTTCGGCCCAAAAGCGGATGCTCACGTTGTGTTCGGGGCTATCGAAGCCGCTGGCTGGAATCCCTTCAACGGCACCATTGACGAAGTTCGCCTCTACGACCGTGCCCTGAGCGAGGACGACATTATCGAGTTGGTCAACTGGACTGGCCTGGCAAGCGCCGGTCCGGACCAGAGGGTCACCACGGGCGACAGAGTGACGCTCCAGGGGATAGGCCCCGCTGACGCAGCATTCACTTGGGAGCAGATTGGCGGACAGGATGATTTCGTGGCGACGCTCGAGCCGTCGCCCAACCAGGCAACAGTGCAATTCAACACACCGGCTCGTGACATTGGCTTTCTCCTGACCTTCCGAATGACAGCCAACTCTCCGACGAAGGGCACGGCCTCTGACGAGGTGAGCGTTTACGTCCTTGCCCCGAATCCCCCCAGGCTTGCCCCCGGCAACTTCCGCGTGTCGCCGCTGGACCTGGGAGCGCTTGGCCTGGGATTCCGGCTCGAATGGCCGGCGATCCTTGACGCGGAGAAGTACGACATCGCGCTGAAGTTCGGGAGCGATTATTTCTGGATCGAAAGCATTGCGACGAACTGGTACGAGGCGAAGGGAATGACCGAGGGGCAAAGCCGCACGATCGCAATCAGGTCGGCAAATCAGTACTCGACTCCTGGCGACCCGGGCGCCCAGTCTGAGGACGTAACATACACGGCCATGCCAAACCTGGCGAAACCGGCGAGTCGCGGAGGAAAGAAACCGCCATTAACCCCCGTTGACGAGGTCACGTACAAAGTCTCGCATTTTGCGATTGCAGGACTTAACGACGGCAAATACGACGACAGCAACGATAGCTGGGACGGTCTTTACAAAGAGGAAGACTTCTGGGGGTATCTGTGGGGTGAGCAGTTGTTCTTCAATCACATTGCGTACTTCACCGGCAGAGTCTTCCCGGACGGCGGCTGGTTCACCGCTCTGAAGGCCCAATACACTCAGGACGGCAGCACCTGGAACGACGTTCCCATAGTGAAGATGTCACCTGGATACTCCTTTACCGACACGTCGGCCGGCAAACTGCCGCTAACAAGATACGATATCGTCATCCCCACAGTCCGAGGAACCGGAATCCGAATTTACGGCACGCCCGGCGGGACCGCGACGTTTACCTCAATCGCGGAAATGGATGTCTTCGGGCTTCAGACGCAGGGTCCGCTCATCGTGCAGGGAATTGATGCGGAGTATCCCGAAGGAGGAACAGCCCTTCTGAACGGGAGCCTCACCTTCTCGACAGCGGGTCCGATCACGAGCTATCAGTGGACAGGACCCCTCGCTATCACGAATCCGACGAGCGCCATAGCGTCGTTCCTGGCCCCGCATGTGGCAGCGGACACGTTGTACGTGTTCTCGTTGGAAGCCAGCGACGGGACCAACACCGGCACGGATAGCGATGTGCGGATTTTAGTGAAGAACTTGGTGACGACGGCGGTTGCCGGTGCTGACCAGTCGGTTGAGGAGGGCATGCAGGCGACGTTGGATGGGTCCGGCTCTCTGACGACGACCGGCAACATCACGTACTTGTGGACACAGACCGGCGGGACCAACGTCAATGTCACCGGCAAGACGACCGCCATAGTGAACTTCACGGCCCCGACGATCTGGGCGTACGAGGAGCCGTTGACGTTCCGGCTAAACGTGAACGACGGAGCGGGCGGGACGAGCAGCGACGAGGTTGTCGTTACTGTTCGCAATCCCCTTGCGTGGCCGGCGTATCCGGTGACGTACCCCGCGACCACCTCTTATCTGCAGAACATGCTGCACTTAGGCGCGAACTCGACAGACCGGCTGATGAATCCCGAGAATTGGGGGAACATGACGTCCGGGTTTGACCCTCTGGAGCCGTTTGGCGGCGTGCGGAATATCCGGCCGTATCCGGGTCTGGAGTACGACTTCACCGGGATGGCCCCGACTCCGAGCCGTAACCCGTTAGTCTGGAAACCCGGGTTCTCGAGCAGCGGCATTTTCGACAACGGTGCTCTGGACTATTTCCAGATGCACTACAACGTTTACATCCTTTCCCCGGAGGATAGGGATGTGCGGTGGCACGTGCGCAACGACGACGAAGTGCGGGTGTTCTGCAATGGCGCTATCGTGCTGAGCCGGGACGAGTGGGACGGTGCTGCTACAGGTACGGCGGTTGAGCAGACCGAGGACGGCTATGTCGCGGACGGGAGAGGACTGAAGAAGGGCGTCAACGCCATCGCGGGCTGGTACGAGGAGGGAGAAGGAGGCGCCTACATCGCGATTGGGATTACGGACCTCAACGACGTGGTTTTCGACGACCTGCTATACTCGTTCGGTCCCTCGCTGATTCTCACGGACGCATACGCATCGCGGTCGCTGCCAACGTCGTTCGGGCCCGGCGAGACCTTTAATGTGGACCTGGCCATGAAGGTCAATCCGACGAACAAGCCGACGAGCGTCATCGTCTCCGAGACCATTCCCGCGGGCATTCCGGAAGAGAATGTGATCGCACCCCCGGCGACGGTGGGTGCTGGCAAGATCACCTGGAATCTGACGGGAGCGTACGTCACGGGTCAGACGCTGAGTTACTCGTTGACGGTTCCGGCGGAAGGCTTGACGAACGTGATGCAGTTTGTGGGGACGCTGACCTTCGGGACCACGGTCGCGGACATCTTCGGAGAGAACGCGGTGTATCCGATCCCGACGGCTCCGAAGAGCCTGTCTGTGGAGATGTTGCAAGCGGCTCACCTGAGCTGGGCGGCTCCAGCGACGGCGGGCGTCGTAGCCTACAACGTCTATCGGAGTGTGAACGGCGGTCCCTACGAGTTCATCGGGCCTACGCTGAGCACGAGCTACGTGGACAAGTGGGTTGTTCCGGGCGACACCTATGCCTACGAGGTGTCCGCAGTGAATCAGGTGAACGACGAGGGTACGCTGTCTCGCCCGACGGCTCAGGTCTCGATGCCGACGATGGAGATTCGGCAGGCGGAGGACTTCAACTACGACAGCGGGCTGTTCCCGTGGACGGCTGCGGTGACCCTGCCGGCGATTGAAGCACCGGACGCCACGACGATTGGGACGCCGCAGGAGTACGATTACTACCATCCGGCTACGGGTGGACCCGGGACGCGGACGTACCGTCCTCTGGACAACCGGGCGGATGGAACCGGCGTAGGAATTGAGATCGCGGAGGACGTGGACGATCCGGGAGTGTTCCACACGAACATCGGCTGGATTGACCCCGACACCGACAGTTGGTATCGGTACAGCTTCAACGTGCCGCAGGCGGGCTGGGTGAAGTTTGAGTTCCGTGTGGCGACGCCGAATGCTGCTGGGATGATCGAAGCGTACTGGGATGAGGTGCTCGTTGGAACCGTGAGCTTCGCCACGGGCAACTGGCAGATCTACACCTGGGCGTTGATGGAGGACGAGATCCAGACCACGGCTGGCATACACACGCTACGCGTGAAGTCTGTGGGGGACGGCATCAACTTCGACGCGATCGCGCTTCTGTGGAACGCCGCTCCGCCGACTCGACAGAGCATCTGGGAGGACAACTTCGATAGCTACGCGGCGACTGCCGATGTATTCAGCCCGACGGGTGGGAAATGGACCCGAGGTAACACGACCAACACTGCCGGTTCCTGGACGCTGTGGGACACCGCGGGACCGCCCTTGAACGCCGAGCCAGCGAACATTGCCGGGATGGAGGGCAAGTACATGATCTCCGACAGCGACTTGTCAGGGGCGGGCATTCTCCTGAACGAAGAGATGCTCTCTCCCGAGGTGGACTGCACGGATTGGACGAATGTGCGGTTGAACTTCAACAAGAACTACCGCATGTACGACGATCCCAGTCACCAGCAGATCGCAGAGGTGGACATTCGGATGTTCGATGCAGTGAGCGGGTGGAGCAATTGGACGAACCTGCTGCACTTGGACACATCCGACGTCGATCCGACCGCAGACCCGCCGGAATTGAGCGATCCGGAGGTCTTTGACCTGTCCGCCTACGACGGGAAGAAGATTCAGGTCCGGTTCCACTTCTACGATGCCGAGTACGATTACTGGTTCGCGGTGGACAACATCCGGGTTTCGGGAGTGAAACCGCCGCAGATACCGCCCGGGGCGACCATCAGGCTGGGTCCCGGCGCCGGGATGCTGACGCTGAGCTGGACTGCCTTTGGTCCGGGACAGTACTCGGTGGAGTACACCGCCGACCTGAAGGGGAGCTGGATGCAGATCGCGGGACCGCTCAGCGAGGCGACCTGGAGCGGCGCAATGCCTGCGGGGCGGACAGGTTACTACCGCATTCGCCCAGAGTGACCCAGGACGAAGGGCAAACGACCTCTGGGCACGAGGGGTCGTCTCTCGCGCCGGGTCGCTGGCGTTCATACGACGGTTCTGAGCAATAGAACGACCTTGACTCCCGGCGGCGATTTCGCTAATAGCTCAGCATTGTTTTTGGCAATCGGCCACGCACAAGCTGACGATAACGGTGAGCCGCGGTCTGTTCGGGGCTCTTTGCCGTGAGAAAGGGAACTTGCCAATGCCGCGACGGAAAAGACGCGATGTCATTCATCGGTACGAAGGCAATCCGATAATCACGCTTGAAGACCTCCCCTTTGCCGCCGCACACATTTGGAACGCAGGGGTGGCGCGCTTCCGGGACGAGTACTTGTTGCTGATCACGGTGGGGGGACTTGAGGGGTTGTTCCGCATCTACCTGGCCGCCAGCCGCGATGGGCGCGACTTCCGGATCAATCCCGAACCATTCATGCAAGCGTCCGCCCAAGGACTTTTCGCTCCTTATGAGGAGTTTGGCATACGCGATCCGCGCATCACACAAGTGGACGGGACCTTTTACATCACCTATGTCGCGGACAGCCCGCACGGGTTACGAATTGGACTGGCGAGAACGGACGACTTTCAGTCCGTGGAGAAGATAGGGCTGATCACGGAGCCCGATAATAAGAACGGAGCGCTGTTCCCGCGGAAAATCGGGGGAAGGTACGCGATGCTCGAGCGGCCCTACGCGGGCGATAGCGTCTGGATCAGTTATTCGGATGATCTGACCTACTGGGGAAGCTCGACGGTCGTGATGACGCCGCGGGGCGGCTTCTGGGACCCCACGCGGATCGGCGCCGCAGCCCCTCCCATCGAGATCGAACAAGGGTGGCTTCTGCTCTACTATGGCGAGAAGGGGACCAGCGCGGGTCCCCTCGTTCGGTTGGGGGCGGCGATCCTGGACCGGGACGACCCTTCCCAGGTCATCGCCCGCTCGAACATTCCCATTCTTTCCCCCCGCGAAGACTACGAGCGGATCGGCGATGTCCGCAATGTGGTCTTTTCCTGCGGGGCACTGCTTGAGGACAAGCAAGAACTAAAGCTTTACTACGGCGCCTCGAATAGTTGCATCTGCTTGGGCACGGGCGACCTCGAGGATGTTGTCGCCGCGTGCCACGAGTCCGGGGAGGAATTCTGAATATGACGCGAAGACGAGGTCGTGATCTCCTGCACCGCTGGGAAGGAAACCCTGCTGTCACGCTCCAAGACATACCCTATCCGTGCAACACAGTGTTCAACGGCTGCCCCGCGAAGATGAACGGGGAGTACCTTCTGCTGATGCGAGTGGAAGGGCTGCGCGGATACTCGTTCTTCGCCCTGGCGCGAAGCGACGATGGCCTCCATTTTGAGGTGGACGAGCGGCCGTGCATGCTGCCTGCCAAAGAGGGGCCGTTCGAACTCTGGGAGGAAAGCGGCATCGAGGACCCACGCGTGACCTTCATAGACGGATTCTATTACATCCTGTACACGGCTGTCGGCGGACACGGCCATTGCATCGCCCTGGCTCGAACGGAGGATTTTCAGACCTTCGAGCGGGTTGCGGTGGTCTCCGGGCCCGGCAACAAGGACGGCGTACTGTTCCCCGAGAAAATCAACGGCCTGTACGCGCGCCTGGACCGTCCGATCGGCTACGACATCGGAAGCATCTGGGTTTCTTATTCGCCGGACCTGCTCCACTGGGGGCGAAGTGAACTGGTCATGACACCCCGCGCGAGGTACTGGGACTCGTTCCGCATCGGCGCCTCAGCTCCGCCCATTCGGACGGACCGCGGCTGGCTGGAACTCTACCACGGTGTGAAGATGACATCTTCGGGACCGGTGTACCGCCTGGGCACGGCGATGCTGGACATCGAGAACCCCGCCAGAGTTCTGGGGCGGTGCCTGGAACCGGTGCTTTCACCGCGAGAGGAGTACGAGCGAGTCGGGGATGTCGGCAACGTGGTCTTCGGCGGGGGAGCTATCGTCGAGCCGGAGGGGGAAACGAAAGTCTATTACGGCGCCGCCGACACCTCCATCTGCGTGGCGATAGGCCACATTGATAAGCTGATTGAATCCTCCTTCCAGACCGAGGGGCCTTAGCCTACTCCTGCCACGGGAAGGACGTATCCCGAGATCTTGAAATTCCAACAGGATCTATTTAGGGTTCGGAGTGATAGAGGGGTTGTCCTATTCCTTCTCCTTCGCTTCGTGTTCAAGCTCGGCGTATTTTTTGGCGAGGTCCGCGACGGCATTGTCGCTTTGGTCAACTTGGAGCTCGATCCACGGTCCCTCGACACTGCGTTTGGCGACGAGAATGCCCGCCGCGAGACGTCCGCGGTGATCCCCCCCGGCGCCGTCGCCCGCGACCAGGGCCGCCATCAGCCGGTCGGCGATACTACCTTTTGTCTCCTCATACGCCTTGCTCATCGCCACGATGGCCTCACGACCGACCAGGGTATTCCCCTGGCACGAGTAGTACCGCCCGCTCATCGCCGCCCAGTAGAGGCTCCCCCCTTCTGCCTGCGAGGGGTTGTGGTTGGCGACGCGACCGCTTATATCAATAATGGCAAGCTGCCGCTGTTCTCTCTGAGGGTCCGTGCGCAGGAGTTCGGACAGCACTTCCTCCGGGGCTTTTCCAGCCTCAAGGAGGTCGAGGGCACGTTCGCCCCATTCAGGGTTATGCCAGTGTTGTGTGCAGAACGCGCCGACGTTGGACCGCACGTAGGGCACAATCTTGCCCACGGCGGGATACTTGCTGGCCACTGCCGCCCCGCATTCCCCGCTCTGCGGGTCGGCTGCAACAATGGAAAAGGTGCCTGTCGTGCCGTCATCAGGCGCCGTCCGCATCGCAGCGAAAGAGTTGACGTGAGTCTCCTGCCTCTCGGATCGCGGCGAAGCCTGGAGTCCTGCGGAGCGGTAGTGTTCGGCAATCTCGCTGGGGGACAGAGGGCGGTCGTAGAGGGCCGCCTCGTCAATTCTTCCTTCGAAGTTCGAAAAGTTGTCATTCCGGCCGCCGATGAAAACCTGCTTGACGCCCGGCGCGTATGTGACTTCTGCTTCGCCAGAAATCTCCGGAGTTGTGCTGCCGTTCAGGTAAACAGTCGCGTGCTCGCCATCGCGGGCGAGGACAATGTGATTCCAGGTTTTCGGCGGAATCTCAGTTTTCCCGGCGAGGCTTTGGTTCCGCTCATTGCCATTGAAGAATACCAGTTTGCCGGTCGCACTATGAGTGCCGCCGATTGCGAGATGGTCGCCCGGGGCACCTTCGGCCCCATCGGCGCCTCGTGAGAACAAGTATCCGGTCACCGGTCTGGCGTCCACGGGCATCGCATTGTACAACCACATTTCGAGGGAGTACACGTGACCAAGGTCTTTGACCTGCGCCTTCATGCGGCCGCCAGCAAACTGCGGAGCGAGGTTGATGTCCTTCGCACCCGAACTGCGAGACAGCGCGGGACCTTCCAGGTAGAAGGCAACGCCATCCTCGTATTCGCCCCTGTTCTGATTGCCCGTTGCGTCCTGAGCGCAGGGGCCGCTGAACTCTCCGAGCCGCCAGTATGCCATCGCCTTCGAAGCGAGAACGGCCCGGGCGTAAGCGGAGTCCGATTCGACGGCTTTGCGGCGAACCGTGCCGGAGACTTCCTCAAGCATCTCGAGCAGGGTCTCGACAATCTTTGGCTCTGCCTCGACTTCCAGTCCCGCGCTTCGAGCGGGCCAGGTTGTGTAACCGCCGAGCTTATGCTGTTCCGGCGGGGGAATGTACCCTTCGGCTCCGTTGGCAAGCTCCATGACGAACGTGGGAGCGAGGGGGCTTTGCGACTTGATTTTCAATCCTGTGATGCCGAACACTTCGCAGGGGATCGCGGCGATACCGAGGTCTCCGATGCGAAGCACCTGAAGTTTCAGTTCCCGGTTCGGCTTCTCGACGAGAAAGAGCTGTTCCCGGGCATAGATTTCGGGCAAGCTTGCTGGCTTTCGACCCTCGAGCCCCTTCACCACATCCTTCGCCCACGCGAGACGCTTGTCATCCGGCAGTCGCATACGAAGCGACAGCTTTCGCTCAGACATTGTTAGGGGCAATCGCTCGTGATATTCGATTTTCTGATATGCTTCGCGGGCAATCTGCGCGATTTCCTGAGCATAGGTGTCAATATCCATGGACTTTGGCGGCTGGCTATAGTCCATCCAGTGCAGGTCGCCGCTTGTCCCCTGCGACATCACAGCAACAAAGGGAGGGGCCAGTTCACCCGCGCCGATAAGCTCCGTGAACTTTCGCGCGAAGCGGCCATAGTAGTCCGCGGAGAGCGCCGCGGCCCCAAAATAGTGCATCGAGTAGTTCGCCAGGAGAGCGATGGGCCTTCCTCGGGCGGACTGAATGGAAAGCATCGAGATGTCCGGGTCTATGGGCCCCGCAGGTCCCAAGAAGTCCGGGTTCTGGTAGCCGGGATGCATCATCGCGCGGACCGTGCGCTCGCCAAAGGGGTCTGTGCGAATCCTGTCCGGGCGAAGAATCCAGCGTCGGCAGTTCGTGTGTTCTGGAGCTTGAGCAACCGCCCAGCCGACGCGAGCCCGCTCCAGATTTTCTGCCGCAAGAGCAATCCCTTCGGCAATGCGTGCTGTGAGGAAACGCGGGTAATCGGGATCCGCGTCGCTGCCGAGGGCGCCCATGACGGAAGGAGCCGAATGCGTGTGGGTTGCTGAGATCAGAATACGGTCGGTGCGGACGCCGGTCTTCTCGTGGGCGAGGCGTTTTGTTTCGTCGAGAACGTCTCGAGGCATCAGGCAGTTGTCAACAACAACTATCGCCACCCGGCTGCTTCCGTCATCAAGAACCAGGCAGCGCGCGTACAGGGGGTCATGTGCGCGGTCAGCGGTGTTCTCCTGGAATCCCCCGTTGACGATGACTGGGAACTTGTCCGGAGTGATGTCCACGGCATGGGCGCCGGCACGGAGGCCTGCCGCTGGCGAACCGGGCACGCCATTTTCGGGAATTGTGGCTGTTGGGACAAGAAACAAGATGATTGCTGCCACAGTCTTGGCGAGACAGGAAAACGTGTGCATGGCGAAACTCCCTTCGCGGTTGTCTTCGAGGGGTTCTTGTCAGCTCTGAACGTTGCAGACGAGACTCCATGATACACCAATTCTCCGCGGAAGCGACGAACCTTTCCTCCCAGAAAACTGGGGCGTGAGAAGACCGTGCGTCGGCGAAAGGAATCGCCGAAAGCACACGGGCTGACCCGGTGCACCGCGACTCAAAGAAAAGGATTCTTGCAATTGGGCATCGTTTCAATTACTGTTCTGCCACGGAAGCGAAAGCCAACGAGACTGCTCTTCGCACAGACTGATTCCAACTTCGCGTGAGGAATGAGACGGGAAGATGAAAGCTGCGTACTTAGTCGCCAAGCGTGTATTCGAGATTCGTGACATTCCCACACCCCGAATCGAGAAGGATGGAGACGTGCTGGTGAAGCTCCAAGCTTCGGGCGTGTGCGGGTCCGATATTCACAATTACGTGGAAGGAAGAACCGGGTCACTGGAAGTCAAATTTCCAATGATCCCCGGGCACGAATGCTCGGCCGTCGTCGAGAAAGTCGGCAAGGGTGTGACGAAGGTCAAGCCCGGCGACCGTGTCGCGATCGAGCCAGCAGTCTCCTGCGGGAAATGTGAGGAGTGCCTCACCGGCAGACACAACCTGTGCAGAAAGGTGCGGTTTCTGTCGGTGCCCGGGGAACTGGAAGGCGCCCTGAAAGAGTACATGGTCATCCCGGAAACAAACGTCATCCCTTTGCCGGATGATGTGACTTTCGAGGACGCCGTGGTGCTGGAGCCGTTATCCATCTGTGCCTACGGCGTCAAGTTATCGGCCATCAAGCCGGGTGATAGCATCGCCGTGCTGGGGTCGGGCCCGATTGGACTCCTGACGCTGGAGGTCGCCAACACTTGTGGAGCGGCGGTTTCCTTCGCCACGGACATCGTGAAAGAGCGCGTGGAAATGGCGTCGCGCCTCGGGGCTACGTATGCGTTTAATCCGCGCGAGACCGACGTCGTCCGCCAAATCCTCGACGCGACGCACGGGCGAGGTGTGGACCTCGCCTTCGAGTGCGCCGGGGAACAGGACACGGTCACCGAGGGGTTGAAGGTTCTCCGGCCCGGAGGGACACTCGTCCTCCTTGGGATTCCCGGGGGGAAAACGGAGTACGCTTTCAACACCGACATCATGCGCCGGAAAGAGTTGACGGCTGTCTATGTGCGCCGCCAGGCCCATTACATCGAGAGAGTGCTTCATCTTGTCAGGGCGGGACGGATTGATGTGCGAACGCTTGTGACGCATCGTTTTCCGCTGGACAGAACCAATGACGCATACGAATTGGTGGCAACGTACCGCGATGGAGTCGTGAAAGCGGTGATCAACTTCTGAAGCGGCGGGCGCAATTCTTTCTTCAACACCCTTCAACCTTTTCCGCGGAACACGGAATGAATCTCACAGCCAAAAATCTCTTCCTGACGGGCCTGCCCGGCATCGGGAAAACGACCGTCATCCGCAAGACACTTGAGAAACTCGCCATTCGCCGGAGGGGCTTCTACACACGTGAGCTTCGAGAAGGTTCCCGCAGGGTCGGTTTCTCTATCATCACCCTCGATGGGAGAGAAGGAATTCTCGCGCACGTCAACGCAACGGGGAAACACAGGGTCGGGCGATATACGGTCAACGTTCAGGATATCGAGCGGCTGGCGGCGCCGGCGATGACCCCGAGGTCGCCGCATGAACTGATCATCATAGACGAGGTGGGGAAAATGGAGTGCTTTTCAGAAGCGTTCCGCCAAGCCGTGATCTCGGCTCTCGATTCCCCGAACAAGGTCCTCGGCACTATCGCCGCAAAAGGAAGCGGGTTCATCGAGAGCATCAAGCAGCGCAAAGATGTCACCGTCGCGACGGTCACGCTGAGCAACCGGGACAGCCTGCCGGAGGAGCTGGCGGCGAAATTGCGGTGAGACATCCCGCCGGACAACACCCGTGTGCGAGACCCGCCGCGTCGTCTGTCAGGCACGGAAGGAGTCTTTCGGGGCTCCGGCAGAAATCAACTCCTGAAATATGCCCGCAGCTGGCTCGCATGGAAGAGCATGTCAACCTGCCGGGTGCGGCGATTGAACTTCTCCACTCGCCAAAGCCCTCTCTGATAGACAATGTTCCCGGCCTGACTGTATGACAAAGGTATCAGTCTGTCCCCACGCTCGGGGTTCAGATAACTCGGAGGGCTTTCCAGAAGGAGACGAAGTCGGCCGTCCGCCAACCGATAAACCCAGAGACCGTCCCCGTCGGCGAATACCAGTTCGTCTCCCTTCTTGTCCCAGACGGCGGCCTTCCACCCGACTTGCGGTGAGAGAGGCATTGCCAGTTTCTGCTGCAAATTTACGAGGTAAAGGTCAAAGCCCTCGTACCGTGGGGGCCACTGTCTGACAAACAAAGCCGCCCAGGTCTCCGAGGGGTCGAAGAGAATGCCTTCAATTCCCTCCATCTCGATGAGGGGAGCTTGTGTTGGGGATACGGCGTTTTCGCCGACTTTCCACAGGCCACGCGTCTCGCCAAACGAGCTTTGTCGGCTGGTGGCGACGAAAGCCGTGCCTGTCTTCGGTCCCCACGCATGCCCCACCTGCAAGCCCTCCCGCCAGCAGACCGGGCGGTCATCTCCGTCGTGAACGATCCGCCCGCGAAGCACCTCAAACCTTTCCTTCTCTTCTGGAGAAGGGGGGCCCGTGAAAAGGAGAGATTGTTCCGCCGGGTCAAGGCTGACTGAGGTTGCCGAGCGAGGAAGACTGCGCACATGGCTGAGGCGGCCGTTCGAGGACGTGTAGCACCACAGCGATTTTGAGGATTGCCTCCACCCCTTCAGAACGGAGCGGAGAACGTAGAAGCGGTCGCTGTCCTTTGACCAGCAAATGTCCATGACGGCGCCTTCGCAGACCTCGGCAATTTGTTCTCCGTCCCTGTCAGAGACGAAAAGACGCGTTGAGCTGCTCTGGACTCCCTCGCTGATGCCTGAAAATGCGAGAATTGCCATTCGCCCGGAAGAACGGGAGATTTCAACACGCACAAGGCGAGCAAAGAAATCCGGCCTGCCCACCAGAGGCCACCAACCGAGAATCCCTTTGCCAAGCACCTGGCTGCCTGCAAAGCACACCAGCCCCGCGGCGAACCACACCCCCAGCCTCAAGGGCAGGGCCCTCCCCCTCAAGGCGCGTCGGCTAAGGATAGCCCCTATGACGGCGGCCGCGCAAGTTGCTCCGCCCAGGAAGAGAAGGCCATAGTTCAAAGGCTCCATGCGACACCTAAATTCGGGATGCAGGCTGGAAGCCTGCATCACAAGCTCGCCCGACCCTCAACGGCCGAAGGGGAAAAGGCTGTTCCCGATGCGGTGTTCAAAGCATGGCGATCAATCGCTCGGCGATCTGAATTGCGTTCAGGGCGGCCCCCTTGCGCAGATTGTCGCTTACAACCCACATGGCGATACCGTTCGGACAGGAAATGTCCTCACGGATGCGACCGACAAATGTTTCGTCCCGCCCAGCAGCGTGAATGGCGAGGGGGTATAGTTGTGCTGCGACGTCATCCACGACCTTGACGCCTTCCGCCGTTGACAGGAGCTCGCGCACCTCCGCGGCGGTGATTTTCTTTTCCGTCTCAATGCTAACGGCCTCGCTATGGCTTGTGTCCACAGGAACCCGCACGCAGGTCGCGCTAACCATAATCGAGTCGTCGTGGAACATCTTCCGGGTCTCGTTGGTCATCTTCATCTCTTCTTGCGTGTAACCATTCTCTAAGAACGCGTCGGATTGCGGAATCTGCGGGATGCAGTTGAACGCAATCTGGTGCGGGAAGATGGATCGCTGATAGCTCCCTCCATCGAGGAGAGCGCGGGTTTCCTTGTACATCTCGTCAACGGCGCGGGCGCCGGCCCCGGAAACGCTCTGGAAGGTCGTCACCACGATTCGCTTGATCCGCGCGGCGTCATGAATCGGCTTCAAGGCCACGACCATCTGGATCGTCGAGCAGTTCGGGTTGGCGATGATACCTTTGTGCCAGGCAATATCCTCGGGGTTGACCTCGGGCACCACCAATGGCACGTCCGGGTCCATCCGGAAATAGCTCGTGTTGTCCACCACCACCGCTTCCTTTGCGGCGATGGGGGCGTACCGCTTGCTGCGGCCTCCCCCGGCGCTGAACAGGGCGATGTCTATCCCGTGGAAAGAGTCCTCACCGAGGACTTCCACGGGCGCCTCTCTCCCCGCAAAAGTCAGCTTCCTGCCGGGGACTCGGGCAGAAGCCAGCAAACGGATGCGACCCACCGGGAACTTCCGCTCCTCGAGGATCGAAATCATCTGGCCGCCGACGGCGCCGGTAGCTCCAACCACTGCCACGTTATACTTCTTTTTTTTCTTCAACATTCTGCGCTCTGCCTCCTCGACCGATTGATGTTACCGTTCAGGTATTCGATGTCTTTGCCCATGAACCTCCGCGCAGCACGACGGCGCACGGAATAAGCGATTGATAACTCAGGGAATTGCCGCGACATGCGAGCCGGGTGGGTTATGACTCCAAGGTGACGTTTAACTTCTTGTCAAAGGCTTCCTCGAAGGGCGTAATCTTGAAGCCACTGCCGGGCCGGGGCTTCGCCGTCTGCCGGGGCTTGCCCTTCTTGGCGTCCGGCTTCTTCTTGGCCTTCTTGATGGATAGGTCAATCCTCCCATCTTCCCCGATGGCGAGCACCTTCGCCTTGATGTTGTCCCCGACCTTCAGATGCTCGCGAATCTCGGTGACGTACGCATCGTCAATCTGGGAGATGTGCACCAACCCCTTGCTTCCGTCGGCCAGACGGACAAAGGCTCCAAAGGGGGCAATCCTCCTCACGGTTGCCTCCACGATATCCCCCTTCTTTACGTTGGTCCTTGGGGCTTCCGTTAGTTTGTCAGGGTCTTCGTTCTCCAAGTCTGAACTCCGTCGTAGTTTCGCCGGACGGCGGCTCGAAGAGGACGAGAACCTCATCCGGTCTCGCCCACCGCAGATAGCGCCGGGCCGCTCGTTCGACTCCGTCGGCCGTGTCCATGCTCTCGATTTCCTTGCTCAGCGTCTCGTTAGTGAGGCTCTTTGCTGTCAGCGTCTGGCGCAGGTTCGTCATCTGGGCACGGACGTCTTCCAGTTCTCGGAAACCGGGCATCAGGGCGTAAACACATCCCGCGGCAATCAACGCGAGAGTCAATGGATAAACGACCCTCATCAACCTGCTCGGTTTTCCGTTCCCCTGCTTTTTGCTCATAGAGTGCCGCCGTACGTCCCGGAATCGCCGAGCATCTCCTCGATGCGGAGAAGCTGGTTGTACTTTGCGACCCGGTCGGTCCGGGACGCGGAGCCGGTTTTGATTTGACCGGAATTGGTCGCCACAGCGATGTCCGCGATTGTGGTATCCTCCGTCTCTCCGGAACGATGACTAATGACATAAGTGTAACCCGCCTTCTTGGCGAGCTCAATCGTGTCGAGGGTCTCGGTGAGGGTTCCAATCTGATTCACCTTCACCAGAATCGAGTTCGCCACGCCCATCTCGATGCCTCGCTGTAAGCGTTTCGTGTTGGTGACGAAGATGTCGTCTCCGACGATTTGAAGGCGTTTCCCACAGCGCTCGGTCAGCTTTTTCCATCCGTCCCAGTCGTCCTCCGCGAGACCGTCCTCGAGGGAGATGATGGGGTATTTCTCCGCGAGGCCGACGTAGAACTCCACCAATTCCTCAGCCGTGTATTCCTTCTTCTCCTCGGCAGCGAGAATGTACTTGCCGTCCTTGAAGAAGCCGCTCGCCGCAGAATCCAGAGCGATGAAAACATCCTGTCCCGCGCGGTATCCCGCTTTATCAACGGCTTCCATAATGACATCCAGGGCTTCAACGTTCGATTTCAGGTTCGGGGCGAACCCACCCTCATCCCCGACAGACGTGTTGTAGCCCTTCCTCTTGAGAACCTTCCTTAGCGCGTGGAAGGTCTCCGCGCCCATCCTCAGCCCCTCACGGAAACAAGAAGCCCCTTTCGGGACAATCATGAACTCCTGAATGTCCACGTTGTTGTCGGCGTGAGCTCCCCCGTTGAGGATGTTCATCATTGGCACGGGCAGCGTCTTGGCATTGACTCCGCCGATATAGCGATAGAGGGGCATCTCGAAGGCCGCTGCGGCCGCCTTGGCCACGGCCAATGAAACACCGAGGATCGCGTTGGCTCCGAGGTTCGACTTGTTCGGCGTCCCGTCAAGGGTCACAAGCTGCTCGTCAACCTCCAACTGATACGCCGCATCCATTCCCTCGACCGCCGGAGCAATTACCTCGTTGACGTTCTTCACTGCCGTGGTGACGCCTTTGCCGAGGTATCGGTCGGGATTGCCATCCCGCAGCTCGATGGCCTCGTGCTCCCCCGTCGAGGCGCCGGAGGGCACCGCCGCTCGGCCTACCGCGCCAGACGATAGCTCCACCTCCACCTCGACCGTCGGATTCCCCCTTGAATCTAAGATTTCTCTCGCCTCTGTGGAAATGATCTCGGTCATCGCTCTCCTTCAGCTTGGCGTGCAAGCGTACAAGTATGTGCTGCTTCTACTCACTAATCCGGGAATGAACCCAGGGAACTGCAGCGTCTTGGGGATTCATCAAGAACGAAGCGAGCCACACTATATCCCCGCTTGACCTAAAAATCAAGAAAAAAACTTAGCAAACGCGCGAGCCCTCACTTACCCCCCCCCGTTCGGCGCGCTGGGCGACCGCGTCCCGAGGTCGCGGCTGGCCCCGGGGAATATGGAGGGCACAGAGGGATCGTAGGTTGGAAGCTCTCTCGCCAGGCCTGCCCGGCCAGGGCTGCGGCGGGCGGCGCCATAGACGGACGGATTTAGCAGGGACGAGAGAAAAATGGTTGCATTGCGGCGGGCCTTGCGGTAGAGTGCGCGTCGTGGGAAGTGCTGCGCTCCCGTGGTTACATTTGCGCGGCAGTAGAATAGAAGCGTCCGCCAAACAACAAACAAAAGAGTTGTTTTATTCCACAAACCCAAATAAGGGGGGACAAAGAGATGGCGAAAGCAAAGACCAAGACCGAAGTCATCGCGGGAATCGCTGAGGCGGCCGGAATCGCGAAGAAGCAGGCGGCGGCAGCCCTGGAGGCCTTAGTGGCCATGGCGTGCAAGGGCGCCAAAGACGGCTTCACCGTTCCGGGGTTAGGCAAATTGGTGCTGGTCAGCCGCAAGGCCCGCATGGGACGCAACCCCGCCACCGGCGCCGCGATCAAGATTCCGGCGAAGAAGGTGCTGAAGTTCCGCATCGCCAAGGCTGCTAAGGACGCGGTTCTTCCGTCGAAGAAATAGTCCGCGTCCGGCAAGCCGCAGCCACGGCCGCGGTTTCGGTCGCGGCGAAAAGGATTATCTTCAGAGAAAAGGCGCACTCCTTCCGCCTCGTGGCGAGGGAATCGGAAGGGACGTGCGCCTTTTTTTCTGACGGCTCAAGGGCGGACGTCTGCGCTGCGAGGGAACGATCGAGCATCTCCGTGGAGCAGAACGCCGAACGCCAACTCAGCTCTCCTTCCCTCCTGAACTGCGTTGCACTTGCGGGAGGCGAAACGACGTTTTGAGGTGTCGGTTCCCGGTGGGCTTTCTCGGGGGGATCGAGGGATTCCTGAGATTCTGTTGAAAGCGCCCTCGCAAGAGGCTCCTGACCAATCCAGGCCTGCCGCGAGGCAACGCAGGGCTACTTTTTCCTTGCAATACCCTTTTTCGGAGCCTCGAGCCAGCCCGCCTCCACGAACAGTTGTTCCACACTCACACCCAGATGCGGGGCCAGCTTGATGAGAATCTCCGGTGTCGCTTTGAACATCGCCCGCGTTAATTGCGAGAGATACGAATTGCTTACCCCAGACTCCCGGGCAAGCCACCGCAGCGACTTCTTCTGTTCCTTCAGCACTCGAAGAACGTACTTGCCGACGTGTGCCATAGACCATCATCTCCTTCCGGTAGTAGAGTACACATCGTGCGCGCTTATACAATAAAGCATTCGCTACAAGAACGCAAGGCAAAAATGGATGATTCCGTAATCCCTCACTCAGGGGCGGGACGTACCACAAAGAACGCAGAGGCCGCAGCCTGCCCGCGAGCGCGCTGTCGCCCCCCCGTATCTCATGGTTAGCCCGCCGTCAAGGGCATGTCCGAGGTGCACGGCCAGGGAGGGTGAAAGGAAGGCTTCGCCCCTGTGACGGGATGGAAAGTCTGACCTCTCCGCGTCCTCTGCGGTTTTGTATTTCCCCTTTGCCGTAATTTGAAGGTGGCTCAGCACGCCCTCCCGCCCGAGACGGAGGGATTACGGCGCCGGAGATTTCGCTGTTGACTTTTCGCTCTGGGGCAGCTATATTAAGTCCAAAATGCGGGGGATTAGCTCAATTGGTAGAGCATTTGGCTGGCAGCCAAAAGGTCACCGGTTCGACTCCGGTATCCTCCACCACTATCCGGGATGACGGGAAATCGGGATGCCCGCCGAGGGAATCCGCTGGAGAGGTCATGACAAGAAAACTCATAGTCGCTCTCTGTCTGATCCTCGCATCGGTTTACCTGACCGTCCGAGGCCCTTCCCAGGAGACTTACCTCCCCTCGAGCAGCCTTGTGTACCGCTTGAAAATCACTACCGAAGTGGACAATATCCTGGCCACGTATGTCGCCAGGGCCATCGCCATGGCAGAACGGGAAGGGGCGAGACTGATCATTGCGGAGATCAACACCCCCGGCGGGGAGATGGGCGGAATGTGGAAAATCAGCGACAGCCTGGTCAGCAGCCTCGTCTCGAGCAAGATTCCAACCGTAGCCTGGGTGAACAAAAACGGCGCCTCCGCGGGAGCAATGATCACTTACGCATGCAAGTACATCGTCATGGCGCCCGGCGGCACTTTTGGCGCCTGCGTCCCGGTGATGCTCATCCCCATGGAAGGGCCCAAGCTCCTCCCTGAGAAGTATGTTTCTTACACGCGTGACCAGATTCGCTCTGTGGCGACGGCAACAGGACATTCTGCGGACATAGCCGCCGCGATGGTGGACCAGGACATCGAGCTGAAGTTCTCCGACATAATCCCTCCTGCGAGATTGGAGAGGCTTCGTCGAATTCTCCGCCAATGGGACGAGGCGACGCCCGAAGAAAGGGCGGAGTTCAAATGGTTTCTCGATTCTTCCGGGGAACTACCGGAAGAAAAGAGGGATGAACTCAGGGACTTCCTCGTCGAAGGAGCCAAAATCATCGAGAAGGGGAAAATCCTCACCCTGGATACCGACAAGGCGTTTCTTCTGAACGTTGCTATCGGGAAAGCTGCGACCCTCGCCGAGATATTCGACCTCAAAGAGATTCGGGAGCTGAATCTCGGCAGACCTCTTGTCAAGACCGTGAATTGGTCATGGTCGGAGCTCGCCGCCAGATTTCTCTCGATGCCGCTGGTCAGCAGCCTTCTGCTCATCGGGGGAATTGTGGGAATCGCCACGGAACTGAAAGTGCCTGGCTTCGGTTTCCCCGGAATCCTGGGCATCAGTTGTATCGTTCTGCTGTTTTTCGGGAACTTCGCTGCGGGCGCCGCGCAGTGGACCGACCTCATCCTGTTCGGTCTGGGAGTCGCCTTCCTTTTGATCGAGATTTTCGTGATTCCGGGCTTCGGCTTCATGGGAATTTTTGGGATCATGCTAATCGTCGTGAGCATCTTCATGATGCTCCTGAAGAGTCCCGGGCCAGACCTTCCGGCTTCCAGAGAAGATGTCCTGAGAGTCATCCGTGCCATGAGCGCGTCCATTATCGCCGCCGCCGTTTTGATCTACATCCTCTTCCAATTCCTGTCGCCACGGATGCCTCTTTTCGGGCGCTTAGTCCTGGCGAGTTCGCAGAGAGCGCAGGAAGGCTACACGGCCGGAGACAAATTCGCGGCCCAGGCCGACCGGCTCTTGGGGAAAGTGGGCGTGGCCAGATCTATGCTTCGCCCCGCGGGAAAAGCCGTTTTCGAGGGCAAGCTGTTCGACGTGGTCACCGAGGGCGATATAATCGAGAAGGAGTCCAAGATCGAAATCATCGAGGTCCGAGGGAACCGGATCGTAGTCCAGAAAGTGAAAGAGAGTTGACGCCCTGCGGCCTTCCTTTCATCCTTCATGGGCGTTTCCAGCACGGCACAAGGCGGAGGGACAATCTGAACCATTGATCTGGGTTTTGACCGTCGCAGCATTGGGATTGCTCTGCATCTTCGCTGAGGTGTTTCTGCCCGGCGGCGTACTCGGTGTTCTGGGGTGGCTGCTGATCGGAACCTCTTTCGTGGGGGCGTACCACATCTGGCGCCTCTCTGGACCCTTTGTGCTTTTTGTCGCGTGCATTGTCGGCGCCGGCGTCGCCCTTTACGTGATTGCCATCAAACTCATGCCAAAAACTGCCGTCGGTAAGATGCTCTTTCTCCAGAACACGCAAAAAGGGTATGATGTGTCCATATCCGGCCAACGAGAACTCATCGGGAAGGAGGGAATTGCCCTATCTTTCCTGAGACCAAGCGGCATAGCCGAAATAGACGGCAAACGCGTCAACGTCATCGCGGAAGGTGAGTTCATCGAAAGAGACACCTGGATCAGAGTGTCTGAGCTAAAGGATAACCAACTTGTCGTACACCGGGTGGAACAGGATATCCGGGACAAAACCACAGGAGGCCAGAAATGATGAATTTTCTCATCGCCGCGGGCAAGCCCCCGAGTCCATGGACTATCGTTCTCATTGTGGCGGGGTTCATTGTCTTCATTTTCATCTGCATCTTCGTTTACTTCTTGAAGGTGTGGATTCGAGCGCTGGCGTCCGGGGCACGCGTCAAGATCGGGAGCCTCATCGGGATGAAACTCAGAAAAGTTTCTCCTTTGGTTATCGTTGATGGCAGGATTATGGCCGTGAAGGCAGGATTGGATGTCTCCACCAACGACTTAGAGACGCACTATCTCGCCGGAGGAAACGTCAACAAGGTCATTCGGGCGCTCATCGCAGCCGACAAGGCAAATATCGAACTGAGCTTCAAGCGAGCCGCGGCGATTGACCTCGCTGGCAGAGACGTATTGGAGGCTGTTCAGACGAGCGTCAATCCGAGGGTGATTGACGCACCGAATCCTGCCAGAGGCAGCGACATGGTGGCGGCGGTCGCCATGGACGGAATCTCCCTGAAAGCCAAAGCCAAGGTGACTGTCCGAGCCAACCTTGACAGGCTGGTCGGTGGGGCAACGGAGGAGACCATTGTCGCCAGAGTGGGCGAGGGTATCGTCACGACGATCGGTTCGGCGCAAAGCTACAAGCAGGTGCTCGAGAACCCCGATAGAATCTCGAAGACTGTCCTCGCAAAAGGCTTGGATTCCGGAACCGCATTCGAGATTCTCTCCATTGACATCGCGGACGTGGATGTGGGAGAAAACGTCGGCGCCAAGCTCGAAACCGAACGAGCCGAAGCCGACAAGCGCATCGCCCAGGCAAAAGCAGAGGGGCGCCGCGCCATGGCAGTCGCCCAGGAACAGGAAATGAGGGCCCGTACGCAGGAGATGCGAGCGAAAGTCGTTGAGGCCGAAGCGGAAATCCCCAAGGCCATTTCCGAAGCTTTCCGAAAAGGCCATCTCGGCGTCATGGACTATTATCAACTCCGCAACATCCAGGCAGACACCTCCATGCGCGACTCCATAGCGGGAACAGGTCCCGCCGCTCCCGGTCAGCCGCCGGAACAACCGAAATAGGAGTCCGCTCTTCAATCACGGCGAGCAAAAAATGCAACGCTCATAGCAGCAGCGTAACCTGGGGGAACGCGAGATGACATGTACCTTAGCTGTCCCTTACATAGCCAAGGGGTCGGGCGAGATAGTCTTCTTCCTCATCATCCTGATTTGGATTATTGGGGGCTTAATGAAGAAGGCTGCGGAGGCTTCCAAGCGGTCCTCCCCGCAGGGCTCTGCTAAACCCCAGCGCCCCGGACGGGGGCCCGCCCCTGCGGCGCCCCGCCCGAGCCTCTCCGATTTCCTCAGACGCATTCGGCAAATGACCGGACAGGGGGAAGAACCGCCTCCACCCCCGCACGCCAAACCCGAAACCCCCACCTCAGGACCGGTCCTGCGAATGCCGTCTCCTCCTCCGCGGCCGCCCGAAAGCGGGAGACCTGCCGGCGGCCCCTCCGTACTGCGCACGCCGAGCTTGAGACCCCCGAAGAAGGAGGTGAGAGTGGCTCCGCGCGCGGAGATGGAGCTTCCGCAAAGGCTGGAGCCGATAGAAGGAGCCGTTGCGCCGCTCCTAACTCAAGAATCTCTCACTGCCTCACCACCCGAGCCGCAGGAACCCTACGCGTACGCAATAAGGAAAACGCACGAACGACCTGCCACGCCAGTTTTTGGAGTCGAAATCTCGACCGGCGAGATGAAAAAAGGTATAATCCTGGCAGAGATTCTCGGACCTCCCAAAGCCGTTCGGCGTCGGAGACACCTTGCAGCGGGCCGTTAGAGAAGCCCGGAGGGATACAAGGTCTCCTGCGTATCTCAACGCCGGAGTGGCGGAATTGGCAGACGCGCGGGACTCAAAATCCCGTGGGTGGAAACACCTGTGTGGGTTCAACCCCCACCTCCGGCACTTGATTACCAAGCACTTACGTTAATCCTCTCATGCCGACTTCTTTCCCAATTTCCAAGCGTTGGATGGATCTTCTACAGTGCGATTTTGTAAGTAGCTTTGCGGTAAGTGATTATGATTCTGGTGTTGCCCGGCGGCAGCTCGCAGCACAGCGGCCGCCCGCTTTCCTCCGGCACCGCCACCCGCCTGGCATAGCGAGAGCAAGAGGCAATCAGGCCGTCCAACTGTCCCGTCATCTTCAAAATGTCCACCCGTCCCAAAGTCCCGATCACCCGTTGGCGGACTTCCCCATGCACACTCTGATTGTGAACCACCCGCAGGCACTGATACTTTCCGGATTTCTTGGCCCTGACAAACATGTGCCTTCCCTTTGCCGTCCGAACATTCTGTCCATTACGTAAATCAAGGTAGAAAGGGAAAGCCCACGTCAACAAAAAAGTAGCCCCCCCCCCCATTATGTGGCACTGCATCTCACCCAAGAACCCATCCCTCCTTTCGCAACTCCTTCATTCCCAACGACTCAATTTTCCAACACCCGGCCCGACTGTAGAAGATGGGTCTAAGTGTCCCCCTTTGGTACTTCGGGGATCGTGACCCCAGCGCTTACGGGACTCCTCCGCAATGACTGAGCCGTTCCACGCACGGGCACGGACAGCGCTCTGGCGAAGCGTCAAAACCAGGGAGTCTTGAAGCGGCGGACCTCCTACGCGGCTCACATCTTTTCCGGGGCAGAGACGCCGAGTAGGGAGAGGCCGTTGCGCAGGACAGTTTGGATTGCACGGACCAAGGACAGGCGGGCGAGGGTTAAGTCCAGGTCGTCGCCGATGACGCGGTGTTCGTTGTAGTAGCTCTGGAAAG
>Ga0315274_10002656_pt1 | contig 26819 bp, 24 predicted proteins | sample YL17G02_20_MG_FD_203700 | JGI IMG/M metagenome (GOLD analysis project Ga0315274, IMG submission 203700) | Sediment microbial communities from Yellowstone Lake, YNP, Wyoming, USA - YL17G02_20 | ecosystem: Environmental > Aquatic > Freshwater > Lake > Sediment | place: USA: Wyoming | collected...
GTTATTAAGGTTAGTATCACCTTTTATGATACCTTAAAATGGTCTCAATGGCACGTATTTTCTACGATTTTACACAATGTGAAATCTTTAAATATGAGTTATTATTGGACGAAATCTAGGTTTAATAGCAGATAAAGATAGTATTAAACCTTTAGAAAATGACAATTTCGAAGAAACAAATACGGAAGCAGATCCAGTAAAATTATTTGGCAATAGTGAAACTTATAATCGTCACTGGAGTAAAAGATGAAAAAATTGCTTTTATTATTTGTTCACTATTTTGAAAGAGAAAAGTCTTGACGATATAAGAGAGGTTTTCGGATGGTTGAAAGAAAGATTATAAGTATATTAAGAAAATTCCAGAAAACACTCGAAGTAGAGGGAATACAGATAGATAAAATTATATTATATGGTTCTTATGCCTCTGGTAAATTCCATAAAGACAGCGATATAGATGTTGCTGTTGTATCGTCTGACTTCGGTGTAGACCGTTTCGAGGAAGGTGCTAGACTCTTTCAGATCGCATGTAAGATCGATCCACGAATTGAGCCTGTTCCAATTTCTCTGGAATCATACCAAAACGATACCTGGATCCCATTAATATATGAGATTAAAGAAAAAGGTATTGAATTAGAAGATAGTGTTTTTTCCCTTGACAATATAAGATTTTTATAGTATAATACTTAACATAAGTTAAGTATTTTTGAGACTGGAGAAATGGAATGAAAAAAGACTCAGATGAAGCCGTAAGAACCTTTATCGCTGTGGAACTTCCAGAGGAGATACATAAAAATCTTCATAAACTCCAGAACGATATGAAAGACTCCATGCCAGACGTTAGATGGACGAAATACGGGAACATTCACTTAACACTGAAATTTCTTGGTGATACAAATGTATCAAAGATCAAAGCGATTAGCAAGGCGATTCAAGACGTCGCCGATGAGTTTTCTCCATTTATCATAAGCCTTGCAGGGATAGGGGCGTTTCCAAATTCCCGCAAACCGAGTGTTGTCTGGACTGGTATAAAAAAGGGTGCGGATGAGATGATAAGATTGGCAAGCTCTGTGGAAAACGCTGTGGAAAAGTTCGGATTCCCTAGAGAGAAACGCCCGTTCAGACCCCATCTTACCATCGGTCGAGTGAGGGAAATCAATCATCCCGCAGTTATGATGAAAGCTCTGGAAAACCCAACAGTCGGTGAGATAGGTGAGTTTACTGTTGAGAAAGTAAGCCTTATTAAAAGTCAACTGGACCCTGCTGGTTCGATATATACTACGTTGTCTGAAGTTTTGTTTAAATCTGTAAAATAAATTTTGGTGACTAACACACCCCTCACGTCTGCTGAAGCATCCGTGTTTCCCCTCTCAAGAGGGGAATTCGTCAAAACTCCCCTCTTGAGAGGGGTTAGGGGTGTGTATAAGAAAACCTTATTTGAGTGTGAAACTTAATCAGGAGTAATCCCATGCACAACCTTTTGATAACAGGTGGAGCAGGTTTTATTGGCAGCAACTTTGTCCGATACTGGATCGAAAACTATCCGGACGATAAAGTTATAGTACTGGATGCTCTGACTTACGCAGGGAACCTTGAGAATCTGGAATTGGTTGCGGGTCACGCTAACTATCGCTTTGTTAAGGGTGATATTCGTGACTTTGAGCTTGTGACCCGTTTGCTGAATGAAGGTAGTATAGATACTATCGTCCATTTTGCGGCTGAAACACACGTTGACAGATCCATTCTCGGTCCACAAGTTTTCATTGACGCAAACGTCCAGGGAACTTTTATCCTGCTGGAAAGTGTCCGAAAATGCTGGGAAAAGGATTTTGAGAAAAGACGATTTATCCACATTTCTACAGACGAAGTTTATGGCTCTCTGGATTTTGACGATCCAGCTTTCACCGAAGAGACTCAGTATAAACCGAACAGCCCTTATTCTGCCAGTAAAACGTCTAGTGACCATTTTGTGCGTGCTTATTACCATACTTACGGAGTTCCTACTATTACTACTCATTGCTCAAACAATTATGGACCATATCAGTTTCCAGAAAAGCTTATCCCATTAATGATACTTAAAGCGACCAGAGATGAAAAACTCCCTGTATATGGTGATGGTAAAAACGTTCGGGATTGGATACACGTTCTTGATCACTGCAAGGCGATTGATACAGTTATATGCAAAGGCAAGATCGGTGAAGTATACAACATCGGCGGAAACAACGAGAAACAGAACATTGAGATCGTCGGGCTGATTCTTGATAAATTAGGTAAATCAAGAGATTTGATCCAGTTTGTGAAGGATAGGCCCGGTCACGATAAGCGTTACGCCATTAACATTACAAAGATCGGAAGACAATTGGGCTGGACTCCTGAATACGACTTTGAAAAAGGACTGGAGGATACTATAAAATGGTATCTTGAGAATGAAAAATGGGTGAAAAGCTGTATTTCAGGCGATTATCTGAAATACTATGAGCGGAATTACGCAGGACGTATTTAACATGAAAATACCATTTAATAAACCATACTTAACAGGTAAGGAACTTGGATATATACAGGAAAGCCTGAAAAGCGGGAATATCGTCGGCAACGGTGGATTCACTGAAAAATGCGAAGGCCTGATGGAAAAAATATTCGGGGCAAAAAAAGTTCTGCTGACTGGCTCGTGTACCGATGCGATTGAAATGGCTTCTCTGCTTGCAAACCTTGAAACTGATGACGAGGTGATAGTGCCGTCTTTCACTTTTGTTTCGACGGTGAACGCATTTATTCTGCGTGGGGCAAAACCCATCTTTGTTGACATACGTGAAGATACGCTGAATATAGATGAAACGAAGATCGAGGAGAAGATAACAAGCAGGACGAAGGCTATATTCCCTGTGCATTACGCTGGCGTTTCCTGCGAGATGGATACCATAATGGATATTGCAGGACGATATAAACTATCTGTTGTCGAGGATGCGGCTCAGGGAGTTTATGCAAAATATAAAGGTAAATATTTGGGAGCAATCGGGAATCTGGGAACTTACAGTTTTCACGGCACCAAGAACTACACATGCGGTGAAGGCGGAGCGCTCGTAATCAATGATGAAAGCCTGATTGAAAGAGCAGAAATACTCAGAGAGAAGGGAACGAACAGAAGCAAATTCCTGCGTGGTGAGATTGACAAATATACGTGGGTGGACGTTGGCTCAAGTTTTTTACTTTCAGACGTTCTTGCCTCTTTCCTTTATGCACAGCTTGAGAATCTGGATGAAATTAACAGGAAAAGAAAAGCAATATTTGAATTCTATTATGAGAATCTTAAGGAGCTTGAGGAAGCTGGCGAGTTGAGATTGCCCATAATCCCTGATGGCTGTGAAACTAATTATCATCTGTTTTATATCCTGTTGCACTCGGAGGAAAAGCGAAACTTCCTCATGGAGCAACTGAAGGATGCAGGAATACAAGCGGTTTTTCATTACGTTCCACTGCACAATTCGCCTATGGGGATGAGGTTTGGATACAGGGATGGTGATTTGCCCCTAACAGAAAGCCTTAGCGGTCGTCTACTCAGGCTTCCGTTTTATGCCGATTTGGAACTGGAGGAGCAAAAGCTTATCGTTAATATGGTGAAGAAGATCATTTTGCATTAGTTATAGTAGTCAGCCGAATAAATTGTTAATGTTGTTCGTAGTTTAGTAAGGTTGACCAGTAGGAAGGAGTGATTCTGATGAACGAGAAAGATCATGCTAACAGCACTCGTGAAGAGAAGATGCGCGCTCTGGAATTGGCGATAACTCAGATAGATAGACAATTCGGTAAAGGTGCAATCATGCGTATGGGTGACCGTAACATTGAAGATGTGCCGGCGATCTCAACAGGTGCGCTGGCTCTTGATCTTGCATTGGGTGTCGGAGGAGTACCAAGGGGAAGGGTCATCGAGATATTTGGACAGGAAGGTTCCGCAAAGACCACTATCTGTCTTAGTATCATTGCAAATGCCCAGAAAAATGGCGGTGTTGCCGCATTCATAGATACAGAAAACGCCTTGAATCCTTCGTGGGCAGAAAAACTGGGCGTGGATATAGAGAATCTGCTTATCTCTCAGCCGGATACAGGAGAGCAGGCACTTGAGATAGTTGACCTGCTGGTCAGAAGTGGTGGAGTGGACGTCGTAGTCATTGATTCCGTTGCCGCTTTAGCACCCAGAGCAGAGATCGAGGGTGAGATGGGTGACGCTCACGTCGGGCTTCAAGCCAGATTGATGTCTCAGGCTATGCGTAAGCTCAGCGGGGTTGTAAGCAGAACTAAAACCTGCCTTATATTCACAAACCAGATTCGTGAGAAGATCGGGATCATGTTCGGAAACCCGGAGACGACTCCCGGCGGGCGTGCGCTCAAGTTCTATGCCTCAGTGAGGATGGAAACCCGAAAAGGTGCTACTATCAAAGAGGGACAGGTGATAATCGGCGATCAGATTAAGGTGACAGTTCGCAAGAATAAGGTTGCTCCACCGTTCAGGCAGGCTGAGTTTGATATAATGTTTGACGAAGGCATCTCCAAAGAGGGAAACCTTATTGACATTGGAGTCGAGCACAAGATTGTGCAGAAAAGCGGTGCATGGCTCTCCTACGGTGACGAAAGACTTGGACAGGGTAGAGAAAATGCCAAGCAGTACCTCAAAGAACACCCTGATATAGCTCAGAAGATAGAGGACGAGATCAGGCAAAACGTTGCTCAGGCTCCAGTTGCCAAGGGTCTGGAAGATGTGACAGCAGATGCTGGAGATCAACCAGAACCTGAGCTTGATCTGGATGAAAATGCTTAGTATTTCGAGTTTTTCACTTATGAGTAATACTCAACCAGATTAATGTTTTACTTTACAAACAACGCTTCAAAATCCCCCCTTTTTATAAAGGATGAGGGATGAAGGATGAGGGATGAAGGCGGAAGGATGAATATAGGATATTTGATATTTCATCCTTCATCCTTTCAATAAGGGGAGTTAGAGGGGATTTGATTCTTTGCTAACTGAAAAACTCGTATTACTAATACGTTATATATAAGTGACATAAGTTACAACCAGAACAGGAAATTGCCTCGTGTGCCGAGGATCAAATCAACAACTACCCACATTCCGATTATAGCGCACTCTCCAAGAACCAGCCCGATGAAGAAAGGCTTGAGCTTTTGATACACTCTCAGTCCACCGAACCTTAGCGCAAGTATCTTCACCAGCCATCCTATAAACGTTGACCACCACACGTGTGTTATTGAGTAAGAGCCAGCCATAACGTATCCAATTGGATGAAAAGGCCACCAGAAAAACAGTCGGCGCATAATGAAAAGAAATACAGTTACACCTCCACCGACCAAAATGTTGAGGATACTGGTCACATCTGGTGTTAAAGGCGACGTAATATATCTGGTTGCGTTTTTGCAGGCTATGTCTCTGGGAACGTTAACCGTCCACCAATTGCCAATATTCACACCACCGAATTTATACATCAGCATAATAACTGTAATGCCAGCCACGAACAGACCGATAGGGATCGCCAGCCACATACCAATGAACAATGGGTTTGCTTTAAGCCTTGCGGTTTCACCCATCTTCATGTTATTCAGAAAAAAGGTCATTGGGTCAACACGAAACTCCCTCTGTATCCCTTGATTGAAAAGTACGAAAGTCATTATGCCTGCGTTACCAAGCGGTGCTGTGCCTGTGAATGGAAGCATTATCTCCAGAGGGAATATCTTATAACCGACATAGAAAAGTCCTGCTTCAGCGGCAAGACGGCTCACAACCATCACAATAGAGAAGAAAATCAGAAAATACAGCAGCACAGACCATAATTTTACTCCTGCAAATACACCCCATATACAGATAAAAACGAATCCAATTAGAAACCCTAGCAATGCAAGTCGGGAACTATGAGAGTCTTGTTCCTTTTCGCTTGAGTCCTTCTTTACTAAAAGCATATTCTTGAAAGTCTTTCTCATTGACCATGCCAGAAGGACAGCAAAGACGATTATCCCGCCGATGACCTGATAGTCAATGAAAGCGCGGTTGAAGGCTTCCCCCGGTGAGAATTGCATCCTGAAGCCTAGCAAACTACCGATGATTATCTGAAATTGGAAGAATAAAAAGAAGAACCATACGCTGAAGGAGACTGCACTTGGCACGAAGTAAGTAAGACCGATAGTCGTAAAGACCGTCTGCAAGAATACGTAATTAAGTGCGTTCCACGGCTTTTCAGGGAAACTGAGCCATACCATCAATATACCGCCCGGATCAGGTACTTTGGGGAAGTAAAAGTGCAATCCTCTCAGTGAATAGACGATGACAGGTACTGCAAACGCAACCCACATAATTCGATTTTTAAATAAGCGGGGAATGAAAGAGTTTTCTTCTTTAACCATCTCGATCGGAATATTCACAAGCGGGAACGCAAGCCTTTCGTTATCGAACCATTGTCTGCGCACAATCATTGCCAGAGAAAAGTCCACAAGCGTGACTGCAAGTATCAGAAGCGTCCATGAGATAAACGGCGCAACCCAATCCTTCCAAGGAAATGCCACCCACCCCGGCAGACCTTCGTACAGGTATTTTATAGTGCCAGGAACTTCTGACGTGCCAAGCAATGAGCTTATCGCTGAATTTTCATGCGCACCGGGAGACATCCAAGCGGGAATGAATTGCTGGAGTATATCATAGTTATTCTCAGGTGAGGTATAATAAAACGGTGCGGTGATGGAAGGTATCAGATACTGCATACAGCCCGGGCCAAATCCGCAGGCAATAGTCATCATTGCGTAGATTAATAGTAATTCGTGTTGAGTAAATCCGATCCTGAAAATTTTCAGCAGTAGATTGAAGACCAGAACAAAGACGAAGAATAGAAAGATCGGACCTATCGGCATGAAGGTATGTGAGATGTGAGTGCCAATTTGCAAAAAATCGCTTGTTGGTATGACTATTCCCAGCACAATAACAGCGACTATGCCAGTGAATATAGCTCTTAATCTCATTTTACGACTTTTTCAGTTATACCATTTCAATAATTATTTTGTCATACTGAGCGAAGCGAAGTATCTTCTTAATGCAGTGAAGAAGAAGATTTTCCACTTCGTTCAAAATGACATAAATGTACACCTTATTTCTTAAAATACGACTTGTGCTAATTCTCGTAAATTAAGGAATAAAGCCAGTTTGTAGTAGCTAAATTCATTGAGCGTTTTTATAAAAGTTCGATAAATCGAACTACTACAAACCAAACTAGCACAAGTCGTTAAAATGGTATTACATATCAAACTGGTAATATGCTGACTGCCTGATTCGGTTTCAGCGACAAATTCACAGTGCCGTCAATAATCGAAATTTCTTGAAGGAAGTTAAGACTATCAGCAGTGATCTCTTTGATGCTGATCTTGCCAGACGTATTCCACGATGACGGTAAACTCCATTTTCGTTTATCGTAACCATCGGCACTAAAGGCGATAATTTCTTTATCTTTCCATAAAGCAGGAACGAATACGTTGTTTCCATCACGGATAATTACATCACCATGCTTGATGAATGGTTTTCCTTCTACTACACGGGAAATGAGTCCATCCGAAAACCTGACTTCACAATCTTCAATCAACTGCTGTCTGTCATAATGGTTGAGATACTGCCAGGGGAGAGTATTCAAGCAAAATTGGGATAGATATTGACTGATTTGTGTATTGGATATACCTTCTCCGATCATGTTAGTACCAAAAAGCAATGATCTTTGACTGTGATCCATGCCTCCACAGAATAGAGATGCGGGTATCTCCATATAGTCCTTTTCGGTTAGTTCATCACCTCTGCCCCATCCACGATTGTTGATGTGCCACACCATCGGCACGAGACCTATAAGAGCATTATCATGGTCAGGCTGGACAAGTCCCTCAATAGTAACGTCCACACCTTTAGATCGCCAATAACGGACAATTTTGCGCATGGCTGCGAGTTCTTCTTCTCCATTATCATCAACCATCCAGAAAGCGTCAATGTGGATAGTGCCTGCTTTTTCGAGAGGTAACATCGCAAGCAGATTATCAATGCGCTTCTGTGCGAGACCTGATTCCCATTCTTTAAGATGGCTTATGAGGTAGCTTTGCTCACCGCCCCATTCTCCGCCTTTTCTGACGATAAGTTCCTTTTCTTTGTAGAGGTTCCATAAAGGGCTGTTTTCGTAAGCATCATTCATGTTTATGTGAAGGCTTACCGTTGTATTGTAACGGTATCCTTCATTCATGATCCAGAGCAAGCTGTCCAGTGCGGTCTTATCTTCAGGTCGCTTGAGAAGTTCGTTCACCTCAGACCATGCGGGATATTTGGAGTCGTGACCCTCAAACTGCCATCCAACGAGATACATAATCTTTGGTATGCCTCTCGTCATGTTATCAACCTTGCGGATGCGCTCCAGTATTTGAGCAAAGGTGCAGGACACCCTTGCAGGCGTACCTTCCTTCGGATCAGGCTTCATACATAGAAAAATTTTGTCTGTTATAGTCAGATGATATTGATGATTGTATGGTTGTTCAGTTTTACGTGTTTTACGCCAATCGTAGAATGATCCGTTAGTATCTGCATTCATTGATTCTCCCCCAATTAGTCCACATAGCAACCTTTAACGTAAACATCAGTAATTTTAAAATTGTCTCCATCCTGATTAGCGAGTATAACAAAATCTTCCTTGCAGCTATAGGTTTTAGTATAATTCAATTCACTGTATTTAAACTCAATATGCAGATCGAATGTCTTGTCTTCTCTAACCACTTTCGATTTATTAAATATGATCTCAGAATACCTTTCTTCTCCATTAAAAATAGTCATCGTCTGGGTTACGTATTCGGCAATTAGATCCTTCTGACCATTCAACAGAACATCACATTCCTTTTGATCTAAAACCGCCGGAGCATTTCCTGTATTTGCCATAATATGATCGATAATAATTTTATCGTCTTTCACTCCTATAGCTTTTATAGCTTTAACATAAACAATAGGTCTGTTTCTTTTCGCGTTCTCATCACGCATTGTTTTAACTCAAATAAGTAAGAATAGCCAAAACAATCATTGCTATTGCTGAAATGAACTGTCCTAAACTACCTAAAATAATGAAATTTTCCATTATATCCTCCCTTATCATACATTCTATAGTTCATACAATTACAAAAAACTCAGAAATATCAGTAGACTATACTAATATTTTGTTGGGTTTCGTTCCTCAACCCAACCTACCTGTAACTTTAGCTAAAGGGGAAATTAGTCTAAACTCTCCTCTTGAGAGGGGTTAGGGGGTGTGTTTCATATTAGGGAATTTATTTAATTACAAATCCTTAGTTGATCAGTAGTCAATATTTTTCTATGAGTTCACGTACAATATCCGTCCATATTGTAAATCGTTCAGGATGGTTCTCGCAGGTATGTGTATCTTTCATGATGATCTCAAAGACAAGCCCTTTTGTGACTTCCAGAGCATGATGTATGTTTTCACGTATCTTTTCGGTGTTGAAATTACCGACGAGTTGTGATGGATGTGGTTTCCATGAGAAAATGTATTTATTTGGGAAGTTCTCTGCGCATCGGTCAACGTCTGCAAATGGCGATATGTTTACCTGACGGAGATTGGAGATTCTGAAAACGTAATCCAGCTTTCTTGTCAAATCCTCACAACAGCCATAAACAGTGAGTCCGAACCTTTCCAGCAATCTTTTTTCATACTGAAGCGCAAATTCCCAGTGCATTTCGGGTGAGACGAGTGTAAGCTCTTGGGCTTCTGCGGACGCCCACATATTTATAGGCTGTATATGTTCTGGATCGCAGCCTTTTTGCGGGAGTTCGTAATTGTAGCCATTGCCACCGGGGTATATCCACGTATCATCATCATTAAGACTCAACAAATTGAGTTTCACGTATTGGTCTATTATTTTGTGATGACCTGCCTCAATGAATGACATGGCATCGTGAAGCATCTGCGGCTCCTCGTGCATATCAATCATGACCTGATCCAGTCCTCGCAGTTTGGTATAAAGATTCATTAGATGGAATGAAATAGTCCGAATCCCTTTCAGTTGAACATCGAGGATATCACCAATAATCTCCTGTGTCTGCTCAAAACGCTGGACGGAGTTTTTTTCATCATAAACGACTTCCGGGAACTTGAGTTTTTTCAAATCATCTGCGGATTCTATCACAGGATAATATTTTCCGGCACCGGAGCTTTGACTACTTGGGACAAACTTCGATTCCAGACCCCATCCATTGTTCCAGATGGATTTTGTTACTATGTACGTCTTTTCGATCACAGTATCATCGTGAATTTTATCATAGTAATAAAGCTTGGTTTTGAGATTCCACTCAATCCCACGAGCGAACTGATCTTCACACAGCAAGGAGGGTATAAGCTCATGCCACGAGTTTTCGGGAAAAACGAGCAACATGGGTCTGACACACTCTAGTCCGTGATGTCGTTTCCATATCTCCTTACGCTCTTTCATGATCGCTAGATCGGCGATCTCGGCAACCCGTTTTGCCAGTTCCCTCAAGATTGTCCTATCCTTATCCTGCATCTATGAATACTCTTCGTATTTTTCTATTAGTATTACCTTGTCAACTATGATTTTCTACATATCTGGTAGTCGCAAACGCACCCTAATGAAGTTTAACAAAATAATCGGGTAATGAAACTGAGTGACGTTTTACATATATTGAAGCGTTTTAAATCCCCCTAACCCCCTTTTTCAAAGGGGGAATTGTAAATCCTTTATCCATAGGGTTTTGCAAACTTATGGGTAAAGATTAGTTTTCCAAAGGGGGATTTAAGACCTTTTGCCTAATATGAACTCTAATCTGTTTATTCCCCGATTAATTATTCAAACTTCATAAGGGATGCGACTACCGAACTAGCTTCTTGATTGATGACTAAGTAACATTAGTCATTAGCATATAGTGCCTTATACCCACGGTTAAAAGCTGTATAAAGTATTATATCAAATAGAGATAGACGATTCAAAGACAGACGACTTTTATTGAAAAATCTCTTTAAAATAGAAGAAGTGGAGAAAAAATTCCTCCGAACCCAGCGGCTACCTTCCTTTAACTCGTCTGCGGACATCTTTTTCGGATGAAAAATTACTTCTCCTTCTCCACTTCCCGATAACCACCATTCATTATCTATCAAACGATTTTCTGCCCTCATGCGATCATACATAGGAGTTCCAGGATAAGGAGTTAGCCAGTTAAACTGTGCTATATCTAATTCTGCATCCATAGCAAATTCGAGTGTTCTTTCAAACACCGACTTATCGTCATCATCCAGTCCAAAGACAAAAGCACCAGAGATTGCAATGCCATGATCATGTAACTTTTTTGACACCTCTTTGAACTTTTCGGGATTGTTGTGTTTTTTGAGCGACTTTTTCAAGTTCTCGGCTGAAAGGGATTCAAAACCGACAAACAGCCCTTTACAACCGCTTTTTGCCATCAGTTTCAAAAGCTCAGGGTCTTTGATAACTGTTGTTGAAGCTTGACCAATCCAACGCCTGTTGTATGGAATCAAAGCTCGGAAAAAATCTTTAGAATATTTCGGATTACCCACAATATTATCATCATAAAAGAAAATGTGATTGTGCTTTAGGGTTTCGATTTCTGCCAGGACATCTTCTACTGGGCGAAAGCGATATTCATGCCCGAATACGGCAGTTACCGCACAAAAATCACAAGCGAAAGGACAGCCTCGTGATGTTTGCATTCCATCAATTGCCAGATAATTCTTTGGGTTAAACAGGTCTCGGCGGGGGGTCATTAGACCTTTTAGACTACAATAGCCATCATTACGGTAAAAGCTTTTCAGCTTACCTTTCTTAAAATCAGCAAGTACCTCTCCCCATGAGCCTTCAGCTTCACCGACACAAACAGCATCAGCGTGTTTGATGGCTTCTTGAGGGATTAGAGTTGGGTGTGTTCCACCCAAAACAACCTTTACATCTCTTTTACGGTATTCTGCCGCAATTTCATAAGCTCGTGGAACTACTGTGGTAGTACAAGATATGCCTACTAGATCGACCTGCTCATCGAAGTTGATCTGTTCAACTCGCTCATCTACAATACTAACTTCAATATCTGACGGGGTAAGAGATGCTAACATTGCCATGTTCAACGGGAGTAATTTAAACTCCTGATTAGCGATGCGCGGCATGACCAGTTTAATTTTCAATGTGTACCCTTCCTTTGTGATTGCGGAATTTCATTCTGTGCCATCCGGGATACACCGACAAAATCCTGTAACCTTATGTGGATCAGCCGACGATCAACATCAGTAAGCTCTGTAACTGCGGATGGAATTCCAACATTAGCATTGCAAGAAACAAAAATTATCAGAAAGACCGAAACAATTTCTTGTTAATAATACTCAATTCTATATATAACAACATTTTGACAAAATGGCTTACACGATTATCATGATGAAAGAAGTGAAAGCATCTCAAATTTTATCTGCTTCGCATTTTTTAATAGATTCTTCATTATTACCAAAATGGCAAGTTGCAGAAAATCCCTATATATTGTAGCACATAACAGATACAAAATGCAAAGCAATTTATGAGTTGACTTAAACCATCGTACCATGATAATCTTTAAGTGATATATAAGTGATATATCATATACACAGTTTAAATCCCTGAATTCTGCAAGGAGGAGATAAAAGCGTGAACACGTTGAGCAGATTTTTACCCATTTCTCTTGAGGGTATATTAAGTAACCAATACATAGAAACAGTAAAGACGGCATATAAATTCCTTATGGAAAAATCACCCGTCGAGCTCAGGAAAATGGTCGGACAGAAATTAGATTTCATCCCTGATTTTGAACAGGTAGATAAAAGCACTTTTGTGGAAAGCTATCAAAAACCCATTCGGGACGATATTCTGGCTGGTTATGGCATATTTAAGATAACTGAAGCAAAAATATTGCAGATAGACTGGACGGGTGGCCATTACCAGCTTCCATTGGGATACCATTATCCTACTCTTGATGATTTACTTATTGAAGCAAGGAAACTTGGGATCGTTGATGACACACACAATAACACACCGGGCATGCCTGTAAAGCTTCTGGCTCGTGAGCTTGTGAAGTGCGCGAATGCCTACGATAATGAGGATTTTGAAAATATTGTAAACAGCAAGGATCGCCTTAACCATGTTACAAGCGTTGATACTGGCACAATCGCCGCAAGCACGGGGATTAAGGGCATCCTGTATCGTTTCCGTGAGCTATATGGTGATACAATTCCGGTATTTGTGATGCAGGAAGGCAATTATCACGGCACAGACTTCTTTGAACAGCGTCTCAGGGGAATGTGGGAATGGATGTTCACAAACGTAATAGTTGAGTACGCCAAACCCAATGATATTGATGATCTCAGTGAGATTTTCCACAAGTACGAAAACAGCACTAAAGAGAGAATCGCAACTTTGATGATGGAACCTGTTCTCATGAATAACAGGGCAATATACCTTCAACCAGAATATTTATATAAGGCGAAGGAATTATGTGTTCAGCATGAGGTAGTTCTATTTCTTGATGAGATTCAGACAAGTATGTGGAGTCCAAAGATTTTCATGGCGAATGAGTATAATGGCATTGCCGACGTTCTCGCAATAGGCAAAGGTCTAACTGCGGGATATTCTCCTCTTGCATACACGATTTGTAAGTCCTGTCTGGATAATCAAAGCCAGTATAGCTCTATAAGCACCAACGGCAATGCAGATATGGCGGCACTAGCCGGGCTTATCGTGCTTGAAGTTGTAAAGAACAGTTCCGATCACATCGAGACTGTCGGAAATTACTACCACGATGAGTTGAAAAAGCTTCATAAATTATATCCCGACAAAATTGTAGAAATAACAGGGCATCGGCATTTGACAGGTATCAGCCTTGTAAATGAGCCGCTGGCAAGTAAGTTCCATCGTGCCTGTCTTGAACGGGGTATTTTTGTGAGATTACAGGCTTACAAGGAAGGCGCGTCAACAATCATAACCAAACCGCCGATTATAGTGGATTGCGAAGATGTGGATTTTGTTATAGACAGATTAAACACTTGCTTGAAGAGTGTTTAATAACGCTATTAATTTTATTTTAGGATGGTGATGTTTTCAAATACGAAGAGAATTTTATTGATAACACCCACCCTGTTAGACTGCATAACAATCCATTAATTAAAACTAACATTGACCATGCTACCGCAGATTCTTTTCCTATACCGACTTCATTGAAGAAAAATATCGCTGACACATCTCTCGTTCCTAAGCCCGATATGGAGATCGGCAGTATTGATGCGAAATTTATGATCGGGGATATTAGCATCGTATAGTATAAGCTAATGTTTAAGCTTAAGCTAAGTGCCAACACATAGAGGTTCAAGAACACTATAAACCACGAAAAAATCGCAATCAGCCATAAGTACAGCAGAATCCTTTTCTTACTCTTAAGCTCCCATATACCAGATAGGAAACGTTCAAGGCTTACCTTTAAACTACCCCGGTAGTGACCAGGGATAATAAGCCTTGTTATTGGACGGAATAACCTTCCTAAAACAACGTATACTTTATAATCTGTCAGAGCATAAAACACTGCTAATATAAGACATGCAATAACGAGGAGCGGTAAATACAGCGGGTTTTCACTTAATCTATTAAGCAAAAGCACAAAAGAGACTATAACGAGTGTCAGCAGGCTAAATATCTCAATTATTTTATCTGAAGCAATAGTTGACAGACATTCCCCAAAGGACTTGTCAGGATTAACTTGCCTCACGTAGAATGCTTTTATCGCTTCTCCAGCCTGCCCCGGTGTGAATCCACCAGCAAAAGCCCCGATGCACCATACCATGCAGGCATCTTTGTAAGAGAATCTTTGCCCATACTGATTTAATATCAGTTTCCATTTAAACCCTTTGAGCAGAATGATGATGAACATAAGGAATGGCACGGGAATCAGATAGATAGCTTTGATGTTGGCAAAAGCTCTGGCAATATTCCCTACACCAGTTCTCCATATTATATAGGCATACAGAAAGACACCAATAATAGGGAGGAATTTGAGGATATTACGCATCGAATTTGTCTGCAATGACGCCATTTTCCTTTTTATTTGGGGCTTGCTTGATTCTTTCATAACTGCTCGTTTGTCTGTATATTGGATACGTCAGCCCCGCCAGGATGAGGAGGTAGGTAGCAACGATAAAAACTTTCAAACTGAGAAAAAAGCCTCCTGATTTTCCAAATTCTGGCACATCAGTTTTGCCAATAACGAGATGAGTAATGCCGAGAGATAAGAATGCTGTACCCAAACACCATAGTATAGGCTCATATTGCTTCATTGTGAGTAACGAGATCGTCAGTAGTAAAAATAGCAGCAAAACCCAAGCCTGTCCTATAACCTGAAGCGTTCTGGTGAGGAAAATGACACGCTAAAAAGCATTCAATATACCAATTCTCAATTGAAACACTACATATTGGTAGAGCCGAAGGCTTTAGCCTGCGGAAACGCACCCTAAAGGGAGAATGGCACTGACTTAAGGAAGTTTTAACCCCAGAGGGGTGTTATATTTATAGAAAAACGAGCAAACAACAAATCTAAGCTCCGAAGGAGCGATATATAAACTGGACCTTTGAAAATATGTCGCTCCTTCGGAGCTATGGGGTTTTGCTGGTTTTACATATCTATAAATATAACGCTCCTCTGGAGCTAAGAACTAGCACTATTATGAATGATATTGTTACAAAATTATAACCTTTATCTCTTAAGTCAGTGCCATTCCCCTAAAGGGATGCGACTACCAATGTCATATTTGAATTAAGAATTGGTATAACTTTCATTAGCACGATTATATAAAGCTATACAGAGAAATGTCAAGAAAAATCTATTATTATACCATATTGCGCTTATTATAATATCGGCAATATCTGAAGTATTCTTTAATGTAGTTATTATGGCACGTTACAGGCTATGACGGAAATCTGACGAGGGAAGTATTGATAGACAGCTATTCGCCACAAACAGGCTTATGCGGCGAATAGCTACAAAAAAGATTACAGAAGCACTTCTTTTCCGGTTCTTCCGGACTCATATATAGCATTAACAATCTCAACTGCGTGCTTTGCGCTCTCAATTGTTATCAGCGGTGTTTTATCTTCGAGGATAGCCTGAACCATATCTTCTACAAGACCGGTATGCCCTGATGATCCGACAGCCATAGGGTCTGAGGCGGTAGTAATATCTCGCTTTTCCTGTGCCCCATAAAAACCGAGCATTTCATTCTCTTCTTCTTTCTCTTTTTCGCTCTGGATCCTCCACGCTTTCAATTGCTCATCTTCTTTAGCGATAGTTCCCTTGTCACCATGAATGAGAATATATTGAGACAGACCCGGATATGCACTGGTAGTGGTCATAAGTGTTCCGAGTGCGCCATTTTCATACTTTAATACAGCAACAGTCTTATCTTCAGCACCTATTTCATGTGTAAAAACACCATACGCACCAAAAACGGATTTTACACGCCCTCCAAGCCACTGCATAAGGTCAACAGTATGAACTCCCTGATTCATCAATGATCCGCCGCCGTCCATATCCCACGTACCTTTCCACGACCCATGAGTTCCCTGATAATAGCTCTGTTCTCTGAACCATGGGAGTATGCCGTGAACACCTATAATTTTCCCCATACGTCCATCGTCAATGGCATCCTTTATTCTCTTATTTAGTGGTGTAGTTCGGGATTGGAAAATGGCACTCATCTTCACCCCGGCTTTCTTGCCTTCTTCTATGAGCATGTCAATTTTCTCGACCTTTATATCAACGGGCTTCTCGACTATGACGTGTTTACCTGCCTTCACTGCTGGTATAGCCATATCAACGTGCAGGTAGCTGGGAGTACAGACGTTGATAACCTCAACCTCGCTGTCATTCAGCATATCATCGTAGTTTTTATAGGTTTTGACTTTGAATTTCTCGTTTGTTTTGTTTAACCTTTCTTCATCAGAATCACATAATGCGACCAATCTAGCTCCTTTAGCCTCAATGATTGCCGCCGCATGATATGCTCCCATACCAAGACCTACAACACCAAATCCAATTTTTTCTTGTGCCATTCTCAATTATCTCCTTTTAGTTCAAGAAATCAGCAATCATATTCAGATCACTCATTACTGATAACTCATAACCGACTTTTACCTGCGACGTTTTGCAAACTCGGCGACAGTATTCGCATAACTGGCGGGAACACCGGTATCGTACCGCACACCATCAGTTTCGTATACGTAAAAAACACCTCTTTCTTTTCTGGCTAGCTCCAGAGCGCTTGTGAGTTGTATCTCACCCTTTTCCCTTAAGTCGTTATCCATGAGGTATTTGATATACTCAAAAAGGTCAGGCAAGAGAATATACTGTCCAAAGAAACAAAGATATTCTCCTAAGGGTATGATGTCGGTCTGTAGATGTCTCTCCGCATACTCTATTGTTGGCTTTTCTTTAATCTCCAACGCCTCGTAGACTCTCGGTAATCCTGGTACTTGCTTTCCACCGACAGTTCCATAGAGGTGAAGCATATCTTCTGATGTTCGCATAACAGCACAGATATTTTCACCAAGCATATCGAACACATCTATAATCTGCTTGGCGCATTTAACATCGGTATTTGAAATGTATACGTGATCACCGAGTAGCAGGAGAAATGGCTCATTACCAACCCATTCCCTTGCACAATATACCGCATGACCAAATCCTGCTTGCTCCTCTTGGACGATGTAAGATAAGTGTTTGGATAGCTCCAGCAATCGTTGTGATTCACTCGCTGCCCAGGGGAGTTCTGATATACGCTTTTCAAGTTCAGGACTTTCGGGTTCGTTAAAATACCTTATAAACGTCTGCTTTTCATCCTCTCTTACTATGACACAAACCTCTTCTATACCTGAGCTTACCGCTCCCTCAATTATAATTTGAATTATGGGTTTTGTCATCCCATCCCTATCAACGATAGGAAAGAATTCTTTCTTGATTGCTTTAGATGCAGGATACAGTCGTGTACCATAACCAGCGGCTGGTATCACTGCCTTTCTGACTTTGTTCATTGATGGTACCTCTGAAAAAACTATTAACGATAATTTCTTATAGAAAAACGTAAATAATACTACCAGAAACCGAGTCCATTGTCAATTCAGTTTACACAATTAAAATTTACTGTTTAAAGAACCATTTATCAAGAGACCTTGCTTTGAAGATCGCCCCAATAAGTCCCCATGGCGTGAATTTTTCAATCTTGCCAGTGGCAAGTGAATACTTACCGGTATTCGTTTTATTGAATACTTTAACGTAATAAGTTCCCGCTTCCACATTTTTATCATACTCAGGCCCCATATAATAATTATCTTTCCCATAAGGCTCATAAAACCTTTTCCATTCTGCATTATTGCCATCCACAGTAAATATTGGCGTATTGTCTTTTAATATCTCGAACGATATATCGTGTTTGGCTATGGGTTCTGTCTTTGGAGAGTAATCTGGAACAAGTATGTTAGTGTAAAGCTCAAAAGGCTTGGACGATACTATTTTGTAGTAATGCGGCTCACCAGAAAGTATACCGTAAAAGGCGTAAGATATTTCTGGCTTTTTAACAATCACTGGTTTGTCTTTTGAGCTTTCATTTTTCACGATCACTGGACGATGTGCATATATGTCTGTAACCATAAGTGATAATATCAGAACACACAATAATAATGTTATCTTTTTCATTTTCTCATCCCTTTTCATATCTATTGGTTGAATATTTAGAAAACACGGAAACACTAAGGCACTAATCTGTTTAACTATTTCATATAACATATATATATCACTAATTCATCCATAAAATTTTGCCAGGATAAAAAACATTAGTTGATGAAATATTATAATTTGATATAATATTAGTTGTTACTCAAGTTTATACGTATAATACTATTTTCAAAAAATTATAGTGCATTAGCACTGGCAGACAAGCTGCCAGTGGCACAGATTTCTATGACTATAATGCACTATGAAATATGGAAAATGGTATAATAACTTTGTGAAAATCATTTTACACAGGAGAATACAATGAAATACGGAATACGTAATGGAATGTTGGGAGAACCTTTAGAGAGTGAATTTGCGACTGCTAAAAAACTCGGATTGGATGGTATCGAATTCTGCATAGGTGGAAATTACAAGAGCGAATTGCTTTGGACTGAAGGCGGTGTGGAGAAACTTAAGGGTTTAGCAGATAAGAACGGTATGGAAGTCTGCTCGCTTTCACCCGGTGTATTTGCTGGACTGCATCCTGCGCTTCCCGATGAGGCAAAGCGTGCCGAAGGGATCGAGATGATGAAGCACACCATAGAAGTCTGCCCGCCACTTGGAACAAAATGGATTCTTACCCCGATGTTCCCGGGTGATGCTGACAAATGGACGGATGAGACTTGGAATATGCTGGCTGATGGATTCAAGGAATTAGCAGAGGTTGCCGATAAGCATAAGGTCACGCTCGGATTAGAGTCAACCTTTAGTGCCGATCAACTCCTGATGATCTTTGACAAAGTTGGGTCCAAGTACGTGCAGGCATATTACGACGTAGGAAACATGAAGCACTGGGGAAAAGACCCTGTTGAGGAAATAATGAAGTTAGGCAAGAATATCTGCACGTTTCACATTAAAGATACCGAAAATAAGATGCTGGGTGAAGGTAAAGTTGATTTCAAAGGCGTCAGCGAAGCCATTAAAGCTATAGGCTACGACGACTATATGGTTCTTGAAACACCGGGCGGAAGCAATCCCAAAGCATCGGCTGCACAAAATCTGGCTTTCACAAAAAAATTAGGGAAATGAATAAGTGATGTGTAATCAGTAACGAGTGATGAGTGATGGGAAAATGAATTTGACAAATCCATCACTCTTTACTCATCACTCATTACTATTGATTGGTGATATGATGAAAATGAAAACGTTGCTTTACAGTCTTTTTTTTATTGTCCTCATTTTATCACCTTTCGCCTGTTATGAGAAGAAAGAAGCTACACGACCAGACATCAAAATAGAGATACAGCCGATTGGCAGTGTATACATCCAATACAGCGATCAATCTAATTCCTTTCGCATCGGGAACGAGCTTATTGAAAGAGCAGTTTCCGTAGACAAAAAATCAAATCGTGTCTATACTTCAGCGTTTATAAATAAGCTCTCTCAGCATAACTACGTAAATTCGTTGAGCGAGGAATTCTCACTCCGAGTTAATGGGACAACGGTTTCGGGCGTCACCGATAATATAGAATACGTTACCCACAACATTCTCAGCGGTGTTAATTTAAAGGGGTTGGAATTAACCTTCCACGTTAAACTTGAAGGTGTAGGAACTTTCAATCTGAGACTATTGTATGAGATTTATTCACATATTCCAGCAATACGTAAATGGATTGAGATCGAGAATCCGACAGGTTCGTCTGTAACTGTGGACAGCATAATACCAGAACGTCTGAGTTTACTTCCGGGACTGGAGTCTGATATTGAAGGCCACGACCTTGTGGAATATTCGGACAACAAAAACATAGGCGGGCTGTCACCTGTGATTATTAACACTAACCTGATGGAAGGCTTTATATTGGGCAATGAGGCTCCCGGAGTATTGAAGTATTATAATATCTATTCAAAACCCGGTCAGTTAGCTGTTGGAATGAAGCCGATTAATGAGCCGTACGCACTTGAGATTCCATTAGGGCCGGGGGAGACGTTCACAAGCCCTGCAACGTTTATCTTTTTCTTCAACGGCGATCTTGTGGAATCAAAAGCCATGCTCTCGGAGTTTATCTCTGGATACGTGTCACTGACTGAAGAACGAAGCAACTCTGTATGGTTTGAGAACACATCTCCCGAAACGACAGAATCACAACTAGCTGATAGTATAAGTCGTGCAAAGGGATCAGGTGCTGACGTGTTCTGTCTTGATGGAAACTGGACAGATAAACGTGGTAATTGGACGTATGAGAAGAACACTTATATTAAGAATCTCAGTGAGCAAGTGCATAATGCAGGGATGAAATTCGGGTTATGCGTTGACGTTGCTCTTGCAGAACCAGACAGCATCGTTTTTACCCAGCATCCACAATGGGTAGTTAAATCAAAGAATGGTTCTGACTACGCTGTTCCCGATACTAAAACAAAGCTTATGTGCATGGGAAGCGAATATGCACTATACATGGCTTACGAGATAGACTCACTGGTGAAAGAGCTTAATCTGGACTACATTAAGCTGACAGGTGCAATGATACCAACTGCTGACGTAGGCGGTTGCTTTGCAGAAGGGCATTTACATCGTACCAGTGGAGAATCCTTGTGGAATATATATGATGGGCTGTTTGGGTTTATCACGTACCTGCGTGGAGAGAATCCAAATCTTATAGTGAATGTATCTCTGGAATCGTATAATCCGCCGGGGGCTTTGGATTACGCTCTGTTAAGGTATACTGATGCCAACTGGTCACTGTAGAATTATAGGATAAATAGGAGAATTTGATTTAATGTTTTCGGTTCTTTGGGAATTAACGGGGAAACTTGTATTTATAATGGATTCCCGTTTTCACGGGAATGACACAAACACAATCATTGTCATTCCAGCGAAAGCTGGAATCCATCCTATGCAAGATTCATTCCCCCGTTATTTACCAAAGAGCCATGTTTTCCTTTGTGTCTTAGTGTCTTTGTGGTTAATTTAATTTTTAGAATGAGGGATCAAGATGTCTAAACTGGCAATTGACGGAGGAGTATCAACAAGAACGAAACCATTTCCCGGTTGGCCTGTATGGGATGAAATGGAACTTAACGCACTAAAAGGCGTTTTGGAAAGCGGGCAATGGGGTATTGGTGGAAAAAGAGTGCCTGAGTTTGAGCAAAAATTCGCTTCGTACGTAGGCGCCGAATTTAGTGTTTGCGTAACAAGCGGAACTACCGGGCTGGAAGTAGCCTTAAAAGCGGCGGGTGTTGGGCATGGTGATGAAGTGATCGTTCCTCCATATACGTTTATGGCGACTGCTAGTTCTGTTCTCATGGCGAATGCTGTACCAATATTCGCAGATATTGATCCGGAGACGTATAATATTGACCCGAATGAGGTTGAAAAAGCGATCACCGAAAGTACAAAAGCCATTATCCCTGTTCACATAGGCGGATGTCCTGCGGACATGGATGCGATAATGGAAATAGCCAAAAAGCACGGACTGATGGTGATTGAGGACTGCGCCCAGGCTCATTCAGCAGAATGGAAAGGGCGTAAAGTTGGAAGCATCGGGGATATTGGTTGCTTCAGCTTCCAATCAAGTAAGAACCTGTGTGCTGGCGAAGGCGGAATCGTCACGTCTAATAATAGAGAATTAGCAGATAAATGCTGGTCTTACCACAATTGCGGACGTGTGCGTGAGGGTGCGTGGTACGAGCATCCCCTACTTGGTGCAAATCTGAGAATGACCGAATGGCAAGCCACAATACTGCTGGCACAGATGGAACGGCTGGATGAGCAAACCAAAATCCGTAATCGTAATGCGCTTTATCTAGCAGAAAAACTCTCAGAGATTGATGGCATAAAGCCGCAGAAACGTGATGAGAGAGTCACTACCCACGCTTACCATCTCTTTATCTTCAGATATGATGCCAGCAAGTTTAATGATGTTCCAAGATCACGCTTTTTGCAGGCATTATCAGCCGAAGGTATACCTTGCTCTCCAGGGTACAATCCTCTCTACAAGGACGATCTGTTTAAGGCTCCCATAGAGGAATGTCCATTATCATGCGGATACTACAAGGGTAAGGTTGACTATTCCAAAGTTAGTTGCCCTGAGACTGAAAAAGCCTGCCGTGAGGAAGGAGTATGGTTCTTCCAGAGCATGTTCCTCGGCAGTCAGGACGATATGGATGATATAGTCAACGCAATAAAGAAGATAAAAGAATATTTCTGATTTCTTATGAATTTCAGGAGATGGCTCATTTTCCAAATGAATTTAGGTAACAATTTTTTATTAGCCACGGAAACACACGGAATAACACTGAAACTATTGTCAATAGGTCTATGGGTCAATAGGTCTTTAGATAAATTACTTATAGACCCATAGACCTATTGACCTATTGACTTATAAACCCTCCAAAACCGTGAAATTCCGTGTGTTTCCGTGGCTAAATTTTTTTCTTGTTTTAAAAGTGTTACCTTGTATAATCTCATTTCTTCCAACTATAACAGGTATAAATTATGCAATACAAAATATTGGGGCGTACAGGTCTAAAAGTCAGCGTCATTGGATGTGGAGGCGCAGTTATAGGCATCCCATACTATCTTGCCCATGAAGACACAAACGATCCAGCAACGCAAACGGTATTCATTTCAGCACTTGAGCGTGCCTTTGAACTTGGTATAAACTACTTCGATACCGCCCCTGGTTACGGAAATGGCATAGGGGAAACGATCTATGGTCGTGCATTATATAATTATCGGGACAAGATAACTCTTGCCAGTAAAGTTACGTATTCAGGAAGCCCTGACGAGATTCAGGCGAGTGTTGAGCAAAGTCTGCGACGGCTTAAAACTGATTATCTGGACGTGATACAGTTTCACGGTGGATATTTTAACGATAAGGAAGCAGATGATATTCTGAACAGCGGACGGCTGGAAATGCTTGAAAAACTCAGGGATGAAGGCAAAGTAAGGTTTATCGGGATAACGGCAGAGGTTCCAACAGGTGCGTTGGAGCGTATGCTTGCGAGTCAGCGATTTGACGTGCTTCAGATATGTTATAACCTGATAAACCAGCTTTCCTGCGATCATTCACGGGAATGTCGTGGTATTGTTGCGATAGCAGAGCATTATAATATGGGCATCGTCACGATGCGAACCGCTACGAGTGGATTCCTGCAAAGGCTTCTCAACCGTGAGTTTGGGCTAAGTGAAGATGACATAACACGTATGTGTATAAAATACGTCCTCAGCACACCAGAGATTGACGTTGCGCTTGTTGGAATGAGAAATCCAGAAGAAGTGGAGACAAACATAGCACTTGCAAGCGATCTAGGTGATCGGTATAATCTTGATGAGCTTCATAACCGTTTTCGCTAGTATTAATCCTCTTAATGTCATGATCAATACATCATTGGCAGTAAAGGCTCAATGTTTTTATCAAGTGATAAATTATTGATGAACGGTAAGGAAGTTAGTATTGAAGGATCATCTAGTGAAGGTATGCGAAATCAGATTCACGAGTTCGCTGATTGTTGTTTAAAAGGTCGTCAACCCGATGCCAATGGAAAATCCGTGCGACACACAATGGCAGTGATTGAAGCTACAAAGCAAAGCGCAGAGAGAAATAAGCCTGTTCTGGTTTCAGAGCTTGATTAGTGTGTAGGTGAGGATTATTTTTCAGGTTTTCATAGCTTAATTCTATTTGATCGCACTCCTTTGTGGTCAAATTTTCTAAAATGCTTGTTGACTTAACCACAAAGTTATAATACAATAGAGTAAACTATTTTTTCGTGGGCGCCACTTCATAAGATTAAAACGGGACAAAAAACATAAATTGATATTATTTTCCAGCAACTCAAAGCACAATCAAAATTCTGTTTCTAATCAATCTTTACAAAATAATCCATCATCAGGAGACACAAAATTAGCCAAAAATAGCCATGACGGATGGCGTTTTGCGCTTTTCTATTTCCTCTCCTTTGCCGCAGTATCACTGTATGGCATATATGGCAACCTTTATTTCAGGCGTCGTGGCGTATCCAACGTTGAGCTTGGGATATTGAATGCTATCCCTGCATGGACTGGCATTTTTGCCCCTCTTTTATGGGGAATTATAAGTGACGCACTGCGTCAGCGTAAATTCCCCAGCTTTCTTATGCACATTATAGCGGCTTTAATTTTTCCATTGTTCTGGTTCTGGAGTGGTGAGTCTTTTCTGATGCTTTGCCTGCTGATGGCAGTCTTCACGATATTCTTCAGCGGAAGTATTCCCATAACAGATGCGTGGACACTTGATCACATTGCACGTAAAGGGGGAGACTATGGACGATTAAGAAGTTGGGGTTCTATCGGATTTATAGTTCCTTTACTGTTGTCGTTTTTCATTCTGAAGAAAACTGATGTGTCTCAGGCAAGCGATCTTTTACCAATATTCTACGGTTTTTGTGGATTCCGCATATTGTCGGGATTATACGCTTTGTCGCTTCCTGAATATCACACCAGAGGAAAGAGAGCTAAACTCAATTGGGGAAGTCTCAGAGTTTATCTGCGCCCGTTCTCAATAACGTTCTTTTTTGCAGTTTTCATGAGCCGATTTCTATTCGGACCGTATTATACCTTTTTCAGCATTTTTCTCAATGATCAGGGGGTATCCGACAATCTGATGGGAATATTCTGGGTCACGGCTGTGGCGGCAGAAACCGGGCTAATCGCCGTATCTGGATCGCTTTTGAAGCGATTTGGCGCAGTGCCGATGCTTTTGTCAGGGCTTGCGGCTATGGCTTTCAGGATGTTTATTTTCTCAATTGAACCTGCGTGGTACGTTATCCTTGCGGCACAAACGCTTCACGCTCTAACATTCGGAGCCTTCCACGTTGCATCAATCCAGATCATCAACAGGATTACGCCAGAATCTTTCCGAGCAAGCGGACAAACTTTCAATGGTGCTTTGCTTGGAATAGGAAGCCTTGTCGGAGGTATCGCAGGTGGAATATGGGCGGAAGCTTATGGACTGGCCGGGCTGTTTCGCATATTATCCATAATTTCTACCATCACAACCGTTGTAGTTTTAATCTGTTTTGCTATCTGGCGAGAGAAACATGATTAAGTGTAATGCCGTTTGACGAGTTAAATGCTCAGGATGAGAATTTCTCTTTCAGTTCTTGTATTACCAGATCAGGTACAAGACCATCCAGACACCCCCCAAGTTTAGCAATCTCCTTGATGTGGGATGATTTGACATAAGAATATTGCAGGTTCGGCATCAAAAAGATCGTCTCTATCTCGCCGTTGAGTTTACGGTTCATCAAAGCCATCTGTAATTCGTATTCAAAATCAGATATTGCCCTTAGACCCCTTATAATAACCGATGCTCCATGCTCTCTGACGTAATCCACAGTTAGCCCGGATATCTGATCCACTACTACATTTTCAAAATTCTCAGTTGTCTTTTTTACCATATCAATCCGCTCTTCGATGGTAAAAAGAGGTTCCTTACCCGGGTTTTCGGCAACTGCTACTATAAGTTTGTCGAATATTTTTCTAGCCCTTTCGATAAGGTCAATGTGTCCGTTTGTGATGGGATCAAAACTACCGGGATAAACAGCGATGCTCATATTCCTCTCCAAAAGAAATCAGGGACATGCCATAACACGTCCCTGCAACTATAATTTTTTACTAAGCCAATCGAATCAAATCATTATGTTAAGATTCTGTTTATAGTAAGACGATTCATCGCTATTGATAATGAGCAATGAATTGCTCTACTACGAACTATCAATCACTTATGCAATGATCAACTTTCGTGTTACTTTCAATAGTTCTTAATGCTTACTCGTTATGAGTTCAATACTTTGCATAGAAACACCTTCTATATTGGAGATTTAAAACAATGTAATTTTACGACTTGTGCTAGTTGTGTAAAATGTAATAATAACAAGCTTGTAGCCCAACTAATATGTTAAACTAATAGTATGCTATAATATACACTATATCAAACAGGTCAAGCCACATAGAGGACCATAGCCC
>Ga0315274_10002657_pt1 | contig 26814 bp, 18 predicted proteins | sample YL17G02_20_MG_FD_203700 | JGI IMG/M metagenome (GOLD analysis project Ga0315274, IMG submission 203700) | Sediment microbial communities from Yellowstone Lake, YNP, Wyoming, USA - YL17G02_20 | ecosystem: Environmental > Aquatic > Freshwater > Lake > Sediment | place: USA: Wyoming | collected...
GGGCGGGGCTACCAATCCCCGCCTCGGCGGGCATAGGCATGCCCGCCCTACAAAGGGGTCTCCCGCTCCGGCTCCCTTACCGCCATCCCCGCCCACACCGCCGCGACTGTCGTCAACACGCCCGTCCACACGAACACCCACCGGATCCCGACATGCGCGGCCATGAACCCGCCGATGAGCGGCCCGACCGAGCCGGCGAGGGCGCGGGAGCTGGCGAGCACCCCGTAGGCCCCGCCGTAGCGCGAACGCGGCATCGCCTTCGCCACCAGCGCAGAGGTGGTGGGGTTTATCGCCGCGCCCGCCGCCGTCGCCATCACCCGCAGCCCGAAGAACTGCGCATATGTCTGGATGAAGTAGTGCAGCGCGATGAACCCGCCCGACCACCCGGTGCCCATCACCAGCACCTTCTTGTGTCCGCCCCGATCACCTATCCGCCCGAACACCGGGGCCAGCACCGTCTGCAGGCTGCCGCTCACGAACATCACGCACGCCGCGTAGAAGGGTACCCTTTGCAGCGGCACCCCCAGCACCTGCACGAAGAAGGTCATGATCGGCCACATTGAGGACCAGCCGAAGAACACCACCAGGCTCATCACCCACAGCACCTGTAGCTGGCGGTTGCCGACCAGGGGCCGGAGGTCGCGGGTGAAGGCGGCCACGAAGCCTGCCGGCCGGCCGGTAGGCTGGCCGGCTGGCGGAAGGTCGCTTGGTTTCTCGTGCCTCTCGTGCACCGCCAGCCACACCGTCACCGCGCCGATGAACGCAAAGGCCGCCTGCACCAGGAAAGTGAGTCTCGCACCCAGCAGGTGCCAGAGCCCCTGGCCCACCACCGGGCCGATCAGGAACCCCACCGTCATGGCGGTCGCCAGCTTCCCCATGATCTCGCCCATGCGCTCTCTGGGGGATACAGAAGCGACTATCGCCTGCCCGGCGATCACCCCGGAGCCAAGGATGCCGGCGAGTATTCCGAGCACGAGAATAGTCGAGGGGTCGGGGGCGAAGTACCACGCCGCCCGCAGCAGGGAAGTGAACACTACGCTGATGATCACGATGGGCTTGCGGCCGTGCCGGTCGCTGTACATCCCCCAGATCGGCTGGGCCAGGAACATTGCCAGGGAGGGAAACGCCAGGATCATTCCCATCCAGTACTCGGCCTGCGGCAGGCTCAGCCCCATGTCCTCTTGCAGGAACACCGGCATGAAGGTCATCCCCAGCGTCCCCTCCAGGAACACGAAGAACATCGCCAGCCACATCCCGTAGAGGGTGGGCTGCCAGTGGCGCGGATCCGGGCTGGTCGCCGTATGCGCGGTCACGGGCTCTTGCTCAGACATATACCGGTTCCAGTCATCCGTTGCTCCCTGCCAACTCCTTCTGTCTCTCAAGCCCGCTCGCCTGTTGCCGGGCACCGTACGAGCGCCCATGCAGGCCCGAAGCGCTCCTGAAGGCCGGTCGCGCCGGAGGCACATGCTGCCGGCGGTGGCTCTGTTGCCGCGAGCGGCGATCATGGAACATACCTACCGGGATGCCGCGCGGCCGCATACGTGGGCGAGAACCGCCCAGAGGTTGGGTTGAGATGAGAGGCGCGCGAGGCAAGAGAAGCGGCTTCACGCTGATCGAGGTGTTGATCGTGGTGGTGGTCATCGCCATCTTGGCGGTGCTCATCATCCCCCGGCTGCTGGGCACTGGGCGGAAAGCGAAAGAGGCGGTCCTCAAGGGCCAGCTCCAACAACTGCGCAAGGCCATCGAGCAGTTCAGCGCAGAGTGCGGCGACTTCCCCGCCGAACTCTCCTACCTCCAGACGCAGCCTGCCGACGGCGACGCAGGCGGCAATGGAGTCCCTCTGGACGCCACTAGCTGGAGCGGCCCCTACCTCACCACGACCGACGGCGGCCTTCCCAAGGACCCCTTCACAGGCGACGGCACAAGCTGGGAATACGACCCCCCCACCGGCGACGTCCACACCGGCTCAGACCTTACCTCCCTCGCCGGCGATGCATACAGCAGCTGGTAGGTGGTTCCCCCGCCCACTCCCCTGATGCAGCAGGCGTGTCCTGACGCCTGTGGTGTCTGCCGCAGCTCATAGCCACTCTCACCCCGCGGGACGAAGAATCTCGCCCACTCCTATTGCATTCCTCCCAATTCGTGGTACAATACTGGTGTACTAATACTATGGTACAGAGCCATGATAGATGATAGATAGAATAGACCCCAAGTCGCCGTTGCCAATCTACCGGCAGATCATTGACGGCATCTGCCGGGGAGTCGCCGCGGGCACGCTCGCGCCGGGCGACCAACTGCTATCTGTGAGAGAGCTGGCGGCCCAACTGCTGGTGAACCCGAACACGGTCGCGCGCGTGTATCGCGACCTGGAGCGCGACGGACTGCTGGAGACCAGGAGGGGGACCGGCACCTTCATCTCCGCAGGCGCGGAGAAGCTTGCGGAGGCAGAGCGCAAGCGCCTGGTCGCTCAGAAGCTCGGCGAAGTGGCGCGGGACGTGCACGCCTTCGGCCTCTCCACCGAGAGCGCGGTGCAGCTTCTCCGAGAGGCGCTTGCAGATGCTACTCTGCGAAGTAGCGGCCCTTCGCTACGAAGCACGAGCCAGAAACCCGGCCGGAAGCAGTAGCCGAAAGGAACAGGAGATGGGCGAGAACGGATACGCGATCAGCACCGAGAATCTCACCATGCGGTTCGGGCGCAAGTACGCCCTCGACGGCGTCAACGCCCGCATCCCGAAGGGCAGCATCTACGGCCTGCTTGGGCCGAACGGCGCCGGTAAGACTACCTTCGTGCGCGTGCTCCTGAACCTGATCACCCCCACCCGCGGCACCGCCATCGTGCTGGGGCATGACGTGCGCAAGGACCCGGTGGCGATCCGCAGGCGCGTGGGCCACGTCGCCGCGCTCCAGCCTCTGTGGGAGTGGATGACGGTGAAGGAGTTCGCCGGGCTGATGGCCGGCTGCTACCCGCGGTGGGACAATGAAGCGGTGAGGAAGATCGTCTCCGGCGTGGGCATCGAGATGAAGGACAAGATCCAGCACCTCTCCCGCGGCCAGCGCGCCCTGGTGGCCCTCGCGGTGGCGATCGGACACCAGCCGGATCTTCTGCTCCTCGACGAGGCCCTCACCGGCCTCGACCCCATCGCCCGCCGGGAGGTGCTGCGCAACATCATTGACGCCATGCACGAGGAAGGCCGCACCGTCTTCATCACCGGCCAGGACATCCCCGACATGGAGCGGATCATTGACTTCGTCGGCTTCCTGGTCGGCGGACACATGATGGTGGAGGCGCCCCTCGACGACCTGAAGGCACGGGTGAAGCGCATCCGTGTCGAGCATCCCGCCGAGGCGCAGGCGCCGGTTCCCGCCGACGCGCTCAATGTCCTCCGCCATGCCCGCGAGACGGCCTTCACGGTCCAAGATTTCTCGCAGGCATCGCTGGATTCGCTCGCCGGCCCGAACCTGCGAGCCGAGGCAATGGATCTGAGCCTGGAGGACATGTTCATTGATCTGGCTCAGTCGAAGCTGAAGGTGGAGGGGAAGTGATGAGAGCCCTCTTCCTGAAAGAGTGGCGACAGAACTACCTGCTGTTTCTGTTCGCGCTGATCATGGCCGGGTTCATCCCCGGCATGTACGCGCTCATCCACGGGACCTGGGTTCGCGACTGGAAAGACCAGGAGACGCTGAACGAGATCGTCGGCGTGGCCTACGTGGCGGTGCAGTTCATCATCGTGCTGTTCGCGGGCGCGGGCCTGTTCGCCGGGGAGACGGAGCGGGGGACGCTGCCCGTGCTGCTGGGCCTGCCGTTGAGCCGCGGCCAGGTGTGGCTGGCGAAGCTAGCCGCGGGCCTCACCCTGGCGCTGTCGGGCGTGGCGGTGGTGATGGGCACGGGGCTGATGGTGCTGCCGCAGACCACCGCCCAGTTGGGCTGGTACACCATGTGGCGCGACCTCCCGCTCTGCCTGACACTCGCGTTCCTTGGGGCGTTCTTCTTCTCCGCGGTGCTGAACCGGACCATCAGCGCCCTGCTCGCGACAATCGTGTTCGGCCTGGCGCTCTTCGTGGCCGTGGTGTTCTTCATGGAACTCTTCGGGGCCACGCTGCTGGGGTACGACCCCTTGGTGGACGTGTACCTGTGGATGGTCTCGGTGCTTCCGGCGATGCTGCTCGCCTCATACGTGGCCTTCGCCAGGGGGGCGATGGCCGGGGGGCGTCGGAAGTGGTGGCTGGCTCTGGTGACGCTGGCCGCGGGGGTGTTCGTCACTGACTTCCTCATCATTGAGGTCGTCCGCTGGGAAACCCGCTACCAGCGCTCACGGGTGGAGCAGATAGGGGTTGATGCAACCACCCCCGGCGGCGCCGCCATCGGGCTGTTCACAGAGGGCGACCTGGCGGGGCCGCCATGGCACGCCGAGGCCGGCGAGAAGATCCGGAACAGAGACTACCGCCGCCAACACATCGCCCTGGTGGACGTGCAGGATGGGCGCGAGTTGCTCGTCAGGCGCGGCAATGGACTCGTGGCGGTCTCGAAAGACGGCAAGGTCGCCGCCATCTCCATGGGCTGGCCCACCCTCACCTGGCGCACCACTGACATGGAGTTCTACGAAATGAGGGGCGTCGAGATCTGGGACCTGGCGGGCCATCGGCGGCTCTACCGCGGCTTCCCGCCGAAGTTCTGGGAGAAGGGGAAGCTGGAGCCGGTGGCGATGGAGTGGTCCCCGGATGGCGAGTGGCTGTTGGTGGTTGCCGACAATGCCTGGGACTACTACGCCGTGGGTTCAGATTGGTACCCGAAGGGCACCGCCGAGGTCGCTCCCTTCCATGACGATGGCAACGTGCTCTTGTTGGTGCGGAGAGACGGGAGCGGCGCCAAGGTGATCGAGTGCCATGCAGGCAGCGGCGACGAGAAGCCTGCCTACGCCTGGGACCTGCGATCCGGCCGGCATGCCGTGTACACGTTCAGGGGCGACGGCAGCCTGATCCGACATGACCTGGAGACAGGCAAGGCGGAGAAGGTGTGGGCTGGGCCTGTGCCGGCGGCGGGGGCAAGGTTCCGGCTGCAGCAAACCAGCATCGCTTCCTCTCCCGATGGGCGAACGCTGGCCGTCGCGGTAGTGGTCAGCGGCTACGCGCGGTCTGGCCGGGGCTATGACCTCTTGGTGTTTGCCTTGCCGACAGATGCGGTCGGCTCTCAACCGCGCCGAATCGCTCCCGTGGCCGGCTCCAGTGGCGTGGATGGCTACCCCACGTCACCGCTGCGGCTGGTCTGGTCAGAGGACGGCCAGGCCCTGTGCGGGGCCGCCGTCGAGGGGCTCGCCGGGAGCGACCAGCAAGTGCTGTGGACCATGCGCTGGCAGCGGGGATCTCTGCAGGGCACCGCGCGCGTGCAGCGCGCGCGGGAGGACGATGCCGTGCATCTCCTCGCAGCCATACCCCATACCCATCAGTTCCTGATCTCGACCAGGTATGGGGCGATGTCACTCGTGGACGAGAACGCCGAGCTGCGCGATCTGCCGCCGGGGCCGCTGGGATTGCTCCGGCGCGGAGCAGAGCTGGAGGTCTTCGACAACCAGGGGCGCGCTATCGTCGACCTGTCGGCGAGGGCGAAGCCAAAGCTCGCCGCGGTGGACATCACCACCGGCAAAGTGACCGATATCTACCCGTGAGGAGTTGAGAGATGAGAGCGCTCTTCCTCAAGGATTTCAGGCAAGGCCGGCCGGTGCTGGTGGCCGCGTTCCTGCTGGCGCTGCTGGCCCCGGCCACCTTTCACGTGCTGGTGAGCCCGCGCTTCCTCTATCTCGCCTCGGCCAAGGACGTGGCTCTCGGCTTCGGCGTGATCCTGCTGGCGCTCCCCTCCGTGCTCGCATTCCTCTCCGCCGCCGGCCTGTTCTCCACGGAGGCGGAGCACGACACGCTCCCGGTGCTGTTCGCGCTGCCGCTGGACCGCTCCCAGATCTGGGCGGCCAAGGTGCTCGCCGGCTTCGCCCTCACCGTGGTGGCCTCCGCCATCCTGCTGGGGATGGACGTGTTCCTGATGCCCAAGGAGTTCCGGGAGCTGCGCCCGCTGTTGTGGGCCTTCTTCCCGGACATGGCCCTGTGGGCGTTCTTCCTGTTCTCGGTGGGCGTGCTCTGCTCAACCATCATGCCCAACCTCATCGCCTCTATCGCTTTGACCATCGTGCTGGGAGGGGGGCTGTTCGCAGGCGTGGTGGCGCTCCTGATGGCCGCCGGCGCGCCCCTGCTCGGCTATCCGCCGGAGCTGGACCTCGCCCTGTGGGCCTTCTTCACCGCGCCCACTCTCCTGGTGGTCTCCGCGCTCGTGGTAACCAAGGGCCAGCTCCTACAATCGCGCCGCAAGTACCTGATCGCCTTCCCGGCATTGCTGATCGGGCTCGCGGTCACTGTCGCCGTCGTGTCCGGCGTCACCCGAGCGGCCACCAGGTACCAGCGGTCGGCCATAGCATGGGTGACGCAGGAAAAGGCGATGGTTGGTGGCCGGAGGGTGGTCGAGGTGACGGCGCGCACCGCGGTCAAGCAGTTCGCACAGGCGCGCTTCAGCCGCCTGAGACAGCTTGTGTTCCCGGACGAGTACCGGCAGTTCCCTGGTCAGTTCATGCGCGGCCACAGCATCGCCCTCGACCTCCATACCGGCAAGGAGCTGTCGGTGCTGCCGACTCCCAATACGGTGGACGGGGGCACTGATGCCGAGGTCGCCGTCAGCCCGGACGGTAGCCGCGCGGCGTGGCTGGGGAGGCCGACGGGCTTGACCTACGGAAGGCTCGGCTGGCGCCCGCCGGTGCTGCGCATCTGGGACCTCCAGAAACGCACCATCACCCACCAGCGCGAGTTCGAGGAGTGGAAGGACCAAAGCGTCCCCTCGCTGTCTCTGTCCTGGTCTCCCACGGGCAAGTATCTGCTGATCGGGGTGGCGGACCCCTCCGAGCTCTACATCATGCGGGCCGACGGCTCAGGCTGGCAGTCCATCTCAGTCGGGTACGAGACTCTCCCCAGCGGCAGGAGGCGACCACTACGGATCAAGTCGTGCGAATGGGCTCCTCATGAAGATGCGCTGGTCGCGCTGTCCTCCAGAGACGACCTTTACCGGGTCTACCCCGACGGCCGCAGCCCCAAAGGGTTCTACACGCCGGAGTGGACGGAGGAGACTTACCAAAGCCAGGTGAAAGGCGTCTCCGCGGATGGGCAGTGGGTGGCACTCACGGAGCACCAGAGCACTGGCGAGGGGAACAAGGCCGTGAGCGAGGACCGCCTGGTGGTGGTGCGAGCGGACGGGGCCGGCTCCCAGGTGATCTGGTCCGGCTCTGACCAAGACGAAGAGCGGGCGAACATCCGCCCGCTGGCTTGGTCCTCCAAAGGCCAGACGCTCTACGCCGCCGTCACCCGCGCCAAGAGCCGCGCTGAGCAGGGGCTGAACTGGCGAAACCGATGGTATGAGCCCGCCATGTACGCATGGAGCCCGGGGCAGGATCGCCTGCAGCGCATCGGCCCGACCATCGCCTACCGCGTGACAGAGTTCCGCCCCGTGCCGGGTAGCGAGGAGGTCCTGGTGTGGGCGTTAGACCCGAAGGAGTACCCTGAGGGGTATGACGAGTTCGGCCGTATCGCCGAGTCGGGCCAGGCCTTCCTGGTTAGCCCCCAGGGCCGCACTCGCGAGGTGGAGTTCGACGGCGGCTCCCAGAAGCTCGTCAAGGAGTATGTGCCCCTTGGCTTCGACGATCAGAGCCGCTTGATCGTCGAAGCCCGCAAAGGTGACTGCCTGAGAGCGCTCGACCTCAACACCGGCGAGATGGAGAGGATCTATCCCTAGCGGCCTCGCCTCTTGCGGAAGATCTCACACCTCCGTACACCACCGGTCCGCCCCACGCGTTTCCGCGGCGAGAGGCCCTACCCCGGCACTCCGGTCATCAGTCTAATCGCTGACGAGGTCAGGGTGGCGACCATCTGGCCGACGAAGAGGCCGAAGAAGGCGGGGCGGAGGCGCTGGTAGAGCTTGAGGCCGCCAAGGCGGTAGATGACGTTGACGATCGCCCAGCCGACGAAGGCGTTGGCCCAGATGAGGGCGTTGATGCCCCAGCCGCCCTGGAGGAGAAAGCCGACGGGGCTGAGCCGCCACCAGGAGACATGCATCTGCAGCAGGGCGAGGGCGCAGACCACGAAGACGCCGGAGAGCATGGCGATGATGCCGGTCTGGTCGGGGCCGCGAGGGTTTTGAAGCTTGTCCACCATGTCCCCCCATTCCCAGCGGGGGACGCCATCGTAGGTCCAGGTGTCGGGGAGAGTGGTGATGCCGGCGTGATACTGTGACCACAGACGGCCCATGGGGCCAAGCACGAGCATCAACACTACGGCGGCGGTGAGGGTGAGCACGACGCTGGTGCCCCGCAGCCGGCTGGAGTGGAAGACCTTCATGTCGTTGGCGGAGTAGTGCATGAAGGAGACCTTGAATTCGGTCATGAAGGCGGCGTCCATCTGGTTGAAGAGCACGAAGGTGGAGGGCCGGGTGCCTATGCTGCCGAGCCCGTCGTCGAGGAGGTAGCGAATCTGTGGGCCGCATTCGACGTGGTTGGTGCCGGCGGCGGCGATGACGCGGGTGAGGGAGATGGCGGTCATGTAGAACATGAACAGCAGCACCAGCAGCCGATCCACCTGCGCGCCGGCGGCGTTGGCGATCAGACACAGAACCGCGGTGCTGGCGAGCAGGCCGGCGAGGGCGTAGCGGGGCTGGACCAGCTCGAGGGCGTCATGCTCGCGCCAGGTTGGGTTCCACCAGGAGCGGAAGGCGCGGACGATGGCGCGACGGGACTGGTAGAGGACGAGTACCCCGAAGCCGACCAGCGCGCCGCCGGTCTGATAGGTGAAGAAGGAGCCTGGATTGAAGGCATAGCGAGCGCCTGATTCTCCGGTGAAGCCGAGGGCGGCGAGGACGACCATCTCGGCGTTGTACCAGACGTGAAAGAGCCAGAGGCTGAGGGAGACCTCCACGGGCAGCAGGCACATGATGCCGATGCTGCTCCAGCTGAGGTTGAAAGCGAGCCGGTTGAGCACCCCGAAGGGCATCACGTTGGCGTCGAACTGGCGGCCGATGGGCCACTGCATATTGTGATAGGGGACGGAGGGGAAGTAGGCGTGGAGCAGGCCCACCATCCCATAGAGAAACGCGAATGCGAACCCGACCCAGAAGATCCTCTGCCGGAGGATGCCGCTGCCCGGGGCGCCGCGGTAGCCGACGATCTCGAGGGGGATCTGGGCGAGGGGGAAGCTGAGGCGTTGCCCCTCGATCCAATCCCGGCGGACCAGGGACATGAGGCAGAAGGAGCCGACGTAGATACAGAAAGCGATTGCTCCCCAGGCGATGAGTGGCTGCTGCCAGGCATGCCAAGGCATCGCTTGGCCGTCTGGCAGGCCCTCCCACTGCCAGCGCACGGCGAGGGAGTCGTTGAGCTGGAGCCAGGTGGGGATATGGGGTTGGATGAGGATGTCCCAGCGGTTCTCCGGGGTGGCCAGGTACTGGCTGGCGGTGACCATCACGCCGACGAAGCTGGCGTAGCCGGCGGTGGCGATGGCGGCGGTGAGGCCGACCATCGCGTAAACGGTCAGGATCTCCTGGCGGCTGAGGCCGCGCCGCCACTTCCGGATAAGCGCGTTGAGCACAAGGAGGCTGAGCAAGGCGAGCATGGAGGCGCCGGTGACGGGACCGAGCCCGAGGTCGGCGCCGTCCTTGATATCCTGGAGGTAGGGGATGAGGAAGGCGAAGCCGGCCACGAAGAGGAGGCCGAGCAGGGCCGCGCGAAGGGTGGTTCCCGTGGGAGGGGTTTCATCAGTTGGGGGCGTTCTTTGCTCCATCCCAGTGCCTAAGGACAGGCTGACTGCGGATCAGTCCGGCGGCGCGAAGTCGGCCCGCGAACGCCCCTGCCCGGCCGCTCCCACATCGGCGGCGGTGATACGCACCACCAGCAGGGTCATATCATCTCGGCGCCGGCCGTGCTTGCCGTAGTCGTTGGCGGCGTTGAAGACGCGGTCGGCGATCTCCTTTGCGTGTGGCAGGGAGGCATGGGCGAGGATGTGCGCGCAGAGCCCCTCGCGGCCCAGGAAGCGGTTGCGCTCGTCGCTCACCTCCGTCATGCCATCGGTGAAAAGCACCAGGGTGTCCGCGGTGTGGACGGGGACCGTCTCCTGCTGATAGGTGACCTGGGGAAGAACGCCGAGCACGATGCCGGCCTTCTCCAGCACGACCGGGGCATCGCTGGTGTGGGTCAGGAGCAGGGGTGGCTCGTGGCCGGCGATGGCATAGGTCAACTTACCTTCGTCGAGGTCAATGATGACATAGCACATGGCGATAAAGGCATCTCGGTTCCCGCGCTCCTCCATCTCCGCCATCACCCATCTGTTCATCTCCGCGAGGACGCGCGCAGGCGAACTCTCTCGCCGGGCGGCGGCGCGGAACTCGGCCTTGAACACGGGCAGGTAAGGGGTGGTCATCTCGCGCGAACCGGAGATATCCCCCATGCACACCCCCAGGCGGCGGGGTCCAAGGCGGATGACATCATAGTAGTCGCCCGCCCCGGCGGCGTGGAAGGAGGGGCGGAAGCGGAAAGCGATGTCGAAGCCGGGGAGGGTGGCGAGGCGCCGTGGCCGCACCAGGTCGTCCACGCGCTGGAAGATGCGGATGCGCTCCCTGTACTCCAGGATGGTGGCGTGGCGGCGGGCAGACTCAGCGCTCTCTCTTCTGAGGCGATCGGCCATGAGGGTGACCAGGCCGGCGACGCCAAGCAGGATGACCACCTGCAGAAGGGGCGGCCCAGAGATCGTCTGCCACACTGCCGTGGACGGCGCCGAGAGGGCGATCACCCAGAGGTAGAGGACGGAGGCGGACACGGCCGACAAGAGCGCGCCCCAGATGCGAAACCACATAGCGGCGCCGATGACCACCGCGTAGTAGAGACCGAAAAACGCTTGCCGGCCCTCGCCGCAGAGGTGGATCCACAGGCTGATAAGGACTAGGTCGCCCACAATGATCAGCCAGCGCGAGAGCGACAGCTGGCGGAACTGGTGTACCAGGAAGAGGACAAGGTTGTAGGTTGCGGCAGCGATCACCGCGACCACGAACAGCCGGCCTCCGCCGGCGCGGGCCTGGGTGAACTGCGGGGAGAAGAGGACGATGAGGATGAAGATGGTGCGGAACACGGCGATCGCCATGTCGGTGTCGCGCTGGCGCGGGTCGGTGTGGGGGGCAGCAGAGGGCATTGGAGAGGACATGTTGTCGGTTAGTGACCAGTGCTCGTTTCCACGGCGGGGGTTCGGCGCCTGGGAGGCGAATCCTCTGGTAACGCATAGGGTATCATGGGGGAGCCATGGCTGCCAACCGCGTCGAGCTGAGTATTACCGGGATGCACTGCGCGGCCTGCGCGGCGAACGTGGAGCGGGCGCTGCAGGCGCGTGAGGGTGTCTCGGAGGCGAACGTGAACTTTGCCACCGAGCGGGCGGCGGTCACCTATGACCCCGGGGCGATCAGCCTGGAGGAGATCATCGGGGTGGTGGAGGAGACGGGCTATGGGGTCGCCCGACCCTGTGAGGAGGGCGCCGAGCAGAAGGGGCGGGAGCGCGAGCTGCGAGGCCTGCGGGTGCGGTTCTGGTTCTCATTAGGCGCCACCATCGCCATCATGCTGGTGACGCATCTCCGCGCCGCGCCGGCGGCGATCACCCCGTGGGCGCTTCTCGCCCTGGCCGCGCCGGTGCAATTCTGGGCCGGCTGGCAATTCTACCGCGGGCTATGGGTTTCCCTGCGGCGGGGTGCGGCGGACATGAACACGCTGATCGCGGTGGGCACGTCGGCGGCGTTCGGTTACAGCGTGGCGCTGACGGTGACACCCCGGCTCGCTTCGCATGTGGCCGGGGGTCACCTGTATTACGATACCTCGGCGATGATCATTACGCTCATCCTGCTGGGCCGCACGCTGGAGGCGAGGGCGAAGGGGCGGGCCTCGGAAGCTATCGGTCGCCTTGCCGGTCTGCGAGCAAGGACTGTCCACCTGGTGCGGGAGGGAGAGGAGGTGGAGGCGCCGACAGAGGCAGTGGTGGTGGGCGATACGCTGGCGCTGCGTCCGGGTGAGCGCGTTCCGGTGGACGGAGTCGTGATCGAGGGAGAGTCCACGGTTGACGAGAGCATGGTCACGGGGGAAAGCCTGCCGGCGGAGAAGAGCGCCGGCCAGGCGGTGATCGGGGGAACGGTGAACCTGACGGGCGCGTTCCGGTTCCGGGCGACGCGGGTGGGAGCGGACACGGTGCTGGCGCAGATCATCCGGCTGGTCCGGGAGGCGCAGTCAGGCAAGCCGCCGCTGCAGCGTCTGGCGGACCGGGTGGCGGGGATATTCGTTCCGGTGGTGATGGGGATCGCCATCGTCACCCTCGCCCTGTGGCTGGTCTTCGGTCCGGACGCGGCTCACGCCATCATCGCGGCGGTGTCGGTGCTGATCATCGCCTGCCCGTGCGCGTTGGGGCTGGCGACGCCGATCTCGGTGGTAGTGGGCTCCGGCCGCGCCGCCGAGCTGGGCATCCTGGTGCGGTCGGCGGAGGCGCTGGAGGCGGCGGCGCGGGTGGACACGGTGGTGTTCGATAAGACGGGCACGCTGACGCGGGGGAAGCCGGCAGTGGTGAATGTGTTCGCCGCGGCGGGGTGGATGGAGGCGGAGGTGGTGCGCCTGGCGGCCTCGCTGGAACGGCAGTCGGAGCATCCCATCGGGCGATCAGTGGTGAGCCATGCTGCCGAGCAAGGCGTGCTTCTGGAGGAGGTGGAGGGGTTCCAGGCGCTTCCCGGCTTCGGGGTGCGCGGCCGAGTAATGGGGAGAGAGCTGATCGTGGGGACGGCGCGCTTCTTCCAGGGGCAGGGGGTGGAGCTGGGGCCGGTGTCGGAACAGGCTTCTCGGCTTTCGGATGAGGGGAAGACGGTGGTGCTGGTGGCGGCGGACGGGCGGGCGATCGGGGCGATTGCGCTGGCGGACACGGCGAAGCCGGAGGCGGCGCAGGCGGTGCAGTCGCTGAAGGAGTGGGACCTGAATGTGATGATGGTGACCGGCGACCATCTTCGCACCGCCCGGTTCATCGCGCACTCCGTCGGCATCGAAGACGTGCGCGCGGAGGCGCTGCCAGATCAAAAGGTAGCAGTAGTCAAGGCCTTGCAGGATCAGGGACACAGGGTCGCCATGGTCGGCGACGGAATCAACGACGCGCCGGTGCTGGCGCAGGCGGAGGCGGGGATCGCCATCGGGCGGGGGACGGAGGTGGCGATGGAGGCGGCGGACATCACGCTGGTGCGCGACGACTTGCGCCTTGTGCCCGAGACCATCCGCCTGAGCCGGGCGATCGTGCGGAACATCCGCCAGAACCTCTTCTTCGCCTTCGCCTACAACCTCCTGGGCGTCCCCATCGCCGCCGGAGCGCTCTACCCGGTCATGCATACCATGCTTCACCCGGCTATCGCCGCGGCGGCGATGGCGTTCTCGTCGGTGTCGGTGGTCACAAACGCGCTCCGGCTCCGGCGCTACGAACCTCAGGGTAGCGCCTGATGTCGAAGCATCTTCGCGCTCAATCATGATAACGCACTGCCGGGCGGGCACTCTTCAGGCTACGAAGCCTTGGCGAAGTAGGCCCGCGCTCACCCCTCCGGGGTCCTGAAAGGCCGTGGCTGGCATAGGCCTCCCCTGAACGCAGTCGAAGGGAATGCCCGCCCCACAGGCTGCTCATGCAGGCTGGGAGATCGGGCGCATGGCACGCCCACCCCTCTGCCACGCCTGCGAGGTGGTGGCAGCACGAGAGGATGTTGCTGCCCAGGACTGGCCGTGGGCCAATGCCGGGCAGCAACACCCGGCACCACCGGGCAAGCTTGCAGTGGTCGGGCCACCGGGGAGGCGGGCTAGTCAGGCTGCTCGCGCCCCTCACTCTGTTCTCGCTCAAGTGACGCGCGGTACTCGCCGGGACAAGCTGCTCCCGCGATCTTGAGCATGGCCCGCCCGATCTGAAGCCGCGTCTCCGGGTGTGCGACGGCCCGGCGGATCAAAGCATCTATCCTGCGCAGCTCAGCAGGCAACCGAGCTGCATCGTTTGGCATAGTGGTCTCGCAGACTCCTCGTTCCCCGAGCGGCGTTCGCGGCAGTGGCGAACGACACGTTCCAGGAGTCTCAGTCGTCCGCGTCGTAACCTTCTAGGAGACCTGTTTCGCGTATCGCCTCTAGCGCTCTCTTGTGACGTCTACGCACAGAATCGACTGAGATCTTGAGGACGTCGGCTATCTCCAGGAACGTGAGGTCGCGCCAGTAGTACATGAACAGAACCGCAACGTCCATGGGAGATAGCGTCCCATCCTCCTTCGCCTTGTCCATGGCGGCATGTAAGTCCGCCGCCAGCTCCAGAACAGCGTGCCAAACCTGTTCTGAGGCCTTGGGATCCATGTTGCTGACCTCCTGCGCGTTGTCTACGGGTCGCGCGAGCCGTATCGCCCATACAAAAGGTCGCACCCCGTCTTGTAGGCCTTCTTCGCTGCCTTCTTCTTAGCGGGCACTTTTCGTACACCCCTTTCCTCTTGCTGCGGATGCTCTCTTCATCGCATCTCCTGTGCCTAGGTTCACAGGCCCCGTCGGCGCAGCACGTTGGTTGTGGCCTACCGCCTCATGGCCTCAATCGCGCACGCACGCAACCAAATCCAGTATAGCAGAAAACCGGCGGTCACCGGCGGCGGCGAGGGTTCGAATCTCCATGCCCCACCACGGGGGACGTCGTCGCCACTCATGTGACAGGGGGTGGTGGTTCAGCGGCAACAAGCGCGGTCTAGTCGCGTCTCCGGGACTCCAGGGGAGGCCTCGGCGAGGTGCAAGATGCCCTCGCGTCTACCTGAAGATGGGGTTGCCGGACGTGTGCACAGGGGCACCTGAAGATACGACCTGAAAGCGGCAGGCTCCGCGCAGAAGGACATGCCGGACCGGAGGTGGGACAAGCTACGGGTAGAGGCGGTTGATGACGCCGGCCACGAGCGAGGCCACCCCGTCGACGTCGTTGGGGTCCGGGTGGTATACCTGCTTGGTTACATGGACGCTGTCTATACGATAGGCGTTGAGCATCCGGAGGAGCTGTCCGAGCTTGGGCTGGTGCTTCAAGACGCCCGCCCTCTCGGCCTCGGAGATAGTCTGGCCGAGCGTCCAGCCCTTCTCGACCGGGTCAACACCCGTTGACTCCCAGTGACGCCGCGCCACGACGAGTTCGAGTAGCCGGCTCGCCAACATCAGGCACGCGCGCCAGGCCCCGGCTGTCGCGCACCGCGCAAACTCAGCGGCATCCTCCTGGAACTCCTCCCTTATCTCCCGCGGCAGGCGGTCCACGGGGAAGGCAGCGTGGGCCGTCGGCTGCAGTCGGCGCTGGACGAGTGTGGCCGCGTCGCGGATGGACCTCACCTTCGCCCGCAGTTCGTCCGTGTCCAGACGGACGTCCCGCGCTATCGCACGGCAGGCCTCGTCAAGCTCGTCCAGCGCATCCAGCCCTGCCTTGCCGGCCGCGCCGCGCCGAGCGGCCCGCGTCGCCTGACGAATGGCCTGCAACGCCCGCAGCGCATGCTTGGCCTTGCCGTAGTTGGCGTAGTACACCTTGACGCCTAGGTGGCCGTCAAGGAACGCGACGACCTCCTCGAGCGCGGCGACGCTCTCATCGATGGTCGCAAGTGGCCCCTCTAGCGGAGGACCGGACACGGGTGCTCCCATGCCGGGCTCACGCCTCGTCCGTCTTTATGATTCTCCTCACCAGGTTTCTCCCCTGGTTTAGGAGGCTGCCTCCCACCTTGAGCTTCTCCCCGGCCCCGCGTTTGTAGGTACCGGGGAACTCCGGGTCCTTCATGCAGGCCGCGAACTTGCCACTTCGATCATCAATGCCGGCCTCACGGCACGCGCTCTTGACAGTTGACCACGCGATTTCCCTCTGCCCGTAGACGACGCTCCGCGCAAGACTGTACAGGATCGCCACTTCCTGCATCACGGCCTTCGCTGTCTGGCCGAGGGCGCTGTGCGGTGCGATAACAGTAACGTCGTTCTCGGCGAACTCGTACACCGTGGAGAGCGCCCCTGGCTCGGCCTGTACGCTCCTGGCGAAAGCTCGGATCTTGGCAACGGTCTCCTCGGGCAGTCCCGCCCAAGGCAAGTCCGGTCCCGGATCCTTCTGCTCCTGCTGTGGCGCTCGCGGCGTGGCCAGATGCACTTGGCGGGCCATGAGAACCGCGAACAGCACGACCCCATAAGGATGTGCGTACTTGCTGCAGAAGCTGATCGCCGCGTTAACATCCTCTTCTACTGGAAGCCATCCGTCGGTCATTGAGTATCCCTCCTGCGCAGTGGAGTATTGCGCTCGGTACAGGTGGGCCTAGCGACCTGTACCTTATGGTAAGGTACGCAAGCGCCAAGGCACTGTCAAGACCCCCAGCTAGCAGGCAACAGCACTACGGGCGAGGATGTCCCGCCTCAGGCCGGACATCCCCGCCCCACAGACGGCCGCATTCCTGCCTCACCCTCAGCATCAGCTCGTAGTTCGCCATCGGCACGCCGGCGAAGATGCAGTTGCTGGTGGAGTAGATGTAGGCGCCTGTCCCTACGCCGCCGTGTTCGAGGCAGTAGCGAGCGCTCTCGGTGATCTTCTCGGGCGGGCCTTGCTGGACGTAGGCGAGGTTGACGTTGCCGATCAGGCAGAGGCGGTTGCCGACGATCTCCCGCACTTGCTTGATGTCCACTCCGGCCATGGGGTCGAGGGAGTGGAGCGCGTCGGGGCCGGCGGCGACGAGTTGGTCGAGGAGGGGCATGATGTCGCCATCGGTGTGCTTGACGGCGAAGGCGCCGGCGGCGCGGAAGGCGTCCACCTGGCGCTTGAGGAAGGGAGTCACAAACTCGGCGAACATGCGGGGTGAGAGGAACGGCCCGTCGTTGAAGCAGTAGTCGGAGCACATGAACACCACCTCGGCGCCGGCGTGGATCAGCTCGACGCCCGCGGCGATCGCCGCCTCCACCATCCCGTCGGCGTCCTCGAGTGCCTGCTCTCTGCGCTCGATGAAGTAGATCGCTTGCTCCATCATGTTCTCGCCATTGGGGATGGCGAAGGTGCCGTCCACGAAGGCGGAGAGCATGTAGGTGTCGCCGGCGATGTCGCGGAGGTAGTGGAAGGTGGCGATCTGGTCGTCGTGGGGCAGCCAGTGGGTGCCGGTGATGACGCAGTAATCAAGCCGCTTCGCCACCTCCACCCAGTGCTCAGCGTTGCGCTTGAGCATGTCCTGGCGGCGCGCGCCGGTGGCGCCTTCGAGATGCTCGGCGCGCAGCGCCGGGACCCCCACCAGCTCCTCGGAGAGCTGGAACTCGAGCTCGAGATGGGGGACAAGGCCCTCGGGCTTCCTTCTCGACAGCGCGGCGATGGCTTGCTGACGGGGGGTCATGAACCGCACCTCCTGGGTATCATTCGGTTGGGGCAAGCTGCTGCCCTTGCAGAACCGGCGGGGCGCGTGGCGCGAGGCAGTAGGAGGACGGGCAGTTGGCGGGGAACTCTTGATGTGCAGAGCGCGTCTAATCTGTGGCATTGTGAAGCAGGTTCTGTACCCCATGCGGGCGGCCCACAACCCCTCAGGAGGGAGCGCAGCTTGCCCCTCGTGGGGTCCTGAGGGCCCCGTCGGCCTGCCCGGGCAGGGGGTGCCGAAGGACGCTCCGCGGTAGAGGTGTTGACCCTCATCTCCTGGCGGGTCACTGAGTTATCGCGTTGGCAAGGGAGGGCGCAGCGATGCGCAAGATGTGGCTGGCGGTGGTGCTCCTCGTTTCCCTGGCGGCCCTACCTGGTGTTTGCTGGGGCGCCGCCTACATGCTCTCCGACTTCGAGAGCGACGCCGACTTCACCGCCTGGGAGGCGGATGGACAGATCAACAACTGCCCGCTTGCCTGTACTCCCTTGCCGGCGACGCTTACTCGCCTGGCAGGACACGCCACCGAGGGGAGCTACAGTTGCCAGATTGACCTGAATGTCGGCGAGTACGAAGGGCTGAAGCGCTACACGTTCGCTACCAACAACTGGTCGGCCTACAACACTCTTCTGTTCGATGTCGAGAACCCCACCACGAACGCTCTCACGCTGGAGATCCAGATCAGCGACACCGTTCACGGCGAGGGCTGGGTGAACCGGTACATCGCCGACATGGCGCTGATCCCGGGTGTCAACCACATCAGGATGGGCCTCGTCAATCTTCCTCTGAACGAGACCCCAGGCTACCTGGACACCTCCACCATTCTCGTGTTCTCGCTCTCTGTATGGGGCCAGACCACGCCGACCACCGTGTACTTCGACAACATGCGGCTCGATAACATCCAGGACGACCCCGACGCGGATGCCGCCCGCGGCATCTGGAAGTTCGATGTCGGCGATGGCAACTCACGGTGGACCGATTTCTTCTCTCTCGCCGCCGGGACGACGTACCCGCTTTCCACGGAACGACCCTTCGGTTGGACGGATGGCAATGCGCACTACAGCGCCGACTACGGCGGCCCCGACGACCTGGTGCGCGACATGGTGAGGCCCGCTCCGTGCTGCCCCGACGACGCGGAGGCCTCGTTGTATTTCCGGCTCGACGTGCCCAACGGCACGTACCACGTGTATACCATCGCCCGCTCCGGGGACCTGAGCGAGATGCCGATCCTACCCTACAAGATCTATGCCGAGGGCCAGCTGAAAGTGGATGTGCCCATGGACTCGGCCACCTTCTACAGTACCGACTACTTCTACCGGGGGATGGACGAGGACTACCCGCTCAGCGCCTCCGCCTGGGAGATGTTCGAGGAGGCCAACTTCCCGGCCTATAGCTTCACCGCCACCGTGAGCGATGGCCATCTCGACCTCCGCTTTGTCCACGCCTGGGTGTATGGGATCATCGTTTACCCAGACAGTCCCACTATCGTTGACGAGATGACTGGGCGCATCGCCGTGCTCGACGTGGCGCGGCGCACTCAGTTCGAGTCCAACTACTACATCAACCAGCCCGACGACCTGACCTTCACGCCCACCCCCGCGGAGACCGCCAGAGGCTATGCCGCCTGGCCCGCCGCGCTCATGGATGCCTGCTATCCCGACACCCTCCCGCCCAGCCCGCGGCCTCCGCTCACCCTGAGCACCTTCGCCGCCCAGGGCGAGCATCGTCCGGTGAGCTTGGCGATACGGTCCATCGGTGACATCAGCGGGGTGACCGTGAATGTGACCGACTTGAGCGACGGGCTCGGACACACCATCCCGAGCGCGGAGATCGAGAAGGAGTATGTGCGCTACATGGCCACCGGCGATACCGAGTTCTTCGGGGCCGGCGTGCTGAGCTGGAAGCCCAGGCTGCTTCAAAAGAACTTCCCGATCAGCGTCAGGGCCCGGGTGACCAAGCAGCTCTGCCTGACTGTCCACGTGCCCGACGGCACGCCCGCCGGCGCGTACGACGGGACCGTCACCGTGCACGCCTCCTCCGGCGATGTCACCGTCCCGCTCGCGGTGCAGGTCTACGGGTTCTCCCTGGACCCGGCCAACGACGAGGCCTATGGATGGTACTACAATCCGCCGGAGAGCCAGTACGACATTGACACCCGCTTCTTCCCCGACCTCGCCGGCCGCGCCGACGAGCTGCTCCGCCTCGACCTCAGCCTGATGAAGGAGCACGGGTTCAACTCGCTGCAGTTCCCCTCCCCGGGCGCCACCGTGAACGGCTCCGGGCACATCACCTCCCTCTCCACGGCCGCGTGCGAGCGCTATGTCACCGCGATGCAAGAGGTGGGTTTCGGCGGGAACTGGCTGGGACAGGTGGGCACGCTCCGCATTGCCGGTGACATCATGAACGCCGGATTCGCCGAGTTCAGTCCCCTCTTCAACCAGGCCTTCAAGGAGGCGCTCGCGGCTATGGTGGCGTGGGGCGAGACCCCGGCCGGTACGCCGCTGGCATTCTACCTGGTGGACGAGCCGCGGGAGACGGGGATCCAGGACTGGAACCGCAACTTTGCCGACAGCATGCAGTACTGCAATCTTGCGAACCAGGTCCCCGGGGCGGTGAGCACCATCACGGTGATGAGCGACAGCGGAGGCAGTGTGGACTACACCCCGTTCGCCGATGCCCTGGACATCATGCAAACTCACCCCTGGCCCAACTCCGAGGGGCTCATCTTCGGCGCCTTTGACCAGGGCAAGCCGAACTGGTTCTATAACACCGGCGGGGACCTGCGCATGGTCTACGGGTTCTACCAGGACAAGTATGGCGGGGGTGGCGGCGGCTGGGAGTGGCACTACGACTGGCTGGACGGGGACATGTTCGATACCTTCCCCTACAGCCCGTTCAACAACCACTGGCGGTACGTCTACCCCTCGCCTGATGGTCCCGTGCCCACGTTGAACTTCGAGCTCGCCAGCCTGGGCATCACTGACTATCGGTATGCCAGCACCCTCCGCCGTCTGGCTTCCGAAGCCGGAGCCTCCGGCATTCCGGAGCTGGTCACCTGGGCGGAGCAGGCCGACGCCCTGCTCCAGGCGATCAATGACGATACGCCGACCTTTGCGGTTGACAACGCCTATCGTTCCATCCACTTCGCCAACATCCCGGAGGCCCCGGGATGTCTCACTCAGGCCGAAGCCGCCATGGACGATTACCGACACCAGATCGCGGCGCTGATTGCGGCCTTGCCTGCGCCCATCCCCGGCGCGCAGGCCCAGGTTGTTTCCAGGTCCCTGCCCACCGACATGGAGTGGGACGGCACCGCCGACGCCGCGGTCACCATTCGCAACCTGGACACTGTGACTTGGGCGGCGGCCGACGGCTACCAGCTCCGCTCCACCGGCGGCCTGGATCGCTGGGGTCTCATCTCGCAGCCGCTCGTGTCGGACGTATTGCCCAACGCTACGTGTTCCTTCAGCTTCACGGTAACCGCGCCGCCGCTGTCCACTATCAGCTACCCCGCGCCCGTAGCCGATCTCACACCCGGGGTCACGGATGACCTCGCCTGCAGCTGGAGCATGTCCCAGGGCGCGGATCCGCTGAGCGGAGGCATCGCCTCAGAGGAGGTGGTGATCAGCCGCTTCTCGGACATTCAGCCCGGGACGCCGGGGGAGTGGGCGCGGTTCTATGTAGAGGAATGTGCCGGGCGGGTGCCATTGATCGTGGGCGGCTACGATAATGGAACCTATCGTCCGCAGGTGATCGTGGACCGCGCCGCCATGGCGGTGTACATGGCCCGCGCTCTGAAGTTGCCGCTGCAGGACTATGAGGGCCTGTTCCCCGACGTTCCCGAGGACCATTGGGCCTGGCCGTGGATCGAGGCGATGAAGAGGGCTGGCCTGGTCGGGGGCTTCGACCCAACCCGCTACGCGCCAGACCTGGGAGTCAACCGGGATGCCATGGCTGTCTTCGTTGCCCGTAGTATGGTAGGCGGCATTGATATACCGCCCGGACCAGAGAGCGCCCGGTTCGTGGATGTGCCCACCGACTACTGGGCCTATGACGAGATCGAGTACTGTTTTTCGCACAACGTGGTCGGAGGCTACGACCCCACCCACTACGTGCCAGAGGCCCCGACGTACGGGGGCGCGCAGGTGAACCCGGTCACCCGCGACCAGATGGCGGTGTTCGTGTATAGAGGGTTCATCCAGCCGACCGGCGCGGCGGTGGTGCTGGGCGGGCCGGCGATCACGACGGTGGATCCAGAGGCCGCCGGGTACTGGGGGTGGTCATCATCTGCGAGTGGGCCTGCCTCCGATCCGGGCTATGCTTACGTGGTGTTGGACGCGGTGAGATTGGACACTAACCTGACGGGGCCGGACAGCTTCTTCGATGTGTTCTTCGAGCTGAGCGGGCCGACCACGATGAGCCAGACAGTGCATGTTCCGGAGGCCGACGTGGAAACCGCGAAGGCGGAGGCGGTGGCCAGCGGTGTTCCGTACTATGCGGTGCCCTGGGACATCCCGTCAGGCCTGCCGGCGGGTGAGTACACGCTGACGGTGAGAGTGGAGGACGCAACCGGGACGATGCAGGAGGTCGCCCGGCAGCCGACTTTCAGCATTACGCCGTGACCCAGGTCGCGGACGCAGCCAAAGGCCCGTCCCTCACGCGGGGGGACGGGCCTTCCGCTTTCCTTTCCTGCACCCAAGCTCACTGCTCGACGATGGTCTCCTTCACGGCCATACCGAAGTGCCGGCCGCCGGGCTCCAGATGGGCGAGGACGCGGTCTCCGGGCGTCAGCGCGGCCACCGACAAGGCGTTTCCTTCTGGAGTGGTGAGGCGGATGGTTTCTGCGTTCTGGAGAATGATGGAGATGGTCTTGCCGTGGGCCTCCGCCTCCACCAGCAGGAGAGGGCGGCGCTCGATCTTGTTCCGGCCCACATAGCCGACAGAGGTGCGCCCGTCGGAACGCACCAGCAGCACCTCGTCGCCGGCCTTCAGCTCGGAGAGGTACTTCGTCTTCCCCTGCGGGAGCAGCACATAGGCATGCACCGCTCCGGCGTTGACCCGGAAGGGCCGGGCGGCGACGTAAGGCGTCTCCAGGCTCTCGGAATGGACGAGGAAGAAGGCCTGGCCGGTGTTGCCGACGAGCATCCCTTCGCCCGGTCCCATCTCGGTGCAGGTGTCAATGCAAGCGCGGTCGCCCATGCCGAGGGGTCGGAGGGCGGTGACCGTGGCGGGCACAAGGTCGAGCTTCGGGGAGATGGCGTGGATCAGCTCGACCGTCCTGCGGATTTCCTCCGCCGAGCGGGTGTCGAGCACTACCCCGTCCACGCCTGTCTCGAGCACCTCGGTGACGAGCTTCGCCTGCTCTGCGCCAGTCACCTCCGCCATCAGCCCGCCGCGGCGGGCGACCAGATTCTCCAGCGGAATCACTGTCCAGTCAGTTGTTCGCAAGACGACCGTCTTGTCGAGGTGAGTGGTGGCGGCTGCCTCCTCATCGGCCTTGCTGCGGATCTCGGCCCAAACCACATCGCGGCCGGGTCTGATGTCGCCATCTGGGGCGACGGTGGGGAGGGCGCCGAGCTCCTTCACCTTCGGCGTGTCGCCGTCGGCGAGGACGACTGCGTCGGCGCCGGCTTCCAGCGCGGCGATGGCGAGCTGCTTGTCCCAGGGCTGGATGCGAACCCAGACGCGCTTCACCGGCGCGACTCCAGGAACTTCTGGCTCTCCTTGACCGATGCGCCTTCATGGACCATCATGCTGATCGCCCTCACCATCCCCTCCGGGTCCGCGTGCTGGAAGGCATTGCGGCCGATGGAGGCGCCGGAAGCGCCTGCGGCCAGCGCGCCCTCCACCATCTGCAGCAGCTCCTCGTCGGTCTCCACCTTCTCGCCGCCGGCGATCACTACCGGAACCGGGCAGCCCTCGACGACCTCGCGGAACGAGTCGGGGGAGCCGGTGTAGTTCACCTTCACGATGTCGCCGCCCAGCTCTGCCCCCACCCGCGCCGCGTGCTTGACGTGCTTCACGTCATACTCACTCTCGATCTTCGAGCCGCGGGTGTACATCATCGCCACCAGGGGCATCCCCCAGGTCATGCACCGTTCGGAAACGAGGCCGAAGTCGCGGAGCATGTCGGAGTCGGTGGGCGCGCCGAGGTTGACGTGGATGGAGACCGCATCCGCCCCCAGCTTGATCGCCTCCTCGACGGTGCACACCAGCACCTTGGCGATGGGGTCGGGGCTGAGGCTGGTGCCGGCGGAGAGGTGGACGATGAGTCCGATGTCGCGGCCGCCTCCGCGGTGGCCGGCCTGCACCATGCCCTTGTGCATGAGGATGGCGTTGGCGCCGCCGGTGACCATCTTGGCCACCGTCTCGCGCATGTTCTCCAGCCCGCGGATGGGCCCGACCGTGGTCCCGTGGTCCATGGGCACGATCACCACGCGGCCGGTCTCCCGGTTCATGATGCGCTCGATGCGAATCTGCTTGCCGATCATATGAAGACCCTCCGTCTTTCCTGGCAGCGAGATTGGGCAACAGGATGATACACGAACCTCGACGCCAGGTCTACAGCAGCTCATGAGCAGCCATGGGAGGCAATGTGCCCGGTTCTGGTGGGGGGGCGTGCGGGCAGTATCGCCGGGGAAGCGCCTGGGCCCTGCCGGGGCCGCGAAAAGGGGGTTTGACAGACCCCCCATGGTGTGGTAAACTACTAATGCATTGTTAGTAGAAAGGAGGGCCTAGAAGATGAGACGACGCGGCACCCCAAGGCTGGGCGAGCTGGAGATGCGGATTCTGAACGTGCTATGGGCGAGGGGGCCGTCCACGGTGCGGGAGGTGCTGGAGGCGCTGACAGTGATGCCCAGGCCGGCGTACACCACGGTGCTGACGATGATGCGGCTGATGCAGGAGAAGGGCTATCTCACCCGGAGCGAGGAGGCGCGGGCGCACGTCTATCAGGCGCGCCTGCGAGAGCAGCCGGTGAAACGCGGATTGCTCCGCGAACTGGTGAACAACGCCTTCCGGGGTTCGGCGGAGGCGGTGCTGGTGCGACTGCTGGAGGACGAGAAGCTCTCCCGGGAGGAGTTGGCGCGAGTGAGGGAGCTGATGGAGGCGAGGGAGGAGGAGGAACGGCCGTGAACCCGACCGAGATGTGGTCACAACTTGCGCTGGCCGTGACCTGGCAGTTGGCGGCGCTGGCGGTCATCGCACTCGCGTGCGAGCGGATGCTCCGACTCCGTCAACCCCAAGTGCGGCACGCGCTGTGGTGGTTCGTGCTCGCGGCGCCGCTGCTGCTCACTCCACTGCGGCTCCGGCTGGCACATACTCAGGCTGCATTGGCTGTGACGGTCCGGAGCTTGACGGCAGCCGCGGTCGAGCCGCAGCCGGCAGGCTTGGTGAGCGCCTCTGGCCCTGTGGAGCCAGGGAGCCCTGCGGGCGCGGTGACGGCACTGCCCGTTCGATTCGATCTCGCCGCGACCGTGGCCCTCCTGTGGTTAGCCGGATCTGCCGGCCTCCTGGCCCGCCTGGTGGCAGGGCACCGGAGGGCGCGACGGATCCTGGATGACAGCGTGCCGGTGGAGGGAGGGGAACTGCCCGCCGCGCTCCGCGACCTGTGTGCACAGGCCGGGCTTAGCCGCCCGGTGGCGCTGCGCGCCAGTGCCTCGGTCAGTTCCCTGGTGCTGTACGGTCTGGTCCGGCCCGTGGTGCTGGCGCCGCGGGCGTGGCTGGCGGAGCTTGGGCCGCAAGACATGAAGGCGCTGCTCGCGCACGAAGTGGCGCACGTGCGGCGGCGCGACGTGCTGGCCAACCTTGGGCAGCGCGCCGCGGAGGCCTTTCTGTTCTTCCACCCGGGAGCGTGGTTGGCCAGCCGCCGAATCACGCTGGCCCGAGAGGAACTGTGCGACGCCTGGGCCTTGAACCAAGGAGCGAGCCGGATCAGCTACGCGCGGTCGCTCACCACCGCGGCAGAGCGCGCGCGGGCGAGCCTGGGACTGGCGTCCGTGGGAGTGGCGGAGAGCCGTTTCACACTACTCAGGAGAGTGGAGGCGATCATGCGAGAGGAAGGTAGAAGGAGGACGAGTCGTCCGGCGCTGATGGCGCTGACGGCAGTGGTGTTGCTGGCAGCCGTGGCGTTCGCGGTGATGCAGCTGCGGGGAGAGCCGGTCGCGGCGAGAGGAAACGGAGGCGGAGGTGGGATCCGGGCCTCGGGAGGAGGCGGAGGGGGTGGCGGCGCAGCCCCACCGCAGACGGGTGGCGCCACCGATGATGTGCGCACGCCATACAAGATCAGCACCGGGGAGGCGCTGACGCCCGGGTTCACTCCGCTGGCAAGGCTTACCATGGCCGACGTGGACCCGAAGCAGTTGCGCCACTATCCGGTCGGCAAGCGCGTAAGGGACTACCCTGACCGGGAGGACTTGTCTTCCCCCGAGTTGAGCTACGCCACCTTCATGCGAGCCGCGGCGCGCGGAGACGAGGGCATCTGGCGGAGGCTCAGCACACCCCGCGTGGCTTCTGATCCGCGCCTGCCTCCGGTTGATGCCCCTCTCGAAGAAGTAAGCCCGACCGACGTCAAGCTATACCTGGGCCGCAAGATCGTGGAGGTGTACGTCTACCAGGGGCACAGGGCCGAAGTAGTGGGTGCGGTTCTTTACGAGGACGGGACGCTTGACGGCTACGAGCTCCGAAGCCTGGAGCTGCTGAACGGACGGTGGCTGAACAGGGGTAGCGATGGCGGCCGGACGCTCGAGGATACGAGGGACAGGGCCGCGTACCTCTTGCTTCGCCAAGAGCGCGAGAAGTCGCGTGAACAACTGGCCCGCGATACCGCCCTGAGGTACCCCCTCTCCTTCACCATGGCTGCCGAGGGGGTGTTCGCGGATCTCCAGAAGGCCGACTATGCCTTCTACCTCTCCCCGGACCGCCCCGACGATGCCTGGCGGGCATTCCCGGTGGACTACTACACACCTAAGGCCGAGAGGCGGACGCGGACCTGGGTGGAGTGGGTGTGCACGACCTTCAGCAAGAACCCTATCGTCGCGGTGAAGCTTGGGGAGGCCTTCCGGAACCAGGAGGGAAACCCGGCTGTTCCCTACCAGCTCACGCTGCAGGATGGTCAGGTCCTCAGGGGGGATCTCCAGTTCGAGTTGTTGATGGTCGGCCAGGAAAGCGCCCAGTGGATACCACGCGGCGGCCTGGATTGGCACACGCCCGAGCAGGGCACACAGTGACCGGCTGATGAAACAGAGGGGCGGCGGCAGACCGGGCAACCGGAGGAGACCGATTCGCACCTGACGTCTGCCGCCGCCTTCTCTAGTCACACGGGATGGGGGCGC
>Ga0315274_10002658_pt1 | contig 26812 bp, 22 predicted proteins | sample YL17G02_20_MG_FD_203700 | JGI IMG/M metagenome (GOLD analysis project Ga0315274, IMG submission 203700) | Sediment microbial communities from Yellowstone Lake, YNP, Wyoming, USA - YL17G02_20 | ecosystem: Environmental > Aquatic > Freshwater > Lake > Sediment | place: USA: Wyoming | collected...
TAGGGGTCGAAGGGGAGGGGGGAGGGGTAGGATAATTTTTTTTTGGGGGGGAGCGGCCGTCGAAGATGGCGCGCGACGGAGATGACGGTTGGGTAGGGGTGGGGTCGACGAGAGGGAGGAGGGGTGGGGTTTTTGTTGTGTGGGCGTGTTTTGTGGGGGGGGCTGTTTGGCCGCCCGCGTGGAAGCGGGCGGCGCTGGGCGCGCGCGCGATTGCGTTGGAAGGCGGGCATGATGACCGCGAGCCCCGCGCGCCGTCAGTGGTCGATATTCGGTGGGGGAGGGGATGCGTGTCGTGCGGCGCCGCCGCCTCTTTCTTCTTCTTGGTGTCTCTTCACGCCGCCTGCTGCGGCTCCGCGGTCCAGGCGAGCAGGTCGGCGGCGTCGTCCTCGCCGCAGTCGAACGGGACGTCGGGCATGGCGGCGGCGACGCCGCCGCGCGGCTCGAGCGCGGGCGTCGCCGGCGACAGCACCCCCCCCCCCTCCCCCGCCAGCCCGCACTCGGCCGCGGCCAGGCGGGCGGTCAAGGATGCGTTTTCTGTCCGCAGCGCGTCCACCTCGGCCAGCAGCGACGCCCACTCCCCTTTCCGCAGCGCGCGCATGCGCCGCGCCGACTCGCGGTTGGTAGCCCGCTTCTTCATGCGGCGCATCTCGGCCTGGGGATGGGGGGAGGGCGTGGGGTGGATGCGGGGCCTCAGAACACGGCCTAGACGACGCCTTCGCGTTTGGGCGCTTGGAGCGCCCCGACGGCCGCGTCGCCGCCAGCGGGCCGTGCGCGCGGGGATTGACCACCATCCGCCCCGTAAAGGCGTCAGACACACGCAGTTTCCGTGCGCGAAGGCGTTGGCGAGCGCATTGCCTCCCCATGCCCTGCGCCGACCCCCGACAAATGCGCACCGGCGTGAACGCCTTTTCACCACCACCGTCGGCCCGCGGCCGCCCGGCGCCGCGCGGGCGCGCGACGCGCGGCGCCGCCGCGGGCGGCTCGCGCACGGGCGGGCGCCGCTCGCGGCGCGGGCGCGAGACGTCGGCAAAGTCCGCCGCCGTCTCGCTGCCGCCCGACCCGGCGGACAGCTGCAGCTGCTTGGGCTCGTTGGAGGTCATGGCGGGAGTCGGGTGGGGGGGCGCGCGGCTGAAGGGGAGGGGCGGGGGCGTCGAGGAGGCGGCTAGGGGTGGTCGGACATGCCGCCCGGCCGCTACACACCGCCGCCGCCGCGGCGCTGTCCGGGGCGACGATCGCGGGCGCCCTGGGGGGTGAGGGAGCGCCGGCGCGCACCGTGTAAGCCGGGACGCCCGACAAGCGACAGGTTCGAGGAGTGGGGAGGCGGGTCGGACCTGAACCTCCTTGGGATCCCCGCCGCGGTCGCTGGGCGCGCCCAGGGCGGCGTGCACGCGCCCTGCGCCCGGGCGCCCGGGCGTCGGGGGTCTTTTGGAGGCTCTCGGGAGCGGGGGCGGGCGCCGAGCGCCGACGGTCGACGGCGCGCTCGTTCAGACACAGCCTCGACCGCCCGCCGGCCCCGCCCGATCCCCACCCACCCTCGAGCCACCGATCTCGATCTCCCGGACGCCCCGGGCTGGCCGCGCGCCCGCCCGCCGCCCGAGCTGGTGGCGCAGAATGGCGGGAATCGGGAGCGCACCCCACGCGCCGGCGAGCGGCGCCGGGGCGCGTCCCCGCGCTGTGATGCAGGTGGGCGCGATGCTGGATTGCTGGAGGGGCGCTCGCCGGCCCACGCTTCCCGCCCGCCGACCCGCCTCCTGCCTTTCTCTCCCAGGCCGACGCCCCTCCTCTGCCGCCTTCCCTCGCCATTCTGGCCATCTACGCCCGCCACGGCGCCAAGTGGCGGGAGCTGGCGCGCAAAAGAGAGGCGGCGGGCGACGGCGGAGCGGCGCCCGGCGCGCGCGCGCCGGGGCCGCGCCCCGCGGCCCCAGCGGCGTGAGGAGGCATGATGCGGCATGTGGCCTGTTGCTCTGTCACTTGCCTGTGCCGCGAAAGAGCCGGCGGCAGCCGCAGCGTCTCCCGCCGCCGCCTCTCCTCCCCACGGCACAGCGCGCGCGGCCCGCCGCGGTCGCCGCTGCCCTCCCCCCGCCATGGCGGCCTCCGTGGACGACGATCCGCCCCCGGTCGTCATAGAGGGCCTCACAGGGCAGACCATCACGCGCGAGCCGGGCAGCGTCAACGGGTGAGGAGGGGCGGAGGGTGGCGTGGGGCTGAGGCGGAGACCGTATCGAGCACGACGCGTGGGCGGGAGGCGGACGCGAGGCGCAGGCGGCGGCGGCCGCCGCGCGCCGCGCATGCCGCGCGTGGCGCCGCGCCGGGCCGCCGCGTCCGCGCCAGACCCCGCCGGCGCCGTCGCGGCGGCCAGTGGGATCACACATCCGACCCCGGGTGGAGAAATGCCCCCCCCGCGTCGACCCCCACCCCTCTCCTGCCGCGCGCGCGTCCCCGACCCCTCGCGCCGCCCACCCCTCTCCAGCGCCCCCGTCCTCCTAAAAAACCTGGCCGACTGCTCCGTGCACATCCTGGACCATTCGTCCCACGCCGACGTCGTCGACTGCGTCAACTGCCAACTCTTCCTCGGCCCCGTCGACGGCGCCGCGCTCTTCACGCGTGCGCGCGGCTGCCTCGTCGCCGTCGCGGCCCAACAGTTTCAGGCGCGCGACTGCGTGGACGCTGAGTTTGGGCTCTACTGCGCGACCGCGCCCGCGGTGGCGGGGTGCGCGGGGCTGCGGTTTTCGTGCTGGATGGGGGCGTACCCAGGGTTGACCTCCCATTTCGCTGCCGCCTCCCTGGACCCCCTGCGCAACGCGTGGGACCGCGTGCTGGACGTGGACGCGGCGCCCGGCGATTCGTCCGCGGGCCCGGCGTCGCCCGTGGTGTCGCCGCGCCCTGCCCCGCCTCCCTCCTTCACGCTCTGCGAGGCGGCCCACCACTGGGAGGTGCCGTTGCCCGGCCGCCCGCCGCCCGACAACCCCGTGCCGGCGGCGGACGGGAGCGCCTACACCCCCGGCCCGGTCGCGCTCGCGGCTACCGCGGCGGCCGCGCCGCCCGCCGCGCCCGTCGCCGCGGTCGCGCCCCGGTCGCCGCGGCCGGCGTCGTCCGGCAAGGAAGGCGGCGGCGGCAGCGCGGTCGCGTCGCCGCGCGCGGTCGCCGCGCCGGCGCCGCCTCCCGCCGACCTCCCCGCGCCGCCGCCGCAGGAGCAACCAGCTCCCCGCGCCACCCTCACCCCCACCCCTCCTGTCTCGGGGTCCCCCTGGGCGCGCGCCGTCGCCCTCGTCGACGCGGTCGGCGCGGCCGGCCCGTCCGCGGCGCGCATGCGGGACGCCATGCTGGCCGCCGCGGCCGCGGGCATGGGGATGGGGCCGGGGGCGAAGGCGTGAGGAAGGGAGGGCGGAGGGACACTGCACGGTCCAGTGAACACCAAAACACAAGAATGAGACCCCGTTCTCTCTCCCTCCTCTCTCTCTCCTCACAGCAGCGGATTGGCGCCGCGCCCGCGGCGGCGCGGCGCGAGGAGCGGGTTGAGGGCGGCGCCGGGGGTGGTGGCGCCGCCCTCGCAAAACTCTCGCGCGAGCGCGCGGCCGACGGCCTTGGCCCGCGCGGCGTCCGCCTCCGCCGCCGCCCGCGCGCTCATGGCGACTGGCTCCGGCTCGTCCGAGTCCGAGTCGGGCGGCGCAGGACGGCGCGGCGGCCGCGCGCGGCGCGCGGCGTCCTTCCCTCGCGCCCCAAGCCCCGCCCGGCCCACCGCCGCCACGGGCGCCAGCGGTTCGGTCAAGCCTCCACCGCCCGCACCGAGCGCTTCCCCGTCGCTCCACCCCGCGCGCTGCAGGAGGCGGTAGCCTCGCGTGGTCGGGCCGAGGCGGACGCCGGGCGCGCGCCGGGGTGGGGCGGGGGCACTCGTGGTGGCGCGCGGCTGGGCGCCGGCGTCGGCGTCGCCGAAGAGGACGCCGCTGGGGATGGGCGGGTGCGGAGTCGGGGCCGCGTCAGCGCCCGATGCGCCCCACCGCGTCCCTCTGCTCTCTCTCGCGCACCCTCTCTCAAAGCCGCGCATCGACGGGGGCGGCGGCAGGCGGTCGCGTCGCCGCGGGTGTGTGAGGAGTGGGAGCGCGCGCGGCGCGGTCTCGCTGCCTCACAGCCGCTGCCGTTCAAATTACCCTAAAAAATACCATCGTTACATCCAAAGCGCCCGCCCACGAAGCCGGGGGTTTGCTTTTGTTTCGCGCGAGCTGGGCGAAGAAAAGCCGACACTCGCCCGAACTCAAGTAGCCCCCCCGCTCGTTTCGGGCACGCCGCCTCCTCGTTGACGATCGGCAGACTGCGGCGGACACAACCGTGTAGCTCAGCTGGACAGAGCGGTTGACTTCTAGCTCGAAAAAAAAAGAGGAATCAGCAGGCCCCGGGTTCAATCCCCGGCACGGTTGTCTTTTTTTTGGGACTCTCACCACCTTGCAGGACGCCGCTGTGTGCAACCGCCCACCCGTGAGCAAGCGGACGCGACGGCATGGTGTCCACGCGCAGCGGTGGCGCGCGGCACGCGCGGCGCTGGCGCGCGGCGCGCCGCGCGACCGCGCTGCCCTCCCGCTAGCCCGCTTCCAACCAGCGACCCCGCACGGCGCGCGCCGCACACCAACGCACGCGGCGCGAGAGGCAGACGCGGGGAGAGCAGCGCGGGGATGGGTCGGCCGGTATCACTCGTCGCCGTCCCCCCCCTCGCCTCCCTCGTCCCCCCCTGTGTCCTTGAGCACCGCCGCCAAATCCTCGACCCGGAACGGTTTGGCGAGCCACCCGTCAAACCCGGCGGCCAGGCACGCGGCGCGCGTGTCCTCGTACGCGTCCGCCGTCACGGCGACGACGCGCACGCGCGACGCCGGCCACCGCTCCCGCAACCGTTTGACCGCTTCCAACCCGCCCAGCCGCGGCATGTGCAGGTCCATGAGGACGACGTCAAACGCGTCCGGGCCGCCCGCGGCTTCCACGGCCTCGAGTGCGGCCGCGCCGTCGCCGGCCAGGGTGACGTCGGTGTGGCCCACGCGGGCCAGCACCCCGACAGCCACCTTCATGTTGATCGCGTTGTCCTCGGCCAGCAAAATGCGCATGCCGGGCGCGCGCGGCGGCGCGGGCCCGTCCGACGCGCCGCCGTCGGTGTCTGCGCGCGAGGGGGCGCGGTGGAGGGAGCCGCCGGACGCGACGCGGGACACGCGGGAGACGGAGGCCAGGTCGATGGAGCCGGAGCCGCGGCGGGAGGCGGAGGGCGGCGGCGGCGCCGGCGCGTCGGCCGGCGGCGACCCTGGCCCCCCCGCTGTCGGCACCGGCGACCCCAGCACCTCCTGTAGCGCCACCCACAGCCGCGCCTGGCGCACGGGGCGCGTCATGACGGCGTAGGCGAGGCGGCGCCCGCCGGGGCGGCGGGCCGAGGTCGACGCCGCGACGACCTCGGGGGGGGCCACCGCGCGCCCGCCGTCGCCGCCGAGCGACTGCGGCAGCGGGAGCGGGGGAAGCGTCGTCGCCACCGGCGACGCGGGTGGGGAGCCGGGGCCGGGCGGCGGCGCCTCGAGGCCGTGCCCGCCCGGCCACCCGACGAACACGACGCGCCCCGCCTCCCTTTCGTCCGCGTCCAGCAGCGCGTGCAGCAGCCGGGTGGCGGCGACGTCCATGATGACGACGTCAAAGGGGCCCGAGGGGGTGGGGGGTGGGGTGAGGGCGTCGGCGGCGACGACTTCGCGGCGCAGCGCGAGCCCGGGGCACTGTTCGCCGCCGCCGCCATCGCCGCCGCCGCCGCCGCCGCCGCCGCCGGCGACGGCTGCCGCCTCGGGCAGCGGCTTGCCCCCTGGCCTCCTCTTGAGCCGGCGCGCGGCGTCGTCTTGGCAGGCGACGGCGCAGACCGCGCCGCCCCACGCGGCCAGCGCGCGCGTCAGGACCGCGCGCACCATCGCACACCCTTCCACCAGCAGCACGCTCTTGCCCGCCAACAAATGCCCTGGCCCCCCTCCAGGCGGCAAAGTCGCGCGCCGGGGCGCGTGCGCGGGCGGGAGCGCGGCGACGACCGACCACCGAAACTCGGAGCCAGCGCCGAGCCCGGGCGACGCGGCCTCCATGCGGCCGCCCATCGCCTCGCACAGCTTTTGGCAGATGCACAGGCCGAGGCCGGAGCCGCCGTGGCGGCGGGTGGGGGATTCGTCGACCTACAGAAGAGAAGAGGGGGTGTCGGCGGGGAGTCGACCGCTCCATCCCGCCGACCCCCACCCCCTCCCTCTTCCCCTCTCTGCCCCGACCTGCATGAAGCTTTGAAACAGGCGCGGCACGTCCGCGGGCGCGATGCCGATGCCGGTGTCGCGCACGGAGAAGCGGAGGCGCACCGCGCCTGGAGGGGGCGGGGGGAGCGGGGGGCGGGCCGCGGCAGACGCCTCCGGCGCGGGCCAGGACGCGGCGCCGGGCCAGGCAGGGGTTGTCGTGGTGGTGGTGGTCGTGCAGGCGTCGTCCCCGAGCAGCGCTGTCGCCGCCGCCGCCGCCGCCGGCAGCGGCTGCGGCGGCCGCCTTCCCCCCGCGCGCGGCGTGCCGTCGGCCCACACTTCAAGCAGCACGCACCCGGCTTCTGTGAACTTGACCGCGTTGTTGAGCACGTTGAGGAGCACTTGCTGGAGTCTCGCGGCGTCGGCGACGAGGATCGGGGGGACCGAGGACGACACGGCGTACGCGACCCGCAACCGCTTGCGCGCCGCGAGCGAGCCCGCGATGTCGACCGCGGCCTCCACCGCGCCGCCAACCGCAAACTCGGACGGGGTGAGGGCGACGCGGTCGGCTTCAGCGCGCGAGAAGTCGAGGATGTCGGTCACGAGCGTCAACAGGGCTTCCCCCGAACACCGCACCGTGTTGACCAAATCCCATTGCGCCGGCGACAGCGCCGTCTCCGCCAGCAGTTGCCCTACCGCGATCATGCCGTTGAGCGGGGTGCGGATTTCGTGCGACATGCGCGCGAGAAACTGCGACTTGGCGTCGGTCGCCGCGACGGCCGCCGCGGCCGCCGCCCGGGCCGCCACTTCCGCGCGCTTGCGGGCGACGAGCTCGGTCACATCGGATTGGACGCCGACGTAGTGGGTGAGGACGCCGGCAGCGTCATGGACGGGGGTGACCGACAGATAATTGACGAAAGGGTCTCCACCCTTGCGATAATTGACCTAACGAGGATCAAGACGGGTGGCGGTTGATAACGCGGGTTCGGGATCCAAATTTCGTTTTTTTTTGGGGCCCGCGCGGCCTCCCGCCGACTAGACCCGTCGAGTCCCCGCTCCCCCCTTTTTTCTTACCAGCTGCACCGCGGCCGGCCGCCCCGCCCGCACCGCCGCCCGCAGCCGCGCCACAGTCGCCTGGTCGGTGCCCGGCCCCTGCAGGAAGCGGCAGTTTTTGCCAATCGTCTCGGCGACGGAGTACCCCGTGATGCGCGCAAACGCCCGGTTGACGTAGATGAGGGGCGAGTCTTCGACGCGTGCGTCGGCGATGGTGATGCCTTCGAGCGTGGCGTCCATGGCGGCGTCCTGGGGGAGGGGGAGGAACGGTCGGCGTCGGCGCGCCGCCCCGACCCTCTCCACGCCCTCGACCCGCGCTCCCTCCTCCCGCACCTTGAGCTTCAGCAGCTCCAGCGCCGCCCTTGGCACCAACGCTGTGTCGCCGTCGGCGTCCGCCTGCGCGGCCTGCGCGCGCGGCGCCTCGGCCGCCGCGCGCGCGCCGCCGCGCGCTTGGCTGCGCGCCTCGTCCAAAGCACGCTCCAGAGCGTCGGCTCGCGCGCGCTCGGCGTCCAGGGCAGCTTGCATCGAGGCAAGGGTGGCGTTGTGTGTGGGTGTGGGCTGCTGGAGAACGGGGGGCGGGTCGGCGGGCCGGCGGCGGGCCCCAATGCGCGCTCTCCGCCCTGTCCCGCCCGCTGGCAGGACGCGCCACCACAAATTGCGCGTCGTCACCCACCTCGTCCATGGCGGCGGCCCGAACGCCGACGCGGCGCGGCGCGCTAAATGCGGCGGCCCGCTCGCCGGCGTGAGCGGCGGCTATGGGTGGTGTCGGGGCGACTAGGCCGCGAACCACATTGGGGCGCCGGGCGGGGAGCGCGTCGAGGCGGTGTGTGGTGCGAGGCGCGGCCGCGGCTGCAGTCGGCGCGAGCGTCTTCTCTCTCCACTGCCGCCGTCGCGCGGGCGTTGCATGCCGGGCCTGCAACCCCCTCGCGGCGCGGGCGCCCGGGCGGTGGTATCTGCCCCCTTCGTTGTTTCTTCTCCCCCTCGTCACCCGACAGCGGCCGCTGCGGCCGCGCGCGGCGCCTCCAGCCGCCCCAGCCGCAGCGCCAGGTCGGGCGACAGCGACCGCGCGGCCGGCGACAGCGGCGTGGCGCCCTCGCGCGCGCTCGCCACCGCGTCCGCCGCCGCCGCGCGCCACGCCGGCGCCCACTCAAACTCGGGCGCCCGCCCGCCGTGCCCCCGCCGCCGCACCACGCCCGCGGACGCGAGGACGGAGCCGACGTCGTAGAGGCGGCGCTCAGCGGTGACGCGGGCGCGGTGGAGGGCGTCGGGGGTCCACGGCGCGCCGTCGCGGTCGTCGCCCCCGTCCCCCACAATGGCCGCCGCCGCGTCGGGCAGGGGAAGCGCCGTCCCGGCCTCCAAGAGAAGGCGCACGAATTTGGTGGCGAGCCCCCAGAGCGACTGCGGCGCGGGGCCCGCGCCGGCGCCGCCTCCGTCGCCGCCTGCCGCCGCCGCGCGCGCCGCGCGCCCCGCGGCACCACCCCCGCGCCTCCCCGACTCGTCGACCGGCGCCCCGGCCGCCTGATCGGCCGCGAGGCGGGCCAGGGTGCGCGCGAGACCGGCGTCGCCGCGCCACGCGTACGCGAGCCGCCCCGCCCGGCTCACGATGTCCACCGCTTCCAGCACGTTGACCACGTCGTACAGCCGGCGGCGCGGCACGCCCAGGGCGGGGGCCAGCAGGTCCAACTTGAGAATCGGAAGAGAGGGAGGGGGCGCGTCCGCGCCCGCCTCGGCTTTCGCCCCGCCTTCCCCGCCCCCCCCCAACCCGCCATAGCGGGACGCCAGCGCGTCGCACAGGAGCGCCACGCCCGATTTGCAGGGCGGGTGGTCGGCGCTCACGCGGCGTCCGCACTTGCAGCGGCCGCCGGTTTCCAGCGAGGCGGACGGGTCGTCGCCCGCGTTGAAGACGGGGTCGGATGCGGCACGGCGCGGAGGTTCTGGGGCGGTGGGAGGCGTCGCGGCGGCGACAGGGGCGGATTCGGCGCGCAAAGCGGTCGCCGTCGCGGTCTCCGCCGCCGTTCGCCCCGCCGCCCACGCCGCCGCTTCGGCCGCCACCAGCAACGCAGAGGCTTCCGCGGCCGACACCGGGGCGTTGCCGAGCCGCGCCGTGGCGCGCCGCACCTGCGCGCGCGACGCCGACGGGCACGCCGCGCAGAAGAACGCCGGCCGCGTCGACCCCCGGAGGTACACGCGGCCCGCGCACGTGGCGCAGGTGAATACGGGGCCGGGCTCGTCGTCGGGCTGGGGAGGAGGGGAGTGGGCGGGTCGGCGGGAGGGAGAGGGCGCGGCGCCGCGCGCGAGGTGGCGCGCCGCGCCCGCGCCGCCGCCCCCTCTTCCCCTCCTCCCCTCCTCCCTTGCCTCGATCTTCATGCGCTTGATCGGGTGCGCGATCTCCAGCAGCAGCGCTGCCGCCTCGGCGTCGTCCGTCGCCACACGGGCGGGCGCGGCATGCGGCGCGCGCGGCGCCCACACCGCGCCGCGCGCCCCGGCCTCGGACTCGCTGCTGCCGTACCGCGCCGGCCGTCGGGACGCGCGCCGACCCACAGAACCGTCATCGGAGCAGCCTTCGGAGGACGGGGGGGGCGGGACGCCCATTTTTGGGGGCGGATGCGCGCGCCTGGCGGTCGAGCGCGGTGGCGGGTGGCGGTTGGCGTGCGACGCGCGCCTGGACCCCCCTAGTCGGGCAACCACGAGCACTCGCCGCGCGAGGGGGGCGCTGCGGGGGTGCCCGGGGCGCGCAGAGTGGCCAGAGTGCGGCCAGAGCGTGGGCGCGCCTCTCTCTGCGCGCCCCACACTCTCGCGCCCGGCGCCCCGCCGCCCACCCGCCCGCCCACCATGCAGGCGGCGCCCGCGGCGCCCGCGGCGGCCGCGTCGCCGCCGCTCAAGGAGAAGGCATCTGCGTCGCCGCCCCCTCCTCCCTCACCCCCTGCTCTCTTCTTCTACCGCTACATGCACGACGCCGTGCGCGCCGAGCTGGTCGCGCTGACCGCGTCGGTGGCGGCTGCCGAGGCGGGGAGCGACGCCGGCGCCGCGCTCGCCGACGTCGGCAGGCGCGCGCGCACGCTGGCGCGCGTGCACGCCTACCATTCCGCGGTGGAGGATGAGGTAGGGAGGGGAGGAGGGTTGGCGGCGGCCGCGGCGCGCGGCGCGGCGCGCCGTCGGTGGCATCCCCGCCCCAACGCCTCCCTCCCTCTCCACAGCACATCTACCCCGCGCTCAACGCGCGCGTGGCCAACGTGACGCAATCATACAGCGTGGAGCACGAGGACGAGGTGGGAGGGAAGAGGGACCGGGGGCGTGTGCCGCGTGCGCGCCGCCCGCACGCCCCGCGCGACCCCGCCCGACACCCTCCCTATCCATTCAGGACCACCTGCTTGATGAGTTGGTGGCCGCCGCGGCAGCCGCCGCAGCCCCGGACGCCCCCCCAACGGCGACGCGCGCGCTCGCCGCGGCAGCGACGCGCGTCGCGGCCACCCTCGCCAAGCACCTGGCCAAAGAGGAGGAGCAACTGCTGCCGTTGCTCCTGGACGCGTTCTCGCACGAGGAGCAGGTGTGAGGAGAGAGAAGTGGGGCGGTGGTGGGAAGCAGGTCGCACGCGCCCCCACCCACCAACCCCTTTCCCCTCTCTTTAGGCCGACCTCGTCGTCCAGTTCCTGTGCTCCATCCCGCTGGACGCGGTGGCCGGCGTGCTCGCCTGGCTGCGCCCGCACGTCCCTCCCGCCGCGCGCGGCGCGCTCGCCGCCGCGGCGACCGCCGCCGCCGCGGCGCGCGGCGCGGCCCCGCTCGCGCCCGCGCTCGCGGCCTGGCTGGGCGACCCGGCGGACGCGGGCGCCGGCGCCGGGGCGGCCCACCCGCGCCTGGCCGACGCGTGCGGCGCGTGCGCGGCGTGCGCGTCCCTCGGGCTCGAGGCCGGCGCGGCGCCCGGCCCCTTGCCCCCCCCCTCCCCCCCCCTGCGCCACGTCACGCAACTGCACGCCGCCCTGGGCGCGTCGCTGGCGTCGTTCGCGGACGACGCGGCCGCCGCCGCGGCCGCGTCGACCCCCCTTGACCCGCTGCGCGCGCGCCTGCGCTTCCTGCGCTCCCTGCTCGCCTTTCACGCGGCGTCCGAGGACGACGTGCTGCTGCCCGTGCTGCGGGACCTGCAGCGAGAGGATGGAGGGGTTGGGGCGGCGGCGCACGCCTGCGACGCCGACCACCCCTCGCCCTGCGACCACCACCAACACGCCGGCGGCGAGGCCGCCGCGCTGGCCACCGTCGGCCGGCTGCTGGCCGACGCGACCGCGTCCGCTAGGCGCGGCGGGCGGGACGCGGGGGATTTGGGGGAGGCGGTCGCGGCCGCCGCGCGGCGCGCGGCCGACCACCTCTCGGCGCATATGGCGGCGGAAGAGGCCACCGTCCTCCCGCCCCTCCTCACCCGCCTCTGCGCCGGCTCCCAGCGCGCCCTGCTGTGGCGCACGCTGCGCGCGATGCCGGCGCGCGTGCTGCGGCGGCTGTGGCCGTGGCTCGCGAACGCACGGGGCGGCGCCGCGGTCGTCGCCCTGCTGGCCGACGCCGCGCCCGCCGCGCCGCCCTCGCAGGCGGCCGAGCTGGGGCTGCTGCGCGCGTGGGCCGAGGAAGCGGTGGCGGGCGGCGAGGCCGCCGCTCCCCGGCCGCGGCCGCCCCCGCCGCCGCGCGCCGCCAAAAAGGCGCGCCCCGCGGCGCCGCCCGCCGCCCCTCCCACCACTGGCGGCGACAACCCGATCGACCACATATTTCAATTCCACAAAGCGTTGCGCCGCGACCTGCGCGCGATGGAGGGCGAGGCGGCCGCATTTTCCGCGGCGCTCGACGCGGCGGGCGGTTCCGGCTGGGCGCCCGACCCCGAGGCGGCCGCGGCGAAGGAGGGCGACGGCGAGGTAAGTCGGCGCCTCACGCCGCCACCGCCGCCCGCGGCGGTGGCGCCCCCCGCCGACTCTACCCCCCCGCGCGCGCCGACGCCCGGCGCGCGCGCCGACGCGCGCGCCGCCCGCCGCCTCGAGGGCCGCTTCCACTTTCTCCAAGGCGTCTACAAAGCGCACTCGGACGCGGAGGACACGGTCGTCTTCCCGGCGCTGGAAGCGAAAGAGGCGCTGCGGCGCGTGTCGCATGCGTACGCGCTCGACCACCGCCAAGAGGAGGAGATGTTTCGGCACGCCGCGTCCGTGCTGGCCCGGTTGAGAGGGGCGACGTCGTTGACCGTCGCCCGGGCGGCCGCGCGGGAGCTCGCGACGACGACCGCCGCGCTGCGCGCGTCGCTGGAGACGCACGTCACCGCTGAAGAGCGCGAGCTCTGGCCCCTCTTTGCCGAAAACTTTACGGCGGACGAGCAGGAGGCGTTGGTGGGCACCATCGTCGGCCGCACGGGCGCCGAAGTCCTGGCCGCCACCCTCCCCTGGGTCGCCGCCGCGACAACGCCCGCCGAGGGCGCGGCCATGCTGGAGTCCCTGCGCGCCGCCGCGCGCGGCACCGCGTTTGACGAGTGGCTGGCGACCGCGGTCGGGCCCGCGGTGGTGGTTGGGGGGGCCGAAGAGCCGGCGGGGGCGGCCACCACGGGTGCCGCCGCCGCCGCCGCCGCCTCCTCCCACCCCTGCCCCGCCGGCCCCGACCGCCCCGCCCGCCCCGGCGACGCTCTGGACGCGGTCGTTGAGTACCTGGGCCTGGGCGGCGGCGACGACGACGATGCGGGGTGCGCTGGCGCCTGCTCCGCCGCCCCCTCCTCCACCACCCGCCGCTTCCGCCCCGGCTGGGACGCCATCTTCCGCATGAACCAGGCCCAGCTGGAGGCCGCCGTGCGCACGGCGGCGGCGGACGCGAGCCTGGAGCCGGCGCGGCGCGCGTACCTCGCGCAGCACATCATGGCCGCCCGCTTCGTCGTCGCCCAGCAGCGGGCGCGGGCCGCGGAGGAGGTGAAGGAGGAGGAGGAGGAGGAGTGCGCGGAGGCTGGCGCTGGCGCGGGCGGCGGCGAGGCGCCCGGCGCCCCCGTGACGCCCCCACCCCCACCTTGCCCGCACTACCGGCGCGCGACGCGGGTCGTCGCCCCCTGCTGCGGCAAAGTGGTCGGCTGCCGCCACTGCCACGACGAGGGGGCAGACCACGCGCTGACGTCTGGCGCGGTGTCGGCCATGGTCTGCGGCGCGTGCGCCCGCCCCGGCCCCGCCGGCGCGCACTGCGCCCACTGCTCCGCCCGCCAAGCGCGCTACTATTGCGCCATATGCCGCCTGTGGGACGACACGCCCGGGCGGCAGGTTTACCACTGCCCCTTTTGCAACCTGTGCCGGCTCGGTGCGGGGCTCGGCGTTGACGCCCAGCACTGCATGCGCTGCAACTCGTGCATGTCCCTGGAGGAGCACGCGACGCACGCGTGCCGGCCGCCGGCCGCGTGCCCCGTGTGCGGGGACCGGTTGTTCGACTCCGCGGCGCCCTACCGCGCGCTCCCCTGCGGCCACCACATGCACTCCCACTGCTTCCGCGCGTGGGCCACCCACTCGTACACCTGCCCCGTGTGCAGGCGGTCCGCGGGCGACATGCGGGCCTACTTTGGCATGCTGGACGCGCTCCTGGCGCGCGATGAAGGGACGCTGCCCGCGGAGCTCGCGGCGCGCACGCAGGCCGTGGCCTGCGACGACTGCGGCGGCACCGGGGACGCGCCATTTCACTTTGTCTACCACAAGTGCGGCGGGTGCGGGTCGTACAACACGCGGCTGCTGTGATGCGTATTTGTTTTTTGTTCCGCGCGCGGCCCCACCTGTGTGCCGCGCCCGCGCGGCTGTGCCTTTGTGTTGTGTAGTGTGTCTTGACAGTGCTTGCATGCGGGGCGAAGGAAGGACGAGAGCGCGCCCTGCCCTTTTTTTTCCTTCCTCATTCGCTGCCCCGCCCGCCCCCGCCCCACGCACCCTCCTCCCACGCCCCGCCCTCCGCCCACAGCGGGGCGTCCAACACCCCGCCCTCGTAGTCGACCCAGGCCGGCCGCGGCGGCGGCTCAGGCGCGGGCGCGCCGGGGAGTGGCGGCGGCGGCGGCGCGACGCCGCCGGAGCGCACCACGAACGGCGCGGCCGCGTCAGGCGACGCCGGCGCCTTGACCAGCCGCGCCCAGCGCATGCTGTCCCGGCCGCCGGCCTCCAGCACGATCCGGGTGCCGACGGCGTGCGCCCAGCGCGCGCCGAGCGCTGCGACCGCCGCGCCGCGGCCGCCGCCGCCGGGGGAGACCTGGTTGACCGCGACGACGGGGCAGGCACACGCTTCGGCGACGGCTTTGAGGGCGGTAGCGAGGGAGGCGGCGGCGAGGGTGCGGAGGGGGAAGGGGAGCGCGCCACCTGCGTCGACGACCGCGGGGGCCGAGTCGACCACGACCAGCGCCAGCGGCCGCCCGCCCACGCCGGCGCGTGCGGCAATGTCCACCAGCGTGGCGATCAACGCCTCAGCCGACGCGGGCGCGGGCAGGACGGCGACGCGGTCGGCGAGCGCCGCGCGCGCGGCGCGCGCGCCGAGCCCGCCCGCCGCCGCGGCCGCCACCTCGGCCAGGCGCGCCGCGGAGAACGCCCCCTCGGCATCCACCCACACGACGCCCGCGCCGGGCGCCGCGGCGAGGGCGGCCGCGGCGAGGGACAAGCACAGCTGGGTCTTGCCGGCGCCCGCCGACCCCACCACCTCGGCCACCACGCCCGCCCGCAGGCCGCCGCCCAGAGCGGCGTCGATGGGGGGGAGGCCGGTGGGGAGGTGGGGAGGGGCGGGGGTGGAGGCGAGGGCGAGGAGCTGGGGAGAGAGGGTTGAGGTCGGGGCGCGCACCGCCGCCCGTCGATCGCTCGCTCCCCACCACCACACCACCTACCGTCACCGGCTCGCCGGGCAGCGTCGCCGCGGCCGCCGCGGCCAGCAGCGCCTCGACGGCGGACGGCGCCGCGTCGAGCGCCTCCCCCAGCTCAAACGGGGCCACCGCCAGCAGGGCGGCCGCGCTCGTTAGGCCGGCGGCGGCGGCGCGGGCGGCGAGGGGGGGCGGGGCAAAGGCCTCGACAGGGACAGAGACCGCGGCCATCGGAATCGGGAGGCGGGAGGGAGGCGGGCGCCGAGAGCGCAAACCACAGCCCTGGCGCGATGCGGGCGCTCCCCGGCCGGGCGGCGCGGCCGTGGTAGTGGCGAGATTGGCAGCGCGGGCGCCGGCGACGCACTCCGCCGCCCGCCAGGGGTGCTGCGGGCGTCCTCTCCCCACGTCTTGATGTTCTACGACCTTGCCCTGCCCGACCTGGGCCCCGACGCGGGCGCCGCCGCCGAGCGCGCCGCGGCGGCGGTGCGCCTCGGCTTCTCCGTGGTCGCCGTCGAGCGCGAGGTGGCGGGGAAGCCGAGTGGGGATGAAGGACGGTGTGTGTGAAGGGTGGTGGAGGCAGGCGCGGTCGGCGGCGGCCTTGCGGCGTCGACGCCGGTTGCCGACCACCCTCTTCTGCCTCCTTCCACAGCCCCTCTCCTTCGATGCTCGTCCCCGACGCCGCGCTGGAGGCCGCCCTGGCGGCCCGCGCCGGCGGCCGCCCGCTGCCGCAGCGGCTGGCGCCCGGTGGCGGCCCGCGCGCGGCGGCGGCGACGCGCTTGACCCAGCTCACGCGTCTCACGGTCGCCACCGGCGACCCCGGGGAAGCGGCGGCGGCTCTCGGCCCCGGCGGCCCGTTGCGGGCGGCGGGGTGGGGCCTGGTTGCCGTGCGCCCGCTCTCGGACCGGGTGTTGGCGGCCGCCGCTTCTTCTCTCGACGTGGACATCATCGCGTTCGACCTCTCGACTCGCCCCCCATTCAAACTGGCGCCCAAAGTGCTCGCCGCGGCGGTGAAAAGAGGAATCGCGCTCGAGCTTCGCTACGCGCCCGCGCTCGCGGGCGACGCGCCGCGCCGCGCGTGGCTCACGCACGGCGCATTGTTGGCGGGGGCGTGCCGCGGGAGCGGTGGTGGCATCGTGCTCTCCTCTGGCGCGGCGCGCGGCGACCGCCTGCGCGGGCCGCGCGACGCGGCTGCGCTCGGCCAGTGTTGCGGGCTGACCGCCGCGGCCGCGCTTTCTTCTGTCTCCGCCGCGCCCGCCGCCATCGTTCGGGCGGCGCAGGAGCGGCGAGAGGCGGTGGAAGGAGTGGGGGTCGAGGGGCCGGCAAGGAAAAAAGCGCGCGCCTAGGCGCCCGCGGCGCGCGACCCGGCGCCCACACTCTCGCCCCCGCAGCCCCGCGCGCCGCGCCCCTCTGTCCCGCCGTCACAGCTTCCCGCGGCGCCGCGCCGCCGCCGCCCGCGCGCCCCAACCCGCCCCAACCCAGGGCCCTCGACCAACATGTTTGGCGACATCCACACCGCCTGGCAGGACCGGGTGCAGGCCGAGGCGGCCGCGCTCGCCACCGGCGCGTCGCCCGCGCCCGGCGCGCCCGGCGACGCGGCCCTCGAGTACCTGCTCGACCAAACGGCAGCTGTCGACGACATCGCGCACGGCTCGCTCTCGTCCGTCCTCCTGGACCTGCACGAGTGCGGGAGCTGGCGCGCGGCCACGCCGGCCGCCGTGGCCGAGCGGCGCGCCGCCGCGCTCGCGGCGGCCGACGACGCCCTCTTCCGCGCCAAGGCGCGCTTCCTGCCCGCGCTCGCGTTCACGCTCGGCGTCGGCGACCGCTACCGAGAGGCCGTGCTGGCCGGCCGGGGCGCGTCGCGCCGCGCGGGCGCGGGGTCGCTCGGCGGCGCGGAACTCGCGCTCGCCGCGATTTTCGTAGACTGCGGCCGGGACCTCGAGTTCGCGGCCGGCGACGACAGCGCTGTGCACACCGCCCTCGCCCGCGCCCACGCCGACGCCGTGGCGACCGTGGCGCGGTGCGTGCGCGGGAGCGCGCAGTTTTGGGCGGCCGCGCTCGACGCCGAGCGCGCAGCGCGCGCGCCGGCGGGGCCGTCGATCGCCGGGCGGGCGCCCGGCTCGGGGTGGGGGCACGCGTCGGCGCCGAGCACGCCGCACGCTGGTGGGAGGGGCGGCAGCGGCGGCGCCTCGGGCGCCAGCGCGGCCGCCGCCGGCGTCCTCCCCGAGGCCGCCGCCCCTTTGGGCGGCGACGACGTCGTCACCCTGTACGACCGCACCGTCGCCCGGGTGGTGCAGCGCCTCGGGGCGGTGTCGGCCACGGTCGACGGCGGCCCCGCCGCGCTCGCCGCCGTCCTCCGCGACGCGTCGCCGCCGCCCTCGCCGCCGCCGCCCCAAACGCCGGACGCGGCGCCGACGCTCGAGGCCGCACTGGCGCGCCTGGGCGGCACCGCGGCCCTGGACAAGGGGCGCACGTTTGCGCGCCGCGCGTGAGCGAGCGAGACCGCCGCCACAACCCCACCCATGGCCGCCCCGCCGACGGCCGCCTCCCTCGAGGCCGCCCTCATCGCTCGCCTGCCCGCCACCGCGGCGTCCGTGCAAGACGTCTCCGGCGGGTGCGGCGCCGCGTTTGCGCTCGCCCGCGTCGTCTCGCCCGCGTTCGAGGGCGCGCCCCCGCTCAAGCGCCACAGGCTGGTGAGGAGGGGGCAGGGTGGGGAGTGGAGCGGCGGGCGGCGCGAGGGCGGGCGGGCGATTGGCGGGCGCCGCCGTCCCACCTCGCTCGTTCTTCGCCCGACCTCTCTCTTCCTTCCCGCTCCCCCCTCTCAGATCAACGCCGCGCTCAAGGGCGAGCTGGCCACCATTCACGCGCTCCAAATCGGCAAGTGCATGACGCCCGCGGAAGCGGAAGCGGCGGGGAGCGGGTGAGCCTTTTCCTCGCGCCCCCGCTTTTTGCACGCCCCCGCCCCTCAATCCACCGCCCTGTAAAACAAGAGGTACGCGCCTCCATCCGCCGCCACATCCCCGCCGCGCACGGCGCGCACGGCGGCGTCATCAAACTCGAGCCACGCGCCGCGTCCACCCTCCGCCGCCTCCACCGCCGCCGTGTAGTGCCCCGCCGCCGCCGACCGGCCGTGGTGAAAGACGGCGGCGGCCAGGGCGTAGTCCCGGTGGCGCCGGCGGGGGGGAGGGGGGGCGCCGGGCGCCCCGCCTCCCCCGCCGCGCGCCAACCACGACGCTTTCAGCCGCAGCCGCGCCGGCGCCGCCACCCGCGCGTGCAGCTTGCCCGCGGTGCCCGCGCCGTACGCGAAGCGGCACAGGTGCAGGACGAGGGCGGGGGGGGGGTCGGCCAGGGTGACTGTTTTCGCAGCGCGCGCGGGGGCGGCCGCGCCGCGCGGCCTGTAGCCTTCGACGGCCTCTGCCGCCGCAAACGCGTCCAGCGCGGACTCGACATCCACCACGCCCGCGCCGCCGACGCCCAGCGACAGCACGGTGAAGGGTTGGAGGGTGGCCGACGGCGGCGCGCGCGGCGCGCGCACCTCTGACCGCAGCGCGCCGCCAAAGGCCGCCGACACGCGGGTCGCGCCGCCCGCGACCGCGGGCGAGCCCCGGGTGACGGCCGCGTCGCGGCGGGAGCGGCCGGCGGTGACCCAGCCGCCGTCGTCGTCAGAGGGCGGGGGAGGGGGGTGGGCGGCGTCGCCCGCGCCGCCCGCACCCCCCCTCCTGGCCGCCGCCAGCGCCCCCAGCTCGCAGTGCAGCGCGTCCAGCAGTTGCACCAGGTACTCTTGCGCGTCCTCCTGGGTGGGGCGGGCGGCGCGGCCGCCGAGGCGGGCGAGAGTCGGGAGGAGGGCGTCGACCGAGAGCGGGCGCCCGGGGAGCAGCCCGCCGGGCGCCGTGCTCCCGTCCAGCGCCAGCGCCTGGCCAAGTTCGCCCAGGGCGGCCAGGGTGGGCGCGCCCGCGCGGCGCAAAAAGTCGGGGCCAGCCGCCGCGGCGGCTGCCGCGAGCGACGCCGCGGGCGGCAGCGCCAGCAGGGCCTGCAGCGTGGCGCCCAGGAAGCAGGTGTTGCCCGCGTTGACCAGGGGGCGGCGGCCGATGAGGGGAGTGGGGGGTGGATAGGGCGGGACGGAGAGGAGCGCGTCGAGCGCGGCGTCGCCAGAGAGCGGCGGCGGTGGTGGAGGCACCGTTGCAGGCGGCGCGGGCGGCCGGGACGCTCCTCCCTCATCGCGTCGCCGCGCCGGCGTGACGGGCGCGGCGCCCGGCGGGCGCGCCGACGCGGCAGCCGCGCGCGCGCGCGCGGCAAAGTCGGCCCACGACGGCGGGGGCGCCTCCGATGGCGCCGGCTCGCCCGCAGGGAATTCTCTCGCAGCCTCTCTCTCGTCCCGACGGGGACTGGGGCCGGCGGGCGACGCGGGCGGCGTCACGGCGACGACGCGAAGCGCGGCGGCGACGCGCGGGGGCGGCGCGGCCGCTGGCGCCGGTTCGCCTTGATCAGCGTCAGCGTCGGCCGGGCGACCGCGGCCGCGGCCGGCGCCGGCAGGAGGGCCGCCCGCCCACGCCGACCGCGCGGGCATCCGGGGCGCGCCCGGCGCCCGGACGCGCGGCGAGGTCACCCGACGGAGCGCGCGCCGGCCGGCGGGCGGCGGCCGGGGGCGCGGAACGCGGTGTGGGGAGAGCGGAGCGGCAGGGGTCACTACCCGCCGCGCTCCACAGCGCGCCGGGGACCACCGCGCGCCCGGCCGAGCAAGCGCCACGATCGCATCCATCGTCCTTGAGATGGGCGCGCCCGCATTGCGCCGCGCGCGCAAGGCGTCGGCGACACATGCCGGCCCCTCCAGCCTGGCCCCTCGCCGGCCTCGGCCCGCGCCCGCCGCCCGCCCGGCGATCAAGCATCGTTCCTGCACGCCTGTGGCGGCGACGCCTCCTCAGTCTGTCGGCACCCCCAACCCAAACCCCAACCCCACCCCCCTCTCTCCCACGCGCGCCGCCGATCTCCCGCCTTCCGTGTGGTCTCTCAAGCCTTTTTGGTGCCAGCCATGGTCCATCATCGGGACGGGAGCCACCGGCGTCGCCCTGGCGGCCGAACTCGGTGGCCCGTTTTGGGGCACGGGCGCCGCCACGCTCGTCGGCGCGTGGTGGTGGGCGTTTCTGGTGTCGTACCCTCGTCAGTACGCTGAGTACAGAGATTCGGTGGTGGCGCGTGGCGGCGAGGGCGGCGAGGAGTGAGGCGCGGCCGGCGATTTTTTGGGCGCGGCGCCCGTCTGTAGCCTTTCCTTCTTTTTGTGCCCCACCCATTGCACGCCATTTACGCATGAATGGGCTCCCCGAGGGGCGGGCGCGCGCGCCGCGGAGAGTGGTGGGCGCCCCGGGCGACTTTACAGAGGCGATCGCCGGTCGGGAGCGTGGGGCGCCGCAACCGCCGCTCCAAGGTCGCTCTGGCCGCGCCGCCGGCGCCCTGTTTCCATCCACACGCACGTGCGAGCTCTCGCCCTCGCCCTCGTCCCATCTGCCCTCTCACACGATGACCGCCTCCTCCTCCTCGCGCAGCCCCCCCCACGCCGGCGCCGCGACGCGGCCGTCGCCGTATTCGTGCACCCGCTTGAACTGCCACACGCCGTCGTCCTTGGCGGTGGTCAGGCCGGCGGCGAGGAGGTGGTCGGCGAAGCCGTCGAAGGTTTGCTCGATCTCGGTGAGGGAGAAATAGCCGGGGTTGAAGCCCGACACCGCGGTCATGCCCTCTTCAGACCGCAGCGAGACGCCCGTCGAGATCAGGAAGGCCAAAGTCGCGTCCAGGGCCGCCTCGGGCGACGCGCGGGCGCCCTCGAAGAAGCGGCGGCCGACGACGATGCGGTGGCCCGTCTCGGCCGAATCAAACGCGACGCGGATGTCGTACATCATCCCCCCGTTCGTCACAAACTCCCGGTCCGTGGTGACGGCGCACGAGCCGCCGCCCGGGATGGGGACGGTGCGCGCGGCGGCGGCGCGCGCGGCCGACGCGGCGCGCGCCGCGTCGCGCACCGCGGGGTCGACGTCGGCGGCCGGCACGAGGTCCACCTTGCCCTCGTCGAGGAGCTTTTCGTCCGCCGCCAAATCCTCCACGCAGCCGCGCGCCCGCAGTTGGGTGATCGTCGCTTCCGCGAGCGACTCGGCCGCGCCGCGGCGGCCGCGGTCCGAGATCGCGCCCGCGGACGCGGGCTGCGTCCACGCGTCCCGCTCGAGGGCGACTGTGGGTGAGGGGAGAGAGGGTGTTGGCGTGGGGCGTCGAGGGCGCCGACTCTTCCCTGCCCCCCTCTCCCTCTCTCACGCTTGTTCCCCGCGGGCGCCCCCCCCTGCTCCTCGAACCAGGCGTCCCGGATGGCCTTCATGGCGTCCTGGTCCACGGTCGGCAGGTGGGCGGCGCGGTAGTAGGCCGCCTTGCCGGGGCGGCGGCCCAAAATGGTGACCAACGAGCGGCGCGCGTCCGCGGAGAACGCCACCAGCTGCAGCACGCGCGCGTCCGAGTAAATGGCGAGGACGGCGGGGGTCGCGCCGCCGGGAGGGGTGATGTAGCCCTGGGGGGATCAGGAAACGCGAAAAGGAGGGTCGGGTCCGGGACGCATGCCGGCGGCTCGGCCCGCGCCCCCGGACGCCGCCGCCACGCCTCCCACCCCTCCCACAGCAGCCGCTTCCCCACCTGCTGGTCGATCATGGGGAAGAGCTCGAGGTCGGCGAGGGCGGGCGGCGCGCCACCCGCCGCCGCGGCCGGCGCCGGCGGCGCGGCGCTGGCCTCGGCCGAGGCTGCCGCCACGAAGCCGGTACGGTGTGCACGGTGCGCGCGCGGGAGGGCGGCGACCGCGGGAGCGGCAGGCGCGACGCCGGCGGCGAGCGATGGCCGCGCCTGCGGCCGCGCGCGGCCGGGGGGCGCCGGCCGGGCCGGCGCCGACCCCAGGGCAGGGGCGCGCATGTGTCGGGGCGGTTGAGAGGGGGGGAGAGGGCGCTGGCGGACGGAGTGGGGGTCTAGGGGTCGGGCGCTGCTGGCTGCGGCACGCACCCTCTCGCACTTTCGACGGCGCGACGGCTCGCTTGCACGCCGCCCGGGCCGCCGCACGCCGCGCCTCTGGCGCGCGGCGGGCGCCGGCCCGGGAAAGACACTCGCCCTGGTGGAAATAAGTGTGCTGGGTCTATTCTCTGGGCGTCGCTCGCCGGCCCGGCGCACGGCCCGGCAAAAGGCCGGCCGTGCGCGAGGGGGCGAGCGGGAGGGTAATGGTCGGGGGACGGGGGTGCGGCGGCGGCCGGCGAGGGGGTCGGCGGCGCCGCCGCGAAAAATGGGGTCGATCGAAAAACGGCCGGCGCGGGCCGCAACGGGGGAGGGGCGCACTCGAAAGGGACGCGCCCGCCAAAAAAACTGCGCCGCGACGAAAACTGGGGCGGGAACAGGAACCGGCCGACCCTCAAACGGCCGTCAGCCGCCCCGCGTCGGTCGCCGGCATCTCCAGCAGGCCGACGTCAGAGCCATCAGGCTCCACATCGTAGTCCGGCACGCCCGCCGCGCGCGCAGCGGCTTCCAGCGCCGCGCGCGGCACGCCCGCGAGCGGCGCCGCGACGCCCGCCGCGGCCGCCGCCGCTGCCGCGCCCGCGTCCACCGCGCCGCAGTAGCACACGGCGGCGCCCGCGTCTGACGCGACCGCCGCGGCGGCGGCGAGCGGGCGGGAGGGGGGGGGGGGGAGGGGCACCGTACAAAAGTCGAGGCCGGTCAAGTCGGCGACGTAGCGCGCCCGGGTGCCCTCCGCACTCCCGGCATCCCCCGCGAAGATGGCAACCGCGCCCTCTTCCCAGACGGCCGCGACGGCGGCGGCGACGAGGGCGGACGCCGCGTCGCCGGAGAGCGCGACGACGTGTGCGGTCGCGCCGGCGCCGGCGGACGCGACGGCGGCCTGCAGCGACTCGATGACGGCCAGTCCTTGGTCGCGGTCGACGTCAGCGCCGTCGGAGCGGGCGGCGCGCGGCGGGAGGGCGGCGCGGCGCGCGCGCACGAGGGGACTGGCGATGCTTGGGGCGGTCGGCGAGCGCGCGAGGAGTGCCCGTCCCCGAGAGGCCCAGGCACATCCACTGACGCCGTCCGAGCGGGCGGCCACGCCCGGCGGCGGCCGCGGGCGGCCGCGGCGCCCCAAACCCCACCCAAAATCGCACCTCCTGAACGCGCGCCCGAGGGGCGCTCGAGAGACGGCGGCGGCGCGCGCGTGCATCATGGCGCGCGCGCCGCGCGGGGACGGGGCCGGGCGCGGCCGCAGAGTGGTGCTGAACGCCGGCAGGCCGCGCCAGCACTCTTCGCGGCCATTCGCCGGCCCGCGACGATGGCGCAGGCGCGCGGCGCACGCCCCGGAGGCCATGCCCCGTCCACACAAATACAGCGTCAACGGCCGGCGGGCGAAATGCGCCCCCTGGCCAGGCCGCCGCCGCCGGCACCCCACCCCGGCGGCGGCGTGGGCGACTACGCGTCCCGCCTGCGCCGTTTGAACCTCTCTTTAGACGCCGACCCTCGCATCGTCAAGCCGGGCCTGCACCCGCTCACCCTGGGCGCCGGCAGCGGCGACCGCGCGGCGGCCATGGCCGCTGCTGCGCGCGCGGCCGACGCCATGCCCGACTTTGGGGACGACGAGCTGGATGTTGATTCGGACACGGGCGCCGTGGCGGCGGCGGTGGACGCGCTGGTCGACGTGGATGAAGCCGCCGCCGGCTCGGTCGGCGACGCGGTCTGGGAAGCCGCCCGCCCCCTGGACGCCGGCCCGTCCTACGACGACCCGGAGGAGCCGAATGAGGAGGACGACGCGTGGGCGCTGGACGACATGTCGGAGCTGCCGCTGGGCGGGCGCGGCGGCGGGCGGGCGGTCGGCGCGGCGGCGGCCGCCGGTTTCGGCGCCGACGGCGACGACGACGCCGATATCGACCTCATCACTGGCGAGCGCATCACGCGCCCTCCCTCGACCGTCGATCCCGCCGACGCCGACCTGGTCGCCGCAACGGCCTCCGCCGGCCCGTTTGCCGCCGCCTTTCGCGGCGCCGCGCGCGCGCTGCAAGCCCGCCTCGTGGCCGGCGTGCGCGCCGAGATGGATGCGGCAGTGGAGCGGCGGGCGGCGATGTACGCGAAGAATTCGGTCGAATCGCTCGTCGCCGACGGCGTCGTACTAAGAGGCCTGACCGCCACGCGCGCCGGCGTCGTCTTTGGCGACGTCGTCCTCACGCTGGCGCTGCCCGCGCGGTCCGCGACCGCGACAGCGGCCGCGGCGGGCGCGGAGGACGCCGCGGCGGCGGGGGCCGGCGCGGGCGCCGACGCCGGGAAGGCGGCGCGGCGGTCGAAAGCGCGCGGCGCGCTCGCGGCCGCGGTCGCGGCCGACATCGAGCGCCGGGAAGGTGGCGCCGGGGGCCGCGCCACGCGCTCTCGCGCCCCCCGCGACCCGCTGCCCGCGCACAGGTTCGGCGCGCGCGACCCCGTGCTCCTCGCCGCGACCGCGGCCGACGGCGCCACCCCCCTCGCCGGCGCCCGCGGCCCCGCGTGTGTCGTGGAAGCGTCCGTGCTGGATGTCGCGGCTGATCACTTGGTCGTGGGGGTGCGTGCGGAAGCGGCCGACGCGGTCGACGCCCTGGGCGCCCACACCCTCTGGCGCCTCGACGCCGCCGCCCCGGACTCGACCGCCACGCGCCAGTTGCGCGCACTGGCATCCCTGGACCGCCCCTGGGGCGAGGTCGCGTCCCGCGCGTCCGAGGTGTGGGATGAAGCCGCCGCGGCCGCCGCCGCGCGCGAGGCCGACGCGGCGCCCGCGTCGCTCTCCCCCCTGTGGGCGCCCGGCGAGCTGCGCGTGCGCTCCATCCTGCTGGGCGACCCGGACGCGCGGACCGCGGCCGACACGCCGCCCGACTGGGCGCGCGACGGCGGGTGGAGGCAGGACGTAGGCGCGCTGCTGGCAGAGGCCGACAACCTCAACCCCTCCCAACGGGAAGCCATCGCGTCCGCTCTCGCGTCGACCCTGACCCTGTGGCAAGGGCCGCCGGGCACGGGCAAGACGCGCGCGCTGGTCGCGCTGCTGGCGACGTTGGCGCGCGCGTCGCGCAAATCGGGCGGCAGCGGCGCCTCTGCGGCCACCTCGGACGCCGTGCGCTCTCGGTCCGTCCCCGCCCTCGCCTGCGGCGACACCAACGCGGCCGCCGACGCGCTCGCCGCCGGCCTCGCGGCCGCCGGCGTGCGCGTCGTGAGGATGGGCGGCGCGGCCAAGGCGGCGGCCGAGGTGGCGCCGTTGACGCTGGAAGCCCAAGTGGCCGCCACCCCCGCCGGCCGGGAGGCGGCCAGCCTGCGCGCGCGCGCGGCGGCGGCCGCCGCGCGGTCGCGCGCCGCGCAAACCGCGGGCGACGCCGACGCCGCCTCCACCTGCCGCGCGGACGCGTCCTCCATGCGGCGCGCGGCCGCCAAGCTGGAGGACGACGCCGGGGCGGCTGTCATGGCGGCGGCGGAGGTCGTGTGCGCGACGACGGCGGGCGCGGGCGACGGGCGGCGCCTCGGCGCGGTCCGCTTCAGGTCGGTTGTCTTGGATGAAGCCACGCAGGCCACCGAGCCGTCATCCTTCGTCCCGCTCGTGCGCGGCGCGGAATGGGTCGTGCTCGCGGGCGACCCGCGCCAACTCCCGCCGACCGTCGCGTCTGCCGGCGCGCGCGGCGCGGGCCTTGACCAAACCCTCTTTGAACGGCTCCAACGCGGCGGCCTGGACCCCGTCCTGCTCGACACCCAGTACCGCATGCACCCGGCGCTCGCCGCGTTCCCGTCGGCCCGGTTTTATGGGGGCAGGCTCAAAGACGGCGTCCCCGCGACCCCCTCCCCCGCCGGCTTCCCCTGGCCCGCGCCTTCCATCCCGCTCGCCCTCATCGACGTCGACGACGGCACGGAAGACCGGGGCGCCGGCGGCGCGGGCGGCGGCAGCGTGACAAACCCGCGCGAGGCGGCGCTCGCGCTGCGCGCCGCGGGCGCGCTCGCGGCCGGCGGCGACGTGGACTCAGTCGTCATCCTGTCACCCTACGCGGGGCAGGTGCGGTTGCTCAAGGCGCTGCTGCGGGACGCGCCCGAGGAGGTGCGCAGCCTCATCAAGGTGTCGACCGTCGACGGTTTCCAGGGCCGGGAAGCCGACGCTGTCGTCCTCACCACCGTGCGCTGCAACCCGGCTGGCTCCCTCGGCTTTGTCGCCGACGGGCGGCGCATGAACGTGGCCCTCACGCGCGGGCGCCGCGGCGCGGTCGTCGTCGGCGCGCCGGGCACGCTCTCCTCGGACGCTGACTGGCGCGTTTGGCTCGACCATGTGACGGAGGCCGGGGCGCTGCTGCCCGGGGGGGCGCTGGCGCCGCTGGAGTGGGAGCCGGACGAGGCGGTCGCCGCGCTCGCGCGCGGCGGCGCCGTGAGCGCCTCTTGGGGCGTCGTCGCCGCGCCCGACGACCTGACCCCCGCCTGGACCGCGACGGACGCGCCCGACGCTGGCTCCGACTGGGCTGGGTCGGCGTGGGCGCCCGACGCTCTCCCGGACGCCGCGCCGACGGCCGCGCCCGCCGACTGGGCCGCGTCGTGGGCGACCGACGCGGGCGCGGCCGACCCGGCGGCGTGGGACGAGGGCGGCGGGGCGGGGCTCGGGCCGGGCGGCGAGTGAGGGCGAGGAGGGCGCGAGGGCGCGTGGAAACAGGCGGCCGCGCGAGGCTCCCCGTCCCTCTCGCAC
>Ga0315274_10002659_pt1 | contig 26809 bp, 17 predicted proteins | sample YL17G02_20_MG_FD_203700 | JGI IMG/M metagenome (GOLD analysis project Ga0315274, IMG submission 203700) | Sediment microbial communities from Yellowstone Lake, YNP, Wyoming, USA - YL17G02_20 | ecosystem: Environmental > Aquatic > Freshwater > Lake > Sediment | place: USA: Wyoming | collected...
GCTACCTCCATTTTCCCCGTTGGCAGGGCCTCCTGCGTTTCATGATGCGAGGGCTGGAGATCGGTCCCTACGCCAAACCCACCTGACGGGAAGCGCTCCTCCCAGGCGCAGTGTGCCCACACGCGGCGAACCACTCGGACACGCCCTCTTCACCTCCCCACCAGGGCGCCCACGCCGGCCTGACCTCTCCAGAACCTGCTCCCGACGGACGCGCAGGCCGCCGGGCAGGTTCCCGCTCACTCCGGCACGGGTCCGCTCCGGCCTCCTTACCATCCATCGCCACACCCCTTCACCGCACCCAGCCCAGCACTAAAGTCAAAATGAGAACTGCTGATGCTTATGTGGGCGGCTGGGTGGGAGGCAGCGGTCGCCTGGCGGGACACAACCGGGCGTTCGGTTTGCCGCGACGACGGCCGGAAAAGACTTTGCAGTCCCGGCTCAATCTGCGATGACTCTCCACCAGATTCAACGGAACCTACCGAGCCCGAGCAAAGGCACACCTCATGAAACCCGAACGTATTCCCGACTGGGCGGCAGCCCTCCTCATCGTGTCGGTCGTGTGGCTGGGAAGCGCCTCGCAGGCCGCCGAGCTGTCGCACGCCAAAGACGGCTCCGGCGTTTACGGCTACAAGGACACACCCAAGCTGCCGTGGTGCGACTACCTGGTTCACGACTGTGACCGCCCGGCGCCGAAGCGCATCCAGGTGGGCCCGGCGCCCGAGCCGTCGGCGCCGCCGTCCGACGCCCTCGTGTTGTTCGACGGCAAGGATCTCTCGAAGTGGCAGCCGACCGACTGTAAGCTGGTGGATGGCTGCATCGAAGCGGTGGGCAACCTGACCAGCAAGGAGAGCTTTGGCGATTGCCAGATCCACCTCGAGTGGCTGGCGCCGGCGGACTTCAAGGGGCCGTGGTACAACCAGGGCAACAACGGCGTCTTCCTGATGGGCCTCTACGAAATCCAGATCTTCGACTCGTGGAATGAGAAGATCTACCCGGACGGCCAGGCCGCCGCCATCTACGGCCAGACGCCGCCGCTTGTGAACGCCACCCGCCCGCCCGGTCAATGGCAATCCTACGACATCGTCTTTACCGCGCCGGTCTTTGCGGGTGGCAAGCTGGTGAAGCCGGCCCGCGTGACCATGTTTCACAACGGCCTGCTCGTGCATCTCAACGAGGAAGTCCGCGGCGAGACCGGCCATCGCATCCTGCCGGAATACAAACGGAAGGTGAGCCAAGGCCCGCTGGTCCTCAGCGGGCACGATTGCCCCGTGCGCTTCCGCGACATCTGGGTCCGGCCGCTGTGAGTTCATATGAACCTTATCAGTTCCGTTTCAGCCAAGCGAACCTGGGAACGCATTATGGATACGCCAACCTCGTCCAACTCCAGCCTGCTCTCTGAAGGTAACCATGTGATCGAGCGCGCTGCCGGCCGACAGCGGTCGTACAGTGCCAAACTGGTTCTGGCGACTTTGCTGCTGGCCTGGGCCGGCGTCCGGACCCTCGCCCAACCGTTTGCTGCGACCCAAGCGCCCGGGCCCGTCACCGAAACCACCGCCACGCTCAACGGCATGGCCACGCCAAATGGCTTGCCGACAGTCGCCTGGTTCGAATGGGGCACCAACTCCAGTTATGGCCAAACGACCACCCCGGTGGATGTTGGGGACGGCTTCGGTGTCGTGCGGGTGAGCGTGCCGATAACCGGTCTGGCGCCGGGTGCGATCTATCACTATCGATTGGTGAGCAGCAACGCCCTCGACCGGGTCACGGGTGCTGATCGACCGCTAACCACCGGTCGCAAGCTGACCGCGTGGGGAGCAAACGTGTCCGGTCTGACGAACGGCGCGAGACAGTTCAATCGGGTGGTGGCCATCGGCAGCGGGTCGAGGCACGCCTTGGCCGTGATCGCCGATGGTGCGGTTGTGGCGTGGGGAGATAATACGCGCTCCCAAACCAGGGTTCCGGCAGGCTTGAGCAATGTCGTCGCCGTGGCAGGAGGCGAGGAGCACAGTCTAGCACTGAGAGCGGATGGCACCGTCATTGCTTGGGGGAGCAATTCCTTCCGCCAAACGAACACACCCGCCGGTCTGCACGACGTAGTGGCCATCACCTGCGGCGGGTTTCACAGCCTTGCCCTGAAGACGGACGGCACGATCGTCGCGTGGGGTAATAACAACGCCGGTCAAACAAACGTGCCGGCCGGCTTGGGCAACGTGGTCGGCTTGGCCGCAGGCGCGATCCACAGCCTGGCCTTGAGAGCCGACGGCACGGTGGTGGGCTGGGGGAGTGACCGGGCCGGCCAGATTACCGTGCCGCCGGGGTTGAGTAACGTGGTCGCGCTGGCTGCGGGTGAGGCATTCAGCTTGGCGCTCCGGGCCGACGGCACGGTCCTCGGCTGGGGTACCAATTCCTCGGGACAGATCACCATACCCCCTGACCTGAGCAACGTGGTTGCCATCGCGGCCGGCCGTGCCCACTGTCTCGCGCTGAAAACCGACGGTACGGCGGTCGGCTGGGGCGCCAACAGCTCTGGTCAAACGGATGTCCCCTTCGATCTGAGCAATGTCGTGGCCATCGCCGCGGGCAGCGCTTATAGCTTGGCGTTGGGAAGCCCTGCCACGGCGCCGTACGCCCACACGCAGCCCGCCGGACCGGTCACCGCCGCAACCTCGACTCTCAATGGCATGGCGACGCCAAATGGTACGCCAACCACCGCGTGGTTCGAATGGGGCTCTGACGCGAGCTACGGCCAACAGACAGGGGAGACGAACGTCGGTGACGGGTTCAATGTGGTTCGCGCCAGCGCTCCCGTGGCGGGCTTGACCTCAGGCGGCGTTTACCACTACCGCTTGGTGGCGAGCAATCAGCTTGGTGTGGCTTATGGAGCCGACACGCTGTTCACAACCGGGCAGAAAGCGGCGTTTTGGGGTGATCCGTCCGCTGGTAACGGCGCTGTCCCTGCGGAAGCCGGCAACGTGGTGGCGGTGGCGGGCGGGCATGGCCACAGCCTGGCCTTGAAGCCGGATGGCACCGTGCTCGCCTGGGGCGGGGGAGGCATCTACCGTCTCCACTTCGGCGAGGTCATCGACTTTGGCCAGACGAACGTGCCTGTGGGACTGAGCAACGTCATCGCCCTTGCCGGTGGGTATCTACACAGTCTGGCGCTCAAGAGCGACGGGTCAGTCGTGGCGTGGGGTGCGTATTGGAAGCCCAACACAAGAGATTACAGAACAGCCGACGTGCCCGCCGGTTTGACCGATGTCGTGGCCGTGGCCGGGGGTGATGGCCATAGCTTGGCGCTGAAGGCGGACGGCACCGTTGCCGTTTGGGGTATCTACGCCGGCGTGACCAATGTGCCTACCGGGCTGAACAACGTCGTGGCGATCGCCGCCGGGTCCGCCCACTGTTTGGCGTTGCGAGCGGACGGTACGGTCGCGGCCTGGGGAGGCATCGGCCACGGGGAGACGCTCGTGCCCGCCGGCCTGAGCAACGTGGTGGCGATCTCGAGCTCCGTTTGGCACTGCCTGGCACTCAAAGCCGATGGAACGGCCGTGGGTTGGGGTAACGATTGGTACGGTCAGGCGACTGTCCCCGCCGGCTTGAGCAACGTCATCGCTGTGGCGGCCGGACAGTATCACAGCCTCGCGCTGAAAGCCGACGGCACGGTCATAGCCTGGGGAGACAACGAATACGGAAAGACCAACGTGCCGACAGGGCTCAGCCGAGTGGCGGCAATCTCGAGCGGGGATTTCCACTCCCTTGCCTTGGCGGCCAACGCGCCGCCGCAACCAAGCCCGCAGACGGTGACCGGGCCAATGAATCAGGATTCGGTCGTCCCACCGCCGTGCTTTGACCCTAACGCGGATCCTCTGACCTACCGCCTCGTATCTGTGCCAGCAGTCGGGACCCTTTATCAGTTCACACTTGCCGGTCGCGGCGCTCCGATCAGCACCGCTGACACAGCGGTGAGCGATCCGCAGGGCCGCGTCATCTTCGCCCCCGTCCTTGATGAGGTGGGCGTCCCTTACACGACCTTCAGTGTCACGGCGAGTGATGGTCAGTACAGCTCCGCGGCCGGATGGGTCACGGTGAACATCATTCCACCGCCCGTGATGGAGTCCGGCGCGTACGGAGTCGATACCAACGGCGTCTTTGCGCTCAGATTCGCCGGCTTCACCAACGCCACTTACAGCGTATATGCCTCGACGGACCTGACGAACTGGAGTTGGCTGGGTGCGCCCGACCAGCCAACGCCGGGGCAGTTCCTCTTAAGCGACTCCGCGTCCACCGACCGGCCGTGGCGGTTCTACCAGGTCCGATCCCCATGAAACCCGCCGCCCCAACTCCTCGACGGGACTGGGGCGGCCAGCCCAGAGAGGGAGGGCAGCGCTTCGTCGCTGCCCCAAGATCAGGGCGCTGATGAAGCAGCGCCCTCCCAACGAAGCCATGCCCGCCGGCTCCGCCGGTCTTCCTGCGAGGTTCTATCTCCAAAGGGATGGGGGATTCATGGGGCGCCTTCACGATTTCGGAATCGCGCCTTGGGAACATGAAGCCGCGGCTCCGGGATTTAGCGCCTTCGGATTCGTCACCCCGTCCGAAAAGCGGCGCTGAAGACGCAGCCCTCCAGACGCTTCGCGAGGTCCAAGGGCGCTCAGCCGTCGCGCCAGCGTTTGGACTGCGGTGACTTGAGCAACGCTTTGCGCCCACGGTTCACGGAAAGGCGACACTGGGGCGAATCCGCGGGGAAAGGACCGATTCCTGTCTATCGGAATTCACCGCGCCGTTGGGCGACGCCCTTACCCAAGACGGCGGGCTGAGGACAGACCCGCCCTACCGCAAAGCGCAATCGTCAACTTCAGGGCGCACGGCGTCGATGGCGGAACTCCCGCATGGTCAGCCGCCCGGAGTTGCAGTAAGTTCGCAGCGCGATGAGCACGTGCATTCTGACCACGGGAGCGGCGAGACGGATCGGTTTCATCTCGACCCGCTTCCAGGGGACTGACGGTGTCACGCTGGAAGCCCGGAAGTGGGCGCAGATACTACAAGGCATGGGCCACACCTGTTTCTGGATGGCAGGACGGCTCGACGCGCCGCCCGAGGTCAGCCACACCGCGCCCCTGGCCTGGTTCGATCATCCCGAGGTGGCCGAGGTGCAGGGCAAACTCTTCGGAGTGGCCTTCCGCACGCGTGCGGTCACGAACCAGATTCAATCGCTCAAGGAACGACTCAAGGATGAGCTCTACCGCTTCATCGAGCAATACCGGCTGGAAGTGCTGATTCCGGAGAACATCCTCGCCATCCCGATGCACGTGCCGTTGGGGCTGGCCATGACCGAGGTGATTGCCGAAACCACGCTGCCGGTCATCGCGCATCACCACGATTTCGTGTGGGAACGCGAGCGGTTCACGCTCAATGCCGTGAACGACTACCTGCAGGCCGCCTTCCCGCCCTTGCTCCGTGGGATGGAACATGTCGTCATCAATTCGATGGCGCAAAAAGAACTGGCCCGCCGCCTGGGCATCCCGTCACAGGTCATCCCCAACGTGCTCGACTTCGAGACGCCGCCGCCCGGGCTCGATGAGTTCAACCGGGATCTTCGCCACGAGATCGGTTTGCGCGACGCCGACCTATTCATCCTGCAGCCGACGCGGGTCGTGTTACGAAAGGGCATCGAACACGCCATCGAACTGGTGCGACGCCTGCGGGACCCACGGGCGAAGCTGGTCATTTCCCATCCCGCCGGCGATGAGGGCAACGCCTACATGGCGATGTTAAAAGACCGCATTGCGGACGCCGGCATCGACGTGCGGTTCATTGCCGATCGGGTGGGCGAGACGCGCGGCGTGAACGCGGAGGGGAAGAAGGTCTATACGCTGTCCGACGTTTACCCACACGCCGATCTGGTGACGTATCCGAGCCACTATGAGGGATTCGGCAACGCCTTCCTGGAAGCCATCTACTTCGGCAAGCCCGTGGTGGTGAACACCTATGCGGTTTATGCCCGGGACATTGACCCGCTCGGCTTCAAGACCATCGAGATGACGCAACTCGTCACACGCGAGGTGGTGGGGCAGGTTCGCGCCGTCCTGCACGACCGGGCACTGCGAGACGAGTGGGCGAAAACAAACTTCGAGCTGGGCTTGAAGTACTTCTCCTATGCCGTGGCCCGCCGGAAGCTCGCCGCCCGGCTGGCGAATCTGTTTGGCGAGGGAGTCTGAGCCGCGATTTCATGCGACCGATCGCTGAAGAGCGACACCCGCCCGATGCGAAGCACGGTGCGGTTGCGCCAGCGTCCAGTTGCGATTGGTGATTCACGCCAGCACCCTTCTTTGACCCTCGCGCCACCCGAGGCATGACAAAGATAAACGAGGCTCGGTGAAGTTGAGGCTCTCGATATAGGCCACGGCGTCGTGGAACGAACCTTTCAGCGCCGCCATGCCAAGGAAGAGCGTGGCGGCCCACAGCCCGAACACCACCTCGGTCTCCGCGAGGAGGTGAACGCAGGTGTTCGCGCACCGAACCGGGTGGAAACTGGTGCGCCCAGTGGGCGAAGCGCTTCACGCAGAAGGTATGCAGCACGGCCAGCCCGAACAGGGCTGTGGCGAGGAGTTCAGTGACCGTAGGGTTCACGGGCTAAGGGTTGCCGCCCAGGAACCGAGCCAGATCCAGCACGCTGCCCGCCAGCGCCAGGATGTCACTCGATTGAACGACGTCGTCGGGCATCGGCACCGCCTTGAATTCCTTCATGACCAGCACGCCGTCCGGGCCGGTCTTCATCCGCTTGATGGCCACCAGATTCACGCGAAACCTCTGGCGCAAGTCCAAATCGCGCAGCGTCCGTCCCACGGCCCCCGCCGGCGCCTGCACCTCCACGAGGCTGAACCCGTCGGCCAGTTCGAAGTAGTTCTTGATGTCGGAGATCGTCAGCCGCTGTACCATGGTGCGGGCCGCTTCCTCTTCCGGGTTGAAAACCTCATGGGCCCCCACCGCCTCCAGGACGCGCCGGTGGTCTTCCGTCAGGGCGCGCGCGACGATGCGTCGGATGCCCAGCGCCCGGGCATGCACCACTACGAGGACCTGCGCCTCGAAGTTCTGGCCGATCGCGGCCACGAGCGCGTCCGCCTTGTCGATCCCCTGCGCCTCCAACGCATCGCGATGTGTCGCGTCCATCCGGATGGCCAGCGCCACTTCGTCTTTCACCAGGTTGAGCCGGTCCATGCTGCGGTCCACGGCGATGACCTCGGCGCCCGCGCGGGCGAGGCCGACGGCGGCGGCGCGTCCGAAGTCGCCTAATCCAATGACGGCACATTTCATAGAGCTGGAGTATTCACGTTCGGGGGCGCTGCGTCTAGCCGACGACCAGGTCCTCGTCGGGGTATTGGTAGCGGGTGGGACGTTCCATCCGGACGACGGAGAGCATGAGGGAGATCGGGCCGACGCGCCCGATGAACATCAGCGCGCAGAGGAGCAACTGACTCGCTGGGCTGAGCTGGGCGGTGATGCCGGTGGAAAGCCCCACCGTGCTCAACGCCGATACGACCTCGAACAGTTGGCTGCGCAGCGGCATCTGCGGATCACACAAAGTCAGGCCAAAGATCCCGAGCCCCGCCACCAGCACGTACAGGATGACGACCCCGAGCGCGGCCAGGAGCACCCTCGCCGGCAGCGCGCGACCATACACCTCCACCCGCTCCCGTCCGGTCACGAGCGTGCGTAGGGCCAGCAATAACACGGCGAGCGTCACGGTCTTGATGCCGCCGCCGGTGGATACGGGAGAGGCGCCCACCACCATCAGCGCGACCAGGAGCAGGAGGGTCGCCGGCTCAAGCTCGTCCATGGCGACGGTGTTGAAGCCGGCCGTCCGGGCCGTGACAGACTGGAACGTCGAGATCCAGAACTGCGTCATGAGCGGCTTCCCCGACAACGTGGATCCAGACTCGAGAATCCAGAACCCTGCCAGGCCGGCAACGATCAGGGCGCCCGTTACCACGGCCGAGAGCCGCGTCTGCACCGGGAGCCGATAGACGGGCACCCGCTGGTTGTAGCGTCGCACCCAGGGGATTCTGCGAATCAGGGGGAGCCGTGACACCTGCAGCCCGAGGAGGTCCGTGACCACGAGAAAGCCAAGACCGCCGAGAACAATCAGCCCCATGAACGTCAGCATCATGCCGGGGTGGGCCTGGAACGTCGTCAGACTCTCGGCCTGCAAGGCGAAACCGGCGTTGCAGAACGCGGACACCGAATGAAAGACACTCCATCCGAGCCGGCCCAACCGGTCCTGCTCGGAGGGCAGGCAGGCATACAGACACACGGTACCTGCGGCTTCCACCAAGGCCGTGAACCCGACGATGGCCCACACCTGGCGCCGCAAGGCCGCGAGGTTGCGCGCGCCCACCATCTGTCGAAAGGCCAGCATCTGGGGCATCGGCAGAGATCCCGCCGAAGTGACTGCCAGGAACGCGACGAACGTCATGATCCCGAGACCCCCCACCTGGAACAACGCCAGCAGGATGCCCTGCCCCAAAGGACTCAGTTCCGTGCCGACGTCACGGACGGACAAGCCGGTCACACAACTGGCGCTCGTGGCGGTGAAGAACGCGTCCAACAAACCGATGGGTTTGTCCCGCATGGCACTGACCCGCGGCAGCAGCAAGAGCAGCGTGCCCGCCAGGATCAGCATGGCAAACGATCCCGCCAACAGCCACTCGGGGCGAACCCCTCGCACCAGGAGTCGCTGGTGTAAGCGCACCAATTGGACCAGGACGTTGGCGAGGAGGAAGAGTTTGAGGAGACCGATCCCGAGATGCCGGGTATCCTCCTGGTGAAAGAATCGCAGTGCGCCGGCGGCGCCGGCGCTCGAAGCCATCAACCCCGTCGCCAGCACCCCGAACAGCAGCAGCACCGCGTACTCGAACTGCCGCTGACGCAGAACCACCCACCGGTTCGGCCCTCGCGCAAGCATCAAGGCGCGGTCCGCCACGTAGCTGCCCGACAGGAAGGCATCGGCGACCCATACCCAAAACGTGATCGCCGGATCGAGGTCGAAGCCGTGTTCGATCAGCAACGCGCCCACGGCCAGCAATCCGATCACCAGCAACGCGCTCCTCGGCAGGCCCGTCGGCCTCGACGTCGGCTCGCGGAGCAAACTGGAAACCATACCGCTCATCGTGCTCTCCGGCTACAGCCGGATGCAAGGCCTGCGTGGCCATTGAGCGGTCGGTCCAAGGCCTCTGTGGATTCGCTCATGTCAGCGGCGAGAGCCAATTCAGGTGCCAGACTGCCCGAGCCAGACTGTTCCCCAAGGTTCGAGAGTCAGCGGACCACGGCCCAAACGATTGCCAGCCAGGCCTAGCACGGGCTCCCAGGTCCGGGCTACAGCCTGAACCTCCCCGAGCATGATCGCGACCGAGCCGCCGCTGACGTTGTGCAAACATAGCAGGGAGCCGCTACCCTCGTCGTTCCCGCGCAGGACGCCGAAGACCCGCGGATCCGGCTCGAGCACGCGCTGCCACGCCGCAGGAGCGAAGGCGGGATGCCCGGCTCGGACGCGTAGCAACCCACCGAGGCCGTGGAAGACCTGGGCGCGAAAGGATTCCGCATCGGCCAGTTCGGCTTCGAGCCGCGCCCGATCCAGCTTCTCGCGGTTGATGCGGCGCGGCATGTCGCTGACCTCGGCACCAGCCCGGTCACCGCGGGAGCCGAACAGCGAGTGAAAATAGATGCCCGGGACGCCTCTCAGGCTCAGCAGGATGGCGTGGGCGGTGAGGAACTTGCGCGCCGCCCATTCCTTCGGCTCGTTCCCCGCCGGGTTCGAGAGGGCATCGAGGTAGTTGATATTCATCTCGTAGGGCAATCGCGAACCATCCGGCATGTCCTTGTTAGAGATGAAACCGCCGTGTTCCAACGTTCGTCGCACGAGCGCGTCGATCTCCGCGTCGCTCAGAATGCCCCGAACCGGGTTCAAGCCGATGCCGTCGTGGGCGGCCAGGAAGTTGAAGAACGTTACACGGTCGGACGGCAGCCGGAGGGATTGCGCCCAGCGCGTCAGCTTCTCCGCACTGCCCGTGGTCATGGCGTGCAGCACCAGCGGTGGCAGGGCGAAGTTATAGACCAGTTGGGCCTCGTTGGTGCCGTCCCCGAAGTAGGACAGGTTGTCGGCGTGCGGCACGTTCGTTTCCGTGATCAACTGGACGTGCGGCGCGACGTCGTCCAGCACGGCGCGCATCAGTTGGACGATCCGGTGGGTCTGCGGCCGATGCAGGCAGGTCGTGCCGATTTCCTTCCATAGAAACGCGACGGCGTCCAGGCGAATGAACCGCACGCCTTTGGCGGCATAGAACAAGAGCGCCTGCACCGCGGCCAACAGCACCTCCGGATTCCTGAAGTTCAAGTCCACCTGATCGGGGCTGAAGGTCGTCCACACCCGCGTGGGCCCGGTGGCCGTCGAGAACTCCGTCAGCAGCGGCAACGCGCGTGGGCGGACGACCTGCGAGAGATCGGGATCGCCCTCGACGGTGATGAAGAAGTCGCGATATTCGGGGTCGTCCGCGCGGAAGCGCTGGAACCACTCGCCCTGAGCGGAGACGTGGTTGAACACCGCGTCGAACATCAGGTCGAAGTCAGCGCCGAGCCGGGCGATGTCTTCCCAGGTGCCATAGGCCGGGTCAACGGCGAGGAAGTCTTTCACCGAAAAGCCATCGTCCGAGGACGACGGGTAGAAGGGTAGGAGATGCACGCCGCTGACCGAGCCCTTGAGGTGGCGCACACAGAACTCCGCCAGTGTCCGCAGCGGGGGCACGCCGGGCTCGTGCACCTGGTCGGCGTAGGTGATGAGCAGGGCGTCGTGTTGAGTCAGTCCGAATTCCCCTCGCTGAGCCGCGCGGCGCGGCAGGCGCGGCCGCCACACATCCAGAAGGTCGGAGATCCGGCGTGCCACGGCGGCGGCCGTGGCGGCTCCGTACAGTGGTTCCAAATGCTGGACGAACACGCCGGTCATCCAGACAAGATTTCGATCGCGCTCACGGGCAGACCGTAGGACCCGGAGGGTGAATACCCGACACTGCTAGGTGGCGGGAGACGGAGGAGCGCACTTCGCGCGATTGAGTTCCAGGCAACGGCGGGTGGAAAGGTAGATTCCCCAGCGGTGTCCGGCTCGTCCAGGCAGCCATCATCGCGTGAGCGAGCGCAGCAGACTCAGCTCCGGCACCTGCCAGAGCTTGACGGTGTTGTCCGAACTCCCGGAAGCCAGCAGGGTGCCATCGGGAGAGAAGGCAACCGCGTTAACCATGTTTCGGTGAGCCTTCAAGTTCCGGGACAAAGTCAACCCTGGCACTTTCCATAACTTGATGCGGTCGTCCCAACCGCCGGAGGCCAACGTTCTGCCGTCGGGGGAGAATGACAGCGTATAGACGAGGCGCGACTGGGCTTTGGCACTTCCCGCCAACCCCAACCAGGGACTGCGCCAGAGCCGAATCGAGTTGTCAAAGCTGGTCGAGGCGAGATACGCGCCATCGGGGGAGAATCGCAAGGCGGTCACGGCACGAGTATGAGCGCGAACAGTTCTTACGGCGGAGTAATCGGGCGAGCGCCACGTCTTGATCACGCCCCCATAATCACCGGACGCCAGTGTCCCCCCGTCCGGCGAGACGGCGACCGTGGTGAGGTCATCGTTGTGTGCCGCCCAGGACTGCAGAACATCGCCCTCCGGGATTCCCCAGATGCGGATTCGACCGTCGCTGCCGCCGGACGCCAACCTTCGGCCGTCCGGCCAGAAGGCCAACGTTCTCACCTGCTTTGCCGCGTTAGTGATCGTCGTGAGAAGGGTCCCGTCGCTCGGACGCCATAGTCTGATTGAGTTGGCACTCGCGGAAGCCAGGAGCTCCTCGGTGGGGCTGAAGGCGATCGCTTCGACTTTGCGTGGGTGGCCGGAAAGGGTGCGCAGCAACCGTCCATCCGGGACGCTCCACAGCCTGACGGTTCGGTCCTTGCTCGCGGAGGCGAGCACTTTCCCGTCAGCGGAAAACGTTACGACCATCACCGAATTGTCATGGGCCGGCTTCGGGAAGTTCTCGGCGGCGACGGCTAAAGACATCGGCGCCAGCACGGAGAGAAGCAGCAGGCCCGGCCCGTGACGGATTGTGAACCTCTCGAAGGACATGGGTGGTTTCATAACTCTGCGAGCGGAGGGTGGCGGTTTGGGTTACTTCTGGGTGGGCTTGCTTTCGAACAGGGAGTCGATGTAGTTGAGCCACCGCAGACCGATCAGAATGCGCGAGCGCAGTTGGAGCGGGTTATGCGGCTTGATGAGGTAGTCATCCACGCCCACCGCCAAACCCTCCTTGATCTCCTTGAGGCGGTTCAGGACGCTGAGGACCACGACATAGACATAAGGCAACGGCTGTGCCTCTCTGATCTTGCGAGTCAGTTCGAGCCCGTTGAGCCCGGACGGGAACCGCCGATCCGTGATCACCATCCGTGGCGGCTTCTCCTGAAATGCCGCCCACAAGTCGTCCGCGGATTCGAAGGTGGACACATCAAACCCATCCAGCACCAGGTTGTCTTCAATCCGTGATCGGTCTTTGGGATCTCGGATCGCTAGATAAACGCGAAGGCTATCGGAAGTGATCATAGTATCAACCCGGGTGCGGCCTTGAGGCGCGCGGCCCTTCTCCGCCCGAAGCCAGGGGCAACCCCCAGGCTCGGCTGCCTCCACGGCCTCAAGCGGCTTTGCTACCGGCACCCGTTGCGCCGAGAGTATCAGCGGGGGGAAGCCACTTCCAGTTGTTTCTGGTTGGGCACCGACGGGGATCGTCGCTCCGGCACCGGGTCGGGCAGCGGGGGCCAACCACCCGGAGATCCGGGGCCGGAGTGCTCCCGATCCCGAGCTATTCTATCCTGGCATCCAATGCATCACGGAGGCCGCCAATCCCAGGAAGAAGAAGAAGCCGACCACATCGGTTCGGATTTCTGGCCTTAGCCCGCTTTTGACTGCGCGCGGCCGGTGGGTTAGCATCGGTTTCATCATCCGGCCCGGCGCCCGGGCAGGCGCTGGCGCGGAATCGGATCACATGATGACCTGGCAAATGTTCGTCGTCTTCGGGCTGCTGGCCGCCACATTCGCGTTGATGGTCTGGGAAAGGATTTCGCTCGACCTGGTCGCGATGCTGGCCTTTAGCGCGCTGCTCGTCACCGGCATCCTGACGCCCGCCGAGGCGTTCCGGGTGTTCGGCAACGACGCCGTCATCACGGTCGCCTGCATGTTCATCCTCAGCGCCGCGCTCGAACGCACCGGCGTCATTGAAACCATCGGCCACCTCCTGAACCGGTTCGTCGGGAAAAAGGACTGGTCGCTGCTGCTCGTCATGCTGCCGATCGTGGCGGTGATTTCCGCCTTCATCAACAACACGCCCGTCGTGGTGGTGTTCATGCCCATCCTGATTTCGCTGGCCGCGGCGCGCGGATTGAAGCCCTCCCGGCTGCTGATCCCGCTTTCCTTTGCCTCCATTCTCGGCGGCACCTGCACGCTCCTCGGCACTTCGACGAACATCCTGGTCAGCTCGACGGCGAAGCAACTGGGCCAGGCCCCGCTCGGCATGTTCGAGCTGGGAAAAATCGGCTTGATCTTGACCGTCGCGGGCGTCGCGTATCTGCTCACCTTCGGCCGCAAGCTGCTCCCGAACCGCGACACGCTCGCTTCGATTCTCCAGACCACCGACAGCAAACAGTATTTGACCGAAGTGGTGGTCGTTGCCGGTTCGGCCTCGATTGGCAAACGCCTGACCGCCACGCCGCTGGCCAACCAGCCCAAGGCGCGCGTGCTGGAAGTCATCCGCGCGGGCGACCCCGTACGCGTTCCGCTGAACGAAATTGTGCTGGAACAGGGTGACCGCCTGCGCCTGGCCACCGCGCTTTCTTCCGTCATGGAAATCAACTCGCTGGAAGGCGTGGAGATTTCGCCCAAGTCAAAACTGGGCCTGGAACTGATCGGGACGCAAAAGGCCGTCGTGGCCGAATGCGTGGTCGGACCGAATTCCAGCCTCGTAGGCCGCAGCATTCGGGAGATGAGCTTCCGCCGCCGCTACGACGTGCTGGTGCTGGCCGTGCATCGCAAGGGCGTCAACCTGCGCGCCGATTTCGCCGACGTGCGGCTGCGCTACGGCGACACGTTGCTGGTGGAAGGCCCGGAGCCCGCCGTCAACGAACTGCGTGGAGGCCGGGATTTCCTGCTGCTGCTCGACGTGCCGCACGAGGTGAAGCGGCGTCGGAAACAGTGGCTGGCCGTGGGCGCGGTGTCATTGGTCGTCACGCTGGCCGCGCTCGAGGTGATGCCCATTGCCCCGCTGGCCATCTTGGGCGCGGTGATGGTGGTGCTGGCCGGGTGTCTGGACACCAAGGAAGCCTACGAAGCGGTCGAGTGGAAGATCCTGTTCCTCATTTTCGGCATGCTCGCGTTGGGCCTGGCACTGGAAAAAACGCAGGGCGCGGAACTGGTCGCGCACGGCCTGATCCGGGGACTCGGCTCCTGGGGGCCGGTCGTGGTGATGTCCGCCCTTGTGCTGATCGCCTCGTTGATGACGTCGTTCCTGTCTAACAACGCCGTGGCGGTGCTGCTCACACCGATTGCGATCCAGGCCGCCGCGGGCTTGTCCGTCAGCCCGCGGCCGTTCATCATTGCGGTGGCCATCGGCGCTTCGGCCTGCTTCGCCACACCGATCGGCTACCAGACCAACACGCTGGTCTATGGCGCGGGCGGTTATTACTTTCGCGACTTCATGCGGGTCGGCTTGCCTTTGAACATTCTCATCTGGATTCTGGCGAGCGCGCTGATTCCGGTTTTCTGGCCGCTGGCGCCTTGATCGTGCGGCCGCGCGTCCGGGTTTTCAGTCAGGGGCGCAGATTATCGGCCGGGCGTTGCTGGGGAAGCCGCTCGGCGAATTTTGCTTCGGCCTGGGTGGGCTGGAAGTGCTTTGGTGGGCGCATGGATTCCAAAGTGCCGTGCGTCGAAGACTACGAGCCGCTGGTCGGATCGGAAACCGTCGAGCGCACTCTGGCGAAGGCGGAGCGCTTCGCCTGCTTCCACGTCACCCACATCAATTCGACCTACTACGGCGGCGGCGTGGCGGAGTTGCTGAACACCCTTACGTTGCTGCTCAACGGCCTTGGTAGCCGTCCTTTCGTCAGTCGGTAGGAGCAGGGATTCGAAGCCCGTCCGGCGGGTCAAAAGGTCGGACAGTCCGGCACCCGGGACACCAAGCTTGTTTCTCGCACACACGCGGAGCCGGGCGTTAAAGCTCCCGCCACCGCGAGAAAAACAGGAGCGCTACCAGTGCGAAAACCGGCAGCAGAATGGGCAGCGCATATTTGAGGACGTACTCGACGAAACTGGGAGTGCTAACTTTGGCCTGTTCACAAATCGACTTCACCATGAAGTTGGGGCCGTTGCCAATGTAGGTGGCCGCCCCGAAGAAGACTGCGCCCAGCGAGATGGCCATCAGTTCGTGGTCATGCGCTCCGGCAAACTCCAGCACCTGCGCCGGCTGATTCAGGCTCAAGCCCTGACGCCCGACGGCGGCGGCGAGGAACGTCAGATACGTGGGCGCATTGTCCAGGGCGGCGGACAACGCGCCGGTGAACCAGAAGAACTTCATGCTGGTGTCCAGGCCCAGTTGCCCGGCGTGGATTTCGAGGTAATCCAAGGCCGGCACCATGGTGGCAAAGATGCCGAGGAACAACCACGCCACCTCGCGGATGGGACCGAAGGTGAAATCGTTGGCTTCGTGAACCGGCTTTGGCGTGGTGAACCAGGAACCAAGCGCCGCCACCCCCATCAGCGCCTCGCTCACCCCCGGCGGCTCGCGCAGGAAAACGGCCACGAGGATGAGCGCCAGAAAGGCCAGGTTGCGCAGGCCGTCGAGTTTCCAGGTTTCCTGCGCGGTCTCGAGTTCGCGGATCTCGGGGGGAGCGCGGAGGAAGTTTGCCCGGTCCAGAACGTAGAAAACCCCAATCAGCGCGAGTACGACGATGGCCCAGGCGCTCCAGCACTTCGTCAACACCCACCAGAAGGGCACGCCCTTGAGATAGCCGAGAAACAGCGGTGGGTCGCCAATGGGTGTGAGACATCCGCCCACGTTGCTGACGATGAAAATGAAGAAGACGATGTGGAAGGCGGTGATGCGGTACTTGTTCATCCGAATCCACGGGCGAATGAGCAGCACCGAGGCGCCGGTCGTGCCAATCAGGTTTGACAGCACCGCACCGATGAGAAGGAACACACAGTTCACCCAGGGCTTGGCCTCACCTTTCACGCGGATGTGGATGCCACCGGCCACCACGAACAGCGAGCCGATGAGGGCGATGAAGCTGGCATATTCGTGTGCGACGTGGAGCATCCGCCCGCCTTGGCGGAGGACGAGAAGGTAGTAGGTGACGGTCACCGCCCCCAGGGCGGCCGCCACCTTTGGGTAATGCGCCTCCCACCAGTGGCGATGCACGTAGGGCATCAGCGCAATCGCCAGCAGCATCAAGCCAAACGGCAGGATCATCGCCGGGTGCGGCTCCGGAACGCCGCCTCCGACTGCGAGCAACGGATTCGCGTGTGAGCCAATCAAACTGATCAAGATGGCAGGGACTTTCGTTGGAACCGAACCAGCGTCAAGCCTGGGCTGCCTTGAGCTTCGCGCTTGGCGTGGCGCCTTCGCCGGTTTTCTAACCGCTCACGGCTGCTGGCGGGCTCCCGCGCCGAACGTCCGCTGGCGGTTGGAGCACAACTGTGCCGCTGCGCAGGTGCAGGTCGCGTTGCGGGAACGGAATCTCGATGGCGGACTCGCGCAACTTCTTTTCCATGGCGTAGTAGAGCTCACTCCGGAACCGACGCGGCTTGGCGGTCATCTCCGAAGTCCAAACGGCCAGTTCAAAGTCCAACGAACTGTCCCCAAACCCAAGGAAGAACAATTCGGGCGCCGGCTCTCGCAGCACCTTGGGATGTGCGGCGGCGACTTCCAGCAAGGCGCGCCGCAACCTGTCGGTGTCGGTGCCGTAGGCCACGCCCACCGGGAGCCGGAGACGCACCCGGGGATCGCCGTGGCTCCAGTTGGTGACGGTGTTGGCGATGAAATCCGAGTTGGGCACGATGATGGTGATGTTGTCGTTGGTCAGGACGGTGGTGCTGCGGAGGCTGATTTTTGTCACCTGCCCCGCCACGCTGCCGACCTCCACGCGGTCGCCGATGGCGATGGGGCGCTCGGCCAGGATGATGATGCCGCTGATGAAGTTGCTGACGACATTCTGCAGGCCGAAGCCCAGGCCCACGCCCAAAGCACCCGCCAGCAGGGCCAGCGAACTCAGGTTGACGCCCGATAAGGTCAGGGCCATATAGAAGCCAAGGACGATGAAGGCATAACCTGAAATCTTGCCAATGGCGTATTGCAGGGAGGGCTCGAACTTGGTCCGCCGCAGCAACCAAGCTGTGACCATCCGCCGGAAGAAGCGCTGGAGCACCAGCACCAGTACCAGCAGGACGGCCAGCTTGAGGAGGTCCAGCGCTGTAAGTTGTCCGCCCGGCAGTCGCAGCAGCGGAAACTCCAGGATGCGTTGCAGCCAATTCAGAACTTCAGCCATATCTTGGTTCATAAGCCAACCGTCAGTTCACCAGCGTGGCATTGGTCGCACTCGTTTGCCACCAAAGAACAACCGGCATGGATCACCCCTTTGCTGGCCACGGCAAACCGGCGTTCCCCGTCGGCCCCGGCTCCCAATCCGCCCTTACCCTCGGCAGGCTCTGCGGGTACTTCTCTTGGAGGAACGCCAGGAGCTTCTCCCGAATCTCGCAGCGCAGGTCCCAGGCTTTCGAGGCGTCCGCCGCCGTCGCCAGTACGCGGAGTTGCATGGCGCGCTCGGTGGTGTCCGTCACCTGCAGGTTCCAGAAGCGCCGGTCCCAATCCTTGCAGCCTTCCACAATGCCCTGGACCGCCGGACGCAGCTCCGCGATCGGCAAGGTGTAGTCGGCCCAGACGAACACGGAACCGAGAAGGTCGGCCGACACGCGCGTCCAGTTTTGGAAGGGCTTTTCGATGAAATGGCTCAGCGGCACGACCAGCCGGCGGTCGTCCCAGATGTGCACGACCACGTAGGTGAGCGTGATTTCCTCGATGCGGCCCCATTCGCCCTCAACGATCACCACGTCATCCAGCCGGATGGGCTGGGTCATGGCGAGTTGGAAGCCGGCAAACAGGTTGGCGATGGTCCGTTGCGCCGCAAACCCGATGATGATGCCCAGGACCCCCGCCGACGCGAGGATGCTCGTGCCGAACTGCCGCACCTCCTCGAAGAGCATCAACACGGAAGCGACGGTGAAGATGCCGATAATGACGTAGAGCGTTTTGCTCAGGACGTGGACCTGTGTATAGACCTTGCGCGCCTGGAGATTGTCTGCCGCGGTGATGTCGTACCGCGTTAACACCGCTTTCTCGCCTAGGCTGACCGCTTGAAACAGGACATAAGCCACCACGCCGATAATCAGGATGCTGCTGCCTTTGGCGAGCACACCGGCGGATTCCGGCGACAGCCCGATCATCGGCAGGGCGAAAATGAGTCCCACCACGGGCACAACGACCCGCAAGCTCCGACCCAGCAGCGGCACCACCAGATCGTCCAGTTTGCTCTCGGTTTTCCCGGCCCACGCCATGAGACGCGTTTCGAGGACATGCGTGAACTTGAAGAACAGCCAGAACAGGACGACGAACACGCCCAGGTCGAAAAGCTTGTCGAAAAGCTGGCGGACCGGATGCGGTCCTTGGGCGGCCGGCAGCTTCAACAGCAAGGGCGTGGCCGCGAGATAGGCGCCGTACACCCAGATGAGCAGATAGAGCGGCCGGCCCACGGTCCGCCATAGTTGCGTGCGCCACTCCTTCGATTCCGGGTGCGCTTCGGCCTGACGGATCTTGCGCCGGAGGAAGGAGGCGGCGAGGCCGTTCACCAGCAGGACCAGCAGCACGAAGCAGAACAGCACGCCCAGGTCGGCCCAGGACACGCTGCCGAACCGCGGTGTGTGGACGCCGGGGCCGAACAGGCCCTCCATCAAGGCGGACAGGAATGACGTCAGGCTGGCGGCCAGCGTATCGAGGAATCCTTTCCCGGTCATGGTTGTGTTCATGGTGTATGCAGGGTTGGGGAGGCAGTCCCGGCGGACGTGCCCGTCTGCTCCAAGAGCGCGACCGGGAATCGGCCCAGCACGTCCGCGAGCCGCAGGCAGGCGTGGGTGCCGTCCTCCTCCGCGCCGACCACCTCGTCAGTGAGAACGTTGCGGAAGGAGCGGCCGGCCTGCCGTCGCGGCAGGAGCAATCGCGTATCGCCCCAAAGGTCCCCGCCCAGAGGCGGAACCTCGCGGCCCTCGGCCAGACCCAGGACCATGCGCGGGACGATCGTGAGAGCCGCGGCACCGTTGAGCGTTCGGGCGAAGGCACAGACGTGCTCCGCTTGCTTGCCTGTGGCCGGCAACGACAGGTAGCTGCCGTCGCGAAACAGTGCGGCGTGGGATCGCCGGAATTGCAGCGTTTGGTGGATGACCCACAATTTGATGCGGCCATCCGTCGGATGCTGCAGGAGTTCGTCTACGAACGCCTGAAGTCCGTCGGTCTCGGGCCGCTGGGTTAGAGCCGCGAGCGCGTCCGGGCGCAGCGCGAAGTCCACCGGGCGGCGGTTGTCCGGATCCACCAGGCTGAAGTCCCAGAGCTCCGTGCCTTGATAAAGGTCCGGCACGCCGGGCGCCGTGAGCTTGAGCAGCGTCTGCGCGAGCGAATTCACGTAACCGTGTCGGACGAGCGGCTGCACGAATCGCTCGACCTCCTCCACAAACTCGCGGTCGCCCAACGCGCCGGTCACGAAGCTCCTCAGCGCCGCTTCGTAGGCGGCATCGCGGTCGCTCCAGTTCGTGTGCTGCTTGGCTTCGCAGGCTGCCTTCTCCAGGTAGGCGAGCGCGCGGTCGAGTGACAGCGGCCAGGCGCCGACCAACGTTTGGTAGAAGAGGTATTCGGCGTTGCGGTCGGGCCAGCCGTCGCGACGGTGTTTCTCGTTCATGGCGGACCATCGGCGGACGGCCGTAATCCAGCGTTCCGGGATTTCAGACAGCAGTGCGAGCCGCGCGCGCACGTCTTCGCTGCGTTTGGTGTCGTGCGTGGAGGTCGCAAGCATGGCGGCAGGCCATTGCTGCCGGGCTTGCCCGCAGGCATGGTGGAAGTCCCCCACGCTCAGGCCGAAGCGGGCCGGATCACCGCCCACTTCATTGAGGGCCACGAAGCGGTTAAAGCAGTAGTAGGCGGTGTCCTCTTTGCCCTTGGCCATCGCCGGGCCGGTGAGCTGTTGAAAGCGCATCACGAACTCGCCGGCCAAGTCTCCCGGAAGGCGCAACTGAAGCAGGTCGCTCAGGAACGCCAACACCGTGGGCGAAGGCTGCGGCTGGGCGCGCAGGGCTTGAGCGATCGCTTCGGACAGCCGGGCCTTGTCCACGGCGAATACGACACCCTGCTCCGCCTGGCTGTAGGTGCGATAGACCGGGAAGCAGGCGATCAGTTCCACGAGCGCCTCCCGCAGTTCTTCCGGATCGGCGGCGTGGTCCAGCGCATGGCTGGCCAGGATGGACGCGAGGAGACGCACCAGCCGGGTCACTTCGGCGGCCAGGTGATGGCGGAGAATCCAACGTTTCTTCTCCCGCACGAGAACTGCGTAATTCGTCGGCTCACCCGTAAACTCCGCGTAAAACTCCGTAACCGGCTTCTCACCCGCCGGGTTGATAAACAACCCGCCGACGCGATTGAGGAAGTCATAGCCGGTCGTGCCAGCAACGGGCCAGTCGGCCGGGAGGTCTTCCCCGGGTTCGAGGATTTTCTCGACGACGATCCACGCGCCTGGCGCGGCTCGATTCAGGCGGCGCAGGTAGTCGAGAGGGTCGCGCAGACCGTCGGGGTGATCCACGCGCAGCCCATCCAGCAAACCCCGCTGATGCCAGTCCAGGAGGTGGTTGTGGGTATCGGCGAACACCTGCGGCAGCTCGACCTGTACGCCGGCGAGGGAGGTGATGGTGAAGAACCGTCGATAGTTGAGCTCGGTGTCGCCGTGGCGCCAGCCGGCGAGCCGGTAGTGCTGTTGGTCTAGGAACTGGGCCAGCGCCTGCCGGTCGGAATTGAATTCCGCCACCGCCTCTTCCAGGAATCGGCCCGGCACCAGGATGGAGTCCGGGCTGGCCGGAAACCGGTGTTCAAAGTAGCGCACCGTCACCTCGGCGTTTTCGCACCCCACCTTCAACTCCCCGCGCTCCAGCACCCGCTCGAACTCGTCGCCGAGCACCGGCACGAACACCTTGCCGCGCAGCGCCGGGTCGGGCGAATCCCAGTCGATGTCAAAGTACTCCGCGAACCGGCTGCGTCGGCCATGCTGGAGTACATCCCACCACCAGGGATTCTCCGGGGCCGCCGCCGCGTGGTTCGGCACGATGTCCAGCACCAGACCCATGCCGCGCTCGCGCAACGCGGACACCAGCGCTTCCAGGTCCGCTTCGCTGCCGATCTCCGGGCTGATTCGCGTCGGGTCGCACACGTCGTAGCCATGGGTGCTGCCCGGGCAGGCCTTGAGCAGGGGTGAGGCATAGACGTGGCTTACGCCGAGCGCGCTGAGATACGGCACCAAGTCCCACGCGTCCCTCAGCGTGAAGCCGCGATGGAATTGCAGCCGGTACGTGGCGCGCGGGATGGTCAGCCCGGAGTGCATCAGTTCACCTTGAAGCCCAGTTGCTCACTCAGCTTCTGGAAATGCCGAAGCCAGTCCGCCGCGGCGGCATCCCCCTGCTCGGCCTTGGCTTTGCGCTCGGGAGCGACCGCCTTCTGCATCTGAAAACAAAGGTTCTGCGTTTTCCAGAGATTGACCTCGATGCCCATCGAGCGGACCACTTCAGCCAGGTCCGCCGTGCGGGCCAGCCACGGCACATCGTCGGGCGACCGGACCAATCGCTCCAGGCGGCCGTCGAGGTTGCCTTTGATGGCGTAACCCAGCACGTCGCTCTGGAACTCCACGCTTGCGGCCTGGGCCTGCTCGACCAGCGTTCGCACGCGCGCAGGGTCAGCATCCTCGGCCTCGAATTGGCGCCGCAGGTCGCACAACAGCACAAAGTCCACCGCCGTCTTGAGCGCGATCGGCAAGGGCGCGCCGATGTCCTTCAGGAACCGCGCCAGCGGCGTGTGCTGGTCGGCGATCTGCCGGTAATGGCTCTCGATGTCCTGGCCGGTGGAAGCCAGGACTTGGTGAAGGACCTTGCGCTGCTCGTCGCGGAACAGGTTCTTCAGCGAGTAGTTGGACTCGCCGAAATGACGGTCCATGAGCCGGATGACCTGGGGGAAATCCGCGCGATTGAAGGCTTCGGTGAACTCGTTCACCAGTTGCTGGAAGGCTTCGTCGCCGCGGAAGAAGCGCACGCCGCTGTTGACGTTGTGGTCGCCGAGGTGCAAGGCGGCGTAGCTGAGCACATCCCAGCCGCGCGTGATTTCGAACGTGACCTTGGAGCGGCCGAGGATGAGCTTGGCCTTGCCCGCCTTGAGCACCTGCCGGTTTTGCTGCTCGAAGGTGCAGGAATAGACGCGGACCTTGTCCGGATAATCCTCGAAGAGCGAACTCACCGCGAAGTGCGCCCCGAGTTTCTCGCGGTCGATGATGGCGGGCTTGACAAATCTCTCGTAGATGACGCGGCCGTTGTGGTGCTCGGGCAGGTTGCTGGGCGCCTTCGCGAGCCGCTCGAGAAACGCCGGCTCCAGATCTTCGCTGAACAAGGTCTGCGCCAGTTGCAGGGCGCGGCCGGCATACTGGATGACCTGCACCGTTTCGAGGCCGGACAGCTCGTCGAAGAACCAACCGCAACTGGTGTACATTAGCATCGCGTGACGCTGAAGCTCGAGCAGGCGCAGCGCGACAATCTGTTTCTCCTCGTCCAGGGTGCTCCGGGCGTGGCGATCGAAAAACGCGGCGACACTCTCGTCCGAACGGTCGAGGATCACCGAGATGTAATCGTCGCGCGCCGCCCAGGGGCCGCGGAAGAACTCCGCTGCCTTCACTTCGAACCGCGGCGCGAGCGTGTCGCGCAGCCAGTCCAGCGCCTCGCGCAACGGCGCGCGCCACCGTTGATGCCAGCCGGGCCGACCGCCACTGTTGCAGCCGCAGTCGGCAAACCACCGCTCGACGCCATGCGAACAACTCCAGGCGCTCTTCTCATGAATCTGCGCCTCCATCGCCGGGGGATGCCGCTCGAGGAATTCGCCATAATTGGTGAGTTTGGCGAGTTGGTTGGTTTCGATGTGATGCAGTGCATGGGCCAGGGCCATTTCGCCGTAGCGATGGTGATGCCCATAAGACTCTCCATCCGTGGCGATGTGAACGAGCTGGTCCCAGTTGCGTCCGTCGTCGAATCCGTCCATGAGCCGGTCGGCGAACCCTTCACCACGGTTGAGCAATTGTTCAAACGCTACGGCCTTGGACACTGGCGCGTCATAGAAGAACACGGCCAGGCTGCGCCGCGACGGCAGCTTCACGAGATAGGGCCGCGACGGATCCACGCGCCCGCCGTTGACCTCCGTCCATTGCCCGCCACGCAGGGACCGGATGCGGCTGGCCTGGAACGGCGAAAGAATCGTGAACCGGATGCCATGTTCCGCGAGGACTTCCAGCGTTGCGGTGTCGGCGGCCGTTTCCGCGAGCCACAGGCCTTCGGGCTTCCGGCCGAAGCGGTGCTCGAAGTCGCGGAGGCCCCAGAGGACCTGGGTGTGCTTGTCGCGCGTATTGGCCAGGGGAAGAATCATGTGGTTGTACACCTGCGCCAGCGCAGAGCCGTGACCGGAGAAGCGCTCGCGGCTCTGCCGGTCGGCCTCAACGACGGCGGTCAGCACGTCCGGGGCGCATTCCTGCATCCAAGCCAACAGCGTGGGGCCGAAATTGAAGCTGATCCGCGAGTAGTTGTTTACGATGTCCACGATGCGGCCATCCCCATCGAGACGGCGAGCCATGGCATTGGGGGCGTAACACTCGGCAGTCACCCGCTCGTTCCAGTCGTGGTAGGGGAAGGCGGAGTCTTGGAGCTCGATGGCTTCGAGCCACGGATTCTCCCGCGGCGGTTGATAGAAATGCCCGTGAATGCAGAGATAGCGTTCCATAGGTTTTCAGTCCGTCGATCCTTTCTGATAGACGAGGAAGGAAGCAGCCGGTATCTCCAAACGGATCCCGCTGGTGCATGAGATGTTTAGCGCCGCCAGCGACCCCAGGCCGGCCCAACGCGGGTCGGACGAGTCGAATCGTTTCCGCCATTCGCCCGCGGGAAAAGGAAACTCCAGCAGGCGGGGCTCGCCGGCGAAGTTGAACACGAGCAGTGCCTCGTCGTCATCGTTCCACTGGCGCACCATCATGACGTTCTCAGCCTCGAAGGCTGTCGTTTCCATTTTCTCCCTCTCGACGCCAGCAAGCGCCGGCGTCTGCTTCCGCAGCCTCAGTAACTCGCGATAGAACTCGCGCAGGATCTCGTGGTGGCCCTGGCGGGCGAGCGCATGGTTCAGCTTGCAGCGTCGGAACGTGGCTTCGTCCAGCGGGTCGGGCACCTCGCCTTGCCAGGTGAAGGCGGCGAATTCCTCGCGCCGACCCTTGCGGACCGCCTCGATGAGGCCCCGGTCAGAGTGGCTGATGAAGTACTGGAACGGGGCCGTCTCGCCGTATTCCTCCCCCATGAAAAGCAGCGGAATGAACGGCGACAGCAGCACAGCTCCGGCCGCGAGCTTCAGTTGCTCGAACGAAAGAGTCGCGCTCAGGCGGTCGCCGAGCATCCGGTTGCCCACCTGGTCGTGGTTCTGGCTGCAAACGATGAACTGCTTCACCGGATTCCGGCGCGGGTTGCAGCCGTGCCGGCGCTGACGGTAGTGGGAGTATTCGCCGGTGTAGGCGTATCCCTCGCGCCAGACCTTGGCGAACTGGGCCACACCGCTGAAGTCCGCGTAGTAGCCACTGCGCTCTCCGGTGAGCAGCACGTGCAGGCAGTGATGGAAGTCGTCGCTCCATTGGGCATCCAGGCCATAACCACCCAGCGTGCGCGGCAGGATATGGCGCGCCATGTTCATGTCGCTTTCGGCGATGAGGTGGAAGTGGCGATTCAGTGCTTCAGACTGGCGGTGGCAGGCTTCGGCCAACTCTTGGAGAAACGGGACGGCGGAGAAATCGCGGATGGCGTGAACGGCATCCAGCCGCAGTGCGTCGATATGAAACTCCGTCTGCCAGTACCGCGCGTTCTCGATGAAGTAACGGCGCACTTCGTCGCTGTGCGGCCCGTCGAAGTTCAGCGCCGGCCCCCAGGGGGTGCAGTAGCGGTCTGTGAAGTAGGGTGCAAACTCATCGAGGTGGTTTCCTTCCGGGCCGAGGTGGTTGTAGACCACGTCGAGCACGACCGCCAGGCCGTGATGGTGCGCGGCGTTGACGAGGCGCTTCAATCCCGCCGGCCCGCCGTAGGAGTCCTGCACCGCGAACGGATACACTCCGTCGTAGCCCCAGTTGCGTGAGCCGGGGAACTGCGCAACCGGCATCAACTCAACGGCCGTGATGCCGAGTTCCTTCAACTCCGGCAGATGCGCGACAACACCATCGAACGTGCCCTCTTTGCTGAACGTGCCCACGTGTAACTCGTAAAGAACGTAGTCACGCAGCGGCAGGCCAAACCACGCCGTGTCGGTCCATTCGAACGACGGCTCGACGATGCGCGATGGGCCATGAACGCCGTGCGGTTGCGAGCGCGAAGCCGGGTCGGGCCGCTCCTGCCTGCCATCGAGACGGAAGCAGTAGTCGCTGCTCGTTGGCACCCGGTCCGCGACGGCGACGTGGTAGCCCAGTTCCTCCCGCTGCATGGGCAGTAAGCGGTCGGTCGGAGTGAGCAGATGCATCTCCACGGTTTGGGCCTTCGGCGCCCAGACGCGGAATGCGCAGCGGTCCGAGCCGAGCGGAATGGCACCGAGCGTGAGGGACTGACCGTTCATCGCTTTTCTCCTTCGGACTGGTCGGACCTCACCTCCAGCATCGGCAAGAGGAAAGGTGGCCAAAGCGACTTGACGTGCTGGCCTGGTGTTGGGAGGGAAGCCCGCCGGCAGGCCCTGCCGGGCAAACTCAGAGCACGTTCCGATCTTTGGTTGTCCATCGTATGCACAATCTGCCGCAGCACACATGATCCCGCAGCTCATCCACTTTGCCGGCAGTCCGACGCGCCGTCCATTGGCCGGATTCCCAAGTACTCCTCAGGCAAACGCTGAGGGCGCGAGGCTACCGCCGGGCGTCCTGCAATTCCCGGAGGAGCTGCCCCAACTCACGATGTGCGAGGAGTTGCTCCAGGCTGAAGCGCGTCTTACGCCGCCAGTTCACGCGCTGGGTCGAAGTGGGGGGCGTGTTCTGCGGGGCCGTCTCCAGCCACAGGTCCTCCAAGCTCAGCAAGACCCACTGTCCTGCACACCGTGGACACGGGCGAGTTGGCGCAGGGCCAGGCTGCTTTTGTCTGTCTGGTGGCTCATGGTTTGGGCGCTGCCACGCCGTTCGTCGCCGGCTTCTCGCTGACTTGAATGCGCACTTGGCGTGGTTCAATATCCTCCAGTTCGAGACCCTCCGGAAAGCCGAGGTCACGCACGGTAATGGGGACGGTGCGCCAGCAGTTCTCATTTTGACGTGTGGGAACTGAGGTGGGGATGGTGGGGCGGGGTTCAGGAAGCCTACCGACATGACCGCCTGAAAGATTTTTTCATTTTGTTCGGGACTCACT
>Ga0315274_10002660_pt1 | contig 26807 bp, 23 predicted proteins | sample YL17G02_20_MG_FD_203700 | JGI IMG/M metagenome (GOLD analysis project Ga0315274, IMG submission 203700) | Sediment microbial communities from Yellowstone Lake, YNP, Wyoming, USA - YL17G02_20 | ecosystem: Environmental > Aquatic > Freshwater > Lake > Sediment | place: USA: Wyoming | collected...
CGTTGCGATGCGGAGTGCCCATACTGCCCATCTCCGATGAAGCAGAAAGACACGATCGTCAGCGTTTTTGGGAACGACCCATCAGTCATCCTTCGCTATATCGAGAGGAGACCGTTTAAGGGGATCAGTTTCTCCGGAGGTGAGTGTTTTATTGTATTCGACAGACTGATGGAGTGGTTGACGTACTTCAAGAAGCGTCTGCCCGGGCTGTACTATTGGACCTACACGAACGGCTTGAGTGCCGACGAACAGAAGCTGCGCAACCTGGCGGATGCTGGCTTAAATGAGATTCGGTTCAATATTGCCGCGACACGCTATCGTTCGCCGTTGATTTTGGGGAGGATCAAAACCGCAGTCTCTCTCTTTCAAGAAGTTGCGGTTGAGGTCCCATCTATCCCCGCCGACTATGAAGATTTGACCGATGTCCTACCCGTCCTCGATGGCATGGGGGTGGAGTATCTGAATCTCCACGAATACATTCTGGTGCCGCAGGACCCGGCGTACGGTGCCGGTGGCGAATGCCTGTTGAGTAGCCAGATGAAGGTGCGATTCGATAGAGACAGCCTTAAGAATACGGAGAGAATCAAACAATTCTGCAAGAAACACAGCCTGCGGATAAGACTCAACAATTGTTCTCTTCGGAAGAAACAGAACCAGTTGCTGCAGCGACGACTGATGATGGGGAGCATCCTGAAGTATGAATACGAAGAAGTGAATGCCGAGGGACTCCTGGAAACATACTTTCTTTATCCGAAGAAAATGAATTCCCAAGAAATATATCACTTGTGTCAGTCACAGACATCGTATCGTGATCTTCGGAAGTATCTGTTTCATCCCGATGTCGTGAATCTCCGAATGAAAGAAAAGGCTGGAACGTATGCTAAGCTTTGGTTCACAGCGCCTTTAAGTATTGACGACAGAAGAACCCTCCTTCGCGCCGAACTGTGTGAATAGTCACTGCGGGTCATCATGAAGACGAAGAAATTCCTCATCGAATCCGATAAAGGGGAAATACTCTATGATCCCGCGGGCGGAATCATCAGAAGCGGGAGCATGGTGAAGCGGACCATTTCACGGAAAAGCAGTGTGGGCCTCTTTCCGCGCTACCTGAACAGTTCCGAACAAGCCGTACGGAGGAATTTCAGACCGCATTGCCTGACCCTCTATACGACCAATCAGTGTAACTTGTCTTGCCAGTACTGCTATGTGAGAGAAAAACCGCCGCTGCCGCATGGCCCCATCAGTCGCCGGGCTGTCAAAGCTGCGGCGGAATTTGTGGCACCACATTGCGAGCGCGACAGGGTGCCTTTCGTTCTTGGGTTCCACGGAGGAGATGAACCACTCCTGCACCCTGAAGTTGTGCAGGATTGTGTGACAATCTGTGCGGAGGTGGCAGAACGCAATAATCTGCAACTCTTGGCATACTGCACAACCAATGGTGTTCTCCCCGAAAACGTCGTGCAGTGGGCGGCAAAGACCTTTCATGGAATAAGGCTTTCATGGGACGGACCGCCCGACATCCATGATCGCTTTCGTGCGCTCGGAAACGGGGATCCCACCAGCCGCATTGTTGAACGAAGCGCGAAGATCCTTCTCGGGCAACGCAGCAATCTCAGCGAATTTGTTGTACGGTGTACCATCACCAATGAGTCCGTCGACAGACTTTCTGAAATCGTTCAGTATTTCTATGAGGAAGGGGTCCGGTGGGTAGAAGTATATCCGGTGTTTCAGGACTTGCACGGCTCGATCCCGGCCCGCTTGATGCCGCCGCCACACGAGTTCGTGAGACATTTTCTTCAGGCAAGGCAATGGTCACGAAGGCACGGCATGAGGCTTCAATACTCCGGCAGCCGGTTGATGGATCTTCATGACAAACACTGCAATGTACTCCACAACAACCTCACCATCACTCCCGACGGACATCTCTCATCGTGCTTCCTCGCTACGCATAATCATGATCGCGGACTCGGATTCTCATTCTATGGCTACTATGACGAGAAGGAGGACACCCTGGTGATCGATTGGCCAAAGCTTGCATCGACGATAGACTGCGTTGGCGCTTCATATCCTCAATGCGAAGGGTGTTTTAACTTTCTTCATTGCGTGAAGGGGTGCCCGTCAGTGTGTCCTCTCAATCAACAAGCTTGTTCTTCTCCAACATTCGATTGCACTTCCGAGAGGTGGATCGGTCTGTCCAATATTCTTGAAGCGGTATACGGTCCGCCCAGACACAGCTTCGAGAACATCGACGAGCTTTTCTCAACCATCAAGGTAACGATGATACCGAGCTAGTATACGAAGTTCCTTTGTTGCCTAAAACTCAAATCATAGGGGTCGTCACCCTGGAGGATTCACAATGGCAAAGAAAAAGCAGAAGAGACAAGTATCTTTACCAAAAGGGCCGTCGCATCAGCCGCCAGATCACCAGTTGAAGCCTGTTGATGGATCTGAGACAGCAGATTCTCCGCAGGTCTTCAAAATCGTGAGGCGGGGGAAGGAGCTTTCTCAGGAAAGAAGGGAGTTTCTGAAGAAGCTGACCGGCATGGCTGGCCTGTCGGCTCTTGCAGGTTCGGTCGAGGCGTGTGATGGCTCAGATTACGCAATCGATGTAGATGCAAAGACGTGCCGGTGTCATGTTGTATGCGCGTGTGATGCTGAGGGAGACAAGGCAAGCAAGCGCAGTTCGTTGTGGGATTCACAGTACAGCGGGATCAAATGCACATGCGATACGGTTTGCACGTGCAATACTGTATGCAACTGCAACACGGTGTGCACTTGTGATAGCGAAGGAGGCGGCGGTGGTGGAGGTCACTATTGGTATCCAAGCTAGTTCCAACTCGAGGCAGCGTCCCACTTTCTTAGTGTTTCCTGAAGGGGAAAAACAATGAAAAGAACACAGTTGTCACTATACCTCATCTTCACGATCATGGCCTTTGCAGCGCTTGCCCCGGCGCAATCAAACCTCTATTTCGGAGGCGGAATCCAAGAAACGAAGTTGCTCGGTACGGGTAACAAGGACAACGAGTTCACCTTCGGTCTTGGATACGTTCTGGAGGCCGGCATTCACAACCCGGAAGACAACTTCACCTGGATTATCTACGGGCTGGCCGGTAGCAGCCACATCAACCGGGTCAAGAACAGTGAGCGGGAGGTGAGCTGCTTCACTCCATACTATACTGAAGTGCGCTTTAGCCTCCGGACGGACCTTTACATGTTCTGGTTTTTGGGATTCGACTGGAATAGAATGCATTTCGATAGGACGGAAGGTGCCGACAATCAGTACTTCTATTCGATCGGGGCTGGTGCAAGTATACCAATCAAGAAGTTCTTCATCCAGCCAAAGATAAAGCCCTATCTCGTGACTAGTAATTCTCTTGGCCAGAGTTTCGGAATTACCTTTCAATTGTGCATTGCATTCGAAGAACCTTTAGACTAGTTCGCCAGTGGTGCTCAAATGATGGACGGCGTCCAGCCCTACGGGAATATCTTCTGTATTCCGCACAGGGGAAATCATATTGTCTACCTACCGTTGCCCGGCGTCATCTTGCTGGCGAACAGTATCTTCGTGAATCTTCTCTACCACGCTCTTCATGGTGACAAAGAAGCCATTGTGAAGCTGGGTGTCGATAGTGATTTTGTCGTCGGGGTTCAGGAATCAGAACGGATGGCCGCGCATCTGACTCACCCCCGGCCCCTGGAGGAATTCGCTCCGACGAGCGTTTCTCTATTCCTGACAAACGACTGTACACTTCGATGCCGGTACTGCTATGCGGACGGAGGAACGAACAACCGCCAAATGCCGTGGGAGATGGTGGATGGAATTCTCACGAGCGTCGCGAAAAATGTCGTCCGTTTGCAACTACCTCAGATGGGCGTACATTTCCACGGAGGAGGCGACGTGAGTGCGGCTTGGCCCCTGGTCGTCAGGACGCGAAAGCATCTTCACGATTTGACAACCTCTCATCAGATCAAGAGCATCACGTCCATCGGGCTCAATGGCATTCTGAACTCAGAGCAACAGCGTTGGATAGTTGATAACATCGATAGTGCAACAGTGTCGCTCGATGGGCCGCCGGTCATTCATGATTCCCAACGTCCTTTCCCCAACGGGCAAGCGTCTTTTCCTGCGGTGCATCAGACACTCAAGGCTTTTGATGCAGCGCGCTATCCCTACGCGATTCGAACTACAGTCACTTCGGAGAGTGTCAATCACCTCGAGGAAATAGTGTCATTTTTCTGTGAGAACTACGAGGTGAAGAGAATCAAGTGCGAACCGATGTATCCTCGTGGCCGAGGTCTTCAACGGTTGCTGCACGCTCCTGATGCCGTCACGTTCGTTGAGCAATTCCGCAAAGCCCGAGCTCTTGCCAATCAAGCAGGCCGTGAGCTGACATATTCAGGGGCTCGTCTGGAAGTTCTGACGAATGTCTTTTGCCAGGCAGCCGGGAACTCTTGTGCGGTCACGCCCGAAGGATGGGTGACAAGTTGTTATGAAGTCCTGAATCCCGGTGACCCATTCGCGGAGGTGTTTTTCTACGGTCGTTTCAACCCCGTCCTGCAAAAATTTGAAATCGATGAAGAACGCAGAAAGCGGCTCTCCGGGTTGTCGGTATTGAACAAACCTTTTTGTGCCCGATGCTTCTGCCAGTGGCATTGTGCGGGTGACTGCCCGGTCAAGTCACTCCATGCTGAAAGGTCTCCAAGCGATGGCATCCCCGATCGCTGTTACATCAGTCGTGAACTCACGAAAGACCAGCTCATCGAGGCGGTGGAAAATGCGTAATGACAAGGCCACTCCAGGCGATGTGGCAGAAGGTTGAATGCCCATGGAAGGAAGACCTCGTTTTGCTACCCTTAGTCGGCGCGGTTTCTTCAAAACGATGATGGGCGAAGTAGTCTCGGCGGTCGAGGAATATCACGGGAAGCCTCAATTTTGTCTCTCCGATCTCTGGGGGCTCTCTGATGATCTCATGGCTCAGATAAAGCCCGTGATCGTCGCGCCCCTTGAAATGAAGACTGTTGATGGACGCGTGTGGGGGCAATTTGTCGATCAAAACAAACGGGTTTTCCTTTTTGAGGCAAAGGAGGAGAATCTCTTTGTCTTCGAGAGGTTCAACAAAAATATGACGATTGGTGAGATAGGAAAGCACCTCAGCACTTCAATGGATCGGGATGAAGAAGAGGCTTTCTCGTTTGTCAAGCAACTCTTCTTGTCATTGGTCGAGTCACGCGTTTGTGTCCCCGGAAACCAGATAGGCTAGAGAGGTTCTTCTCTTCATGGGCGATCGTCAGCCTATAGCGAAAAGATCAAGGTTGAAGAGGGTGCTTGACGACGTCTATGTCGTGCCACTAGTCGACCGCTGGTTACTCCACTCTCCGCTCCGGTCCACTACCGCGATCGTCAATACAGCAGCGGTTCGAGAGCTCAAGAAAGCCGATCCCGATCTCGTCAGATTAGGGGCGTTGTCTTCTCTGATCGAAAGCCCCCCCAGCGACCCGCCTCGACCAATGCGAGGACCTTTGAAGCCGGATTTCCTGGGTATCGTCCCAACACGCCGATGTAACCTCAATTGTCTCTATTGTGGATTTGGTGCTGCAAATGCTTCGTCCTCTGACTTGGATCCACAGCTCGCTGTCTCGGCAGTTGATTGGATGATCGAGCAAGCCCGCAAAAACAACGCGGAAGGAGTCGACATCCACTTTTTTGGCGGAGAACCGTTCGTCGCACCTGAGGTGGTCGACGTTGTTGTTCATCGGGCTCGCGCACGCAGTGCTGAAAGGGGCCTGAACTGCCGGTTTGAGGCCGATACAAATGGTATTTTCGACGAAACTCGATGTAGATTCATCGGAGACTATTTCGATTCAGTCGTCCTCTCGTTTGATGGACCTGAAGATGTGCATAATCGCCAGCGGCCGGCGAAGGGTGGTGACGGGAGCTTTGAAACCGTATCGCGCAACGCCGTGTATTTGAGCAGATCACCGGCAGAATTGTGCTTGCGGGTCTGCGTGACCTCGTTGAATGTCAAAAGGCTGGGTTCGATCGCGCATTGGTTCTGCGACCAGTTTCACCCAGCCGTGATCAACTTCGAGCCACTCAAACCGACGACCATGAGCGATAGAGCAGGTCTTCAGGTGCCGGATCCCTGGGAGTTCGCCGTTCGGTACATTGAGGCGTATCGTGTGGCGTCACGATTTGGGGTGAGGGTGGTCTACGCTGCTGCAGCGATCGAGAGGATTCAATATACATTCTGCCCTGTCGGTCGAGATACCCTCATCGTGTCTCCGGATGGCACGCTGAGTGCTTGCTATAGTTTGCCGGAAGAATGGAAGGCCGCGGGCCTCGATCTCACGATGGGGCACCTCAGTGCGGCAGGGAAAATGGTGCTTGATCAATCGGCCATCGAGAAGATGCGGAATATCCCTGCCCAGAGGAATCGATGTCGCAGGTGTTTCGCCCAGTGGCATTGTGCGGGCGGATGTCATTTGATGAACCACCGTACCAACCGTGGTGAAGATTACGACGATTTCTGTACTCAGACGCGTTTGATCGCTGCTTATCTCCTTCTTGACAGGCTAGGCGACGAGGAGAGTTTGCAGAAGATGGTGCGAAGCAGGCGAGCCGCAGAGGCACTGGCCCTGGTTGCATCGGATCGCTTGTCTGACTGGGAAGAATAGCCGTACGAACTCAGAGTGTCCTCCATGGCATCAGGATCATGCTTCCGTTGTCATCCGGCTGTCGCATGGTCGGTCGAGAAGAGCAGTATTATTCTCTTCCGGTCCGGTACGAACGACGCTATCGAGTTAAGGCATCCCGAGTCGGCGCTCTGGGATTTTCTTAGCAGAGGTATCCAGATGGAGCGCATCACCGCCATGATGTGTGTCCTTCGATCTTCCACGCAGCAATCCGCGGAACTGTGGATAAAGCGGAGAACCGCAGAGTGGCTCCGTGCCGGCTGGCTCATCCAGGGAGATCGAATTGGCTAATCTCTCGATTACACTCGACTGCAATCGGAGCTGTTCCTATTGCTTTGCACGGGGTGTCGAGGTTCGGGAGAGAACCATGCGACGGGCGACTTTCCTCGATGCGCTGGATTTTCTTAGCCGATCCGGGATTCCCGAGGTTCGACTCCTCGGAGGTGAACCAACTCTCCATCCCGATTTTTTGTGGTTCGTCGAGCGGAGCATCGAGAACGGTTTCAAACCAGTTCTCTTCTCCAATGGCCTGCTTTCAGCACGGACAGCCGCTGATCTCCAGAGATTTCGAAGCACAGATGTGCAGATCGTGATCAATGTGAATGATCCCGACAGCCAGAGTATCAAGGAGACTCAAGCGCAGAGGGATACGTGGAGCCGACTCGCCGCTTTCTGCATGCTTGGTTTCAACATCCACAAACCAAATACAAGTCTGGATTTTCTTGTTGACCTCACTGAGAAGTTCGAGCTGCGTCGTTCCATCAGACTCGGATTGGCTCATCCTCGTCTTGACGGCTCTAACGATTACCTCCTGCCGAAAAACTACCCTCAGGTAGGGGAACGTATTCATGATTTCTACGGCAAGGCTCGACAAAGAGGTATCCGTGTCGAATTCGACTGCGGCTTTGTTCCATGCATGTTCCCAGCTGCGCTCCTTAAGACTCTGATTGCTGATGTTGGAACATTCGTCAGCGGCTGCGGTCCAATCCCCGATATCCTGCCGGATGGAACGGTGACGCATTGCTATCCCCTCGCATCCGTGAGCCGATGTTCCCTTGATAAGAAAAACGTCTCCGCCGGCTTGAAGAGGAAACTCGAATACCCCCTGCAACTGTATCGGAAACTCGGCATCTATCAGGAATGTCTGCAATGTCCACTGAAGAAAGGCGGCGTCTGCGGTGGGGGTTGCCTCTCTGCGGCGATGCAGCGTCTACGATCTGCTTCAAACGGTGTCAGCTCGCCGTTGAGCACGAAGAGTCCCGCACAGCGCAAAGGCTCTCATCCGGACTTCGAAAAGAGCATTGCATCCAGAAGAAAGACAGTGGAGAGACCTGCTCAAGCGGTTCAGAGTCAATTTGTCATTCCTTACATCGACCAACCCCCCGAATTCTGGGACCAGATCAAAGAGGAGTTCGGGCCTCATATCAAGTCGGTCTATTTCCCCCTCCCCGGAACAATGGTTGGCTCGGGCCGCCCGCCGCAGCCTCACCGGTACTTGCACAAATTCTTGTCCGAGTCATTGTTCCGTTTTTCCGCTTTGATCAATCCGGTGATCCTCGAGCGGCCCATTCGTGAGATTGTCCGCCCTCTCGTCGATACGGTGAGGGGCATCGATGATAGATACGGTTTGACTGACGTCACAGTTACGAACGTCGCACTGGCGCTGGCCATCAAGGAAAACATCCCGTCACTTCGAACTGTGGCTTCAACACTCATGGACATCTCAAGCACGAACCAATTGCTGATGGTTGAGAATGCTTTCGATGTCATCGTTCCAGGCAGTAGGATCATGCGCGATCTCCGCTCGTTACAGGATCTGAGAAAAGCCTTTCATGGGAAGATTCGCCTCATCGTGAATGAGGCTTGTCTGCCGGGGTGTCCCTATCGAGTTCAACATTTTTTTGAGATGGCGAGGAATACCATCGCGTTCCCGGATTCATTGTGCGCTCATCTTCTCGAGCAGAAACCGTGGATGCGGCTGACCGGCGCATGGGTTCTCCCGCAGCACCTTCATTGCTACGACGGGCTCTGCGATGAATTGAAATTGGCGGGAAGAGTAACTCTGAATGATCCGGCAAAGTATCGGCGTGTCCTCGCCGCCTATCTGAACAGACAACCTCTTTTGCCGAGCGAAATTGGCGGTGGTCCGGCGTCCGTTCTTGAGCCCATCGAAATTGATGAGGTATTCTATGCCAGGACACTTCGCTGTGACCATCAATGCGACCGATGTACTCTGTGCTCGGCCTACTATGAGGAATCGTGTATGCGCACAGGAGTTCGGAAACGACTCGCGATAGGACGCGACATCGATCGGATAGTGCAACATCGTGGCCGATGAACATGCTTGTCAACCCGACATGAACCCCTCCCCGCAGATATCAGACAGTTTTCTGAATTACAGCCTGACATCCCAGGACAGACTCGCATGGGAAGAACTGCTCTCGGATGCGCCTGACTGTATCAGCGTTGGCGAGATACTCTCTCAGTGGCAGATGGCAAAAAGGCATTTTGCCATTAGCAATCGCGAGCTTCCCCTGCCCGTATGGAGACAACGCCGATTCGACCATGATGGAAACCGGGCGTGGCACGAGCTCTCTTCGGGCTTCGTGAGCGAAACTAGTGCTGATCCAATCTCAATATATATCCATATCCCATTTTGCGATAGGCGATGTGGATTTTGCGATTGCTATTCAATGCCGCTCGGGAAAGCGTCAACGGATATTGAAGGTTCGTACGTGAATGCGCTTCTCGGGGAAATGGAGACATGGAGATCGGTCCGGCAGATCGATAATAGACCGGTCACTACAGTTCATTTCGGCGGCGGAACTCCTTCTTGCATCGGGGAAGCTCATTTTGGAAGCATCGTCAGGCAATGCCGGGCCTGTTACACTACCACTGATAGAACAGAATTCGCTCTTGAACTAACGACCAGCCTTCTTGACGACAAACACCTTGACGCTTTGCATGGGTGGGGGTTCTCGCGACTGCATATAGGAGTCCAAACTCTGGAAGATGAGGCGCGTCTCCTCATCGGAAGGAAAGAGGATTCAGCCACAGTGTTGAAAAAGCTCGAGCGGGCGATCCAGCTTGGATTTACAGTGTCCACGGACATCCTTCTTGGACTACCAGGACAAACCATAAGCGGGTTCTTGGGAACTCTCAGTCGCCTGGTCGAGGTCGGTGTCCATGGATTCTCGCTCTATCAGTTGCAGATGTCGAGACGCAATCGCAAGTTCATCGAAAGGGTGGGAGGCAAGGACCGAGGCACCCTCTTTGAATACCTGCTGTTCCAGCTTGCTGAGCAGTATCTCACCTCGCATAATTTCCGCAAGAATCACTTCGATCATTTCTCTCTCCCGGAAGATCGGAACCTCTATTGCACTCACGCTTCACGAAAGGAAGACCTGCTGGCGCTCGGGACGACAGCCGATGGAGCATTCGGATACTATCATTACCGCCATCCCGCTATAAAGCAATATATAAGTAAAACCGAGGTCGGTCTGCCTGCGTTGGAGGGGGGAATGAGTGAATCGTCGTTCGAAAAACGAGTCAGGCCGGGAGTAGTTTCCCTCATGGTGGCCCGGATAAGCGATGCAACATTTCATGACTTCGATGCGGTGGCGCTACGAGATGCATGGCTAGAATGTCTTTTGCTGAAGGCCGATCCTCAAAGTGATGAATTTTCACTAACCGCCAATGGATCATGGTTCATCAATGAGATGATCGAACAGTTCAAGAACGGAGTGCTGCGCGACACTTTTATACACTAAATGCACCAGGACTTCCGTCCTGACACCGTCAAGCCCGCGCTCTGAGGTGGGGCGGGGATTTCATAGACAACCCCGAGTGACTACAGTCGCTCGGGGTCTTTGTTTGATGGAAGAAAAGCCACATGTAGGACCTGTCAGTTGTTTTGAAACCTGACGGGTCTAATCTGGTACTGCTAATATCCAACCAACTGGACCACACCATTGACCGATGAAAGCCGGATAGTTCCCTTCCCCGTTCCCGCTGAACCCGTGACGGTGGTGCGTGTGTTGGTGGTATAGACTATCGGAAAGTTCGATACAGAGACGGACCCGATCGTTACGGTGGCACTCACAGCAGCAGACGTAGTCCGTGGAACGAGCAGTGTCACATTTCCGTTCACGAGACTGAAATTGCATGTTCCATTCTCCGGCAGCGTGACTTTTCCACTGATTGTTCCGTTCGTGACACTCACACTCGTATTCCCGGAGATTTCGGAGACGTTGACTGAACCGTTGACGACCGCTGTCGTCACAGCGTTTCGAATGGAAGTGATTTCCACGCCGCCGTTAACATTATTAGCGGTTACCCGCCAAGAACTCGGAATCATTATCTCGTAGTTCACCTGGTAGGTTCTTCCGCCGCTCGTGTTTGGCTGTACGGTCTTAACGCTGAGCAGCGAGGCTGATTCCACAATGTCAATCTCAATGTCGTCAATGTGCCGCCTGGCATCTTCGACGGTCTGATCTTTGACGATCCTCGCCCCCGATATACGGATTTGGCCGAGCGTGTCCACGCCGATAATCGTCACTTCCCCGTTCACGTTGCTGATGAAGAGCTCGGCGCGTGTTCCAGCCGATCTTGTGTAGAGGAAGCTGTCGCGGTATTCAGCGTTCGGATCGGCGTTGAAGTCATTGATTTCGCATCCGGCTATGACCAGGAGCAGCGGAACGAAAAGCCGACAAACCCAGGCGGTGGCTCGCAGATGCTGTTTCATACTATCTTCCTTGTGCAGTTCCCTTCTGAAATCTTACGGGATCTGGAGGGTTGTGTTTCACACGGAAATGGCCATCCTGCTGTCAACTCCCCAGTGTAGCTGATCGATCACAAGCTCGTTGCGTTTGTGAGCAGAGCTCACGAACAGCATCTGACACACCGAAACCTGTCAGGTTTTGAAAACCTGACAGGTTTCACAACGAGCTGGAGGAACGTGCTTCGCTGCGTCCGCACGGAAACGGTAACGACCCCGACAAAATGCGTCCCGACTAAGGGCGTCGGGACAAGTCGGGGTAAACTCCGCGTGACCCTCCGAGTTATCTCTTTGCGGCTGGCCTATTGCTTCACCGCGAACAACGTCCAGGGGTTTCCCTTCATGTCCTTCAGAAACTTTTCCTGCCATTTAAACTCGGGGTGTTTCTCGAGGAAAGGCGCTGCCAGAAAATCCTCGCCACACGGATGACCCATTCTTGCCCAAATCTTCATCTCCTTCGCCAGCGCTGTGGTCGTGACTTTGCCTTGTACTGCTCCCGTCGGATAGAAAGGAGGAGAGCTCCATTCCGGTGCGCCGCGTGGATCGCGATCGACGTGACCGCATAGAACTCCGCCATTCAACACGACTGTCCCTCGGATCGGATCATAGTGGTCGGCTTCCATGGTTTTCGCGAGTTCGGCGTCGATTGCACCCTTCTTCTCAATCGCTAATTGCGCCCAACGGCACTTTCGGCTGTTGGCGCTATTCAGCATCTCGTTCGGATCGAATGTTGTTTCTTCAGCCGTCAGTTTTGGATCGCACGCGAAATTTGACCCTTCATACCAGCCATCGGTTGTCCGCCACACGCGGGTGTTCTTCAGTCCCAGCTCGAGGCGTGCAATTTCATTCGTTTTGATGTCACCGACAAGCCAGTCATTTGCATATGCGCCATTGTTGTTCGTCGTCATGATCCTGATATAGTCGTCGATGGAGGAGGCGTACTGGGCAGCTTTGCGGGCACGCATGAATTCCGGCGTACCGTTCTCGTCGAATCCTTTGAACTGCGTGATGGTTGTCTCGGTGTAGAGCAAGCCGGCGCTGTTGATGGCGAAGTCATCGCCGCTATGAATGAGACCCGGCATGCAATCCATAAGAATCCGGAATCCTTTCGTCGGGACGATATCCGCGATCACATTCCATCGTTCGCCGACCATGTAATCGCTCCAGTTATTATGGGCGACGACAATCTTGCCATCCTTCGTATAACTACCGGTGGCGATGAAGGCGCTGCATTTGCCGGGCGCCCGATTGTTCATCGAGTCCTGTTTGATCTTGTTGGCAAGCCACGGGACGTAGTACGAAGCAAGCTCGATATTGGCGTTGAGTGCTGTGATGTCGATGTTGTCGTACTTATAACCCCGCGCCTTCAAGCCCTCAGCGATGCCCTCGATTTCCTCTTGATACTCCTTTTCCAGCTTCGGCCAGAAGATCCGAGCCGCCGCCTCACGGAAAAACTTCCAGTCTTTTTGTGTCGAACCTTTTTCGAAATAGTATGCAAACATCTTGAGGCAATCATCAATTTCAGGCGCCAGATGATAACCATGCTGGAACCCGATCTGGGCGGGTGTCCCTTCCAGGTGGACATAGATCCAGCCGCCGCGATCCTCGCGGGAAGAATTCTTGAGCCGAGGATCGTCGGTGCCACCATACAGAGATGCAGAGAGCAACAGGATGAAGCTGAAAAGGAGTTTCATGGTATGCTCCAATCGTGAGTAGCAATGCGTGGGTTCTCATCTGAATATAGCTGAACCAGTGATGGTTTTCAATTCCTCTTTCGCGGGCTCGGGGCTGATCACAGCACCATCCCGTTGTTCAACGAAGGTCTACGGAATCTTCCTTGCTCCCCTTGACAGATTTGCGTATTTTTGTGTCCCATCGAGGGATTATTACCCGTGAAGAAGCAGAGCCTCAAAGGACTATCGCTGAAAGAGCTTCAGGAATTTGTGGAATCCCTCGGCGAGAGAAAATATAGGGCTGCCCAGCTCTTTTCATGGATGTACGCCAAGGGTGCAGAGTCATTCGATGAGATGACCGACATTTCCCGGGAGTTCCAGGCGGTGCTGTCTGCCAGAGCAACCCTCGAGCATCTGGAAGTTGTCCGCAAGAGCGTCTCTCCCAGAGATGGAACCACCAAGCTTCTCTTCCGGCTCCACGATGGCATGATGATTGAAAGTGTGCTCATCCCGCCTGAGGACCCTGATCGCCAGCCAGATTCCACGAAGGCCGGCAAGCATAGTTCCGGGGCCGAACAGCGCCTGACGTTGTGTATTTCGACACAGGTCGGCTGCCCATTGGACTGCAAGTTTTGCGCGACGGGCACTATGGGATTTCACCGGAACTTGTCGGCCGGAGAGATCATCGATCAGGTTATTCAGGCTCAGCGCTCTGCCACGCGGCGTATCACGAATCTCGTGTATATGGGAATGGGCGAACCGATGCTGAACTACGATGAGGTGATGCGGTCGGTCGACATCGTCACGGATGGCCGGTCGCTCAACATTGGCGCACGCCACATTACGATCTCCACGGCCGGGTACGCTGACCGGATACGGCAGATGGCGGATGAAAAACGCCGGGTGAAGCTCGCGCTTTCGCTTCACTCTCTCGACAACGAGAAGCGAACGAAACTCATGCCCATGACCAAAAAGTACAGCGTTGATGACCTCATCGATGCCCTGGAGTACTACTACCGCAAGACGCGCCATCGACCGACGTTCGAGTACATTCCGTTCGATGGATTCAACGACACTAAAGCCGACATCAAGAGATTTGTCAGACTCTCAAAGCGTGTTCCCTGCAAGGTGAATATTATTCCATTTCATTCTATTGATTTCACCGAACCCTCGGGATTTGGTGCCACCTTGAAGCCTACGCCCCGCGAGCGAATGGAAGAGTTTGCACAAGCGTTGCGCGGCGCAAGAATCACGGTAATGGTCCGCAGCAGTGCGGGAGAAGATATCGAAGCGGCGTGCGGCCAACTCGCCGTCGAGGAAGGACGCTCGGCAAAACGGCTGGCGGGATCGAAAAATGCTGTCCCGAAAAAGACAACGCCAGGCAGCGCTGTGAACTGAAACAATAGAAGTTTAGGCCACACGCGTACGATAACAGAGAAAGATCGCCCTATGCGTATCATCCTTTTTGGTCCTCCCGGATCCGGCAAGGGGACTCAGGCAAAGCTCCTCGCAGAAAAATTCCAGGTGCCTCATATCTCCACGGGTGACTTGCTTCGTGAGTCGGTGTTGAAAAAGACACCGCTAGGACTCAAAGCAAAGGAGCATCTGGACGATGGGACACTTGTTCCCGATGCCATCATGATTGGTCTGATCCGTGAAGTGATTGCGAGCGGCCCGGCGAAATCGGGATTCCTTCTGGATGGATTTCCGCGGACGATTCCCCAAGCCGAAGCCCTCGATGTGCTCTTTGATGAGCTTGGCGTGCGCGTCGACGGAGTGATCAGCCTGAGCGTTGATCATCCTGAGGTGGTCCGGCGGCTCACCGATCGCCGCGTGTGTCGTGCATGCGGGAAGATCTTCAACTCGGGCCAACTGCGGATGGACGATCCCAACAAATGTCCACAGTGTGGTGGAGAACTGTATCAGCGGTCGGATGACACCGTCGAAACCGCACAGCGGCGCCTCGATGTGTACGTGAGGGAAACCAAACCGTTGAAAGAATACTATCGTCGGTCGGGGAGATTTACGGAAATCGATGGGATGCGCGAGATCGGGATTGTCCAGCAGGAGATCGTGACGCTGCTCCAGCAGAAACGATCGGCATCCCGCTAGCGAGAGTGTAAGCACATGGAACCCTTTCAGCCAAAGCCGCCCTCAGGGCATCGTCCCTACGTGATTGCCCACAGGGGGATTTCCGGAAAAGCTCCTGAGAACACGCTTGCGGCATTTCGTCTTGCATGCGCAACACCCGGCATCGACATGATCGAACTGGACGTTCGTCTCTCGAGAGACAACGAAGCCATTGTGCTGCACGATCGTACGCTACAGCGAACATCGACCGGAAACGGAGCGGCCCGGAGTTACGCGGTTCCTGAGCTCAAAGAATTCGACGCAGGATCATGGTTCAACCCATCGTTCGCTTCCGAGCGAATCCCGACCCTGCGGGAAGTGCTGGCCGTGGTGGACAAGCGGCTCTGGGTCAATATCGAACTGAAATCAGATTTCTTCTTTCCCCAGGAATCGGAGTCGCTGGAGCGCAAAGTGCTCGAGATCGTGCATGACCTTCAGTACGAGCGGCACGTCATGTATTCATCCTTCAACCACAGAATGGTCGAAGCGGTGAAGCGGCTGAGTCCATCTGCCATAACGGGGGTGATCTTCAGTGTCGCCCGCGACTATGGGAGGATGCCCTCCAAACTTGCCGGGAGGGTGGGTGCCGAGGTCTTTGTTTGCGCGAAGCGAGAGCTGTCAAGGAACGTTGTGGATGATGCCCGCAGGGCTGGTTTGGCCGTTTACGTCTATACCCTTAATTCCATATCGAATGCCTCAAAAATGATAGAAATGGGGGTCGACGGGATTCTCTCGGATTCCGCAGACGAGATTGTCCACCATGTAAAGAAACCAGGTGTGTGATACAGCACCTTGGCTCTCTCGGCCCTTTTTTTCTATATTATGGCAAGCTAAGATTCTCTCATAACTGTACAGGAATCAATCTCATATGAAGCTCGCAAAAATCCTTGCCATCCTTGTTGTTTTCACGACTTTCACTGTCACGCTCTCTGCCCAGGATGACATCGGGAGGCAGCTCTCCAAAGTTGCAGGTCGGAATGCGGTGAGTTATATCGCGCCGTTGCTTTCCGGACTCGGAGCAGATCTGAACAGTGGTTTATACCATTCTGCGGATCTTCACGAAGTTCTCGGTTTCGACGTGGGAGTCAAGCTCGGCGTTGTCATGACAACAGACGCGGACAAGTCCTTTGACTTCGTCCTTCCCGATCAGATTACGTACGGCGGTCTCACACTGCGGGCCGGGACGGACTACGACAAACTCGTCACTGGGTCACCAACAGCGCTGGGTGACAAGACCGGCATGGACGTCAAGGTGAAGTCCACGTCAAAATTCGTGGAAGTGCGTGGCCAGACTATTTTTACTACTCCGCAAGGATTCAATCTGAAGGGAGTGCCGCTCATTGTTCCTCAGGCCGCTGTTGGTCTGCCTCTCGGGTTTGAAGTGATTGGGAGGTTCATCCCGACCATGACAATTCCACCGTCGAATTTTGGAGATCCCATCGGCAAGGTAACCTTTACCGGATTCGGCCTGCGACACGACATCGACCAGTACATTCCTCTCTGTCCCGTCGATATCGCCGTACATTTCATGACACAGAAGCTGACAATCTCAGATAACGACGGCAACAAGATCCTTTCGGGCAGCGGAACTGCCTATGGCGCAGAAGTCAGCAAGAGCTTATCGGTTCTCACGCTCTATGGCGGGTTCCAGGTGGAAAAATCCTCCTGGGACATTGAACCCTACAACTTCTCTGATCTCTCGACCAACACAACGATCAAGCTCGATGGCTTCTCCGTTGAAGGAAAGAACAAATCGCGATTCCATGCGGGCGTCCGTCTTCTGTTGCTGTTGATCAATATTCATGCCGACTACTCCTTTGCGTCTCAGCCGGTAATCACAGCAGGCATTGGCATCACGCTGCGCTAGCGCGGGCGACACGCACATTCATTCTCGACCGGTGAGCGCTCGTTGGCGCTCGCCGGCGATTTCAACTGCTCACCACTGAAAATGCCTGGTGCAGGTATGGCTCGACGAGTACCTCTTCTTGCCTGTACATTGCTCCTCTTGCTCTCCCATTGCGAAATGCGGGATCGACCGCTTGCGGATGCGACCGACCTGTTCGATCGCGCCGTGTCGCTCTATGACGATCGCGCATACCCCCAGGCAGAATCACTCTTCGTACAGGCACTGGCGGTCTTTGAACGCGCTGGTCAGACTTATAGCGTCGTGGAAGCGAACCGGTACCTCGGTCAGCTCTATCTTGCCGAAGGCCGCTTCTACACGGCGTTGGGCAGGTTTGACTCGGCGCTTCGACAGACGGAAGCGTTGAATGACTTCCGCAGTGAAATGACCCTCCATGCGCTGATTGGCGACAGCTATTCCTCTCTGGCGCGAAACCAGGCCGCCATGGCGTCTTACCGTGAAGCGCATCGGCTGAGCTCGGCGTTCAACGACCTGGAGATGAAAGCTTCTGTTGAGATGCGGATGGCGAGGATCTCGATGCTCTCGGATCACCTCGACGATGCATTCTCCTTCTACCAATCCGCGTTCTCTCATTACCAGGGACAAAGGGGAACAGGGGTCGCGGAGGCGTTGCGTGGATTGGCCGAGGTCCTCCTCCTGCAGAAGAAATACGACATGGCCCAAACCTCCCTGGTGCAGGCCCGTTCGCTCCTCCCCAAGAATGAGCAGCTTGTCCTCGATGCCCAGCTCCGGATGGACCTCGGAATTGTCCAAAAATCGCAGGGGAATTTCAATGACGCACTCCAGTGGTTCCGCGAGGCTGTCAACATGCTGCGGAGCAAGAGGATTGGCAAAGAACAAGAGATTGTTCTCTTGTTCCAGATCGGTCTGGTGTATTTCGATAATGGCCGTCCGGCCGACGCAAAGAAGTATTTCGCAGAAGCTGAAGGGCTTGCACGAGAATGGGGAGACGGGATCGCTGAGGGATATCTGAATCTTTTTCAAATTCGCTGCGATGAGCGCGCGCTGAGCCCGAACCAAAAAATCCAGGAGATGCCCCGCCTTATCCAGGAGTATCAGGGAGTCGTGCAAAAGTTTCAGGCAGCGGGTCATCGCTCGGGTGAAGCCTATGCCCATGCTCAGAGCGGCAGGCTGTACGAATCCGTAGGGACACTCACAAAAGCAAGAGATGAATACCGTGAAGCAATAGAGGTTGAAGACGCCACGCTGGGCGAGTATGTAAGTCCGGAGAACCACGGACGGTACATGGAAGCTCTTCAAATGGACAAGGAGCGGCTCGGATGGTACGCTCAGCTTGCCAGCCTTCTGGTTCAAATGAAGGCGAAAGAGGAAGCACTTGGTGTGCTGGAAGCTGGGATGATGCGTCCGGTTGCCAGAATCCTGCAGGATGTTCCTGTGGCCATCCGGCACCCCAACCTGCGGCAAGACCTCATCAAAGCCCGGGCGACCCTCGGTGAACTGCGCATGCTGCAAACAGAGCAGTCGAGCATCCTCGGTGTGCGGCGCGGCGTCAGCTTCGATGGATTAATCAACAGTCTTCACACCCGGATCTTGTCGGAGCAGCGCGAGTTCACCACGCTTGCGGCTCGCATCACGGGTCTGTATCCGAACTATGAGCCTCTCCTGCGGTCAGCCCCGTTTAAACTCAGGGAGATACAGCCAAACATACCACCGGGGACGCTCGTCATCCGCTTCCTGCCTGCCGACAACCAGCTTCACATCTTTGCCCTCTCGAAGAACCGGTTTGAGGTGAAGAGCACGATCGTGGCACGCGAGAAGCTGTTGTCGCTCGTGCGTGAATACTCTCGTCTGCTGAATGACCCAAGCGTCTATACGGGGTCGGCGGGAGAGACCAGCGTGACGACGATGACGCGGTTCGCGGCCTTGTCAACACAACTGTACGATTACCTCCTGCGCCCGATCGACTCCATGCTGGAGCGAAATCTCGTGATCATCGCCAGCCCGGAGTTCGACCGTTTTCCCTTCCATGCCATCGAGCGTCAGGAACGGGGTGGGTCAGTCAAGTATCTGATCGAGATAACCAGCGTCGATTACCTCCCGTCTCTCTCGTCCATCCGTTACAAAACGGCGAACGCGGAACGACTCAACCGGATTCTCGGCCTGGGAAATCCAACAGGGAAGAACTGGTCGATCGACTACGAACTGCGCGATATCAGAAGTTTCTTCAAGGAAGCCACGATCCTGATTGGAAAAGATGCATCGTGGGATAACCTCCGGGAGGCAAAAGCAGATGTGCTGCAGCTTTCGACCGATTTTCTGCTCGGGGAAGGGGAATCACCGTTGGGTGTGTTCTCGCTCGCGAAAGCTCAGACTCCCGAGGAGGTCACGAAAATTGCCTTTGAGAGGTTGACAGACATCGAAGCTCCGTCAGTGATGATTCTGTCTAATCAATATGGTCAGGGCATTGGCCTTTCCACGGTCCATGCATTTGTGCTTCGTGTGAACGGGACCTCTGACGTTTTCCTGAACGCGTGGTTCTCAGACAGGAAGGCAACAAAGTTCTTCAGTGAATTCTTCTACACGAACCTCGCCAACGGCCTGGCACCTGGCGACGCCTACCGTCAGGCTCTCCTCAATCTCATTCGCACCCGCGACGTGAACCACCCGCATTCATGGAGCCAGTTCTTTCACTTCGGGTTGGGATGATTTCGATGTTGGAGGACAGGAGGGAAGCGGGGCTGCGGTGACCAGCTACCTCAACGGTGCAGAGTCTGTGATCGCTTCAACCGGTGCCGTCCCTGCTGACACGGGCAGACAACGATCCGGAGGATCGCAGGCGTGTGGGGGTGACTCAGTCAATGATTGGCAAGATAGGGCTCAAAATCAACGCCTTGAAATGAAAAATCCCGGCAAGTCATTGACCAAAGCATTAAGCTCTCTGGTCGATCCTCGTCGGGATTCCGATGCTGCCGCCTCGAGTGTCGTCAGCGGGTGCGAACCTTGATACTCCCGAGACCTGCCTCGATCTTCAGCGTCAGTGAATACTCGCTCTGAGCAAATCGCTCGTTTTCGTAGGTGTTCTTCTTCGTTTTCTCAAAACTCTCATCGACATCGACACTGGAGAACCAACTGTCGTTCGTGATAATCTTTGCTGGAACTTCTCGCGGGATGTAGACGGTGATGCTGCCAAGTCCGACCTCGACATCCGCGTAGGCCTTCTGGCGGAGCTTGCCGGCGAAGTCAAGCGTATAAGCGCCCACACCGCCGCTGAACTTGAGCTTCCGGAAATTCAGGTTGGAAAGTTGCCCCGCGGAGAACTTGCTGACGCCCGACTCGATGTTCACTGATTCACACACAATGGGATTTGGGTCCTCACAGCGAAGCTCAGCGGAGCTCGCTCCGGCGGAAATCTTCAGATTCTTCACCTGAAGTCCCGTGAGATCAAAATCTCCTTTGCCGGCGCCAACGCCAATCTTCAGAGAAAGAGGAAGAGCGTCAGTGAAACGAACTGTGAGCTCCCGTTCGTCAGAACCGCCGTGACCGCTTTTCATCTCCTCCCAGGAAATGGATGTGGAGTGGCGGCCCCGGTGTTTCTTGTCATCAGTGAGGTTGATTTCGAGCTCTCCCCGGCCGTCAGAAATATCGTAGAACATCTCCAACTGTCGCTTGTCGTCCTCGTCACGCTGGTATTCGGCGGCGACGATCTTGTCTCTTCCGCCCTTCAGAATATTCAGGGTGCCGAACGAAGCATCGAGAGTCACATTGATTTCCCGCTCAGAGGTTCGGGAGATCTCGCGACGCAGTACCTCTTGTTGAGGAGATGCGGCGGTCACCGCCGCGGTCAGGAGGAGAATAGATGAAAGAGTTGATATGCGATGCTGTGCAGAGAAATTCATTACATTTTTATGAGAATGATCCTGCAAATGCTTACGAGAATGCGGATTGAGAGTTGCACGGAAAGGACTAGTAGTGACGAAGCCGGTCCTTGAGAAACTTGTTGAGCATTTCCCGAGCCCGGAAGATATGGGCTTTCACGGTCCCCAACGGAAGTCTGAGGATTGTGGCGATTTCCTGGTACTCTTTCTCTTCAACATGCCGTAAGTGTATGACATGTCGATACTTCGCGGGGAGCGAATTAATCGCGTCTTCCAGCAGTTTTTTTCGCTGTCTGTCGATGAGGTCCTGATCGGGCTCGTAGGTCGAGTCAGGGAGTTCGTACGTATAATCACTCTCTTTTGATTCGATCGGCTTGTCGATCGAAAACGTCAGGAGTTTTTTCCGGCGGATATAGTCGATGCAGTTGTTTGTCGCAATCTTGTAGAGCCAGGTGGAAAAGGCAAATTCATCGTTGAAGCTGGATAGAGACATGAAAGCTTTGATGAAGGCCTCCTGGGTAAGGTCCTCCACCTCGTCTTTGTCGCGGATCATCCGATAGATCAGGCTGTAAATCGCCTCATGGTACTTCACTCTCAACTTGCGGTAAGCACGTTGATCGCCGGCGAGCGCGCGCCTGATGAGAGAAGCGTCTTCAGCGCGGGATTCCATCCGTCGCTGCTCTGTACGATCTGTGCGAGTCGATGGGGGGGGTTGTGCGATATGTTCCTTTTTCTTCTTTGCCATGAAGAGAGCGCTTCTAGTCTTCGGCGCAATCTCGTGCTGCGGAATCACTGGCGGCGACAATCGCATCAAAAGAATTTCGACGCAAAGTACTTAAAAAAACCGTGAGCCGCAACGGACTGAGGAGTGATTGCATCAGAGTGTGATTTTGATTACTTTTTTAGACAATGAACTCAGATCATCCCAAGGCACTGTTCATAACATTTGAAGGGCTCGATTTCTCCGGCAAATCGACTCAGGTTGCCCTTTTCGCTGATCGGGTTGCCCGAACTGGAAATCAGCACATTGTCCTTCGGGATCCGGGCGGAACTGCGATCGGCGAGAGGATACGGTCGGTCTTGCTCGACCGCGAAATGCTGAATATGTCCGACGTTACTGAACTCTTTCTTTTTTCTGCGAGCAGAGCGCAACTCGTGAGCGAGGTCATCAAGCCGGCACTGGAGCGTGGAACGATTGTGGTATGCGATCGGTTCTATGATTCTACAACAGCGTATCAGGGATCCGGGCGGGGACTTCCGCTTGACGCGATCGCTACGATCAACCGGTCAGCCGCGGCGGGATTGGTACCCGATGTGACGTTTTTCATTGACATCCCGGTGGACGAAGTCGAACGCAGGATGGTCGGGCACAAGACGGGTGCTGATCGCATGGAAATGAGCGGCAAGGCATTCTACGAGAGGGTCCGTCAAGGTTTTCTTCATCTCGCAAAGGCGGAGCCACGCTTTGAGGTGATAAATGGTCTGCTGGGAATTCAGGAGATCCACGAAAGAGTCTGGAAACGGTATGAAAAAGTGCTGTCACGCCAGGAATCACGGTCGTGAAGATGGAAATGAATGAGGAGAGGTGGATGGAAACAACGAAACAGCGGTGGTTGGATTTTATGAGAAAGAAACTCACGATCACAGCCCGGACACTCGTCCTGCTGGCATTGCTGATCGCGGTCAGCGGCTTCTTTGTGGGATTCCTGGGCACAGGTAATGACGACCTTCTGTTGAGCGTCAACAAATGGATCGGTGTTTTCGGGAAGGTTTACAAAGACGTCGCGATCAACTATGTTGACGAAGTCGATCCGGAAAAATTCATGCACGCCGGCATTGAAGGAATGCTCAAGACACTCGATCCCTATACGGTCTATCTCGGTGAAAAAGAGACAGATGAGATGGAGCTTGTCACAACGGGAAAATACGCCGGCGTCGGCATTACCATCGGCCTGAGGGATGGGTTCATCACGGTCATAAATCCCATGGAAGGATACTCTGCTGCGAAGCAGGGAATTCAAAGCGGTGACAGAATCCTCGAAATCGATGGAAAAAGCCTCAAATCGGCCAACCCCGAAGATGTACGGGTAATGGTCCGGGGGACTCCCGGCTCAACGCTCCGAATGAAAATTGAAAGAGAGGGAGAGCCCAAGCCGCTGGAGTTTGTCCTTGTCCGCGAAGAGATACCGGTGAGGAACGTGACTTATGCCGGCTTTGAAAGCGAGGGCGTGGGGTACATCAGACTGGAACGATTCTCGAGGACAGCAGGCGACGATGTGCGGGCATCGATCAAGGAGCTGCGGGCAAAGGGTACAGTCAAGGCGGTCATACTCGATTTGCGGGACAACCCCGGTGGCCTCCTTGACATCGCTGTCGATGTCGCATCGAAGTTTCTCCCGGAGAGCACGCTTGTGGTATGGACCAAAGGGCGGCGGAACGATTCGGAGCGCAAGTACTACTCCACGGAAACCCCGATGCTTGCAGATGTTCCCATGGCCGTGCTCGTTGATCATGGCAGTGCCAGCGCCAGTGAGATCGTTGCCGGCGCCATTCAGGATCTGGACCGGGGCATTCTTGTGGGAACGCGTTCGTTCGGCAAGGGACTTGTGCAAACGATCACGCGCATCACGGAGAACAGCTCGCTGAAGATCACATCGGGAAGGTACTACACTCCGAGCGGCCGGAGCATCCAGGAAATCGACTATTTTCACCGCACGAAAGATGGCGTCGTCACGATCAAGCCGGACAGTCTCCGGAAAGAATTCCGTACCGCTCATGATCGCATAGTCCGCGATGGAGGCGGCATCGTTCCCGATTCCACGGTGCTCGATGAGTCCTCCGGAAAGCTCCTGGAGGAGCTTATGCGGAAAGCGATGTTCTTCAAGTTTGCGAATCACCTCGCGACGGAGAAGAAGACCCTCCCGGGTGATTTCGAAATCACGGACTCCATCCTCCGGGATTTTGAAGCCTTTCTGAAGGAGCGGGACTTCCGGTACGAAGAGGACACAGAGGCAAAGGTGAAGGAGCTGCGGGAAGCGGCCCAGAAGGCGCGGTATGGGCCATCGTTTTCGGAAGGAATCGATCGGCTCGCGAAGGTTGTCGAGACCGAAAAGTCCCGGGCGTTTGAACGGTACGACAAAGAAATTCGCAGGGCTTTGAGATTGGAAATTATTGAACGGATGAAGGGGGAGAAGGCAGCGATTGAGGCGTCCTTGAAGGATGATACTCAGCTGCAGGTCGCAGTGGCTCTCGTCAAGAACAAGACGGCGTACCAGAATCTCCTGAAACCGTCGAAGCGGTAGGTTCGGCTCCAGGATTGCAGAGAAAGCAAAAAGGCATCCTCACGTGTTTGTGACGGATGCCTTTTTATTGTCCCAGCTTCTGCTGCACGCGGCGGGCTATTTCCTGGAGATCGGAGGACCGATTGACGAAATCGATGTCGTCGCTCTCAATGATGAGCAACGGACCGCGGCGGTAGTTCTTGATCCAGTTTTCGTAGTGACGGTTCAGTTGTTCGAGATACTCTCGCTGAATGCCTTGCTCAAAAGAGCGGCCGCGCCGCGAGATTTGCAGGACCAGGTGATCGACGGAGGACCGGAGATAGATCATCAGGTCCGGGGCTTTGAGATAGTCCGTCATAACCTCGAACAGCGAGGCATAGTTCGTGTAGTCACGCTCGTCCATTTTCCCGATATCGTAAAGGTTACGGGCGAAGATCTCTGCGTCCTCGTAGATGGAGCGATCCTGGATTACCGAATCACCCGACTCCGTCATCCGCTTGTGATGCTTGAACCGGTTGGCCAGGAAGTAGATCTGGAGGTGGAACGACCAGCGTTGCATATCGGCATAGAAATCGGGCAGGTAAGGGTTGTCGTCAACCGATTCAAAGTAAGGTTTCCAGCTGAAGCGGTCTGCCAGCAGCTTGGTGAGCGACGATTTGCCCGCTCCGATGTTCCCGGCAACGGCGACAAAGAGCGACTTCTTTGGTTCTTTCATAGGCGTAACTGTTTCTGATGGTGTTTCGGGAGGTGGTAGAACGTGACCCGTTGAATGTATTCTAAACGACGAAGAAAAGCAAGAAACGAATGACTCGGCTACTTAGCGGGGTAAAGTGCCCGCATAATAATCTCGAGTCCCTCGATCACGCGTGGGCCGGGGCGGCTGACGATGCTGGCATCCACGAGTGCCACCCGCTTCCGCTGAACAGCCTTCAATCCTTTCCACTCCGGATACGCCCTGAGAATATCATCGACGGAGTGGACGATATCGTTCGTCGCGATGATGACGTCTGGTTGCCGGCGCAGGATTTCCTCGCGGCTGAGCATTGGGTATGCCATGGAAGCGCCGCGGGCAATGTTCTCGGCATTCGTCAGCGTGAGCAACTCATGGAGAAAGGTCCCCGGGCCGATTGCCACGATGGGATTGAGAGAGAGGAGCATAAGTACGGATTGCGGACGGTTGGTCCGGGCCTGACGGAGGAGTGCCTGCTTCCGGTTCTGAAGCTCCTGGACGATCGAGTCGGCCGCCGCTTTCCGGCCGGTCAATTGGCCGATGGCTGATATGGAGGCAAGGACGTTGTCGAGCGTCCGCGGGTAAGTCACAAACACTGTCAGGCCTGATGATGTGAGCTTGTCGTAATCCGATTTCATGTTTCCCGAACCGGACATCAACACGAGGTCAGGATGGAGCGCCAGGACTCGTTCGAGGTTCGGGTTCAACATCCCGCCGATGCTCGGTTTGTTTTTGGCGGCCGGCGGGAAGTCGCAGTAGTCCGTTACACCGGTCACTGCGGAGTCGAGACCAAGGGCAAAGAGAGTTTCCGTGATGCTCGGTGCCATCGAGACGATGCGCTGGGGAAATTGCTGGAGTGTCATGACGTGCCCCAGGTCGTCGGTAGCGGTGAAGCCCGGCCTTGCCGCTGGTTTGTCCGCCTGCCGGCACGAGAGAACAACGACTGCCAGGCACATGATGATGCCCGGTGTGCATAAGGCGAGAGTGCTGGAAATGAAAAGAGCGAATCGCTGGATTCGCTCTTTGATGATTTGGATCATCGCAATGGTGTTATTTGAATGACGCCAGGGCCTCGTCGACTGCGTCGAAGTGTTCGAAGACAGTCACGAGTTTGGTCACGACGAGCAGCTGTTCGATTTTATCGGAAGCGCGTGCGAGCTTCAGGTTGCCACCCGCGTTCCGGACGGTCGTCAGGGCGCCGATGAGCATCCCGAGCCCCGAGCTGTTCATGAATTTCACTTCCCCGAGATCCACCACAACTTTGTTCTTGCCTGCATCGATCAACTTATGCAGCTCTTCATTCAAAGATGATGCATCGGGTCCACCCATCACGTTCCCTTTTAGCTCGACGAGGACGATTCCCTTGACCTCTTTGATCTTGAGTTTCATTCGCTGATCCTCTGTTGTTTCAGTTATTACGATCCTCAGCAATATAGCCGGAATCGGACGGAAATTCCACCTGGAAGAACTACCATAAAACCGAGATAGAGGCGACGTGTTTTGCTGTTTATGGAACCGCCGCGAGTCGTTGCGCGTCAAAGGTGAAGAACGGCAGGCTCGTCCGCTGCTGCCGAATAAGTAGAACCTCGTTATGGCACTTGTTCTTTTTCACCCGTTGGGTGAACGCCCATACTCCGGAGACCATCCATGCGATTGAAGCTAGAGCGCACCGACGAACGACTCACGCGCCGCACAGGGTTGATTCTCATCAACCGGTTTGGCGACAAAATCAATCTTGCCTCGTCAATCAATCGGGCCTTCCG